>Ga0115002_10003123_pt1 | contig 20879 bp, 18 predicted proteins | sample ArcticOcean_MG_C_8_FD_89576 | JGI IMG/M metagenome (GOLD analysis project Ga0115002, IMG submission 89576) | Marine microbial communities from western Arctic Ocean - ArcticOcean_MG_CB11_86 | ecosystem: Environmental > Aquatic > Marine > Oceanic | place: Arctic Ocean: Canada Basin | collected... | reverse complement strand
GATGGTGCAGCAGCAGCTGTAAAACTTGCTGAAAACCTTGTCGATATGGGGTTATCACACAGTCGTGTTACTTATCCATTACCGCTTGGTATATCTGAGAGAATCACATAATTCTATAAAAGAGAGAACGAAATAATGAAGAATAAAAATAATATCAATCATTATCCAGTAATGTTGTCAGCAGCAATGCTGTTTGCCATAGCAGTGATGCCAGGAGCAGTTTCACCAGGGATAGTCGGTGCTGCTGCAAATTCGTTGCAACTCGCAGAATCTCAATTGGGAGTCTTGATAGGTCTTTATTTTACTGGTTTCGGGATTGTCAGTGCCACTGCTTATTTATGGATTAGAAGAGTTAACTGGAGAGTCTATTGCTCCATAGGTATTGTCATCATGGGATCCTCATTTATCTTGATGGGTATGACTGAAAGTTATCCAACCTTGCTGTTTTTAATGACTGTTGTTGGTACTGGCTCTGGTTTATTTGCTTCACCATCTATTACTATTCTTGGTGATGGCATAAAACCTGAGAATGGCTTCAGTGCAATGATTATTTTTTCAGTGCTGGGAGCGGCAGCCTTATTGGCTTTATTTCCTATAGTTGCCGATATTGGTGGTTTTAGAAGCGTGATGAATCTTCTAGGGGGAAGTACCTTAGCAACCTTGTTGCTGATTCCTTTGATTCCCGTTAATAATAAAAAAGAAGAAAAATCCAATGAAAGTGACACAGTGAAAGTGGAAAAATTCTCTTGGTCTAATGATCGTATGACTCAGCCGATATTTGCACTTTTAGTTATGGTTTTATTTTGTTGGTCTTTTGGAGGCTCTTGGGCATTCTTTGAGCGAATTGCCTATTATGCAGCACTGCCTGCAACATCAACAAGCCAAGCACTGGCAATCGGAACATTGTTTGGAGCCATTGGTGCACCCTTAGCGGCTTTTTTTATAAAACGTATTCCCATGTATTACTGCTATGTTATTACGATTGTAAGCTTAGTTATTACATTATTTGTTCTCAACATCTCGCCTCTTACTAGCATAATTTATCTGATACTGGTTTGTTCATTTCAGTTTTGGATTAATGCTGGCTTCTGCTTGATTATGGCACAGACGGCTCAGGTCGATAAAATAGGACGTTTTGTTGCTTTGATTCCAGCTGCTGAATCTGTTGGCGGGGCTATAGGTCCTATGGTTAATGGCTTAGTTCTTGAATTATCAGGGGTCAATGCAATGCTAATACTTACAATGTTTATATTTATTTTTGGTGCCATTATATTTGCATACGTCGATCGCAAGGATCTTATAACAGTCCGTCAATAATACATTTCAAACAAAGAATTTTTGGATATAAATCATGAATTTAGGAAAACTTGGAGTTTGGTTTGACTTTGATGGAACAAGTTCTAGAGAAGTAGCAGTAACAGCCAAAAAAATTGAATCCTTGGGATATGGAACATTATGGATTCCTGAATCCCCACTTGGAAAAAATCCAATGGTTTTAGCATCCTGGTTGTTGGCGAACACACAGAATCTTATCATAGCTACTGGCATTGCTAATATCTATCACAGAGAACCTAGCGTTACATTAGCCGCCCAAAATTCTCTTGCTGAACAATCTGACAATCGTTTTCTTCTGGGAATAGGAGTTTCCCACAAACCTATTGTTGAAGGGTTAAGAGGTTTAACTTATGGCCCTCCTGTAGCTACTATGAAGAAATATTTGGAACAAATGGAAACTGCAACACTACAAATGCAATCAGACAATACAAATAATCAAATTATAGAAGCAATAACTCCCCCTAATAAGCCACCGACTGTAATAGCAGCTCTAGGCCCAAAGATGTTAGCCTTGGCAGCAAAAAAAACACAGGGTGCTCATCCTTACTTTACTTCACCTAAACATACTAAAATGGCTAGAGAAATCATGGGCAAAGATTCTTGGCTTTGCGTCGAACAAAAAGTAATTCTTGAAGAAAATGTCAAAAAAGCCAGAGACCTCTGTAGAGAAAGAGCTAAGTTCTATAACAAATTACCAAATTATAGAAATAACTGGTTAAGAATGGGTTTATCAGAAGAAGATATTGACTCACTGAGTGATAAATTTATTGATACTACATTCGCTTGGGGTAGTTCAAAAGATATAGGAAATAGAGTTCAGGAACACCTAGATGCCGGTGCAAATCATGTATGTATACAACCTATAAATCCTAATCAAAAATCTAGACACATCCATTGGGAATGTGTAGAGTCCATTGTTACTTATTTAAATAAGGAGAACCTATGAATAAAGAGAAAATTACAATAAACGAAAATGAAGCAATTGAATTGATGGCTTATATTTTAACCAGCTCAGAAGGTCTAATGAAGGAACCACCTCATTACGCAATACTCCGTATGATCTCCATTGCTGACCGCTTGGCTGGTATGTGGGCACCAAGAGCTAGCGAGGATTTAGCAAAATTTCTTGATGACCTTAACAAGAGAATGCCAGTAGAATCAGCAGCCACACAAGGAGATGATACCGAATCGTTTGAAAAATATTTAGAAGAAAAAATCATTGGATTAGCAAAGATCGTAAAAGACAGGGATTTTGAGGAGCAAGACCATGGCTCTTGAAACACTGGAAGCCATCCGGACACGGCGTGTTGCCAAATACTACGATCAGAATAAGTCAGTATCTGACGACTTATTATGGACTATACTTGAAGCAGCAAGGTGGGCTCCAACTGGAGGCAATGAGCGAGTGCATCATTTTATCTGTTTAACCGAGAAATCATTGATTAAAAAAATAAAGTTATTTTTTCCTGGAATGATAGCTGGGACTCCATCTGCATTGATTTTCATATGTATCAACTGGAACCTTGTCTTGGATAATATGAAAAAAAGGCACCCTGAAGTCAGTTATGATGTCGGACATTATTCACAAAATATGCTTCTTGCAGCCCATGCTTTAGGGTTGGTAGCCGGACCGATGTCTTCCTTTAGTAAAGAAGCAATATGTATATTATTAAATATACCCGATGGAATTGATCCCCGCTTTTGTATTGGAATCGGCCATCCTGCTAAACCACCTGCACACATGCCCTCCTGGCCAAAGAAAAAATTGAAAGTCGAAAGCCTTGTCCAATGGGGGCCTTACTAAGATGGCACTTACAATAATTGAAAACGCATGTGTATTTGATGGCTTTCATGATGAATTATCAGAAGGTCAAAGTATACGATTTATTTTTCAAATATTGTGGAGCGTGCCAAAATTCCAGGTAAAACTAGTCCTTTCTCTTTTGCACATTTAATAGCCTCTTCGTATCCCGCATCGGCATGTCGCATAACACCCGTTGCCGGGTCGTTCCAAAGGACTCGCTTCAAACGGCTTGCTGCATCCTCAGTTCCGTCAGCTAAAATTACCATTCCTGAATGCTGCGAAAAGCCCATGCCAACGCCGCCGCCATGATGCAGGCTAACCCAAGTCGCGCCACCAGCAGTGTTTAGTAATGCGTTTAAAAGAGGCCAGTCTGAAACAGCGCTGGAGCCATCTTTCATGGCTTCTGTTTCGCGGTTCGGACTTGCCACAGAACCACTATCAAGATGGTCTCTACCGATAACAATCGGTGCACTTAATTCGCCCGTTTTAATCATTTCATTAAACGCTAGAGCCAATCGATGTCTATCCCCCAGACCAACCCAGCAAATGCGTGCGGGTAAACCCTGGAACTTAATTCGTTCGCGGGCCATGTCCAACCATTGATGGAGGTGCTTGTCATCAGGAAGCAGTTCTTTCACTTTTTGATCAGTCTTATAAATATCCTCAGGATCCCCAGATAATGCTACCCAACGAAATGGCCCAATGCCACGGCAGAATAAAGGACGGATGTAAGCTGGGACAAACCCTGGAAAATCAAATGCATTTTCAAGACCCTCATCGAAAGCGGCCTGTCGAATATTGTTACCATAATCAAGAGTTGGGATTCCTTGATTCCAAAAATCGAGCATCGCTTGAACATGTATCTTCATCGATGCATGTGACGCTCTTATGACTTCTTTTGGCGCAGAAACTCGTTTGTCTCTCCATTTTGCTAAACTCCAGCCTTGAGGCAGGTAGCCATTCAATGGATCATGGGCGGATGTCTGGTCGGTTACGATATCGGGGCGCACGTCACGTTTGACCAGTTCTGGGAAAATATCAGCAGCATTGGCGCACAACCCAACTGTCTTAGCTTCACTGGCTTTCGTCCACTTGTCGATCATCGTAAGAGCTTCGTCTAACGTTTCTGCCTTCTCATCCAAGTAACCTGTTCGAAGTCGAAAATCTATGCTTTCAGGGTCACACTCAACTGCAAGACAGCAGGCTCCAGCCATAGAGGCGGCAAGTGGTTGGGCTCCACCCATGCCACCTAGACCCGCAGTCAGAATCCAACGACCAGATAGGTCGCCATTAAAATGTTGTCGACCCGCTTCAACAAAAGTCTCATAGGTACCTTGCACAATGCCCTGGCTGCCAATGTAAATCCAAGACCCCGCTGTCATCTGGCCATACATCATCAAACCCTTTTTATCGAGCTCATTAAAATGATCCCAATTTGCCCAATGGGGAACAAGGTTGGAGTTTGCTATGAGAACTCTTGGCGCATTTTTGTGTGTCGGGAATACGCCTACAGGCTTGCCTGACTGAATGAGCAGGGTTTCCTCTTCAGTCAGTGTTTTTAGCGTTTCAAGAATCTTATCGAAATCCTCCCATGTTCTTGCAGCCTTTCCTATGCCACCATAGACGACTAATTCATCTGGATTTTCCGCTACCTCTCGATCCAAATTATTCTGAATCATTCGAAACGGAGCCTCTGTTGCCCATGATTTGCAGGTAAGTTTGTTGCCTGTCGGGCTCTTGATATTGCGTTTGGTGTTTAAGGCTTCGCTCATAGTGATCCTCCTGAAGAGCTTTTAAGGATTGTTTTGTTAATGTCTTGAAGAATGTCAAACAACACACTTCGTAAGGACGACGCTTTATCAGTATCGTAATTAAAGGGGGGCAGTTCTGTCTCTAAATAGGTTCGCTGTGCTAGCTCCATTTGAATCGTATGAACGCCATCTTGGGGCAGCCCGTAATGGCGCGTTGTCCACCCACCCAGAAATCGGCCATTAATAACATGGGTATGGCTGCTAACATTGCGTAGAATATTTTGAACACCTTTGGTAATAGTGCTTTCACAGGATTTTCCGTTGTCATCTCCAACATTCAGATCTGGTAAACGATCATCAAATAGGTAAGGTATTTTCGACCGAATAGAGTGACAGTCATAAACAATGGCCACTCCGTGAATGGACTTAACTCGTGTGATTTCGGCGCTCAATAGTTGATGATATTTGTGGTGGTAGGTTTCCAGTCTTTGCTGAATAGCTGCTTCGGTGGGTTCATGTATCCAGATAGGCTCGCCATCAAATGTAAACAATGGAACCAAGGCAGTAGAGTTTTGCCCAGGGTATAAGGTCGAGCCTTGGGGGTCACGATTAGGGTCAATCACATAACGGTTAAAATTTGCTTTTACAACTGTCACATTGTCCAGCAGACCCTCGTAGAGCTCTGGGATGTACCAGTCAGTATCCAATAATTGGCGTCCAACCTTATTTAGTTCAGTGAATATCTCATTAGGAACGTACGTCCCTGAATGCGGCTGGCCCAATATTATCGGACTATCACCTTGAGCTATCTCAACAAGATTCATGGCGATATGTCCAGTGCTAGGCTATCCTCACCAAGATTACTAAGCTCATCGGTCTGATGAACCAAAGCAGCTAATTTAATAATATCGGCGCTGACCATTCTGTCATCTGTTAGGGGTGGACACTGGGTTCTAATTGTTGAAATAGCATTTGTTAAATATTCGCTGGTTTTAAGAGGTGCTCGAAGGCTAATGCCCTGAGCTCCTGCCATGGCTTCGACTCCGAGAATAGCTGAAAGATTTTTGTTCATCTCCAGAAGTCTGCGCGCCGCGTGGCATGCCATTGAAACATGGTCTTCCTGATTTGCTGAAGTTGGCGTAGAGTCAATTGAGCGAGGGTTGGCTAGGGCTTTATTTTCACTCATTAGTGCAGCGGAAGTAACCTCTGCAATCATTAACCCAGATTTTAGCCCTGGGTCAGGTGTTAAAAATGCAGGTAGGCCAAAACTTAGAGCAGGGTCGACTAAAAGCGCAATTCTACGTTGGGCAATACAGCCAATTTCAGAGACAGCAATTGCAATTTGATCAGCTGCCAAGGCTACCGGCTCGGCGTGGAAGTTTCCGCCAGAGACAATATTGCCATCAGACAGAACAAGTGGATTGTCGGTTGCTGCATTGGCTTCTATTTTCAGTGTCTTGCCAGCTTGACGCAATTGATCCATACAGGCACCGATCACCTGAGGGGCGCAGCGCAAGCAGTATGGGTCTTGCACTCTTTCATCGCCAGTTTTATGACTGTTACGAATTTCAGATCCATGGAGTAATTGGCGAAGTCTTTTTGCACTATCAATTTGCCCAGGATGGCCACGTAGTTGATGAATTTCATCATGGAATGGTGCACTTGAACCCATAGCCGCATCTATCGAGAGAGCGGTGGTTGTGATAGATGTTATCGCTAGACGCCATGCATCAAAAAGGCCAGCCAAGCAAAGGGCAGTTGATACCTGTGTGCCATTTAATAACGCAAGCCCCTCTTTAGTCTTTAATACGATTGGCGTCAGTTTTTCTTGCTGCAGAGCATTAGAGGACAAGATCTGTTCACCTTTATAGAATACGTCTCCTTCGCCAATCATAGCGGCCGCCATATGAGCTAGTGGCGCTAGATCACCTGATGCTCCAACAGAACCTTGAGCAGGAATAACCGGAATAATGTTTTTCGAAACCATATTTTGAAGTAGCTCCACTACCTCTACTCTCACGCCAGATGCACCACGACCCAAAGAAAGGCATTTTAATGCCATGATCAACCTGACGACGTTAAGGGGTAAAGGTTCGCCAAATCCAGCACAATGAGAGCGAACCATGTTGAGTTGTAAGCTGGCTAAATGAGCTTCATCGATTCTGACTGAAGCAAGTTTGCCAAATCCGGTATTCACACCATAAATAGTCTCTTTACCTTCAAGTCTCTCTAGGAGCCGAGAAGCGCTTACTTCAATAGCTTTAAAAGCATCTGGAGTTAGATTGAAACTAATTTCATCGCGATAAATGCTTTCTAGCTGAGCTAAGTCGGCTAGACCTGGTGCAAGTGTAATCGTCATGATAATTCCCTATTAAAAATGCGTTTGTGAAGGATTGATGATCCAACCCAATAAGTTAGCTCTGCAGGGTGTGTTGCATTCCAAACCGCAAGTTCAGCCTGAGCTCCGGCCTCAATTACCCCGTAATTACCCTGCAACCCCAGCGCTCTAGCGGCACAGATTGTCGTTCCCTTGAGGGCCTCTTCAGGGGTCATGGAAAATTGAGTGCAAGCCATGTTCATTGCAGTCAGAATTGATGAAATAGGAGAGCTGCCAGGATTGCAATCAGTCGCAACGGCCATATCAACGCCCGCAGATCGTAAAGCGGCTATCGGGGGAACTTGTGTTTCTTTGAGAGTGTAAAAAGCGCCGGGCAGCATCACTGCGACTGCCTCCGATTTAGAAAACTCTTTGACATCCTTCGCTGACAAATATTCTAGATGATCAGCAGATAGGCCGTTGTATTGGGCCACTAGTAGAGCGCCATTTTGATTAGATAATTGTTCTGCGTGCAACTTGACCGGTAAGTTTAAAGATTGAGCAACTTTGAATAGGCGATCTATTTGACTTGGTGAGAATGCGATCGTCTCGCAAAAACCGTCGACTGCATCAACGATGCCTTCTTTCTCCGCCTGCCGTAATCCTGTAATGGCAATCTGATCAATATAGTCATCAAGCCGATGTTTAAAATCTTTCGGGACAGAGTGTGCAGCAAGCCAGGTTGTCATAATCTTTACAGGACGAAGCGATTCTAGATGCCGAGCAATTCGAAGCATTCGCAATTCATGGTCGATTGTTAGTCCGTAGCCTGATTTAATTTCTATGACTGCGACGCCTTCGCTAATCAGGTTATCTATTCGTCCCAGAGCACCTTGAATTAGTTCTTCATCGCTGGCTAATCGCGTTGCCTCAACCGTCGAATTTATACCGCCCCCAGCGTCTGAAATTTCCTCATAACTTGCGCCATTCATTCGCATCTCGAATTCATGGGCGCGATTTCCACCAAAGATGAGGTGAGTGTGACAATCAATGAGCGCAGGTGTAACAAGGCGTTGGCCTAACGACTCTCTTTGCATACCTTGATAAGAAGTTGGTATAGACTTTTCATCACCTACCCACTCTATCCGGCCGTTACGAACGGCAATAGTAGCATTATTAATTAAGCCGTAAGCTACTTCATTAGCCTGCATAGTCGCTACAGAACATTCTGTATAGAGCTTTTCGTTTTGTATACGTATTGTAATACCCTTATTAACATGGTTATTATGTATGCACATAATACTGTTAGATTGAAATAAATGACACTTAAAATTTTTGCGAAACAAGTACTCACTTCTTCGGGGTGGCAGCAAGATATCTCCTTAACAGTAGATGATACTGGGCGGATCTCGGATATTTCCAAATCAACAGGCGGTGCTGAAAAAACAGTAGGGATTCTTTTGCCAGCGCTCTCTAATCTACACAGCCATTCTTTTCAAAGAGCTATGGCAGGGTTAGCTGAGCAAAGAGGAGCGACTTCCCTTGACGATTTTTGGACGTGGCGTAAAGTTATGTATCGTTTTTTAGAGATCCTCTCTCCCGATGATATCGAGGCTATTGCAGCGCTAGTTCAAATGGAAATGTTGGAATCAGGCTATGCAGCATCCGCTGAATTTCACTATTTACATCATGACCATAAGGGTGTTGGCTATAGCAGCCCAACAGAATTATCAGAGCGTCTATTTCAAGCATCGTCAATATCGGGAATTGGTTATACCCACTTGCCAGTGTTATACATGCGAGGCGGCCTACAGAACCAACCACTGCAGGCAGGACAGCGTCGTTTTGGTTGCGATCTTGATCAATTTCAGACTCTGTATGCATCGCTCAGCGAGCAGATGGCTGGGTTGCCACAGGATTATGTCCTCGGAGTGGCACCCCATTCACTGAGAGCTGTGTCAAAGGATGGACTATTACTAGCAACTACTCTCAATAGACAAAATCCGGTTCATATTCATATTGCCGAACAGCAAAATGAAGTTAGTGATGCCCTTGAATTTCTAGGAGCTAGACCAATTCGATGGCTATTAGACAATGTTGAGGTTGATGACCGCTGGTGCCTGGTGCACGCAACCCACGCTGACCAAAAAGAGCTAATAGACTTTGCAGAATCTGGAGCCGTTGCTGGTTTATGTCCTATTACTGAAGCCAACCTTGGCGATGGAACATTTAGCGCATCTCAATTTATTGAGCATGGTGGTCGGTTTGGCATTGGCTCTGATTCAAATGTCAAAATTGGCCTCAGCGAGGAGTTACGATTGCTTGAAATGTCTCAACGCTTACGTGATCAAAGACGTGTTGTTCTTAGCAGCGACTCTACACTCTCCAATGGGCGATTCATTTATGAACATGCGGCTAAGGGTGGAGCGCAGGCACTAGGTCGTGATGCCGGAGCAATAAAAGTAGGTGCGCTTGCTGATCTTGTTGCACTAGATGATGAACATTATTCTCTTGTTAATTTAACCAATGACAGGATTCTTGATGCATGGATATTTGCATCAGATGATGACATTGTTAGCAATGTTTGGGCGGCGGGTAGACATATGGTTAGCGAAGGAAGACATATTCAGCGTGACGCCATTATCAGTCAGTTTCTAAAAACCATAAAACGATTGCGGGGCAAGCTATGACAACCAACTCTCACCATAAAATTAGACAAATGCTGAAGGGGAGAATTGAATCTGGTGAGTGGGAGTTAGGTGCTCTTATTCCTAGAGAGCTTTCACTTGCAGAGGAATATAACTGTGCGCGTACGACCATAAATCGGGCCCTCCAAGCACTGGCTGATGAGGGTGTTGTTGTTAGAAAGCGAAAAGGTGGAACAAGGGTTTGTCGGATGCCGGTGCGGCACGCAAAATTTGGCATCTCAATTTTACGTGAGCAGGTTGAGGTTACTGGCAGCGAATATCGCCACCAAAATGTGGTCACTAAACTAAAAGTACCGCCTAAATCTGTAAGGACTAAACTGCAGACTTCTGAATCTCAGAAGGCATTATTTTTGCAAACGATCCATTTAGCAGGCAACAGCCCATATGCCTATGAAGAACGTTGGGTCAATGTTGAAGCGGTTCCCGAAATTCTTGATGCCCCCTTAGATGAGGTAAGTGTCAATGAGTGGCTAGTAAGAACGGTTCCATTTTCCAGCGGTGATGTAATATTTTCAGCTGAAAATGCAGATGAAAGAGTTGCCGGTGCGCTTGAATGTCAAATAGGCGATGCTCTTTTTGTGCTCGATAGAACAACCTGGATAGGTGAGCAATTTATCACCACCATTAAGCTCTATTACAGAAGCGGCTATCAGTTGTACTCATCTCTCTAAATTTCAGTTAAAGTTCCTTACCTATTGAGACGATAGTCTCTTTCTTTCATTCGTTTAAGAACACTGTAAGCAGAATTACCAGTCTCACCCCAGGTGTTTCCTTGATGAGTCTTTATGCCTGAACGATTTAACCATTTGCTAATCTTTCTATAACTCATTCCACGAGTATCATGCATATAGAAGATGAGACTTTGGAGAATGATTTGTCTTTGAGTTAGTTCCTTCTCTTTGTCATCTTCATAGATGAGAGAGTTATTTTGAAAGTGGAGATTGAAGTTTAAAGTGATAGAATTATGCAACTCTAATTCATTGTTCAAATCTACTCGACAGTTGCCATTTCTTCTAGTGCAGGGCCACAGCTAATTAAAAAGAAGGCCATTAAGATAAGAATATTTTTCTTCATAACAATATTCATAACAAAGGATCACTAAAGGCCGTGATTAAACTAAACTTACTACCTTTGACCTGAAAGAACTTCACTCACAATGTAGAGACATTCACCAATTTTTTCGTTATCATCTTTTAGTTTTTTCTGGGCAGAATCATTAAAAAAAGCTTCCTCAAAACTTTCAAGATCTGGCCAATCAACTATTGTTTGAAAGCGAAAATTTGGCGCTAGATCTTTGGGCCAACTTTTTTTGATTCGTGAAAAGTCTGTATGAATGACTCCTGGCATTGATTCAACATAATCCTTATGGGTTTCTTGTCTCCATTTAATGAACTCTTCTTCAGAAATATTTTCCGAGAGATTATAAAGAACGGTCAATCTTATCATCAGTGATACCTAGCATTTATTATTTTTTTATATCATATTATGTTTAAGATAAATTTTAGGTTTAATTTTTCAATGATGCTTAGATCTCTTCAAGATAAGGATATAAAGCTACTAAGAATGTTCTCTGTGATTGCAAAACACAGGAGTTTTGCGGGTGCTCAAGTAGAATTAGGGCTTAGTCAATCCGCAATTAGTACACAAATGTCCGTGCTAGAAACTAGGCTAGGTTTCCGTCTTTGTGAGCGCGGTCATGGAAACTTTAAGTTAACAACTCGTGGAAAAAAAGTACTCATAGCTTTAGAAAAACTTTCTGTATCTCTAGATACTTTTATATCTGACATCGAAGAGTTCGATGGAGAACTAAAGGGTGAATTTAAGATTGGAATTATAGATAACAGTATAACAATAGGAAACTCAATCGTAGTGGATGCAATTAAATCATTTACTGAAGCTATGCCAGAAGTAGAAGTAAAAATAAAGGTTGGTAATGCACTAGATTTACAACAAAGAGTTACTGATGATCTTTTAGACTGTGCAATCGGTCTTTTTAACCAAAGGCATGAAAATCTTAAATACACAGCTTTATTCACTGAAGAGCATTTGCTTTATTGCTCAAAATCTAACGAACTTTTCAGCATAGATGATGAAGATTTAAGTAATAAAAAGCTAGAAGGAGTACCTTATGTTAGTTGGGATGAAGCAGAAAGATCCTCACAATGGAAATCCCCATATAGACATAATATATCTGCATCTTCATCTTATATTGAAGGGGCCGCCTATTTAATTTTATCCGGTAAATATATTGGTTACTTACCAACACACTATGCAAAAAGATGGATAGAAAATGAAAGCCTCAGGCCATTAAAACCTAAAATAACTTCTCGAAAAATGATGTTTGAATTAATCCAACGTAAAACCTCTCACACTTCTAGATTCGCTGCTTATTTTATTCAAGCATTGACTTCATAGATCAGTTTCCTTGTTTAATTGATTCAAAGAATTTGAAATTTTTCTAATTCCTCTTTTAGTGGTTGAAGCTCTTTTTCATAATTACGCCATTTACCGATGGATGAATTGTAGACTGGCTGTCGAACTTGAGATGCACTTCCAGTGGTTGAAGCTTGTGTATTCTTATGAAAGTCTAGACATTTATCTTCCCATGTTAGATCTAAAAAATCTATGAGCCGTCTTGCTTCGCCAGGCAAATCAGAGACAACTTTCTCATACTCAATATCGTAAATATAATCTTTAGGTAATACATCTCTCCAATGTTGCATCAAGTAAAAGTATTCTTTGTAATACAAAACAAGTTCTTTTAGATCATAAGTAAAGGGGTATCCATTTTTAAAATGAAATTTAAATATTGAGTAACATGCATCCATTGGATTTCTTATAACGTGCACTATTTTAGCATTTGGTAATGCACAATAGATGAGACCCAGATTAAGTGAATTAAGAGGCAACTTGTCTATAAATCTTGGGTTTTTATCTCTTATGGGCTTGACTAATCTGAGGTATTCTTCACCCAATTTATTTATTGATAATTTAGTTGTATTCTCTGCTAATTCAAGACGATCGGTAATTATCTCCTTATTTTCTTTCTGGATTTGATTCATCATCGCAAATGAAAAACAACTGAGCTCTCCTGCATTTTGCACTGAACTATGAGAAGAAATAATTCGTTCAATTAAGGTTGAACCGGTTCTAGGCATTCCAAGCACAAAGATAGGAGCAGCGCTTGGGTCTCCAGTGCCAGCTAAATCAGAAATTTTCTGCTTAGAGAAAGCTTTTTTTAAAGTACTAAATATCTTTATATCTTCTTCAAAATCATACCTAGTATGCTTTCTTTTTATTTTGGAACCGTGTTGAAGCCATTCAAATGATAATGCGTATTCACTTAAATCTTCGTACTCTTTTGACAAAGCGAAAGCAATATGAACCTCACCTCGCCAATTCTTTATTCCCGAACGCTGAAGTTTTACCATTTCATTGACATGATTATTTTCTATTGTTTGTGTCCTTAGTGAGGATCTAAGGCCTATCATTTCATAGTCATGTGGATCTAAACTAATCACTTTGTCACAAGCTTGCTCTGCTTTTCCCAATTTACCCAAGAATCGATATACTGAAGCCAACCCCCTATAAACTTCAGGGTTCTTTTTGGTAACTTCTTTCGCCTTTAGAAATATATCTAAAGCTTTCAAATGCTCGTTACATCGAACTAGCACGCCACCGAGTATCAACAAATGATTAAGTCTTTTCACTCCAAAATCTATTGATATTAAAGCTGATTTCAGTGCTTTAGTTTCATCGCCAACTAAAATATAAGATCTAGCAAGTTGGACATGACGCTCTGCGACCTTAGGCTCTAATCTAACCGCTTCTTCTATAGCATCAATAGCGTCTTCAGTACGTCTTTGCCTTGTTGCTATTTCCCCATCTAATGCCCAAACATCAGCTATATGAGCATATTTTTCTTTGAGTTTTACAACGATAGCTAAAGCTGGCATTAGTTCACCTATCTGCATTAGATCTTTAGCCTTTTTTAAATTGTGTGAAAGCTTATCTGACATAAGTTCTTTTAATTGATGAATATCTCTACATTGTTAGTGAAGTGCTTACCGATTAGTAGAGCAGATGATATATAGATCATATTAAGCTTTGTTTAAAAGCACCTAGGCTAACAATATAAATTATGTTGTTATCTAAGCTGTGCTAAAAAACTACCTTATTTAACCTTGTAATTAAATCCTATACCAATTGACCTAGGCCGGATCAATCCTTTTGATTGATCGCGATCACCCATCCAACCATCAGCTACAGAAACCATCGATTGACCTAATTCATCACTCAAATTATTTCCAAAGACTGAAATACTGTAGTTGTCCTTGGTCCAGGTTACTCTTGTATTCCATACAGTAAATGATTTCATTTTCTGGAAATTGGCATCCGATTCAATAAAATTACTAAGTACATCCCCTTTATACGAAGCATTCACATTTATAACTACGTCAGCTCCCGAGTTTGTCGAGGGCAGTTGGTAAGTTCCAGACATAAACATTTCATTTTCGGCTGAGCCTGGGAGTCTAGCACCCGCTGAAATAAATTGATCTGCTATTCTCGAGTACAAAAATGATTCAGTTATACTTGCGTCGGCGTGTGAATAGCCAAAGTTAATGTTAAAATTATCACTTACATTACCATTGAGTTCAAATTCAAAACCTTTAGAGTTCGCACTGGGTACATTATCTACAAATGCAATTCCAAAAAGCGAATAAAGCGTCATTTGAAACTCTTCCCAATCAGTGTCATATCTGGTCAGAGTGTAGTTAAAGCGATCATTGAGTGTTCCTTTCACTCCAAATTCAAAATTAACTAATTCATCTGGTTTAAAAGTAAGGTATTCTCTGTAGTCAGTGCCCCAGGGGTCAAATTCTGGTAGCTGATTTACACCACTAGCTCTAAAACCTTCTGCGTAGGTCGCAAAAACCATTGTGTTATCATTCACATCATAGGATGTATTTAATTTAATGATAGAACCATCATCCTCTCCTAAGGTTGGGTTGAAGCCTCCAAGTAGAAAATCATCTGAGGCTGTTCCGTAGTAATAGAATTCAAATGTGCGTGATGCATAAGGAAGTGGAATTCCTGCCGTACCCTTGGTTTCGTTATCATAGTTTCGGAATCCAACTGTAACTTGCCAAGGATCACTAATCTGATAGCTCACTTCACCAAATATCGACCAATCAGTGAATGTTTGATCTACGCCCCCGTATGCCAGTACATCTGTGAAGTCTATTCCCAAACCCGTTGTACCAAAATAAGCATTGGTGTAATCGGTTACACCTATTAAAGGCTGATATAGGTCCATAACAAGGTCTCGTTTTAAGTAGAACAAACCTCCGATCCAACTTACTTTCCCATCGGATTGGGAAGTCAATCTAAGCTCTTGAGTAAAGGTATCTACTTCTTGATCCCTATCAATAGGTGAAAAAACTCTAGGATTACCAAAATAATACTGAGGTAGATTTGTTCTTAGAAATCCAGATGAGTCAGAAACAGAGAAAGATTCAAAGCTAGATACTGCTGTCGAAGACGTTAGACGAGCAAATCCTAAATCCTTTTCAACATCAATATCAATTAAAGTCATTTCTCCATCTGATGGATCTGTATGTGCTTTATAAGTCACATAATTATCACCTGATCCATAATTTGGATTGTGTTCGTTTCGATTGTCTGTTTCAATTTTCTGATAGTTGAAGTTGAGTCCAATTTCCAGTGTGTCAGAAGGTTTTGATAAAACACTTGCCCTGATGTAAGTTATATTGGCTTCATTTGAGTCCATGACGCTCGTCGCATCAGCAGGAGGGCTCCCAAGAATATCATTTGGGTCCGCTAATATAACTGCCCCTGTGTCCCTAGGTGTTCCCTCTTGGCCTATAAGGCCTATGGCATCTATAAAACCAGATAATTTCTCATAACCAAAAGTCCCTCTAAAAGCTGTGGTCTCTGACATTGGAATATTTGCGTTTATATTGAAGTCATAGCTACTGTCACTGGCATGAGAGGTTGATGACATTTGACCTTGAATATTTACACTTTCTTCTTCAGTAGAGGGTTTATTGGGTATAAATCGAACGGTTCCACTAACAGAACCGGCACCATAGAGAGTGCCCTGAGGTCCTCTTAATACTTCAACACGATTAAGATCAAAAAGTTTCATTGGAAAATAGAGTGGTACCTCACCAAGGTAAGTCGATACAGTTGCTTGAGATATCATTGGGTTATCATCTTCATTACCTGCGTTATTGACATTCATACCTCTCATTTGTAAGTTATTTCTGCCTCCACCAGGTCTAAGGCCTTCGTCAAAAGTAGTTAGTCCCGGTACAGCTCTAAGTAGAGAATTTGTATCTGAAATACCTAATTTATCTAATTGATCGCCAGTAACAACACTGATGTTATATGGTATATCTTGAACTGATTGTTCTCTTTTTGATGCAGTTACAACTATTTCTTCTAGTTGCTGAGCTTTAAGATTAGGAGCATTCAACGCGATAGAAACTGCCAAAGCCACAGAAACATTTGAACTTATACGATTATTAGTTTTCATATTTTCTCTCAAATTTTATTTTTACTGTAATTAAATCATATTACAATATTGTAATTAAATCATATTACATATTACTATTTGCCCACTTATCTTTTTTTAAAAGTAAACTTTGTTTTTTTCTGATAGATAGTTTATTGGAATATTGACTCTAACTTTATGAATGTAAAAAAGTATAGTTTTCAAGCCCTTGAAAGCTTATCTAGAATGTTGAATATGTTAAAATTAACATATATCACTACTCTGCTTAATTAACCTATTAATAAATATGACTGATCAAGACCTAAAATCATGGAAAACACCCAAACTAGTAAGTTTTTTGGAAGAAGCTTCATTAGCTTATCGTGAAGGATCCAAGGGCCTCTAACCATCAGATGCCCATAAGCTTCTCCATCGTTAGGTAAGTCATTACCAGAGTCATCTATGATTTTAAGCTCCACAATTGCATTTAAAATGGTATTAAATTTATTTATTCTATCGAGATAATAAGATACAACTTCTTCAGGTGTTATTTCTTTTCTATAAATGGAAGAAACAATTTCATTAGCAGACAAGGTCTCAAGCATTTATCTCGCCTTTGCTATAGATGCAGAAACCAGTTGAAGTACTTCCTCATAAGAAGATGATCTTGGATTGGTTCCATAGGCAGCATCCAACATAGATTTTTCTGCAATTCTTTGAGCACAATCTTCAGGAACACCAATCTCACTGAGACTTCTAGGGATATTGATTCTATCTAACAGTCCATCAAGATTTGCTATGAATGAGTCTACGGAGTGATCCTCAAATTGCATTGCCTCTGACATACGCCTTACTTTTTCATCCATTCCGGGTAAGTTGAAACGTGTAACAACTGGAAGAACTATGGCATTAGTAAGGCCATGATGTGTGTCATATTCTGCTCCGATCATATGTGAAATTGCATGGACCAAGCCAAGTCCTTTTAAGAATGCAATACCACCAAGACATGAGGCAACAAGCATGCCTCCTCTCGCAGCTAGATTTTGTGGCTCCTCAACAGCAATCACTAGACTCTTTGATATCAAAGAGAGACTTTCTAAAGCAGCGCCATCACATAAAGGATGAAATCCAGGCACACAATATGCTTCAAGAGAATGGATCATTGCATCCGCACCAGTCCAAGCCGTCAAGTTTAGAGGCATGTCTAATGTTAATTCAGGATCAAGAAGAGCCAAGGAAGGTTTTAAATCGGGATGACAAATGCAAAACTTCATACCCTTTTCAAGATTTGTCACCATAGCAGTGCTGTCTGTTTCAGCTCCTGTTCCTGCTGTTGTCGGTATGCAGATTAGTTTTGGAAAAGAGTTCTCTTCAGAAATATTTTGAGGTGGTAATTGCCACTCAAAGTCCCAAAGGGCTATGTCGTTATTAGCTGTTAGACAGATGGCTTTAGCACCATCCATTGCACTCCCTCCTCCGATTGCAATGATTGCATCATGCTGTCCTGATTGAAACTTTGAACAGCCCTTTGCTATTTCGTCATCTTTTGGATTGGGAGAGATGTCAAAGAACAGGCTGGATTTGATATTAGATTCATCTAAAAAATTTTTGAGTTTTGTAATAAAAGGTAATTCTTTACTATTATTATCTGTAACAATTAATGGATTATTAATTTCTAGAGTTTGGCAAAAATGAGCAATTTCATTCAATCTTCCTGGACCGTATGAAATTGGAATAGGGAAAGCCCAATTTTGGGGCTTAAGAATTTCTTCACTGTTTATTTCAAAAAATCTCATAGGGATTTTAGGTGGGTCGTATTTGACCACTGCCATGAATTAAATATTTATAACTGGTTAGCTGACGGGCTCCAACAGGACCTCTTGCATGAATTTTATCGGTTGCTATACCTATTTCAGCTCCCATTCCAAATTCACCGCCGTCTGCAAATTGTGTCGATGCATTGTTTAAGATGATGGCACTATTAAGATGATTAAAGAAGTAGTTTATAGCTTCTTTATCTTGGGAAATGATGGATTCCGTATGGCCCGAACCATAATGATTAATATGGGATACAGCCTCTGCAACGCTTTTAACAGTCTTTATAGATATGATTGCGTCTAAGTACTCCGTATACCAGTCTTCTTCTTGTGCGAGAACTAAACCATCATGTAAGCCTGTTATCTGATCGTCTGCTCTTATTTCACAGTTAGCAGATTTAAGTGCATCAAGAATTGACGGTAAATGAGTTTGAATTGCTTTTTCATCAATTAGCAATGTTTCAGCTGCTCCACATATACCAGTTCTTCTCATTTTTGAATTCATAACAATATCAACAGCCATTTCAATATCTGAACTTTTATCGACATAAAGATGACATATTCCTTCTAGATGTCCAATCATTGGAATTCTTGCATCGGATTGTATTTTACTCACCAAGCTTCTTCCTCCTCTTGGTACAAGTATGTCAATTGCTCCATTCAATCCTGTTAACATCAAATCCACAGCTTCTCTATTTATTGTATTAACAATTTGTATCATATCCGGATTGAGGTTCTCTTCTGTTAATGCTTGTTTTATGCATTCATGAATAGACGTATTGCTATAAAAACTTTCACTCCCACCCCTTAGAATAACTGCGTTACCAGATTTTAGACATAAAGCTGCTGCATCAGCAGTTACATTTGGTCTGCTTTCATAAATGATCCCAATCACCCCTAGAGGAACAGATACTTTTTGTATTGATAAACCATTGGGTCTGTCCCAGTCTTCTAGAATCTCACCAATTGGATCATTCAATTCAGCAATACTTTTTAAGGCATTAATGATGCCTTGAACTCTATTTTCATCAAGAAACAATCGATCCAATGCTGCTTTATTCAGACCTTTTTCCTCAGCTTTTTTATAATCCTTTTGATTGGCTTCTAATATCTTATTTGTATTTAAGTTGATTTGATTTGCAATAGAGATTATGGCCTTATTTCTGGATTCATTACTGAGAATAGACAATGAACTACTCGCTTCACGAGCATTTTGCCCTAAAGTTAACATGTGTTTACTAAGCGTTTCCATAAGATTTATTTTGTTAGAACCAGATTATCACGATGAATGATTTCATTTGTTGTCAGATAATCAAGTTTACTTTTAATTTCAGAAGTTTTTAAGCCTTTTATTAATTCAATCTCTGGACTTGAATAATTTGTCATTCCTTTAGCAATCTCATTACCTGGTTTGGATGTTATTGAGATTAATTCACCTTTATCAAAGGATCCCTCTACTTTCTCTACTCCAACAGGAAGTAAGCTTTTACCATTATCTAAAGCTGATTCTGCTCCTTCATCTATCTCAATGGAGCCTTTGATATCTATCATTCCTCTGATCCATTTTTTTCTGGCAGATAAGGGATTTTCTCTTGGAATAAAATGAGAGTACTCATTTGTATTATTAATATTACTGATTGGTTTTTGTAGCAAGCCACTAGCAATAATTGTATGGCAGCCAGAGTTCATGCATATCTTTGCTGCTTCGATTTTTGATTGCATACCTCCACTACCATATTCTGATTTTAATTCAGTTACCATGGCTGTTATTTCATTAGATATATCATCTATCTCTTTTATTAACTTTGCATCGGGATGAGTTTTAGGATTAGCACTGTAGAGACCTTTTACATCTGAAAAAAGAACCAAACAGTCTGCTGATATTAATTGAGAGACTCTAGCAGCCAACTGATCATTATCTCCATATCTTATCTCTTCTGTAGCAACAGTATCGTTTTCATTGATGATTGGTATCACATCAATATTTAGAAGTGTTTCAATTGTATTTCTAGCATTTATATACTTGGTTCGATCTTCAAGATCATCCAAAGTTAAGAGTACTTGAGCTACTTTAATATTATGTTTTTCAAAAAGATCTTGGTAAGCATGAGCTAAAATAATTTGCCCCGAAGCTGCAGCTGCTTGCTGTTGCTCCAATCTATTGTAACCATCATCAAAACCAAGATACTTTCTTCCTAAGCCTATGGCCCCTGATGAAACAATAATTACAGAATGATTATTTTTTTTTAATTCAGTTATTTCTTTAATTAGATTCTCAAGCCATAGCTTATTCAAAGACCCATCAGACTCATTGATTAATAGAGAAGACCCTATTTTGATGATTAGTTTTTTATGTTCACTCAAATTCATAGCGATTAATTATAACCATTAATAATTTTTATATTGGAATGAAGGTTGGGAATTACTGAATCATAGGGTATTCAAGCTTGAAATCATCACTTGAACTATCGTCTTCTGGATCGAATGTATTGGCATAGAGATGACCCGCATATACTGCATGAACAACTGCACCTGGTGCATTGGAGTCACCAATATTTTGAAGCGTTTTAATGCCTGACTCTTTCAAAGCTTCTTGGTTTGATTTGAGAGCATTGTAAAGAGAATCATTC
>Ga0115002_10003122_pt1 | contig 20894 bp, 19 predicted proteins | sample ArcticOcean_MG_C_8_FD_89576 | JGI IMG/M metagenome (GOLD analysis project Ga0115002, IMG submission 89576) | Marine microbial communities from western Arctic Ocean - ArcticOcean_MG_CB11_86 | ecosystem: Environmental > Aquatic > Marine > Oceanic | place: Arctic Ocean: Canada Basin | collected... | reverse complement strand
GGAACATCCATTGATGACTTTGGGCTGATCGGCAAAATCAGGGGTGGCGTTGACCATACCTAGCAGTTTGACGACACGTTTTACCTTGTCGAGGCTTCCAACATGCTCTTTCAATGCTGAGAGAAGCTGGATGCCGCAGAGTCGGGCAGCATCGTACGATTCGTCGACAGTGCATTCTGATCCAGCCTTGCCAGTAACCTGCGATCCATCGGGGCGATTAGGGCCTTGTCCCGAAAGATAAACGAGTTTGCCAACGGTTACGGCAGGTACGTAATTGGCAACGGGGCTTGATGGGTGAGTTAGATCAAGTCCGAGTTCTTTTACTTTAGCTTCGGCGCTCATTCACGAAATCTCCCTATTACTACCGGTGTGTTAAATACAACGAGACCGACGACAGTATGCACCGGTTTCGTGTGATTTTCTATTCGATTATCCCTTTTAGGAGGATTTTTCTTAAGGCTATGCCTTCGGTTCGGTCATTGACAGTGACTCAAGGACTTCATCGAGTTTTTCGCTGGTTAGATCGGTTTCTCGTAGGGCGACCTGTTTGATTGTTTCGCCGCTTTCGGACGCTACATGTGCAAGGCGGGCGGCCTCGTCGTATCCGATGATTGGTGCCAAGGCAGTGCATATCGCTAGACCCTGCATGACCATTTCTGGTCCCTTGCTGGTTGCTACTAGATCGTTGATGCACTGTCGAGCGAAGTTGCGGGCTGCAGCAGCTAGCAGATCGATCGATTCGAGCAGGTTATGGGCTGCCACTGGCATCATCACGTTTAGCTCGAAGTTTCCTGACTGACCAGCGATCGTAATCGTGGCGTCATTTCCGATTACCTGAGCCGAAACCATCGCAACAGACTCGGCGATAACTGGGTTTACCTTGCCCGGCATGATTGATGATCCGGGCTGGACTTCAGGCAATGAGATTTCGCCGATGCCAGCACGGGGTCCGGAGCCGAGCCATCGAACGTCGTTGGCGATCTTGAGCATGCCGACGGCGATAGATTTGAGTTCACCAGACGCGGATACCACAGCGTCGAGAGTGCTCTGTGCTTGGAAGTGGTTGGTGGTTTCCGAAAGATCGAGACCAGTGAGAACGCGCAATCGTGAAATAACTAGTGTTGCGAATTCGGGGTGCATGCCAATTCCTGTTCCAACGGCTGTTCCGCCTAGGGCGAGAACTGACAGTTCGGAAAGTGCTTTTTCGGCTCGCTTGCCGGCGAATTCGAGCTGACCCGCGTAGCCAAGGAATTCCTGACCGAGTCGGATAGGTGTAGCGTCCTGAAGGTGCGTACGGCCTGTCTTCACTACTCCCCAAAACTCTTCAGATTTAGCTCGAAGTGAGTCTTCGAGTTCTTTCAGTGAAGGAAGCAAATTGTCATTGATCGCCCCGGCAGCTGCCAAGTGGATCGTGGACGGAAAGACGTCGTTCGACGACTGGCCTTTGTTTACGTGATCGTTTGGGTGAACGGGGTTTCGAGATCCAAGTTCGCCGCCTAGTGATTCGATTGCGACATTCGAGATGACTTCGTTGGCGTTCATGTTGGTCGACGTGCCAGAGCCTGTCTGGAAAATGTCAACAACAAACGAACTGTCGAATTCACCATTTATAACTCGTTCGGCAGAAGCGATGATCGCGTTGGCGATATCTTCGTCAAGAGCATTGAGTTCGAGGTTTACGATGGCTGCTGATTGCTTGATTTGGCCAATTGCTTTGATGAATGAACGTCCAAGTCGCAGATTGCTTATCGGGAAGTTCAATTCAGCGCGCCTGGCGTTTCCGCCGTAGTAAGCGTTTGCTGGAACTTCTAGTTCACCCATCGAATCACGTTCGAGCCGCATGTCCTGCGAAGCCATCGTTTACTCCTGTTTTAGTGGAAATATCATTCGAGCATATAAATCTTCAGCGTCAGTTCTCGCTGTGTAAACCGAATCTAATGATAATCCCGAGATGACGAGTTGAGTTATTTTTGTGGCAGCGGTTTTACAACAACCATGGCTCCGCCAAGAACGGTCGCAGCGGCTGCCGCCCAGAAAACCATCTCAATTCCGAATGCTGCTGCAATGGGGCCTGAGGCAGCGGGGCCGAGAAGCATTCCGATGGCGTAGAGCGCTTGGTACGAGCCCATCGCGGTAGCTCGAACGGCGACCGGGGCGGAAGCCAACGCCATGCTGATTAACACGGTGTTCATCATCCCTCGCCCGAACCCGTTTAGTGTCTGTAGCCCTCCGAGGGTAACGAGATCAGTAGTGATGGACATAATTACTAACGAGATAAGAGTCGCTACTGCAGCCGCTATCACTGCCACCGTCGGCCCCCATCGATTCGATACCCATGCTGAAACGGCAGTTCCGGCTACTGCTGCGAGTAGCCCGGCCGTTGTTATGTAGCCGATTTCAGATTTGGATGCCCCAAGATTTTCGGCGTGGATAGGTAGGAAGCCGAAGTTCACTCCAAACGTCACGAACTGGAGTGTGATTGCGATTGCCGAGACACGGAGCAGTAGCGGTGTTTTGAGTATGCCGAGAAGCGTTGAGACCGAGTACCGCGTCGTAGACACAATTCTAGGTTCGGGAGCTGTCAAAAGTAGAAGCGCACCTGCGAATCCGATTCCAGCTGCGCCATAGAACGTGCTGTTATTTCCTAAGTATTCGGCTACGAGACCACCGACAAATGTGGCTGTCACAAGTGACAGAGTGTTCACCGACATGATGATCGCCATTGCCCGGGATGTGTTAGCTGCTGGGTAGTGTGATGCGAAGAGCACGCTGATCGCAACCCAGCCTGCTGCAGCGACACCGGTGAGTGTTCGTGCTGCAAACAGTGACCATGGATCTGGCGACATCGCCAGCCAAATTGCTCCTAGCGCGCTAAATACCAAAGCTAAAACTGCGAACGGTTTTCTACCGATGATGTCGGAGCCGACGCCTATCGGAATTCGAAAGAGGATTTGGCCGATCGCGTACGAGGCGATGACAATTCCGACCATCTGGAGATTCGCTCCCAGTTCCTGAGCGTGCAACGGAAGAATCGGGACGTAGAGGTAAAGTGATATCCAGAAGAAATAAGTAGCTACAGCGACAGTGATGATGTAGCGCGTTGGAGATTGTCGTGGTACATCTGGCCTTGGTTCAGCACCCGAATCAATTGCCACGCATTCGGTGTAAGAATTGATCACTGTTGAGTTACCCCAATAACGGGGTCAGCGTCTCTTCTTTTTAGAAATATCATGGGTTTTGGTCGTTTATGAGGTCGGAACGGGCTAACGTTGGCGAAGTAAGAATACCGCCAGTTCGGGTTGAGGAAGCCAGTGAGTTCGCCGGTGAATGCGCTAACTAAACGGTTACTGAGCCGTTTTTACCGAGAATTCCAGACAGAGCTTCTAGCATTCCCAGATGGCGATTGGCATGAGCGATGTAGCCGACCATAGCGTCGCCTACGCTGGTGTCGTTATCGTGCCAGTCGGTGAACCGCGCATTGAACGATTCATCATCGAGTTTGGCGACACGTTTTTCAAGTAGATCGAACACCTGTTTTGCGTATGACCTGACGTTCGTAACAACCGGAATCGGTAGTGATTGGCCGGTTTCATTTCCGAGCCCTGAGCCGGCGCCCCAGAATCCGAGGTCTACACCTTCAAATCCCCATTCTTCGGCAATACCATTAGACACCCAGAGTTCAGGTGTTTTTGTGTCGACGACGGGTGAGAGTAACCCTTGCACGTAATCGGCCCAACGACCCATGTGCCACAGGTGCCACTTGCATGAAGGTGCAGTGTCTGCGGGCCATGTGGAAGCCTCTTCCTCGGTTAAAGCATCGACAGCTTGAAGAATCTGGCTATTGAGCTTGTTGAGTCGATCTGAGATTATTTCTGCAGGGGAAGGAATTGGCATTTTTTGAAACGGGGTGCTGAGTTGTGGTAATTTCGGAGTTTAGGCGTGAAGTCTCGCCCATTCAGGATCGGGATGCGAGGCGATGAAGTCATGATCTAGTTCGTAACCGAGTCCGGGCTTATCGGGCAAGTGAAGATGACCATCTCGAACATCGAGTGGTTCCGTGATTACGGAATTGTAGTTTTTCAAAGAGTGGTCCGACATCTCAAGTCGGTATATGTTTGGCACGTTCATCAACACATGTGCGCCCGTAATTACGTTGAACGCACCTGAGGCGTCGTGTGGACTGATTGGAACGTAGTAAGTTTCGGCGAGGATGGCGATGCGTTTCATCTCGGAGATTCCACCGGTCCAGCAGATGTCGGGCATTATGTAGTTCACCAAGCCTTCTTGCAAATACGGTGCGAAGTCCCAGCGGGTGTACTTGCGTTCGCCTATACAGAGGTTGATGTCAGTGTTTTGACGGAGTTGTCGGTGTGCGTCGATGCTCTCTGGTTGGAGTGGTTCTTCGAACCATGTGAGATTGTGCTTCATCATACGATTACAAAGTTCGGTCGCAGTTGAGACATCGAAATTGCCGTGGGCATCGATCATGAGTTCGATGTTGGGTCCAATCGTCTCTCTAAGTGCCGTCATAAGGTCATCGGCGTTCTCGGCACCTGTGGGAGAGATTTTGCCGTCGATGTACCGACGGTGGTGCTTACCCATTTCTGGACTGAACGGATCGAGCTTGAGAGCTTGATAGCCGAGTTCGATTTGCCGTTTGGCGTCGGCAACGCAGGCGTCGATATTGTCGATAGAGTCTACGTGAGAGTAGACGGGGACTGATTCGCGCATTTTCCCGCCGAGAAGATCCCAAACTGGGCGACCAAGTGCCTTTCCCTTGATGTCCCACAGCGCCATGTCGATTCCACTGGCGAGAGTAGTTCCGAAGCCTCGGGAGCCAAGAGTGCCGAAGCGCCGGTAGATTCGATGCCAGATTGCATCGATGTCGTTGGGGTCTTGCCCAACAAGTCCTTCAGAGAAGTCCTGACCTTCAAGATCGTTCTTGAGCATCTCGTAGGCTCGACCTACAACTAGCGCTCCGCCACCGCCAGAGTTGGTCGATTCGCCGACGCCCGTGATGCCTTCATCTGTGTCAACCTCAACGAACAGCCATGATCGATTGCTGCCTTCGGGTCGGGTCAGGTAGACGCGTAGATCGGTGATTTTCATAATCAAGCCATTCCTGAAGTTTCGCTGATTAGTTTTATACAGAAGCGATGAAATAACCCCAGACTCGATTGGCGTTCGGGTGGGGCCACCGGATGGTACACCTGTTGCGGTGTTACACTCCGCCCGATCATTGAAAATTGCTGGAAATGCTGGCGATATTCAGGAAACTTCAACCGAGTACTTCAGGAACCAAACGACATGAGATTTTGTTACGCACACCGTCGATTCGCTTTGTACCCGCAATCGGTCGATAGCTGGAACCTCTCGCCCAACAATTACACCAGTGACTTTCTAAAAAAGACCAAGAGCCTCGGATTCGACGCGATTGAGGTTGGACTCGAAGTCATGAGCCAGTTGGGAACCGAGCAGAAGATCAAAGATTTCACCAAAAATTTCAATGACCACGGCCTCGAAATTGGCTGTATACGAGCTGGTGGCACGTTACACGATGCAAAGAATGGTCCGCAAAATCGAGCCCGACTCGATGAAGCGATCAAGTACGCAAGTTGGAGCGGAGCAGAGGCAGTCAATGGGGCCATGAGTGCTCCGACTCGTCATCCGGATCTATTTCCAGGAGCAGGAAGCGGTTATTCAGAATCTCAAGATGCTTCACGGGACACTATGCTTAGGGTCTATCAAGATCTTGCACCTGTATTCCAGGAAGCTTGTGTGAAGGCTTCGGACGCAAATACGAATATCACAGTTGAAATTCACCAGAACTCGCCTGTGGACAGTTCATGGTCGGCATTGCTTTTGCACGGCTTGGTTGATCGTCCGAACTTCGGTATCAACCCCGACATCGGCAACATACTGTGGACGTACGACGTGCCGGAAGAAGATTTCGATTACGCAATCGATTCCGTTGCTCCGGTATCCAAGTACTGGCACTGTAAGAACCTTCACACTGTGCATCACCCTGAAAATAATCGATCTGTATTTGTTCGAGTTCCACTACCTGACGGTGAAATCGACTACCGGTACGCAATCTCAGCGATGCACGCCGCGGGCTACTCGGGTTATATGACGATTGAAGGCGCGTCGGCTGGTGATCAGTGGGCGCAGGATGAGAAGTCGATCAAGTACGCTAGAGAGATTTGGGACGAGCTAGAAGCGTAGTTCTCCTGTTATAAATCAGAAAAAAAGCCCCGGTCAAATGATCAGGGCTTTTTTCATCAATCGTAGATTTGCCTACCCGATGATCAAGTAGATTGGAGGAAAGTACGCATGATACTTTCACATGTAGAACTGATCATTGGAGTTAGAGTTACAGATTCAATTAATCGGGGTAAATGAAGCGAAAATCACATTTTCATATTCCAACATCGAGACACAATGTAAGTCTGTGATAGGACCTGTATTTGTCGCTGAATTTCTCCGATAGTTCTATTTAAGCTCTGGTAACCGTTCTGGTATTCGTCGACTAAATCGTTATTTGGCGTCGTGTCAGGTGCTGGTTGAGATTGATGACATGATAGGTTCTTGCTCCGGATGCTTGACGGGTCTTGCCAATAACAGAGCGACGATTCCGACGATAAAGATCGCTACCACGATCAAGAACGAGTTGTTGAATGAGTCAGTTGAGTCGTGAATCGCTCCGGCGATAAGTGGTGCTCCCGTACCCGACGCGATCATTCCGACCTGCATCAGCCCCATGATTCCGCCGAATTCTTTCATGCCGAACGCCTCTTGAACGACGAGGACGATCAGCGCACCGAGTCCTCCAAATCCAGTTCCGAATACTACGATCCCGACCCACATGATGGCATCGGTGTTCGCTTGAGCGATCATGAACACACCTACGGCTTGAAGAAATACCGAAATTATCGTAGCTATTCGCGCTGTGATCTTTTCGCTGGCTCGACCGAACGCCAGCTTCGATCCGATACCCATACCCGCTACGATGCTGACCGCTGTTGTGGCTAGGCCTGGAGTAAATCCGCTTTCTTCAAAATGTTGACGTAGTTGAGTCAAAACTCCCTGATAAGTGAATGTCGCTGCGACAAGCCCTATCATGATTAGCCAGAAGTTACGGTTCACCAGCGCCTGCCTCACTGTTATTCCGGCTCGTGCGGCATATCTGGCCACGTGAGCCTGATCTCCACGGCCTGTTCGTTTCATCTCATCTTCGACTTTGTTCTCATCTTCCATGATGACGAACAACGCTACGATCCCAAGCACGACCATGATGACACCGAATGTCACGTACGCCATCTGCCAACTGAGCACTCCGATGATCCCTGCCGCTAGGGGAGGCATGGTTACCCCACCAAAGTTATTACCAGCGACAACCGCTCCCATCACGCGCCCTCGAGTTTTAGGGAACCAGAGACCGACCATTTTGCCGGCAGGCATGATCGTTGCACCGGGGAAGCCTGCGTAGACGAGCCCGCTGAACAAGTACCAGTGCCAAAGTTCGGAGATTAATGGTCGAAGTAGGAAACCTGAAGCTATCAAAAGCAGCGAGACGAACATTACGGGACGTATACCGATGCGGTCGCTCAAGTTTCCTATGAACGGTGCAAGAAGTCCGGAAATGAACGAAAATGCCAGTGAGAGATTCAGTTGGGTTTGCGACCAGCCAAACTGCTCTTTTAGGGGTCCGGCGAATTCACCGAATGCGTACTGTCCCATTCCGACTGAAAGTCCGGTCGATAGGAAGACAACGAATGCTATTGGATATCCGCGGTAAATATGCCCAAAGAATGGAACCGTCATTAGTCGGTGTAGCCTTTGTCGATGTTGGATGCGTCGGTTGTGCAAGAGCGGCTGAAGAATCTATGAATGGAAATAGGTGATAACTCGCACAGTTCGGTGAGGGTAACGATCTCTAAATTGTCCAAGCTGGCTGTATACTCCGCCCGCGTTCCGTATCTGAAAGGGGCGCTAGTTCGAATAGGCGTCAGTCACGGTAGCACCTGTGTGTGTGCTTTGGGTTTTGTCGGACTTGTGACTTGCCGCCAGTGGAGATTGTTTTGAGACAAAGTAATGTTCGTGCCGCAATCAACAATGGCACAGTTTCACACAGCTTAACGCTGACCTTCCCTGAGCCAACTATCGCCGAATGGGCGGGCTACGCGGGTTTCGATTGCCTTCATCTTGATATGGAGCACGGGGTTTTCAACTGGGAATCGACAGAGATGATGTGCCGGGTCGCCGATATGCACGGAATGACCTGCACAGCTCGAATTCCTAACACTAAAAATGACACCATCCTCCGGGCGTTTGATCGTGGGCTGATGGGTATTTTGTGTCCACACGTCGATAATGCCGAGCAGGCTCAAAGAATCGCACTGGCTTCACGATTTGGACCCGAAGGCGAACGTTCGTTTGGCACTTCCCGTGGTCGTGACTATGGGATGACCGGTCGAACACCAGCTGATTACATGGCGGACTTTAACCGAGAAGTGACAGTTGCTATTCAGATAGAAACTAAGAACGCAGTCGATACTATCGAAGACATTTTGGATGTTGAAGGTATCGATATGATCGCTTTTGGTCCCCAGGATCTGGCACAGTCACTTGGACACCCTGGGCATGCAGATCACCCAGAGGTACTAGAGGCGATGGAGTCTGTTGTCGCAGCAGTTCATGCACGAGGTCGGCTAATGTCTTCAGACGTTGAAAAGGGCATAAATCTGGTTCAATGGTTGCCCGCACAACTCAAAGACTGGCTCGACAGCTCACGATCTAATTAGGCGCTAACTATGTTTCTAAATTTAAGTAAAAAATCGATTCGGCAAATAGATAAATGACTTCAGCTACTTTAAATACCAAATTCGAGCCAGTCTCAGGTTGGGCGAAGCTTCCGATGGGTGTGACGTTCCGGGGGGACGCTACTTCTATCGCTGTCGACTCGAAAGACAACGTTTACGTCTTCAACCGCGGTACTGAACCGATTGCCGTGTTCGACACCGATGGTAATTTTGTTCGAGGAATGGGCCACGGCGAGTTTGTGCGTCCTCACGGCATTGAGATCGACTCGGATGACAACCTATATTTGGTCGATGATGATGGTCACATCGTGCAGAAGCGAACCAATGACGGAGAAGTTATCTTCACGCTCGGCAAGAAAGGCGAACCCTGCGAATGGCAGAGTGGTGGAATGTTCAATCGTCCAACCGACATCGCCATCCATCCCGTGACCGGGGAACTATTCGTATCCGATGGCTACGGTAACTCCCGAATTCACAAATTTGATCCCGATGGCAATCACATCACTTCTTGGGGTGAATCGGGAACTGATCCAGGTCAGTTCAGCCTGCCGCACAACATCAGCATGCTCGGAACCGACAAAGTGATTGTCGCCGACCGTGAGAACTTCCGATTACAGATATTCACGACTGACGGCGAATTCGTGGAGCAGATTCACATTCATCACCCGATGTCAGTAACCCAAGGTAAGGGCGACGACACGGCTTTGTACGTTGGAGAGATGATTCCGCCTCCTGTGCAGCAAGGCGTGCCTAATCTGGGCGCAATGATCGCTGTACTTTCCGCTGAAGGAGAATTTTTGCAGCATCTCGGTGGTCCGTTGCCGGGTGAAGGCGTGGGGCAGTTCACTGCACCGCACGGTGTATCGACAGATTCGCAGGGTTCTGTTTATGCGGCAGAAGTTGCGTGGACGAACTATTTCTCAAGTCCAGAAAACTCAGGAACAGACACAAAACCGTTGGGCGAAGTAGTCAGCCTTCGCAAGTGGAGACGGGTTTAGAGTGCACGCAAATCAAATTCTATATCGACTCACGCACAGGTTCTCTTATCAATTCGGTCAAGTAACTAGGAATAATCATGGTCAACGCAGCAACTTCAGCAACGGTTTACGAGCCAGTTCCGTACTGGGCAAAACTTCCGCACCCTATGTTCTTCAAGGAAGCGACATCTGTGGCGGTCGACTCGAATGACAACGTCTATGTGTTCAACCGGGGCGACCATCCAGTCATTGTTTTCGACAAGAACGGAAACTTCCTTGAGACATGGGGAGCGGGCGAATTCGTACGCCCCCACGGTATTACGATCGATGCTGACGATAATCTTTACCTCGCAGACGACGACGCTCACATGGTTGAGAAACGCACCAAAGAAGGTAAGCTCATCTACCGTCTGGGTGAAAAAGGCAGAGCAGCTGTATGGCAGGAGGGCGAACCGTTTAATCGTCCTACTCACGTCGCAATTCACCCAGAATCGGGGGATCTGTTCATTTCGGACGGCTACGGCAACTCACGGGTTCACAAATTCGATTCTGATGGCAAACACATCACCTCTTGGGGTTCACCGGGTTCGCTACAGGGTCAGTTCTCTCTTCCGCACAATATTGCGATTAACGGCACCGACAAAATCACGGTTACTGATCGAGAAAACTTCCGTCTTCAGACATTTACGACCGATGGTGAATTCGTGAAGCAGATTCACTCACATCGTCCGATTGCCATTACCAATGGCAAGGGCGCCGACACTAACTTGTATGTCGCCGAGGCAGGACCTCCTCCAGTACAGGAAGGTGTGCGACGCCTTGGACGTCGGGTTGTCGTAATGGATCGAGAAGGCAACGAAGTTACTCGATTCGGGAATGAACTTGGTGGCGAGGGACACGATCAGTTCATCGCACCGCATGCAATGGCGGTCGACTCTGAAGGATCTGTTTATGTAGCCGAGGTTTCGTATACGGCGTTTGGATCGTTGCAGGACCCTGTGCGAGAAGTCACAAGCCTGCGTAAATGGGCACGGGTGAGCGGATAGTTTCTGAACGTTTTCGTATTAGGAGTGAGCGATGAGCCCTGCAGACGGAAAAATGTCGACTGAAGAGATCAATGAATTTTTGGCACAGCCGATCATCGCTCGTATTGGAACTGTAAAACCTGATGGCTCCCCTCACGTCGCTGCAATGTGGCAGCAGTGGGATGGCGAGTCGATGTGGGTTATTCCTCGTAGTAAGTCGAGTTGGTACGAAAACTTGAGTCAGGAAACTCGTGTGTGCATTCTGTGCGCGGATGACGTTGATCCAGCACACACGCGGGTGACTGTTGAGGGTGTTGCCGAAGTAGTTGAAGGGCCAGTTTCGTTGAAAGGTCGCACGAAAGAAATCGCTGACGAGATGGCTATTCGATATATGGGACCTGATGGGCCGACCTACGCGGCGAAGACGGCTGATCGACTGAGGTATCTCGTGAAGGTGACGCCGACGAAAATTACTTCGTGGCGTGGCGAATGGCATCCTCGTTACATCGTTACCGAAAGCGATTGATTGCCTAATTGCTGGAGGCGTGCGAGTTTTTCGAGGCCCATATTCTGATTTGTGTTCCATGTTCCTGATAGTGAAGCACGGTACAGGAATCGATCAATTCGCGAAACGGGTCAAACGTTTCGAAGTATGCACTTGGTGTTTTCGTTAGTTGATCACGTAGGGAACGATGTACTTCTTCCATCTGTTGGAGAGTTTGGCGAGTAGTGTTGTCTTTTTTTCGTAATGATTCTTGAGCGTTGAATCGATCAACATCGGCGATGGGTTCGATTGTTTTCCTGTCCAAAGAATTAACCAACTCCCACTCCCAACTAGTTACGTGACCGACGATGTCGTTCAGCGACATTTCGTCGTGGACACCTGCTATTGACATGTCTTCGCTGACAAGTCGGTCAAGTGAATTTCGGAACTGTCGCCAGTTATCGTCTATGGCAGCCAAAACAGCATTTTTACGATCTTTCATATTTAGGCTCTCGGCGTCGTCGGACGACTTGGTCATGCGTTGCAGTTCTCCTATCCTAACCTTTCCGTCCGGAAAAGGACTGATTGGTGCCTATGGGCGTGTTGCTGGCTAGATTTATTAGGGGATTGCGTTGACAGGATTCCTTGGAAGGGCTAGCGTGGCGAACCAGCGTGGATGCACACGTTTCGATCTTTCCAAAATGCTGGTGGCAAATATGACGATGGTTGGTGAAGGCAAATTTCAATATGCAGTAGACCGAGATTGGCTGCGATACAAACCAGCATTTTGGGAACTTGGGCAATGTGCGGACGTCGGAGTCGATTCGCAAGATCGTGTGTGGTTGTTTAGCCGTTCAAAGCACCCGGTCACTTGCTGGACAGCTGACGGTCAGTTCATCGGCTCATGGGGCGATCTTGGTCAGGACAAGGGCGAGTTCAGGGTTCCGCACGGAATGTTTATCGATAAGGACGATCACATCTGGCTCGCTGATCATCAGACTCACCAGGTGACGAAGCATAACGAGAATGGTGATGTACTGATGGAACTCGGGACTCACGGTTACGCCAACATCACTGTTACTTCGACGAACGAGCAGGGCGCACCTTTCAATATGCCAACAGGTCTTGCGACCGCGACGGATGGCCGCTTGTTCATAACAGACGGATACGCCAATCGTCGAGTGCACCGATTCAGTGCCGATGGTCAGCTCGAACATTCTTGGGGTGAGGCTGGTAAAGGACCTGGACAGTTCTCGATTCTTCACAAAGTCGGAGTCGATAAGAACAACAAGGTTTACATCTGCGACAGAGAGAACAATCGAATTCAGATATTCGACGAAAATGGCAACTACCTGACCGAGTGGAACGATGTTGTTGGTCCAGGCGATATTTTCTTCGATGATGAGATTGTTTACGTAGTAGAGCAGGGCGGCGGCAATGGCGTTTCGATTTGGACTCTTGAGGGCGAACTAATTACTCGCTGGCGCGGGAATCCTGAAGCGAATCAGGCTGCGCACGGTGGTTGGTTCGATTCAAAGGGCAACATTTACGTTGCAGAGATCGGCGAGCCGGAGTACGGCCAAAGAGTTACCAAGTTCAGCTTGGTTTAGTGCCAGAATTGTTGCAAACTCGCTTACCCGTCGGGGCAGTCGTGTTCGATGCCTGACAGCACGAGGTGAGTTGCGTTCACGTGGAAGCCGTGTCGTTCATGCACGCTGTCGATAAATTCTTGCACGAGTTCGTCGTCGAGTGGGAGCGTACGTCTGCAGTTGGTGCATTGAAGATGGTGATGATTCGACTGGCTGATCCATTCGAATACGGTATCGCCCGGACTGAGGCGGGATTCTGCGACTAGGCCGACCCCGCCGAGATCACTGAGCACTCGATAAACTGTCGATTGATCGAATTTTGCCCCAAGAGTCGCAAGTGTTTCGATTACTTCAACGACCGTTACGTGTCCATGGGTGGTTCGCAGCACATCAATCACCGCAAGACGCGCTGGAGTAGCTCGGAGGCCGGAACCGCGTAGAACGTCGGAAGGCGGTTGATTAAGCTGTGGCATTCGAATCGATTGATTCTCTATGGTTGAAGGGTTGTTCGATGAGTTTGACATGGTCGCATATAAATCGGAAGTTAGTTGTCGTTTTCGCCATTTAGGTTTCAAATGTCTTCAAGTGTCTTGATCGCCGCTCCGCCGGAACGCGTGTGGATGCTGGTCGACGATGCCAGTCACTGGAGTAAATGGTCGGGTGTCGTAGATGAAGTTTGGAAGACTCCGAATTGTCTCGATTGGCAACTTGGACATAAGTTAGGATTTCGTCTTTTGATGGCCCGTAAGAAAGTTCCGTTTAACGTGACGGTAACTCGATACGAGATGGGCAAGACGATCGAATGGAGTTCGAAGAAATTCTCGATCACGGCGGTTCGTTCGATTTCTATAGAACCTGAAGGAACTGGCTGTCGAGTGGTAGATCAAAAAGTTTTTTCAAGTACGCTGCTGCCGATTCGTCTTGCTTATCCTCGTCGGCTGATACGCGTTATGACCGAACGTTGGCTTGGCGACATGAAGAAAACCGCAGAGATGTCTTCGTGACGGTGCTAGATCGAAGCAATCAACGGGTGATGATGGTGTTCGCTCACGCTGATGACGAGACATTGCTCGCCGGGGCGTTGATTTCCAAGCTGGTTTCGGATGGGCACGAAGTGAGGGTGCTGTGCCTTGCTCCGGGTGACGATGATCGAGTCAGGCGTCTACGGGGCGCCTGCGCTGATCTGGGCGTGAGTGAAGTAGAGATGTTGCGCTTCGTTGAGAGTCGTATGTGGCCAAACGACGGTGGTACTCCCAGTGAATCACCCGCAGCAGGTCTTGATCTTCAAATATCGCTCGTTCCTAGTACCGAACTGGCGCACAAGATAGCTGGGAGGATTTCGGAGAGCGCTCCCGATATTGTTTTGACTCATTCTTCGTATGGTGACTACGGAAATTCCGATCATGCTGCCGCTTTTCGGGCGACCAAATTGGCTGTTGAATCTGTAGACGACGAGGCGATTAGGTTCTGTTCACTTGAATGGCCGCGTTGGATGGTACGGATCAATGTACGACTGATGCGTGTTGGCGGGAGGAGTATACGAAAGATGGGTCCGGACGGTTCATTTGATCTAACGCTGGCTTTGAATCGTCCGAATTCTTCGACTATATCTATCGATGTTTCTGCGGAGTTAGGCGTTAGACGGAAGGCTTCTCGTTGGTACCGAACTGAGATTACAAAGGGACCACTTCCTATGCGATTGCTTGAGCGGGTACCGCTGATTTTGCAACGATCATTTCTTGGTAAGGCGAAACTGAGAGTTGAGTTGTAACCCGAGGGTTTCTATCAGACATCTGGTTTTTGAACCGGGAACGATTGATCGTCGTTAGTTGTTTTTGGCTTATTTTTGGCTAGGCGAGCAACTCTCGAAGCTCTGCAACATGTGCATCACCACGGAGTCGACCTAGAGCTTTTCTCTCGATCTGTCGAATACGTTCTCGAGTCAGATTTAACTCGCCACCGATCTCTTCAAGAGTTCGTGGGCGACCATCGAACAGACCGAATCGTAGTTCGAGAACTCGTCGTTCACGATCCTGAAGGTGGCTTAGTACACGGTCAACCTGCTCTCGCATGGAAGACTGTGCTGCTACATCGGCTGGTGCCGGTGCGCTGATGTCCTGAATTAGGTCACCAAGCTCGTTCTCTGCGTCTTCACCAATTGGTGTTTCGAGAGAAACAGGTTCTTGCGACATCTGAAGAATTTCTGAGACACGCTCGATCGAGAGTTCAACTCGTTCTGCGAGCTCTTCTACAGTAGGTTCTCGGTTTAGCTGCTGTCCAAGTTCACGTCGTGCTCGCATGATCTTGTTCAGTGTCTCTACGACGTGAACAGGAATACGAATTGTTCGTGCCTGGTCTGCGATTGCTCGGGTAATACCCTGTCGAATCCACCATGTTGCATATGTCGAGAATTTGAATCCTTTGCGGAAGTCGAACTTCTCAATCGCACGCATTAGACCAATGTTGCCTTCCTGAATCAGGTCGAGCATCGACAGGCCACGGTTAAGGTGCTTCTTTGCCACAGAAACCACAAGTCGAAGGTTCGCTTCGCCCAAGTGACGTCGAGCCTTCTCGCCTTCTTCTCGTACACGCATAAGGTGCGAGGCAAGGATTGAAGTGAGTGGCTGAATGGCAGCTATGAAATCTGGGTCCACAACATGGTCTGGCAGTTCGTTCAAGAGTGGGTTGATCTCGAGGATATCGACCATATCTCCCGATAGCAGTCGAGAAAGAACTGAAAGTTCAACAACCAGCTTGTGAGCTTCGTCGGGCTCTACACCGAGAGCATCCGAGAGGTAGTTGATGAGTTCGTCTTCGCGCTTGCCGTCAACTAGAGCGCGAAGCTCAGGATCGGCGAGTGCTCGCCCCAGTGTGACTGGAGTGTCGAGGCCCAGATACTGTGCAACAGCAGATGCGGTGTCACCAACAGGACCGAGCTTTGAAAGAATTTCTGTGATGATAGTGAACGGATCGGGAGTTCCGGTGTCTATGTCTCCTTGGATCTCTTTTTCGATTGCTTCGAGTCGCTGAGCAAGCTCAACTGCTCGTGCAAGCACTACTTCGTCTGCTGCGGTAAGAAGTGCGACTCGGCCGATCTCACGAAGGTACATCCTTACGGTGTCTTCTGTGAGTTCTGACTCTTGGACTTCTTGCGCCAGAGCGTTTGTGATGCTTGTAGAAGAATCTGAAGCTCGTGCTGCTTCCCACATATCCAGTTCAGATCGGGTTACGGCAGTTGCACCGTTTTCCGTCGCCTGGTTAGCTTCGTCTTCAGTGCCTTCCATTCGAGTAAAGGCGGGTGTGTACTCGTCTTTGCCCTCAAGAGCTGCTGAAACGTCGTTGACGCGGGGTGTTCGTCGCTTTTGGACCAACGGTTTTCCTTTCGGGCATTTCGTGCCCGTGCCTATACTCATCAAATATCCGGACAGATATTTGACCTCATGTCATTCGTATTACTGTTTAGCGCAGGGCATTATCTACTAATCTCGCAGGGTTCACCACTAGCTAATAATGGTAGTAATCACTCAAGTTTTAGATGCACCCAAAACAATTTGAAATACCAGACGAGCAAGTTTAGGAATCCCCCAAACTTGGCCACACACGTTTACCAATCCAAACGACCTTCTATTGTACGCCATTTGGTATGTGTTCTAACAGGGGTCGGTCGAATTTGTTTACGATTTACGTCGTTTTGTATCCCGATATATGTCGGGAAAAGTGAGGTCAGATTCTGGATCAGCAGTCATTTTCGAGGAATAAAAGTGGGTTAATCCCAGTTAATCACAAACTTGCCGGCTGCTCCTGACGAGAACTCTTCGTAAGCCTGTGCAGATTCCTCAATAGTCGATCGAGAAGTGATGACCGAACCCAAGGGGACGTTTCGCTCGGCCGTGAATCGAGCTGCTTCCGCAAGGCCGAATGTCGAGAATGTCCATGAACCCATGAGTGTGAGGTGTCGGTGGATGATATGCGGAGTCGGTTGGTAAGTTACTTCCCCGCCTTCACCGACCAAGCAAGTTCGACCGAATATACGCGTTGATTCAACTGCTGCTACTCGAGTAACTGCAAGTCCGGCTGCTTCTAGGCTAGCGTCGGCACCATCGCCGTGAGTCAGTTCTTTGATCTGCTCTGGCGCGTCGTCGTTAGATGCGTCGACAGTTGCCCAAGCACCGGAATCGGCAGCCATTTTGAGTCGTTCAGTTGAAACATCTACCGCGATAATTCTCGCACCCATTTCGGCTCCGAACATGGTGGCAGCGAGCCCAACTGGACCCTGGCCAAATACGGCAAGTACATCGCGTCCTGATATTTCGAGCTTCTTCAAAGCTTGAAACGCCGTGCTCGCACCGCACGCCAAGTACGCCCCAACTTCGTAATCGACTTCGTAGGGGAGCGTTACGCATGTCGATTCGTGGGCGACCATATAATCGCCGTGTCCGCCATGCATCGAACCACCGTAGTAAATCTTCTTTTCAGTTACTTCGCACAATTGTTGCCAACCGGTTAGGCAGTATTCGCACTGGCGGCAACCTTCGTAGTGATGCTGGATGATTCGGTCACCGACTTTTAGTCCTTTCACATTTGGCCCAAGTGCAACTACTTCGCCACAGGGTTCGTGTCCGGGTCGCACTAATTGTCCTTCATGTTCGTTCGGCGAAGCGGCGCGGTATCGAGAGAAGTCTGATCCACACAATCCTGAAGATCGTAGCTTGACTAGGACTTGCTCGGGCCCGGGGTAAACGTCTGGAAAATCGATAACTTCTGCCACGCTGTTTCCGCGAAATGCAACTCCACGCATGTTCGATTCTCCTTGCTTAGGTGCCGAGATTCAGCAACTGTTTTTAAAAGTTGGAGCAATGTATATCAGTGAAACAGGGGAAATTGGCTTTGCAGTCGACTCAAAGCGGCAGTAAGCTTGCCCCGCCTGACTAATAAGACATGACGGCGGCGATGCCGCGATTGGGATCTGCAAATATGGTGGACACGTTCAGTTACGAAACTCTTTATTCGGAAAAATCGGTTGATACACCACTGAATCCGGGATTACATGCAAAATACGATTTTGCTGTTGCATATCCGGCTCCAGAGACACTTCCGCTCGATGGATTGATTCAGTCACTTCAGTCGGCAGTTGATTCTGACAGTACGAAAGTGCTCGCCGAGCTGGCTTACTACCCTCATCAGTTGGGTGCACTTGAACTTCGGGAGTACACCGCTAAGAAGCTTTCCTCTGACCGTGGATTTACCGTAAACCCAGACGAAATCGCTCTTACCAACGGTTCAGGTGAGGCTCTGGGTCTGGTTATTCAAGCCCTCACGAATCCTGGTGACGTAGTGCTTGCCGAAGAGTTCGTGTACATGGGAACTACCGCACAGCTTCGACGCTTCGGTGCTGACATTCGTGGCATGGCTATGGACGAGGGCGGGATTATTCCTGAAGCTCTCGATAAGCAGATTACTGCGTTGACCGATGCCGGTGAGAAGCCCAAATATGTATATGTAATTCCTGAGCACCAGAACCCGATGGGTTCAACTATCTCGGCAGAGCGACGCAAGGAAATTCTTGCGATTTGTCACAAGCATGGCCTCCCGATTTTGGAAGACGACTGCTACGTAGATCTTCGATTCAAGGGTGACGTTCAGCCTGCGTTCAGGGCTCTTGATGACTCAGGAATCGTCGTGTACGTTGCTTCCTATTCTAAATTGCTTGCACCAGGACTTCGACTTGGCTATTTCACTGCTTCACCGGAACTGATGCGACGTGCATTGAGTTTCAAGCTCGGAAGTGGTCCTAACCAATTCGCTGCTATAGCAATTGAGGGCTACCTACGAAATAACCTCGACTCTCACAAAGACAATTTCAACCCGATACTTCAGGCGAAGTGCGATTCGATGACTGCTGCTCTTGAGCAGCATTTTGGTTCTTCAGGAGCGACGTGGTCTGCGCCTGAGGGTGGTTGCTATGTTTGGCTTACGATGCCAGAGGATTCCGATATCGCAAGCATTCGTGATGAAGTGTTCCAGCAGGGCGTTGGATACGTTGCCGGTGTTAACTTCGAAGCGGACGGTACAGGGCGAATCGGTCACAACTCTGCACGACTTTGTTTCGCATTCGAATCGGTTGAAAAGAACGCCGAAGGAATCGCTCTACTGGCTCAGCTGTTCAAGCAGCACGGAGCGATGTAATTGTTCTTGAATTGTACTGAATTGTAATTCAATTGATAACCAAGAAAAGACCGACGATAGCGAGTCGGTCTTTTTTGTTGCCTGCGTGATTCGGTGAATATCGTATGAGTATTACAGACCGTTAACCGAATTTCGTTGCTGAATTTGCGGTTCGGATATAAATTCAATTAAGACTCATTTTTGATTGGAACAAAAGGAAAGCCTGTTATGGCATCTGCTGAACTGAACTCGATCGCACTGAAGATGGTTGCTCGTAAAAAGGGCATTCTCGCTGCTGATGAAAGTACCGGGACAATGACTAAACGACTCGACGGTATAAATGTAGAGTCGACAAGCGAATCGCGTCGACAGTGGCGTCAGCTGTTGTTCCAGACTCCCGACATCAGCGATTACATCTCAGGCGTAATCATGTACGACGAGACGCTTCGTCAGTCTGATGATTCAGGAAAAAGCCTTGTGGAGCTACTTTCTACCAAAGATATTCTCTCTGGCATCAAGGTCGATAACTCGACTCACGATCTGGCAGGCGCTCCGGGCGAATTCATCACCGAAGGTCTTGATGGCCTTCGTGGCCGACTTGCTGAGTACTACAAGCTCGGCGCTCGATTTACTAAGTGGCGTGCACTGATCACTATTGGCGAAGGTCGACCTTCTGACTACGCCATCAACACGAACATGCACGCTTTGGCACGTTATTCGGCGTTGTGTCAGGAACAAGGACTTGTGCCAATTGTTGAGCCTGAAATTCTCATGGACGGAACTCACAGCATCGACGATTGCCGATCGGCTACAACTCGTTCGTTGATTAAGGTATTTGAAGAGCTCGACGCACAGAACGTAGATCTTGAAGGCATCGTTCTCAAGCCAAACATGGTTATTTCTGGTTCTGACGCCCCTAAGCGAGCGTCGTCGGCCGAGGTTGCTCGACAGACCATTGATTGCTTCCTTGAAACTGTTCCTACGAACGTTCCGGGTATCGCATTCCTCTCGGGTGGACAGGGCGACGAAGAGTCGGTTGTGAACCTAGATGAGATCAGCAAGATTGCTAACACCAAAGAGCTACCTTGGGAACTGACCTACTCATACGGTCGTGGTCTCCAGGCTGCCCCGCTTGCTGCGTGGTTGGGTAAAGCCGAGAACATTCCTGCTGCTCAGGCTGCGTTCCAGAAGCGTGGACTCGACTCGAGCGCTGCTCGTGAAGGCGTTTACGCTTCGTAATCGGGTTCGAAGTGATGTGATTGATACCCTCTCACACTCAGAGAATAAATAATGAAATTCGTAGCCCGACGGGGCGTCAAACACGTATTTGGTTTGCATCAGGGACAGGGTATTTTTTTGTCTCTGACTATCTGACGGGAAGCAATACGCGGAATCAACCGGTAAAGTTATTGTGCCTGTCCTTATTCGAAGGACGGGCGGCAACCGATCCGGAGTGTATATAAACGATGGTCCCAGACGCAATTTCCGATCTCGTCGCAGCCCGATCTGCGCAAATTATCGAGACTCGACGATTTTTCCACGGTATTCCTGAACTTGGATTCGAGGAGAACGAAACTGGTCAAGCTATTGCTGATCGTCTTACAGCGGCTGGTCTTAAGGTCGAGAGAGGGATCGGCAAAACGGGATTAGTAGCGGTTCTCGAAGGAGCAAAAGCCGGTCCACGGCTGATGATTCGCGCCGACATCGATGGACTACCTGTTGATGAACTTACCGGACTTGATTTTGCCTCGACCAACGGTCGAATGCACGCCTGTGGCCATGACGGGCACATCACAATGGCGGTCACAGCAGCTGAAATACTCGCCGGGATG
>Ga0115002_10003120_pt1 | contig 20918 bp, 16 predicted proteins | sample ArcticOcean_MG_C_8_FD_89576 | JGI IMG/M metagenome (GOLD analysis project Ga0115002, IMG submission 89576) | Marine microbial communities from western Arctic Ocean - ArcticOcean_MG_CB11_86 | ecosystem: Environmental > Aquatic > Marine > Oceanic | place: Arctic Ocean: Canada Basin | collected... | reverse complement strand
GCTTCCAATGATGACCTCCTGAGTCATTTCCGAGGAGCGTCGGGGCCAAAAAGTGCTCATTATTCAGCATTTATAGCCCCAGCAAAAACCTAACCGGACACTACTGACTACGACTTAGCCATTGGATCGGCTCTAACCACACCATCTGTAGCAGGCACCTCCAACTCTACAATCCATCCGTGCACTATTTGGCCTCTTACCTTAAACTCCCGCCGCTCTTTACGCAGCAACTTTGCATCTTTAGATACCCGCTCCAAGGCTCGGCAATCGCTGTCATCTACACAAAAATAACGTTGCACCCGCCCTTCGGGAATGCCACCTAAACGATCTATTGTTTTGGGTGTTTCTGCCATTATTTTTCTCATTGATAAAGATTGTGTGCAAAAACATATTCGGCAACCGCATCGGGAACCCAGTAGCGAATAGGAGAACCTATCTGCACCCGCTTGCGAATTTCTGTCGAAGAAATTTCTAACAGCGGTGTTTTCACAAATTGCATTTTTGCTTTTAAGACCGGATCAATGCGATTGCGATCAAAACCGGGGCGCTCAGCCACCAGCACTTGGGCCAAATCCAAAACAGCCTCAGGATTGTACCAAGACCGCATATCTACAGCATTATCGGCCCCAATGATTAAAAAGAGGTCTACCCCAGGACCCAGTTCCTTACGCAAGGCGTGCAAAGTTTCGACAGTATAAGACTTACCAGAACGTTCTAACTCAAAAAAACTCACTTCAAATTTCTCAGAACCTTGAAGAGCCAAGCGGACCATTTCGGCACGATCTTGTGATGAAGCTAAGCCTTCGTATTGCTTATGCGGTGGAATACCAGATGGCATAAAAACCATATGATCGAGTTGACATTGTAAAAACACCTCTTGCCCAACTAAGAGATGCCCCATGTGAATGGGGTCGAATGTACCCCCAAAAATTCCTACGCGCCCGGTCATGATATGGTTTACTTTTTTTGCAAATCTTTTTGAACCTTCATGGTCAAATCGATCACCTTCTTCTTGAGCTTGGTTGTCAAATCTTGTCCCGCTAAGAGTGTAAGATCATTCAGAGCACCTTGCAGGTCTTGCATTTTAATTTTGACGCGTACCACAACAAACCGTGCCTCCAATGCCGCTTCGGTACCTTCAAATTTCTCAACAATGTCTTCAGCATAAAGCTTGGCAGATGTCACATATCCCCACTTCAAATAGTTATGCGCAATTTCAACATCTTTGAGTGCCAATCTGTTTCGCAAATCTAAAATGCGCCCTTCGGCGTCTTTTACCAAATCACCGTTTGGATAATCTTCTATAAACCGAGTAAACTCTTGAATGGCTTTCTTTGTTTCTTCTTGGTCATGGTGAATGTCACGGGCTTGCTGGAAATACGATTCCCCAATTTGAAACCGAGCTGCGGGCGCGTGAGGGCTCACTGGATATTCATTTAGCAAGCGTTCAAATTCAAAAATAGCCACCAAATACTCTTCACGACATTGGGCGGCCTGCCCAAGCCCAAACTGCGCGTCATCCGTCAAATGAGATCCCGGATAATCCATCAACATGTTGCGAAAAAGCAACTCTGCAGGATAACATTTCCCATCCTTTAAGGCCTTTTGCCCGTTTTCATAATACGCTTCAGGACTTTCGCGTCGATACTTGTTTTGGGCACATCCAGCAAAAGCCACCAGCGCCACAAACCCCACAATAAAAAATCGTTTCATAACCCTCACAATCGCCAAATTTACCTATGGGCCAGCATTTTGAGCCGCACGAATTCGGCGAATATATGCCTCCGCCCTCCCAATGTATTCACTTTCAGGATAATCAATTTTCAGCCGATTAAATTCGACCAACGCACTGTCTAAGTTGCCCAATTGATGACAGGACTGCCCCAACATAAACTGTGCATCATCATCCTTTTCTGTCTTGTCATACTGAAAAACACTATGAAATGCATCTAATGCAGACTGATAATGCTTTTGGCCGTACTCACATTCTCCAACCCAATATTGTGAATTATCTGCCAAGCTGCTGGTTGGGTATTCTTGGATAAGGCGCTCGAACTTTTCTTGTGCAACCACATATTGCCGATCATAATAGGCACCCAAGCCCTGTTCATACAATCGCTCAAGGCTCATCGTGGGAATCATCGGTTCAGATGAAACCCTGGGAGGAGCTACTTTGGGGCCATTTTGAACCTGCATACTCAGCGCTTCTAATTGTTCCGCCAAAGCCATAACCCGCGTGGCCAAATCGCCTTGCGAGGTTTCAAACCCCGTAAAACGGTTAACCAATTCAGCTTCAATCCGCCCAACGCGTTCTTCTAAATCCCGAATCCGTTGCTCCAAAAGCGGCATCGTTTCGGCGGCCGCATTGCGCATCACCTCTTCTTTGGGGGCTTCACCAAATTCTTCATACCGCGTTGTTGCGCATCCAACACCTAACATGACCCACAACAGACATCTGCAAATTGTATAAAATCGTGTCACACGTCCCCCTCGTTCATAAACGATACAGCAACAGGATTGTTCCACTGAGCCATTTGACTGTGGTGAAATTTGCTTCTGTCGCAAGGGGAAATCGCGACCAAACGCAGTACAACACCCTAAAAGAGCAATGGCTTACCCAAAATAAGCAAAGCACACAAACAAGTCAAGAACCGTCACTTAAAGAGCTGCCCTCTTGACCTAAAGATATCTAAGGACTACCTTTCACATATGAATTCAGACCTCAAAAAACAGGTACAAAAAGGCTATTCCCGAGCTTGGGTCGTCGACAAATATGCCATTGTGGGATTGTGGCCTTCAGAAGATGAACTGTTCCAGAATTTTTGGGCCCCTGGGGGGCGCATCTTAGATATTGGTTGTGGTGCCGGTCGCACCACGCTGCCCCTTGCCCAACAAAAATATTGGGTCATTGGAGCAGATCTATCCCACCCCATGGTACGGCGTGCCCGAGATCAAGCCCGGTATTGGCGCCTACCCATTAACTGGTCTGTATTGGACGCCACAGACTTGCCATTTGCAAACGACACTTTTGAAGGCGTGCTCTTTTCTTATAATGGTATCGAACTTGTTCCCGGCGGCAAAGCGGGCAAAAAGCGCGTGCTGAGTGAGGTTTGGCGCATTTTAAAACCCGGTGGACATTTTATTTTCACCACGCACGCGTTGGAAGCACTAAACCAATTTGCACTCTTACGGCTTGGAAGACTGCTTTCTTTTTTGGTAGCCAAAACCTTGCATCGGGCACCACCTGAACAAGAAATCGGTGAAGTAATCAACGACCCCAACCGCAATCTAGAAGTATATTATATGCAGATCATTTCGCCCCGGACCTATCGCAAGATGCTTATCGAAACGGGTTTTGAATTGGCCTATTACAACAGTCGGCAACGTATCGATCGACAAAAAGCGCCCAGTAGAATGGCTGACTTCGACCCAGATTTCAAATTTTACGTCGCCCGAAAGCCCGACACAAATCCCGAAACAGTTGATCTCCCTTCTGTTCCTATTCCAGATCCCTGACCCTTAAGGCCTGTTATGCCCAACGTACTTGTCATTGGCAGTTCCAACACCGATTTGGTTATAAGTACCTCACGACTCCCATTGCCCGGGGAGACCTTACTGGGCGGCACTTTTTTTACCGCACCTGGCGGCAAAGGTGCCAACCAGGCTGTTGCAGCAGCCCGTGCAGGTGCCTATGTCACCTTCATTACAAGAGTTGGCCAAGATGACTTTGGGCAGCAGGCGTTAGAACTGTTTGCCAAAGAAAACATCCATACCGACCACATCATCATGGACCCAGACCGTCCATCTGGGGTTGCATTCATATTGGTTGATGATGCAGGAGAGAACAGTATCGTGGTGGCATCCGGTGCCAATGCCGCACTCACACCCGCCCAAATCAACCAAGCAGAAGCCGCCTTCCAGCAAGCAGATGTTTGTTTGCTCCAACTGGAAACACCCATAGAAACCGTTACTCGCGCCGCACATTTGGCCACCCACTACAAAAAACCTGTTATTCTCAATCCGGCACCAGCAACCCAACTGCCACAAGAACTATGGCCCCATCTATACCTCATCACCCCAAACGAAAACGAAACCGAAATGCTCACAGGTATCGCCCCCAATACCACTAAAAATGCTCAAAAAGCAGCACAGGTACTCTTAGGCCGAGGTGTCCAAAACGTCATTATCACATTGGGCGCACAAGGTGCGCTCATTGTAACCCCCGGCCAAACAGATCTTATCTCTGCCCCCCAAGTCACTGCAACAGACACAACTGCCGCTGGCGATGCGTTTAATGGTGCACTTGCCTATGCACTTGCATCTGGCCACACGCTCACAGATGCCACACAGTTTGCCTGTGCAGCAGGGGCGCTAACGGTCACCAAACCAGGCGCTCAACCTGCCATACCCACGGCCTCTGCCATCCACCAATTGCTTAAAAATCAATAGAATACGGTAATTTCACAGCATCAAAAATGACCCTTGACCCCTGTATCAGGTTGTCCTATATTTGTCTTCCCTGATAAAGGGATCCCCCTTTTTTCCTTTCTCTCCCCGTTACACCCCTGTTTAATTTTGGAAAGGATTGTTATGAGCTGGAGGGAAACAGATACCATCAAGCTCGACTTTGAGGATTTGGTTAAAGAACTGGACCAATTTGAACAAGATATTGAGTCCCTTCAAAGTCGTATCGACGAATTCATGAGTGAAGCACAGCAATCAAGCACCAATCCAGTTGAAACAGCCGACGCGGGCGTATTAGACATGGCTGATGTCGGTGGTGGTGCTTAAGGTTATTCGTCATGATTCGTATAAAAAAGCAACAGGCGGGGCATCCATTTTGCCCCACCTGTTGCTTTTTGGGTATAGATTGCCTTATTTTTAACAAATACCGAAAGAGGAGAGAAGTTAAGCGCTTTATGTCTTCTTTCTTCTTCTTAGGCATTACCGCCTCACGTCAGAAAGCCTGTACATGTTTTTTTCCCTACTCTTTGCGGGTCTCCTGATTGTGGTGGTGGCACTTAAATATCTGCACAAACCCACACCCCGTTGCCCCGAATGCCACACCCCACGCGACGGTGACCACCCCATCTGTTCGTGTGGTTATGTTTTCGAATTTCCCGATGATGACGACCCTCTTGAATATGGTGACTCAGACGACACATTCTAAAAGGAAGACCCACATGAAACCCTCTTGGATACCTGCCATTGGTTTTGTGCTCTTATGTTTTGGCCTATCTGCACCTCTTTATGCCGATATCGACTCCACCAATACCTTCACTTACTCAAGTATAGGTGATGTTGATGGTTCCTTAGGCCTCATTGCCTTATATCTCAAGCAACAAAACAGACGAGACGGTACGACCTATGTGTCTAAAGACATTGAATCGGGCATTGTGGGGTATCAATTGCGGTATTATGATGACGGCAATGGCAATGTAGATCTCGAAGATTGGTTCAGTGTGAAACGCTACCGCATTCCAGCCGAACCAGACACAACTCTACCTGTTGGCTATTTTAAGAATGACTATATGGAATTGGTAGATTTTGGTTTAGACGGGCTGGATGAAAAAGATTATTACTTTATTGAGGGTCGACGCTTTAATCTCAAAGGCCAAGCAGAAGATGCCTTGCGTCAATATCAGGTTCAGATAGAAAGCGGTGTTACTGCGTTTCTCAAAAAAGTCACGGCAGAAAAAGTCGCCGATGCAATCGGTACCAAAGCGCAGACAAGCGTTAAAAAGACACAGTCCTACGATGACGGTTCCTTGCCCTCTCGAATGATATTGGGCTTAGATATGAATTACGTTTTCAAGCCTTTTATGAGCAACAATGCCCCGATACCACAACAGAGAATGCTTGAAGAAATTCGCCAGCGGGTGGGGTTTGTCTTTAGTGCGGCTGTTGAATACACAGACCTTAACGGGTATCGCTTTCGCGAAATCGCCGATCAAATGGCTCTCCTTCAACGCACCTACGACCCCAGTGAAACTTTCACAGTTAAGTTGGTTATTGATGCCCTCTTCGACACCGATGGCGACGGCATTATCACCCAAGACAATATTTTAAATGGCTACACACGTTTTCGAGAAATTCATCAACAACTCATCGAACAAGCCCGTTCAAAAAATCAGCGTATTGTTTTGCCCTCCGATAAACTCTTACGCCTTCGAGAAGAGTACCAAGCGGTCCACAACAAAGCTTATAATATCCCAGGTATATAAATGGGCAAAACACAGAGCGCGAGACAATATAGAACGCACAGCGTTACGCGCTTTGCGTTTTGTCTAATACACCGGTATCCGGTTGCCAGTTGTGCCCGTCAACAAATCAATAACCAACCAAAAGCCCGCGACACCAATTTGCCCCAAAATCACGCCATAAACCAAATACCGTGAGCGATTATAAAGCGCGAGGCTGCCAAATCGCAACATCAACGATTTCAATATCCACGCCACAAAAAATGGAAACCACAATGCGTTCATAATCCACGCAGGGCTCACCATATAACCCAACGGGCTCAAAGGCCACCATGTGAAGCGATATGAAAACAGTGTCAACAAGGCCATAACCCCCATTCCCACACCCGTCCATACCCAACCGCCTCCGTCCATCAATGTGGGATTTCGCAATTTGTGCGCCGCAATCGCTGCTGGAAACTGCGCGAATCCTTGAAAATATTGCTGGTGCAAATTCGCCGCACCGTGCTGATGCCCCAGCCAAATGGTCACAAATACCGACACGAGCAAACTGCACACCATTGCCAACAACAACGCCCACACAAACCGGTGTTTGCCCTCCTTCACCTCATCGGCAATGCGCACAGAGTGTGCTGTGGGCACCATCATAAACGTTAGCAAATCGCCGCACCAAACCAGCGTGAACCCAATCGCCACCACACCCGCTACGCCCAATGCCTCAGACCCAAAAGCCGAGAGCGTGAACCCAAGAGGGATCATTGCCGGAACAATGGTCGCAAGCCCCCCATCGGTCACCGACCGCGTGAGTGCTACGAAAATCACAAACGCGACCACCACAAGAACCGCCGCAATCCACAATGGAATACCCGTTTGCCACAACCACCCAATCATCACACACCACCCACTCACCAACCCCAAAAAAGCCCACCGATACGACATCATCTCAGCCCGATCTTCACCCGTGCCTCTGCCAACAACAGCCAGCCAAATCGATTTCAAATGCTGCCTGCCGGCCCACAAACCAAAAACGACCAAAACGAGCATTGCACCCATACCCTGATGCGCAAAAATAGGTGCAACAGGCCCCGAATCTGTCCATTCCCCCAATTCCTCTTTATTGCTCACGCCCAATACGCTAAATGCACCAAAGAGACACACCTTTATCAGGTAAAAGAACCACAAGCTCAAACTCACCCGCGTATTCACCAAATAGGCAAAACCCAGCATCAACAAATTCGCCCGAAACTGCAACGACACCGCACCTCGAAAGAGACTCACACGGGGGATGCCACTCCCAAAAGCCGGAAATGACGGATAATAGTGGTGCAACGCACTCCAAGACCCAATGATAAACGGAATGGCAAACCCCACCCAAACCAGCGGATCGCGAAAAAACTGTGGAAAGCGTGTCTTGTCCACACCCTCGACCATTGCCAAGGGCACCTGCATCACCGGATAGGTCAAACGTTCACGCTCGACCCACTGCCGCCGAAAGAGCACCATCAAACACAGCACAGACACCCACAAAGCCAAAAAGAAAATGCCCCAAGCAAACAGGGGCTGAAACCAGATGGCCCAGTCAGCCACTTCGTTCTTGGGCACCCCTTCAAAAAAATGCCGCAATCCCACGTCGCCTCGGGCGACCATCCAAGATTTTGTGCTCGGGAATAAAAGATCCGCCCACTGGTTTTCTGCCGACGCGTAGTAGTACGTCCCCGTAATCATCGACAACAACGGCCCCGTCACACCCCGTGTGGGAATCGCGGTGGCCACCATCATCATGCCAAATACCAACAACAATTCACTACGCCGCAATCCCCAATCCATTCGCACAGTCTTTAGCAACGGATTGACAATGAGCATCCAAACGAGAAAAACAAAAAACGCAGCCGGTGTCAAACTCGACAAACCCAACCGACTGCCTCGAACCATCATTTCATTATAAGGCGTCGCCGCCGCAATCAGCACCACCAACACCAACCCGACCCACAATGCGTACGAACGGGGTGCCTCAGGAGTCTCTTGTGTCATATTAAACCTTTCGCAAAAAATCCGGCCTGCAAAATAACACACGAAAGGGGTAAATCCAACAAAAGAAAGGGACGGCGCATTGCCGCCCCTCGTTACAAACCAATGACTTCCCCAAATCTCCACATACGAAGCGTGCGTTACCTCCTAAAAAGGAAACCGCACACCCGCAAACGATTGCACTTGTTTTTGAATCCAGTCACATTTCAAATTGTTCTCGGAAAACATGCTTTATAAACTTATATAAATTCGTAAATAACTGTTTATAAAATACTTAATTCAAATGTTCGAAATGTTTTCGTTTATCTATTTTTAAAAAATACATATTTATCATTCTAGTCATAAACGATATTTACCAAAACAATGATTATTATAAATTATGAAAATCCATCCGCTCTCGTACATTTCCAACACAGTTCACAATGATTCCTTTTACAGGGTTCATTATTCATTGTCTTTTGCCCATTGCTTTTTTACATTGTCAACTGTCCATTGTCAACTGTCCATTGCTTCCCGGAGTCTCTCATGTCCCTCAACGCAATTTCCCCACTCGACAACCGCTACACAAATCAACTCACCGATCTTGTCCCCCACCTCTCCCACTTTGGGCTCATCTTCTATCGTGTGCAAATAGAAATCGAATGGCTCCGCTTTCAATCCAAGCACCCAGACATCACCCACGTTCGCCTATTCACCACCGAAGAAGACAACCAACTCCAAAGCTGGCTTGATACATTCGACGAAAAGCAAGCCCAACGCGTCACAGAAATTGAACGCGAAACCAATCACGACGTGAAATCGGTTGAATATTATATCAAAGAACTTCTCGAACCAACCTCAATGGTCGACGTCAGCGAAGCCATTCACTTTGGCTGCACCTCAGAAGACATCAACAACCTCTCACACGCCCTCATGCTCAAAAATGCCATCGAACAAGTCTGGCGACCTCAAGCAGAACAACTCACACAAGCCGTATGTGAACGCGCAAAAGCATCCAGAGATATCCCCATTCTCGCACACACACACGGCCAACCCGCAACCCCCACCACAATGGGCAAAGAGCTCGCCGTATTCGCTTACCGCTGGCAACGCCAACTCAAACAATTAGACCACATCGAATACCTTGGCAAATTCAATGGCGCATCGGGCAACTACAATGCCCACGTATCGGCCTACCCAAATCTCAACTGGCAAAACATCGCCCGCGACTTCATCGAATCCCTCGGCCTCACATTTAACCCACTCACCACCCAAATTGACCCCCACGACTACATGGCCGAACTCTTCCACTTGCTCATTCGCTTCAACACCATTACCCTCGACTTCTGCAAAGACATGTGGACCTATATCTCAATGGGTTATTTTAGCCAAAAAACCATCGCCAACGAAGTCGGTTCCTCAACCATGCCGCACAAAGTCAACCCCATCAACTTTGAAAACGCCGAAGCCAATGTCGGCATCAGCACCGCCTTGCTCGAACACCTAGCCACCAAACTCCCCGTTTCCCGCCTCCAACGTGACCTGTCCGACTCCTCCGCCATTCGCAACATGGGCCCCGCCATAGCCCACAGCAGCATCGCCCTACAATCTGCCCTCAAAGGCCTGGCCAAAACCGACATCAACACAACAATCACGCAACGCGACCTCGAACCCGAATGGGCCGTCCTTGGCGAAGCCATCCAAACCGTCATGCGCAAAGCCGGCATCGCCAACCCCTACGAACAAATGAAAACCCTAACCCGCGGCGTACAAGTCACCCAAGAAGACATCCGCACCTTCATCGAAAAATTAGACATCCCCGACCAAGACAAACAATACCTCTCAACCCTCACCCCAGCGACCTACATTGGGCTTGCGTCTGAACTTGTGGATCATCTTTAAATCACGGAAACACACGGAAGAAACATAATGAGGAAAAACACGGAGAGAAAGAAAAACCTAAATTACGACCTCCCGGTGGTGGGGGCCGTTGTGCAGTTGGTGTGGTGGCAATGGGTGGGTTGGGGGCGTGTGGAACACGAGGTGGTGGGGTGGAAACTGCGCGGGCTGGTGAGGGTGGCCATCGCTCGTAAAAACACTGAAGACTATTAAAAGCCCCACGCAGTGGCGGCATTTTTTGCTTACTTTTTGTTGCTGTTGACAAAAAGTAAGTCGCCGAAGGCAGACTTAAAAAACAAAAAAAGTCCTTTATTTTTAACTTTGAAACCAACCCCAATTGTCTATATCTTGAAAAACTTATATCCCAACAAACCCCGAACCCAACAGATAAAGAGCACCCCATGCCCTTCGAATTTAAACCCTTAGACATCCCAGACGTCATCCTCATTACCGCCAAAAAATTCCCCGACGATCGCGGTTTCTTCATGGAAACCTACAAACAATCCGACTTCGCCGCACACGGCATTTCCCGCACATTTGTCCAAGACAACTACTCCCGCTCAACCTACGGCGTCCTACGCGGTTTACACTACCAAAAAGACCCCGACGCCCAAGGCAAACTCGTCTCCGTCATCAAAGGCAAAATCTTCGACGTCGCCGTAGACATGCGTCAAGGCTCCCCCCACTTTGGCCAATCGGTGGGTGTTGAACTCTCCGACGAACGCCCCGAGCTCCTGTGGGTACCCGAAGGGTTTGCCCACGGCTTCTGCGTCCTAAGCGACACCGTCGACTTCACCTACAAATGCAGCTCATCCGAATATGCCCCAGACACATACCGAGGGATTGCATGGAACGATCCCGACCTAAACATTTCTTGGCCCATTGAAAACCCGAATCTCTCAGAGCGTGACCAAAACCTCCCCCTACTCAAAAACGCCGACAACAATTACGTCTATTCACCAAAACAGCACCCCCCATGCCACTCTACAAAGCGCTCTTAAGGAGACCTCATGAGTCTGCTGCACTTCTTCCGCACGCCCGCACTTTCCCCCGCACAAAGACAAACCTTATTGCAAAAAACCCAACAGACCATCTCCCCAAAAGTTCAAGACATCGAAACCGAATACTGCTACAATGTCCAAGCCGACAGACCCCTCTCAGCAGACCAACAAGACCTGCTCGCCTGGCTCTTAAGAGAAACTTTCGAAGCCCATGCTTTTGCCGACCAAAGCTTTCTAACAAACTCAGGCACCGTGCTCGAAGTAGGTCCACGCATGAACTTCAGCACTGCCTGGTCTACCAACGCCACTGCTATTTGTCACGCCTGTGGCCTCACCCAAATCAGCCGTTTAGAACGCTCCCGTCGTTACCTCATCAAAGACGATTTAAGTGTCGCCCAACAAGAAGCCTTTTTGGCAAGCGTCCACGACCGAATGACCGAGTGCCCGTATCCCAACCCTCTCGCCTCATTTGAAACAGGTGTCACACCCGAACCCACAATTGAAATTCCACTCATTGAAGAAGGCCGTGCCGCGCTCGAACGCATCAACCGCGAAATGGGCTTGGCCTTTGACGACTGGGACCTGAACTATTACACAGACCTCTTCCTCGACCAAATCAAACGCAATCCCACAAACGTCGAATGTTTTGACATCGCCCAATCCAACAGCGAACACTGTCGCCATTGGTTCTTCAGAGGCCGCCTCATCATCGATGGCCAAGAAATGCCCGACCACCTCATCGCCATGATTCAAAAACCACTCAAAGCCAACCCCAACAACAGCACCATCGCCTTCAATGACAATTCCAGTGCTTTGCGTGGGTATCCCATCCAAACCATCTTACCCGCGCTGCCAGGCAAACCAGGTCCCTTTGCATTTGGCAAAAAAGATTACGACATCATCTTCACCGCAGAAACCCACAACTTCCCTTCCGGTGTCGCCCCCTTCCCGGGTGCAGAAACCGGCACCGGCGGCCGCATTCGCGACGTACAAGCCACCGGCCGGGGCGCCCTCGTTGTCGCTGGCACCTCAGCCTATTGCGTAGGCAATCTCTACATCCCCGGCTACGACCTGCCCTGGGAAGACCCCAAATTCAAATACCCAGAAAATCTCGCCACGCCCTTACAAATTGAAATCGATGCCAGCAACGGCGCCTCAGACTATGGCAACAAATTTGGCGAACCTATGATACAAGGATACACACGCTCATTTGGGATGCGTTTGCCCAACGGCGAACGAAGAGAATACATCAAACCGATTATGTTCAGTGCTGGCATCGGACAAATGGATGCACTGCATACAGAAAAGGGAAAACCCGAACCCAAAATGCTCGTCACCAAAATTGGAGGACCCGCCTACCGCATTGGCATGGGCGGTGGTGCAGCCTCGAGTATGGTGCAGGGTGAAAACGAAGCCGAACTCGACTTTAATGCCGTGCAACGTGGCGATGCCGAAATGGAACAAAAACTCAACCGCGTCATTCGTGCCTGTGTCGAATTGGGGGATGCAAATCCTATTGTCAGCATTCACGACCAAGGCGCTGGTGGCAACTGCAATGTACTCAAAGAAATCGTCGAACCCGAAGGTGCCCGCATCGACATTCGCTCTGTCATTGTCGGTGACAACACCTTATCGGTCCTCGAAATTTGGGGTGCAGAATTTCAAGAGAACAGTGCCTTACTCATTCGCCCCGAACACGCCGATCTATTTGATGCACTCTGCAAACGCGAAAAAATGCTCTATGCCTTTTTGGGCGAAGTCACCGGCGATGGCAAAGTGGTCGTCTACGACAGCGAAACAGACACCACTCCCGTCGACTTAGATCTCGACAAAGTCTTGGGCGATATGCCACAAAAAACATTTACATTTGACCGCTTCCCCATAAAAACGCAAGCCCTTTCATTGCCCCAAGGGCTGACAGTCACCGACGCACTCGACCGCGTTTTACGCCTGGTCTCAGTTGGGTCCAAACGCTTCCTCACCAACAAAGTAGATCGCAGCGTCACTGGCCTCATTGCCCAACAACAATGCGTGGGTCCCCTCCAACTCCCCGCTGCTGATGTGGCCGTGATTGCACAAAGCCACTTTTCAACCACCGGCGCAGCAACAGCCATTGGCGAACAGCCCATCAAAGGCCTCATTGATCCTGCTGCAATGGCCCGACTCTGTGTTGGTGAAATGCTCACCAACATCGCCTGGGCCCAGATCAGTGCCGTAGAAGACATCAAATGCTCGGGCAACTGGATGTGGGCAGCCAAGCTTCCCGGCGAAGGAGCAGCCCTTTACGACGCAGCACAAGCCCTTGTAGACATTCTCATCGACTTGGGAATGGCCATAGACGGTGGCAAAGACAGCCTTTCAATGGCCGCCATTGCACCGGGCGAAAATGGGGGTGAAGACGAAATAGTAAAAACGCCTGGCACATTGGTCGTATCGGGTTATGTCACATGTCCAGATATCAACAAGACAGTGACCCCCGATCTCAAACATCCCAATTCAGGGAAATTACTCTACATCGACTTAGGCAATGACAACCATCGCCTCGGCGGCTCGTCACTCGCCCATGTCTACCAACAACTCGGCGACACATCACCCGATGTCGATGACCCCGCCCAACTCAAACGCGCCATTGAAGCTTTGCAGACCTGTATCACAAAGGGTTGGATTTCTGCAGGACACGACCGCAGCGATGGCGGGTTAATCACCACACTACTCGAAATGGCCTTTGCTGGCAATTGTGGCATCAGTGTCGAACTCCCATCCACAACGGATCCCATTTCGGCCTTATTCTCCGAAGAATTAGGCCTCATTATCGAAGTGGCGCCCGAACATGAAACCCAGGTGTTGGAAACATTCCAAAAGAGCGAATTACCTATCGCCCTCATAGGGCAATCGACGGCTGCCCCAACCGTCCAAGTTTCGGTCAACGGCTCAACAGTCCTCAATACATCCATGACAGACTTGCGCGACACGTGGGAAGCCACCAGCTTTCAACTCGAACGTCGCCAAACCGATCTCGAACATGTCCTACAAGAAGAAAGCGGACTGGCAACACGCACAGCACCTCCTTACACGCTGTCATTCACACCCACACCGACACCCACCACGATTCTCGAAGCCAGTACAAAACCCAAAGTTGCCATCATCCGTGAAGAAGGCAGCAATGGCGACCGTGAAATGACCTCGGCCTTTTTTGCCGCAGGTTTTGAACCTTGGGACATCACCATGTCCGACCTTCTCAACGGCTCGGCCACACTGGACGCCTTTCGCGGTATCGTTTTTGTAGGTGGATTCAGTTATGCCGACGTGCTCGATTCGGCCAAAGGCTGGGCTGGCGTCATTCGTTTCAATGACAATCTATGGGCGCAATTTGACAGATTTTATAATCGCCCCGACACATTCTCATTAGGTGTTTGCAATGGCTGCCAACTCATGGCATTATTGGGCTGGGTACCTTTCTCGGGCCTTGAAGATGCCATTCAACCCCGTTTCATCCACAATGCCTCAGGTCGGTTTGAATCGCGTTTTTCAACCCTCCAAATTCAAGAGAGCCCATCCATCATGTTAAATAATATGGCAGGGTCTTCTCTCGGTGTTTGGGTGGCACACGGTGAAGGCCGCGCCTTTTTCCCCAATGCCGACATTCTCGACCGCGTGCAAAAAGAAAACCTTATACCTGTAAGTTATGTTGATGACAACAATACCCCCACTGAAGCATATCCCTTTAACCCCAATGGCTCCCCCAATGGCATTGCCGGTTTGTGCTCACCCGATGGTCGGCACTTGGCCATGATGCCCCACCCCGAACGCGCCTTCCTTAAATGGCAATGGGGCTGGATGCCATCCGATTGGCAACGAGACCTTAAAGCATCACCTTGGCTGCAAATGTTTCAAAATGCCTACCAGTGGTGTCAAAACACATAAACCTAAAAGTCGTCTGAGACACACCTTGTCTCAGACGACTTTATATAGAACTTTTTACCACGAAAACCGCCATGGCTGCCCCCACAACGCCAACACCCACCAACCAAAGATCTGCCCGTTTTTATCTTTGGTTCCTTTTACCTATCCTCATGGTTATTGCCACATACCTATCCTATCCCACCATTGAGTACCAATTCACACACGTCATCACCGATGACGCCTTCATCGATGCCCCCCTGCTTTCGATTTCCCACTCTGTATCCGGCCGAATCGCGCAACTCCACGTCGCCGAAGGGGATACAGTGAACCCCAATCAAGTTATCTCCAAACTTTCCCAAGGCCTGTATCAAGCGGCACTTGCAGAAACCGAAGCACGTGTTGAATATGCCAAAAGCCTCCTTGAAGAACACAAACTCGCACTGCTGATGGAACGGCGCAAAACAGGGCCGCTTTCAAAACGCGATCATGCCGAATTGGATGCCTGGCAAGCACGGCTTCAAGGCGCACGCGCAGCCCTCAATGAGTCAGAGCGAAACTTAAAGCGCGCACAACAATTGTCGCGATCGGCCTTGGTTTCAGACTCAGACCTTGAAGGCACACGTGTGCGAAGAGACCGCGCATATGCAGAACTTCAGGTCACCCAAGAAGAGGTCAAAAAAGCGACCGCATCACACGCCCTCACTGTTGAGTTGCAAGAAACAGTGGCATTGCACAAACAACGCGTTGAAACGGCCCGAGCAGAATTAAAACGCGTTGAGGCCGAAAGAGATGCCGCACAACTTCGGTTATCACTCACCGAAATTCGCAGCCCCATTCACGGCGTTGTCGCGCGTCTCCAAGCCCGTATTGGCGAACGCATTGAAGAAGGCCAAACGGTGTGTTTGGTTCACGACCTGCAATCGCTGTGGCTTATTGCCAATATCGAAGAAACACAGATACGTCATGTCTCAAGCAATCAACCTGTTGATATCCGGGTCGATGCTTTTCCCGATCAAACATTTAAGGGCGCTGTCCACCACGTCGGAGCCGTAACCAAATCTCAGTTCGCGCTCATCCCCAGACAAAGCCGCGCAGGAAATTTCGTCAAAACTGTCCAACGTATTCCCGTCTATATCACCGTGGATGATGCCAGAAATCTGCTCAAACCTGGTATGTCGGCTGTTGCGGCCATTCAAACAACGCCAACACCATGAATACCACACCCTCTCCTGAAACACCTCAAGTACATTACAACAATCCCTGGTTATTGGTCATTGCCATCGATTTTGGCCACAGTGCCGCATTGGCCAGCAGCATCGGTCTTGTCAATCTGCTCTTGCCGCAAATCATGCCAGAAATCGGTGCCGATGTGCGCAGTATCCAATGGGTCCAAACATCCTTTCTCATCACAATGGTCATCCTCTTGCCCGCCGTTGGGTGGTTAGGCTCGGCCGTTGGGCAACGTCGATTATACTTAACCAGCTTGGGCATTTTTGGCATCAGCACCTTGTTGTGTACTCTAGCCTGGAACTTGCCCAGCTTGCTTTTTTTTCGTGTGTTACAAGGCGCAGGCGCAGGCCTCTTTTTTCCGTTGGGTACCCCCTTTATTTTCGATGCATTCCCAGCCAAACGTCGAGGTTTTGTCTTGGGCGTTTCCACACTATTGATGTCCATCAACAGCCTCGGTGGCAGTGTGTTGGCCTCTCATCTGGCCGATTTATTTGGTTGGCGCTGGGGCTTTTATTTTTTAGCTGTAGAAGCCAGCATCGGTTTGTTATTTTCAATCGCCATCCTCAAAGAGCGCGCCATTCCCAAAGTCGGTCGGTTCGATTTGCCCGGTTGCGCCACCATGGCCATTGCACTTATTAGCCTGCTCATATTGATTACCAGAGAATCTCGGGGTGGATTTTTTACGCCAGAGCGCATCCTCTTGGGCATGGCATTTATCGTCAGTACCGCTGCGTTCTTTTATATTGAAAAAAAAACGGCAGAACCGTTTGTCGATCTTCGGCTCTACCGCCATACCGCTTACGCAGCAGGGAGTGTCATCGGTTTTCTCGTGCCAGCCATATCGGTTGGCATTTCCTTTTTGTTGCCCATCTACCTGCAAGGTTTGCTCGGATACTCCATATTCCAAACCGCACTCATCCGCGTGCCCAGCGGCCTTTTTGGCACCCTGTTCACGCCCTTGGCAGGTTGGCTTTCCGATCGTTCAGATTCTCGTCTTATTATCAGTGCCGGTCTTTTGGCCCTCCTACTTGCCACGGCGGCCATGGCAACGATCACACCCGAGACCTCTCCCCTGTCCCTTGCCCTCATGCTCACCGTCATGAGCATTGCCACCGCATTTATCTTTACGCCCATATCAAACACCATGTTCAGCAGCCTACCACACGAATCCATCCGCCTCGGTTCGGGTCTCTATGCCCTCAAAAGACAATTGGGCCGATCCCTTGGCACAGCAGCGATCAGTGTCCTTTTTGCAGACCGATTCCTCCAACACAGCACGCAAGCATTCGATGCATGGGAATTGCCAAACACAATAACACGATCCCTACAAGCTGAAGTCGCCACAAGATTTCAAGACATCGGCACAACAACACCCAAAGCCTCCCTCCTTCTCATCCAAGACACCCTCGAACAAAACGCCACCATCGCAGCCTTCTCAGATTGCTTTCTACTTGTCGCCGCATGCTTACTCCTAACCTTCATCCCCATCCGATACTTACGCAGTTCAAACAATTGATCAAGAAAAAATTTGAGATCACCCCATCAAATATTGAACCATCCTCCCCTTTTATGGGGATTGTTTTAAGAAATCGGTAACCAAAGGATGTGATCTTAAGGTTTCAGTCCGTAGGACTTTGCAACCGTAGGGCTGGAATTTATTCCGGCCTGATAGTCGGCCAATTACCGATCTGATTTTTCGATCCCCATCAAAGGGGGACCGAGAGGGATCTGTCAGCAATCAATCGACTTTCTATTAAGCTGACCCATTCAATTCTCGAAACCATCATTCCACACGTTCCGCACCATTCACCGCCGAGCACACATAAATCTCAGGCGTGAATTTGCTTGCCTTCGGATACTTTTTATTCACCGTGGCAATGAATGCATCCACGCTGTCCGATTCAACCAAGTTGACAGTACACCCGCCAAACCCAGCACCCGTCATGCGTGTCCCCAAAACACCCGGCACACTTTTCGCAATCTCAACCAACATGTCCAATTCATCTCCACTGACTTCATAATCATCGCGCAAACTGACATGAGATTCAACCATCAATTGACCAAATCCAGCCACATCACCCGCTTGTAACATAGCCACGGCTTTTTGCGTTCGATTATTCTCAGCAATCACATGCCGGCATCGCCTTAAAATCTCCTCAGACAATGCCCCTCGATAAGCCTCCAACATATCCATCGATACATCACGCAAAGCTTTGATGTCTTCACCTGTTGCCAATGCCAAGTGTCGCGCACCACTTTCGCAAGCCGTCCGACGTTCATTATACGCCGAATCCGTTAACCCCCGTGTCACACCCGAATTGCAAATCACAATGCGCACATCATCACGCGCCAAAGGCACCAGGTCGTATGTCAAATCGCGACAGTCTAAAAACAACGCGTGCCCTGCTTTGCCATTGGCTGAGATAAATTGATCCATGATCCCGCAATTAACACCCACAAATTGGTTCTCCGCACGTTGTCCCAACAGAGCCAATTCTGGGCCCGACAAGTCAATCCCATTCAACTCCATTGCAACTTTACCAACCGCCATTTCCACGGCCGCCGAACTGCTCAACCCCGCCCCCATGGGCACATCACCCACAACCACCGCATCAAACCCCCTGAGCGAATGACCCAATTTTTGAAACTCCCGAATCACACCCTTGCCATAGTCAGACCAATGCTTGTTGGCAGTCAGTTCCCCAGCAATCGAGTATTCAGCCATTTCACTGTGCATGTCCGAAAAAACACGCACCAGCTGATCTTCGCGCGCGCGCACAGCAAGCACAACCCAGCGATCTATCGCAACGGGAAATACAAACCCATCGTTATAGTCGGTATGCTCACCAATCAAATTAACGCGCCCAGGTGCCTGCACCAACAAGTCTGCCTGGCCACCAAAAGCCGTTTCAAATACCCCCTGTGCCTGCACTACAATCGGATGCACCCTACCCTCCTTGTCAAAATATCACGGATCAATCATACACTGGTATTTTCATCCATTATCATTACCCGAGGCAGTGCCCATAAATCCCAACGACTCTCTACGACAGATTATCCGTTCCTCATCGCATGGCGCAATTCTTCTGCAGTCACGTCTGGGTCAGACGGATTGATCAGATTGCCAAAAATATCTGCCCCAACAACATGCTTTCGCAATCCCGGTCCACGCAAAAGTGATGTGATATGAATTTGCATATGGTATCCGTAATCCACACCATCTGTTGGTGCCTGTAAAAGAGCCAGTGTGTAATGATACGATGCCCCAAACAAACCATCTAACCCCACCAAGACATGTTGTAATACTTCTGCCACACCACGTCGCTCATCAACACGCAAAGCAAGCAAACTCGGTACATGTCGTTTGGGCACAATCATCACGTCATAAGGAAATTGTGCCGCATAAGGCACATATACAACAACATCGTCATGGTCAAATAGAATGCGCCGACCATCGTCCACTTCAACAGCATTGGCATCACAAACAAAACATCCACCGTGATCTTTTTGATGCTGCGCAAACATCGCCAACTGAGGTTTCACAATCAGATCTGGAATTTCCCCATAGGCATACACTTGGCCATGGGGGTGTGGTTGCGAATTGCCCATCACGGTACCACGGTTTTCAAAAATCAATGGATACACAATCTCAGGTATTTTCCCTAAGCGTGCGTAAATCTCTGCCCAAGCATCCACCACGTTGGCAATCTCATCTACAGACAAGGTTGACAGTCGCTGAGAATGATTAGGACCATAGACCACGACCTCACACACACCGCGCGAGGTGCGAGAAATGTAGGGACCCTTCTGTGCCGAAGCATCATAGGCATCCAAAACAAGTGACGAAAAATCATTTGCAAATGTCCAAACACCCTCATACTGAGGATTCACATCACCCGTGACACGTGTATTTCCCGGGCACAGATAACATTCCGGATCATATGCCACCTCCTCACCCGTTTCCATCGTCTGCATTTCACCGCTCCACGGCCTATTGCCCCGATGCGCCGCAATGTTCACCCACCGATTCCAAAAAGGATTAAACCGCTCCTCTTGCACCACTTGGTAACCCTGCGGATGCAAACGATGCCAATGCCAAGCCGATTCCAATGTTTCCAAAAGGGATTCCCGAGGACACCAGCCCAGTTCTTGATGAATCTTCTCTGCATCGGCAATAAGTGTTGCAGGGTCGCCACTTCGTCGATCACCCACAACTTCAGGGATTGCGTGCCCCGTCACTTCACGAGCCGCTTCGATAATTGCTCGAACACTATATCCTTTGCTCGATCCCAAATTATAGGTCATCGGCGGCGCACCAGCAATCAGCTTATCCAAACACAAAACATGAGCTTCTGCCAATTCGGGCACAGAAACATAGTCGCGAACAGCCGTACCATCTGGTGTTTCATAATCTTCACCAAAGACGGTAATATGAGGCCGTTGCCCCAAGGCAACCTGTAAAACAATGGGAATCAAATGTGTTTCAGGATCGTGATCTTCGCCAATCAAACGAGAACGATCTGCACCCGCCGCATTAAAATATCGCAAGGCGGCAAACCGACGGCGAGAACGAACAAGCAACCGCTCATCCATGACTTTGGTAATGCCATATACATTGGTTGGAATTTTTAAATGTGCGATGTCCCCCCCCAGCAAAGCGAGTGAGGGGTTTTGTTCT
>Ga0115002_10003119_pt1 | contig 20923 bp, 19 predicted proteins | sample ArcticOcean_MG_C_8_FD_89576 | JGI IMG/M metagenome (GOLD analysis project Ga0115002, IMG submission 89576) | Marine microbial communities from western Arctic Ocean - ArcticOcean_MG_CB11_86 | ecosystem: Environmental > Aquatic > Marine > Oceanic | place: Arctic Ocean: Canada Basin | collected... | reverse complement strand
GATGTCAGCCAGTTTTCGTGTGTGTCGCTATTTTCGGCTCAAAGACCTGGGCAGCCATTCGCCCTCTCCGCTGTGCGATTTCTCCACCGCGCTGTGAGACCAGTTTGGTGTGTGTCGTTAAATCGTCCACTTCTCAATCACTGTCACCTCTTTGAAGTGATCTGACAACACCCGAGCTGTCACCAAACCCGCCATGCTACTACCAACAACAATCGCGCTATCCATTCCACTCATCCAGCTACCTCACAGCGTTTTTATTTCAAAAAGAGACCGACAGCGCCCATCATCAAATGGACAGGAAATCGCTAGTCCTCGAAGTACCTAACCGCTTCCCTTCGCTTGTTCCGCAAACGCCCGGGCACCGGATTCGATCCATGGACCAGCGACCGTAAAGAAAAAACGCACACCCATATCCGCATACCGGCCGACGTTGTTGTTCATCGCGAGCGTACCCGCGGTGCGACCGGATGCAACGATCCGCGACAACGCGTCATCGATCTTCGCCTGCACATCCACATGGCCCATGTCACCGATGTGGCCCATCGATGCTGCGAAATCCGCCGGTGCGACGAAGAACACGCCGATCCCTTCGACCGCAAGTATCTCGTCCAGATTGTTCCAGGCCTTGATGTCCTCGATCAGCGCGATCAGTAGCGTTTCATCGTTCGCCTGCTCCAAATAGTCCGCCACCCCATATCCCTGCCGGCTCGTAAAGAGGCCCCTCTTACCCAGCGGCGGGAACTTGCCGCCGTCGACAAAGTTCTGCGCCTCAGCCGCGGAGTCGACATGCGGCACAACGATCGCTTGTGCGCCGCGATCAAGCGTTCGGTAAATCAGTCCCTGGTCGTTCTTGTTGACCCGCACCACCGACGTCATCCCCCAAACGTCGCAGGCCCGGGTCAGATTGCCAAGATCCGCCGCGTCTACCGGCCCATGCTCACCCTCGAGCCAAATGCCATCGAACCCATTTGGGCCGAACGCGTCGATGTCATCCGCGTGGGTAAACCCACCTGCGACAAGCGCAGTCTCGCCGGCTTCAAGCTTTCTGCGAACACGATTAGGTCTGATCTCCACTTCGGTCTCCTTTGATATTGAACGGCGCTCATCACCTGAGCTTCCGCATCTGGCACCATCTGCCACCGAACGCCTACGTCAAGCACGGCAACACCCCGATTCTAACGCCGGTCGCCACAATGTTGTTGAATCCTAAGCGTTGCGCACTACCTAAAGCAGCGCGTTTCACTCGCGGTCCTGAAAATAGGCAGGAGACACGCTTCGCCAAGCTGTCATTAGCCAGTAGCCAGCAAATCACACCGCACTTGTGACACACTTCGAACTCACTCATCAAATGGCTGCCGAGCTATGAAGATCTCCACGTTAATGAGTTACTCGCAGAGCTTTGTCGGCGCCACTAGGGAACTGGTCGAACTTGAAAAAGCCGGTCTCGACGTCGTCTGGATACCCGAGGCGTATTCGTTCGACGGCGTCAGCGCGATGGGCTACGTCGCCGCCAAGACCGAGCGCGTCCAGATCGCATCCGGCATCCTCAACATCTACAGCCGTACGCCAACACTGATGGCAATGACCGCCGCCGGTCTCGACGCCTTGTCGGAGGGACGCTTCATGCTTGGCCTCGGCGCATCGGGTCCGCAGGTGATCGAAGGCTTCCACGGCGTCCCCTACGATGCCCCCCTCAGCCGCACGCGTGAGGTCATCCAGATCTGCCGCAAGGTCTGGAAGCGCGAGGAAAAGCTCGTCCACGATGGCCGCAAATATCAGATTCCCCTGCCCCAGGACCAGGGTATGGGACTCGGCATTCCGCTCAAGATCGTCAATCATCCGTATCGTGATGACATTCCGATAGCCCTCGCAACCCTGGGCGAAAAAAGCGTCGAGGCAACAGCAGAGCTCGCCGAAGCGTGGCTCCCCGCTTTCTATATGGCAGAAGGCGCGGCCGACGTCTGGGGCGACGCACTCGCGCGCGGCAACGCCAAACGCGCAGCTCACCTGCCGCCGCTCGACATCTACGCCGGCGGTTCGGTCGCGGTGGGTGCCGGCCTCGAAAGCTATCGTGACATGGCGCGCCCCGGCATCGCACTCTACGTCGGCGGCATGGGCGCACGGTCGAAGAACTTCTACAACCAGGTGTTCTGCAAGTACGGCTATGAAGCGGAAGCAGAAGCCATTCAGAATCTCTACCTTAGCGGTCGCAAGTCAGAAGCCGAGGCGGCCATTCCAAAATCCTACCTGGACTCAACATCCCTCATCGGAGACGAGGCCTTCATCGTCGACCGATTACAGGTACTAAAGGAAAGCGGAGTCACGTCCCTTAGCGCGAGTTTCCTTGGCACAACCTCCGAGGAACGGGTTCGAAACTGCCATGCACTCAAGAATCTGATGGTCAAGTCAGGCGTCTGATTCTCGTCACCGCTCCGCACGCGCCCGGCGCGAACGCGGGGCAGAGTCAACTCACCGAATCAGGCCGTCAGGGCACCCGGCTTCCTGAACAGATAAAGTAGCGAGGTCAGGTTTCGCGTGACCTCGCCGCCAAACCGGCCGTTCACGTTCGCCATCAAGACATCCAGCGTACGCGTCCTGGTCGATTCATCGAGCCGCGCGATTCCCGAGAATCCACTGTACAGCTTGCGAACATTCTCACCGACCAGACGCAGCGGCCAGTGACTCTCGGCATAGAGGGCAAGTTCGAAACCTGCGTGCCTCAGTTCCTGCTCACGGGCCTCCCTGTCGAGCGAAAATGGCACCGTGTCGGGATCGCCCGATGGCGTTGAGGACGCCTCAACGAGCATATCCCGGGTCGCCTTAGGAAGATTAAGATCCTGAAACACGTTTTAGATAAGGGCGACATGCCCGCCCGGCGTGACGATGCTGAACAGTCGGGGGCGCGCGCGTAACGTTGAATCCAGTGATAGCAGGTTGCCGCCACTACGAGGTCAAACGCGACCGCGGCAAGGCTTGCGGCCTCAAACGACGAGTGCAGCAATTGTACCTTGCCACCGGCAACCGGAATGCGTGCAAGCAAAGGAACAAAGCGCTCGTCAGGCTCGATCAGGGTCAACGGTGCCGCCCCTCGCCACGCCAGTTCCCGCGTCCCCTGACCACTGCCAGGACCGATTTCGCACGTCGCCGTACCGCTCCCCAACGCACCTTCAGAAACGAGCACATCAAACATCCATCCAGGATAACCCGGTCGCACGGCTTCGTATGACGCCACGTCAGCCCCAAAGAGTTCGCGGCCCTCACGCCCATCGATCCTTGCCGAGTCGCTACCTCGCGCCCAGAAGAGCACCGGACATCAACCAGACCAGCCAGCGAGCCGTTCCGCGTAGTCAAGTGCATGACCTAACGATGATGTAAAGGCCTTACCCTGCCAGGCGATGTCAAACGCGGTGCCATGATCAACCGACGTGCGGATGATCGGCAGACCAATCGTCACATTCACGCTGTTCTCGAATCCATAGAGCTTCATTGGCGCGTGGCCCTGATCGTGGTACATGCAAATGATCGCATCGTGCTGATCATTGTGAATCGCCTGATAGAACACCGTGTCTGCTGGATGCGGACCGGTGACGTCAAGTCCGTCTGCGACTGCACCTTCGATAGCGGGGCGGATCCGATCCTCGTCCTCGTCCCCAAACATCCTGTGCTCCCCCGCGTGCGGATTAAGGCCACAAACGGCAATCCGAGGACGAGCGCGATAGCCTGAGAGCGCCGCATTTGCGAGATCGATAACCTTGCGCACACGTTCAGCGGAAACAAGATCGATCGCTTTGCGCAGCGACACATGGGCACTCACGTGGGCAACGGCCACTGACGGGTTCGCCAGCATCATCGCAAACTCGTCCGTTTCGCAGAGACCTGCTATCAACTCGGTATGTCCGATGAACCCTTCATGACTCGCCTGGGTCGCTTCCTTGTTCATCGGCAACGTCACCACACCTGCGACATCCCCGGCGATTGCGGCCCGGGTCGCCGCAACGACATACGCATGCGACGCTGCGCCAGCGGCGCCGGACAATTCGCCAGGCGTCAACTGCTCCGCCGCCAGCAATCCGAGATCAACCACATTGAGCGCCCCAGGTACGGCGCTGGCGAGGGCGTCGCCGGACAGCACGCTGAGCGACACATCGAGCCCGAGTATCTCCGCCCCGCGTTGCAATATCGCCGCGTCGCCGAAGACCACCGCATGCCGATCGAGTTCCCCCGCCGCATGCCGCCTCAGCACGATCTCCGGACCGACACCGGAGGCGTCGCCCATGGTGATCGCCATGGGCGGCACAACGCTTCGTGGGACCGCTGCGGTCACGTGAGTATTCGCACCAGCATGTCGTCGTCGCCGATGCCTCCGCCCTTCGTCACCACCGTTAGTCGCTGATCCTCGGTGCGGCATAGCGCGACCGCGGTATCCACGCTGCCAATAACCCGCAGGGGCCGGTCACCGAGCGTGGCAGCCGCCGTGTCACCACCCAGAATGACGATCGTTCTGACACCACTGCCTTCGATCGTGCGCCAGGCGAGTCGGGCAAGCGTCGCGCACATGCGTTCCGCTGCGCTGTCGCTGACCGGTCCGCCGGGTTCCTCGCTGATAATGACGGCGTCACGCCCCGCTTCGATGGCGACCGCCGCATCCTCGGCACGATTCGGCGCGTACTGATCAATGTTGAGGCGGGCAATCTGGGTTCTGCTGGCTGGGTGCAAGCTGCCACAAACGATCAACGCCGGACGCGGCAACGGCGGCAACGGCATCCGCCCCGCCTCCCGCAATGAGGCGACGTATGCGCCGATGCCGCCGGTCGTACCGACCAGCATGCGCGCCTCAGCGTGACATTGGTCTGCCGCTGCACGCAATTGGTCATTGTCCGCGGCATTCAATATGACAACGTTGCCATCGTCGAGCGCCGGGCCACCACCGGCAGCGCGCAAATGTTCCTCTGGCCGTGACGACTCGAGTGGGTTGCGCGGGTCAATACCGAAGGCGCTGTCCTCGACTTTGACGCCGTGAATGTAGACCACGCCGTCAACGCAGGTTCGCCCGGCGTCCGGGAAGCTGGCCAGCATGCCGACCTTGAAACCCGCGTCCGTTAACGCGCAAATCTCGTGCGCCCAGTTTCCCCGCAACCCCGAGTCCATCTTGTGACACCGGTGTTGTGCCTTCGCCCTGTGCGCATCCACAATTTTCTGGCGCGCCAGATGCGGCGCACAATGACGGCTGTCGATATCAACCAGCACACATTCGTCCTTTTCATCAGGCGTCTCTGTCAAACGGACACGAAAGCCCAGGTCCGCGACGGCCCCACCAATCTCAAGCGTCCCAGTGCGGTCATCACCGGTGATCAGGAGTTGGGGCTCAACTGTCATCGGCACATCACTGACTCATGTACCAGCCACCGTTGGGTGACAGGACCTGACCCGTGACGAATTTCGCCTCGTCGCTTGCAAGGTATACCGCCGCCCAGGCGATGTCGTCGGGTTCACCGAATGTACTGAGGGGTGTCTGTGCTTCAAGCATCGGTCGCATCTCGCTGAGCGGGGCCGTCATGTCGGTTTCAATGAAGCCAGGGGCGATCGAGTTAACCCGGATCTTGCGCGAGGCGACCTCGTGCGCGAGTGCCCGTGTAAAGCCCAATATCCCGGCCTTGGCGGCACAATAGGCCACCCCGCCAGGTTTGCCGTAGGTGCCCATGATCGACCCCATGTTGATGATGGCGCCGCCGATTCCGTCGTCCGAGTCGACCATCAACTTCAACCCTTCACGCGAACACAAAAAAGTCCCCCGCAGGTGGATGGCCAGCATCTTGTCCCAGGCTTCGTCGCTCATAAATAGCGTCGTGTCGTTGTGCACGACCTCACCCCGGCCCATGCGCTCACGCCGCTCCTCCCCACGCTTAAGGGCGTCCACGTCTTCCTCAGAACCACCAATGCCGGCGTTGTTGACGAGGATATCGAGTCTGCCAGCAAAGTCGCGGGCTTCCTCGAACATCGCCTTCACCTGAGCCGAGTCGGACACATCAGCGGCAATCGCATGACCCTGCATCGCTTCGGCCGTGCGCTGCGCGTTGTCGAGATCCAGATCATTGATGATGACGGTCGCGCCTTCATCAACAAATCGCTGGGCAATCTGACGTCCGAGGCCACGGGCGGAACCCGTGATTAGCGCTACTTTGTTCTTCAATCGATCCATTGTTGGCTTTCCTTTTCTGTTTTGGTGGATGGTTCTGGGGATTCGCTGCACGACACACGTCCGCGCCTTCGTTCGGCTGTTCTCCTATCCGCCACACGCCCTTGCACCGGCCCCTCTATCTGCCCCTCCACCGCGCGACTCGCGTGCCATTTCGATCTGGCTGAGGTGCCTAACCGTCCGCCGCCTGATCCTGCTTCATCTGCTCGATGAACGCATTCGACTCATCGATCGCTTTCTGCATCGTTGCCACCAGCAATTCGACTTCTCGATTGACCGTCCCGAGTTCCCCCTTCAGCGACGCGATCGCACGCGCATTCATGTTGTGCTTCAGGTACAGGACGTTGTCATGCAGGTCGCAAGGACCGGCTCAATCGATCGCTCGGCCCGGCGCATCGCGGTCAGCAGGCGCGTGTAGCGCGTCTTCGTGTTCTTCAGTTGGCGTTCGCTCTCGCGACGAAGGTTCGCACTCCAATACTGGCCAAGCTTTGTCGTCCACTCATCGAACAGCGCATCCGCGACCGACTCAACCGCGTCGATGCGGTCGCGAATCTCCTCCGCTGCACTCACACTGTCCTCATACTCGCCATTCAACCGGTCGTAGATCGTCTCGAGTTCGCCACCGTCAAAGTTGACCACGCTGCGAAACTGCTCAAGCGCATTCTTGAATTGAACCTGCCCGTCCTGCTGCGCTTCCTGTGCATCCACGATGCGGTCGATCAGAATGTCACGCTTGTGGATGCCGATCTGCTCCATCGCGTCGTAGTAAGTGGACTCGCAACTGCCCAGCAGGAGCGCCAACACAAAAACCGAGGCGCGCTGCCAATGGCCCGCACGACAGATTGGGTGCCGATGACCACAGGGGTCGCGAGGATTCGAGGAATGGATTTCCCGATCGGCAAGTTGACTCGATACATGGGTTCGTCGCGTGGCAATGTTCCGCGCCGAGTGTACTACAGGCGCCCGGGCGCACTGGCTGAAAAGCAGCAGATGATGGTTTGCGCGAGCGCTCACGGCTGTCGTGGTTCTTCGGTACACTCAACGGCGAATTGCTGATACGCACACGCTCGCTATACGCGCTCTGTACAACACCCACATACTCCCCATCTACTCAACACGACTCCCTACATTCTTCCCAAAAGAGAGAACCGGCACATGGACATCCAGACGATGAACAAGAAGATTATCGAGGAGTTTCGTGCCAACAACGGCAAGGTCGGCGGACCCTTCGCTGGCGGCAACCTGCTGATTCTAACCACCAGGGGTGCAAAGACCGGGCTGACCCGGGTCAATCCGCTCGCCTATCTGGCCGACGGCGACCGAATCATCATCATCGCCTCCTACGCGGGTGCCCCTTCGAGTCCGCCCTGGTATCACAACCTGGTTGCCAGTCCCGAGGTTGGCGTCGAAGTCGGTACCGAGAATTTCCAGGCGACCGCCAGGGTTGTCGACGAGCCCGACCGCACCCCGCTATACGATCAGATGGCGGCTGCCATGCCCGCCTTCAAGGACTATCAGGAGAAGACCCCGCGGGTGATTCCCGTCATCGCCCTCACGCGCAACTAGCTGACGCGGCTCGCTGGTTATGGGTGCAGCGCTCGACATCCTTCGGCAGACCTTCGGGTACGATGCTTTTCGCGACCCACAACAGGCAGTCATAGAGACGCTCGTCGACGGTGGAGACGCCCTCGTCATCATGCCCACGGGCGGCGGCAAGTCACTCTGTTTTCAGATCCCTGCGCTGGTCCGGCACGGCTGCGGTGTCGTGATATCCCCGCTCATTGCCCTGATGGCAGATCAGGTGAATGCCCTTACCCAACTCGGCGTGCAAGCCGCATTCCTGAACTCGTCTCTGGAGTTCAGCGAAGTCCTCGCCATCGAATCGAAACTGCGGCGCGGTGAGATCGACTTACTCTATATCGCCCCGGAACGGCTGGTGCAGGAGCGAACCCGCGATCTGCTGAGGTCCATCGACATCAGTCTCTTCGCGATCGACGAGGCGCACTGTGTCTCCCAGTGGGGACACGATTTTCGTGCCGACTATCTCTCACTCAACCTGCTCGCTGCCGAATTTCCGTCGATTCCGCGCATCGCGCTCACGGCAACCGCAGATGCGCGCACGCGCAAAGAAATCGCCGAGCGTCTGGCGCTCGATTCGGCGCGGCAGTTCCTCGCGGGATTCGATCGGCCAAACATACGCTACGAAATCAATCTGAAGCAGAATCCGCGCAACCAATTGCTGCGCTTCTTGCAGACCGAGCACGCGAGCGACGCCGGCATTGTGTACTGCCTGTCCCGCAAAAAGACCGAAGAGACGGCGGCGTGGCTGCAAACTCAGGGCTTCAAGGCGCTGCCTTATCATGCCGGCTTGCCGTCCACGGTAAGGGCGGATAATCAAGCGCGCTTCCTGCGCGAAGAGTCCGTCATCATCGTCGCGACCATTGCCTTCGGCATGGGCATCGACAAGCCGGACGTCCGCTTCGTTGCCCACCTCGACCTGCCGAAGAGTGTGGAATCGTACTATCAGGAGACCGGCCGCGCGGGCCGCGATGGCATGCCCGCCGATGCGTGGATGGTGTACGGCCTGCAGGACGTCATCAAACTGCGGGAAATGATGGCGGGAAACAACGGCTCGGAAGAACACAAGCGCGCGGAACAACATCGTCTGAACGCACTGCTCGGCCTTTGCGAAATCACCACCTGCCGGCGTCACGCCCTGCTCGCTTATTTTGACGATGACTCGCCCGGGACCTGCGGCAACTGTGACACCTGTCTCACGCCGGTCGATACGTGGGATGGCACCGAAGCCGCGCAGAAAGCGCTGTCAGCGGTCTACCGCACCGGGCAGCGCTTTGGTGTCAATCATCTGATCGATGTCCTGCGTGGCAGCGATACCGACAAGGTCCGCCAGTTCAACCACGAACAACTGCCAACCTTCGGGGTCGGCGACAACCTGTCTGCCAATGAATGGCGATCCGTGTACCGGCAACTCATGGCCCGAAGTTTCATCAGCGTCGATCTCGACCGCTTTGGCGGTATTCGCCTTGAGGCGTCGTGCCGACCGTTGCTACGCGGCGAGGATGCGATTGAATTTCGACGCGACCCCGTTACCCGGAAGAGTTCATCATCGAGACGACAGACGAAGCAGGCACTGCCCGCAGATATCGATGTGGGCCTCTGGGAGGCGATGAGAGAGTGCCGGCGTCAGCTCGCAGAAGCCCAGGGGGTGCCGCCCTATATCATCTTCCATGACAGCACATTGGTCGCCATGGTCGAACTCGCGCCGCGCAGCCTTGACGAATTCGACACGCTCCCGGGCGTCGGTGTGCGCAAACGCGAGAAGTACGGAGACACGTTTCTCGCGGCGATTGCCGAACATCGTGCGAGCCACTCACCGTGACCGAAGCAAACGAACGTGCGCGCCAGGCAGACGACGATGCGTCCGGCTGGCCCGTGCTCGGGCCAGATGCAGACGCCATCAACACGGCCGTCACCGATCCGCTCAAGGCACTCGCAGACGGCAACATCGGCGGCCTCGTCATCCGCGGTGAAGGACACCCAATGAAACGACTCCTGGCGACGTTGTTCGCCATGACCGCGCTCGCAGGCGCGGACCTTGTCGCCAACCCGGCCACTTTCAGTGCAACCCTCGAAGGCAAGGCCATCCAGACTGGCGCTGCCCGCTTTCGAATATCGGGCACCACCGACATGTTGTCCGCTTCGTATCTCGACTTTTCGGGCGGCGACATCTCAACGGTCAGCGTGACGCTGCGAACGCCTGAAAGCGGTGAACTACCCCTGTCAGCAACCGGTGGCGATGAGGTCGCGAGCATTCAATTCAGCGCGGGCGACAAGACTTATCAGTCAAAGAGCGGCGTCATTCGTATAGCGCGGCGATCGCACCGCAAGCCCCGCGTACTGATCGCCGACTTTGAAGGCACGTTCATCATCTCGAACAAGGATGGGCGGGAAGTCGGCGTGAAGGGACAGATACACGTTGCGTATTAGGTAATAACTTCCGTTAGGTAATGACTTCCGTTGTTACGGTGATCGCTGCAAGGCGCCCAGAGGACTCTGCGGGTCGCACGGAGTTAGTAAACGCTGCCGCCCTCGAAGTACCAGGTACTGGGGTGATAGGACAACGTCCACCGGTTATCCCAACCCCAGATGCCATCGTGGGGTATGCCGCGCAGGCGGGAGTTGACGACAACCGGGTGGGGCGCGAGTCCTACCGCACCCAGATTCCACAGGTTCTCTGCGTTGCTCTTGAGGATTCTGCGGCCGATTTGCTTACGATGCTCTTCATCCATCGTGAAACGCATTTCGTCACTCAAGCGCTGCAACTCACGGATGACGGCGGGCGGCTCGGCGCCCAATCGACCGTCGGTGTCGTGCCAGCGGACCCAGTCATTCCACATGGTGTTGTGCCAACCGGCACTCACCGGAACCCACCAATACGGACGGAGCGGCAGCAGTATGTCTGTCACGATATCCGCGTGCCATACAGTCATCTGCATCTTGTTGGCCCCGGCGCGCGCGGCCTGGATGTTGGCGTCGGTCAGTTTTTGCCGGAGATCGATGCCGACAGCACGCCAGTAGCTCTCCACCAGTTCCATGTTGATCGCCTTGGGCGTTTCCCAATCGATGTACTCGACGGTGATGGTCAGTTGTGAGCCGTCGGCAAACTCCCGCAAGCCGTCACCATCCAGGTCGTGCAGCCCCATTTCATCGAGTAGCCGACGCGCCTCATCAGGGTCGTGCTCCGTCGCCACCGTTGCAAACTCGGGGACGGCGTAACGGCTCGTCGGGTGCGCCGTGACCTGACGCGGCGTACCGCGACCGAAATAGATGAGTTGATTCATCTCTTCGCGATTGAGCGCGATGGATAGCGCGCGCCTGAATCGGCGATCCCAGTAGAGCTTCCGCAGCCGATCATCCTGAACATTGAAGTTGAACTGGATGACGATGTCGCTCGAATGCAGGCGCGTCCACACGTGCACCTTGATCTCACCAGTTGCCTCGCCGAGCTTGAGCAGCGGGATGTCCTGGGTGCGCAGTTCGTAGGACGAGAAGTCGAGTTGGCCCGTCGCAGCCATGGTCGTGATCAGCTCCTTGGAAGCGACCTCGTCGGAGACGACGCCGTCGATGTACGGCAGTTGCTGGCCCCGCGGGTCAACCTTGAAGTAGTAGGGATTTCGCTCGTAGTAGATGCGCGAGACGGTCCGCCTGACCATGCGATGCGCGTCGAGCGTCGGGGCATCGGCGCTGCGCGCGATGGATCCCCGGCGAGACGCCTGAATATAGGCCATCCAGCTGATATAGCCCATCTCCCGGATCCGTTCGTTGAGCTGTTCACGGTTCACGTACTTCGGGTGGAACTGAGTGTAGTGGCGTTTGGACGCCACCATGAAGTTGCCGTAATGCGCCAGGCGGTTGACGAACAGCGGGAATGGATCGACGAATACGTACCTGAGCGTCAGGTCGTCGATTTTCACGGCCTTCGCGCCGACGCGTTCGCGCGGCGACACTGGGGTGTACTCCTCGTCCATCCACAGGTCGTTGAACACGAAGAGGAAATCGTCCGCCGTCAGCGGCGTGCCGTCCGACCATCTGGTACCGGCGCGTAGTTTGAGCGTGATGACGCGACCATCCGGACTGACGCTCCACGATTTCGCGAGGTTCGGCAGAAACGTCCGCATGTCGGCAGAGATGGTGAGCGGCGACTCGACGTTCGGAAACGTGAGCCACTCGTTGGTCGTGATCCTTGCGATGCCGCCGTAGACGCCGATGTCACCCAACGGCGTCACCACCATAGGGTCATCAGGCAGCCGTTCGGCTACGGGGGGCAGACCCTTGTCGTCCAGAATGGGCGACTGCGAGAAGCAGTCGATGCCGACCTGGCTGGCCGTTGGCGCGGGTTCGAACCAGGCCTGCGGCCATAGGGGCGCGCCATCCGCTGCGACAAGGTCGTGGGGATGGGTTGCGGCAACGAAGGCGAGTACGAAAAGGATGAAGCAGCGGCAAGCAGCAGGCATGGTTGCGCATCTTACACGTGGACCGTTCTGCGACGTGAGACAGAAGACGGATGATGACCCAGATAGGAAAGATAACGGTTGCACCACCATACGGTGCACGAAGAATCGAACCAAAGCTACTCCTCCTTCCCATAGCCGCGAATGGTCTGTGGAAGGTCGCGCCAGGACTCCGTGATCGCCGGCGTCGCCAGCGTCCCGAACGCTTGCGGCACCTCGACTGACCTCGCCGGTCGATCTATTTGACCTGGCCCTGGATCGTGCCGCGATAGCCTGAGCCCCGATTAAAATCTGACACGTTGACCTGACACAAACCGGACACAACTACCTGCGCGCTACAACTTTCGACCACTCACTGCCGTTCGCCAGTCCGATCAGTAGCTTCATCGAATAGCAGGGCCTTTGGAGAAGAACACGATGGATTGGACGATTCAGAATCTCGGTGCGCTGGGAGAGTTTGTCGGCTCCATCGGAGTCATCATCACACTCGTCTATCTCGCCGTACAGATTCGTCAAAACACACAGTCTGTCAGGGTTAACAACCGTTGCAGAAACCGACCGCAACATTGCACACACCCGATTCGCGATCGCCACGCCAGGTCTCATGTCCATCTACCGCAGCGGACAAGAGGACCCCGGCGACCTCACCCAGGATGAGTACTGTGTTTTTTACGCCTACCTTTACTCAATGTGTCTGGATTTCGAGGAGAAATACCAACTGCAGCAGCAGGCTGGGGCGCGAGATCATGGCGACAATGACGGTCATGTGCGTCAATTTCGTCGACGCGGGGGTCGCAATGGTGGGACAGAAGTCATGACAGTCTGCACCTCGATCCCGGCCGGGTTTCATTTTGAACGGATTGCTGGCGGAGTATGACGCCCCCGATGATGGAGACTGCCATGAGGCCCCGTCCGGTGCGGTGAAAACCGCTAAAATCGTGCCCGATTGTCAGCGGCTACCGCCAACTACTCATAGGGCGACGATAGGGCGACGTCCAGCGACGACAGGGCCCAGTTGCCAAGCGCGCCCGGATAAGGCCCAATATCGGACTCACCCATTTGTGACTGCGACGCATCCAATACGTCCGGCCAAGAGGAGATGATCATGGCGGCTGTACCTGCTGTAGCCGAAGCAATTGCCCACGCAGACCTCAAGGCGAACATCGAAGTAATGTCCGGATTCACCGGCGTCTCGATTCGCGACGTTGCCATACCCGACCTGTCTGACGATGACATTGAAGCGGTGCGCCGGCTAATCGCCGAGTATTGCGTGGCGGTGTTTCCGGGTCAGTTTCTGGCCCCGCAAGACCACGTTGCATTCCTCGCGCGCCTGGGGCGGATCACTGTGACCCCAGGGGTCGACATGCGCACGGAATTCGAGAACGTGCACATGGTTGCCAATCGCGGCGATGCCGACAATCCGGTTTCGGGCGGGTTTCACACCGACACGAGCTTCGTCGCCAAACCGCCGTCGTTTACGTCCCTGTCAGCCGTTGAAATGCCTGACCACGGCGGCGACACCATCTTCTGCAATCAGTATGTGGCGTACAACACACTGTCAGATGTGATGAAGCGCTTCCTGGAGGGGATGCGTTTCAAGCACGTCGTTAGCGGCACTGACCACCCGGAAGCGGTGCCGGACCCGGTGTGGCAACCGGCGGTACGCACCAACCCTGTGACTGGTCGAAAAGCGCTCTACGTCACATACAAGGAACGCTGCGTCGAAGCCGAGGGGATGACGGATGCCGAAGGCCGCAATCTGATCGACTTCCTGTACAGCCATTCGCTGCAAAACCACGCCATGTACCGCCATCGTTGGTCTGTCGGCGACTTCGTGATCTGGGACAATCGCTGTTCCCTGCACGCCGCGGTCTATGACCACGGCGATCAGCCGCGCAAGTTGCACCGCGTCATGTGTGAGGGCGAAGTGCCGTTCGAATGATTCAGACGACGGCCTGCACTGGGTGACGCCAGGATTGGGTTACTGGATAGGGCTATCGGATAGGGCGATCCCAATGCGACCTACCCCATAAGGGCTTCAAGTCGGCGGCCGGCCTCAGCCGGGGTGCCACCCGGCATCTGGATCATCTGCAGGTCAGCACCGAGTGCTGCACGCTCGGCTAACTGCTCGCCGATCGAGTCGATCGGGCCGATGACCTGGATATCCCGCACCATCTGCTCCGAGATAGCGGCCATGGCACCCGCCATGTCGCGCTCTTTCCATGCCGTCCGGGACGCCGACACCTCCGCCTCGTAGCCATTGCTGGCCAGCATGCTCCAGTAGAAGTCGCCCATGCGATTGATGTAGTGGAAGAGCGGTTGCCGCGCTGCCTGCCAAAGCTTCTCGTCGTCACCCTCGCCCAGAACATAGACGTTGGTGAACGGCGCAATCGTAATGTCTGCCGCATCCTTGCCAGCGCTGGCCGCGCCCACCGCGAGGCTTACACGCAGACTTGAGAAATGCTGCCTGGGCCAGTGGATCGGGAAGATGCCGTCGGCAATCTCACCGGTTTGCTTGATCGATTTCGGCGTGATCGCCGCGATATACATCGGTACGTGGTCGCGGGGCCGGTCATAACTCAACTCAAAACCGCGGCTCATCTGAAAGATCTCGCCCTCGTACTCCAGCTTGTCGCCACGGATCAATCGATTGATGATCTCTACATATTCGCGCAAGCGGCGCACCGGCTTGTCGAACGGAACCCCATGAAAATGCTCGATCACCCGACTGCCTGATGAGCCGAGGCCGCAGACCATGCGCCCCCCCGAGATCACCTCCAGCATCGCAAACTCCTGGGCGATCGCCCCAGGGGTTCTCGAGTAGATATTGAGAATCGACGTGCCGATCTGGATGCGATCGGTGTTGGCTGCCAGCAAGGTCATCCACGGAATACTTGACGTACCCCACGCCTCACCCGTCGCTACCATCTCGAAACCAAGCGACTCAGCAATCTGCACCCGCTCAATTGATTGTTTCCAGTCACTGCCGGCTCCTGCCAGAACGCCTAATCGCATCTGTCTGCTCCTTTAGATTCATCGGATGTTCTGTCCTGCTCGCTCGCTGGGCCCACCGCCCGCAAGGTCTTGATCCCGCGCCTTCATTCGCTGTCGATCACCGTCAACTTCACCGCCGCCACACCCCGTGCCCGCGCGTAGCAGACGTTCCGCCAGTGTCTCGGGTCACCTAAGATATCACGAGCAAAATACGGCCCTGTGTTGACTGACGCCAGCGCCGTGGAATGTAGTTCGCCAAAGTATAGTGGCGGCAATCCCACCGCATCGGTCGTTTCTGACTCCTTCGCCATCGCCATGATCTCGCCGCGCATCAACTCCTGGGCCGATACGCCACGATAGATCTGGAACGCGAGGATCGATTGTGTCGCAAGCACAGCGAGCAGAGCCAATGAGACCAGGGCCGAAGTAACGCGGAGTGTGCCGTTGGTCGTCGTGACGACAGCACCCAGCGGCACGAGACACATCACGCTGCAGATCAGGAAGAACTCATACGCAAACGCCGCTCGCCCGACAAACGCCGCTGCGGGCGCGCCAACCATCGCTGCCATGCTGGCAACGCCAACCAGCGCACAGAGGGCCGATTTCAGAATCCGCGTTTGCCAATCAACAGGCCGCAAGAAGAAGAGCAGCAACCCGGCAACGCCAAAAGCAACGGCCAACTCAAGACTGAAATACGTGTACGCGTAACCGGCGGCTTGCAGCAACCTGCCGAGTGGCGGCGTCGGATCACCGATAACCTCGGCACGAACATAATTGCCAGGCGCACCGACAAGGACGAGCAGGCCCAAACCCCAGCATACGCTCGCCACCACCGCCATCACTGGCACGGGCTGTTTCTGTAAGAAAAAGCGAACAGCCAACATGACCACGATAGCGACCATCACGGCCACAGACAGATTTTCAAGCCACGCGCCACCGATGAAAAACAGGATGGGGGTACTGATGAGGGACGCACGTCCGGTCGGGCGCTCGTCACCCGCAAAGAGCCAACGCCACAGGAGAACAAGCGCGCCCAGGGCGATCGTCGATCCCCAGAAGTATTGGATGGCACCCGTTTTCCACAGCGTGAACTCCCCGAAACGGTGGGGTGAAAACCAGAACAGAAACAGGAACAGGATGAGCGTCTGGGCGGCGACCGCCGTACCCTGACGCGGCGGCAGGACCAAGCGCAGCACGAGAAGTGATGCTAACCACAAACAGACAGCGTTCGCGATATTGAACAATAGCAGTCCGACATCGCCAGACGCGAAGACAAGCCGATTGATGAGCATGACCGGAAAGCGTCCCGTCCAGGTCAGGTAATCACCCAGAACCGCTGACAAGATGGTCGCAAGGTCCAATGTGGGCAAAAAACGGCAGTAGTCGTCCACGAAACGCGGGACGACAAGATTCAGCAGGAAGAAGCCAAGCGGGCCAACGACCGTCAGGACGAGGACGGCTCTGCGGCGCATGGCTCCGGATCCAGCACCGTCCGTCAAGATCTCGCCAACCGGCAACCCTGCCATTGGTCGATGGGCATGCGAGCGGCCTCAGGTCAGTGCGAGCGACCCGCTACTCTGGCCAAACGCATCGACCTCCATGCCCAGGGACTGCAGCAATGTCACATAGAGATTGCAGAGCGGCACGTTGTGCTTTTTGTCATGGGCAATGTGACGCCCATGTTTAAAGCCACCACCCGCAACCAGCACCGGCAGGTTTCGCGCTTCGTGCGAACTGGCATTGCCCAGATTGCTGCCAAACAGGAGCGACGTTTGATCGAGTAGCGTGCCATCGCCATCCGGTCGCTCCCGCAACGCGCCCAGCAGCCCGTCAAGATGCTGAACAATCTCTGTCTCAATCTTCTTGAGCTGCACTATCTTGCTCTCGTCCTGACCGTGATGTGACAGGCCGTGTTGATCGAGATTGACGCCAGCGACCTTCGGCACAACGCCATGGTCATGGATCATCAGGCTGATGACACGCGACGAGTCGGTCTCGAAGATGAGGGGGATCAGGCCAAACATCAGCCGGATGCGACCGATGATGTCTGCCTTATCCGGGCTATCAACCGGCGGTTCTGCAGCAACGGCGGGCTTGGGTCGGTCCATCCACGCCTGTACCTCGGTCAGATCATTCTCGGCCGTGCGCACCGATTCAAAATACGCGTCCAGCTTCTGTCGATCCGCGGCGCTTGCCGTGCCCTGCAGCGATCGCGCCTGACCCGCCAGATGATCAAGGATGCTGCCGCCGTCGCTTAGCCGCTGCGCTTCCTCGGCAATCTCTGCATCTGTGCCGCGCAGGAACAACTTTCGGAACAGGGTCGCGGGGCTCGTTTCAGCCGGTGTCATCACGCCGCTTGCGGTATATGACTGGCTCTGCGGCGTCGCCGTGCCAAGCACCACCGAGGGAAAGCGCGTGACGTAGCCAAAGTGGTTGGATGCCATCTGGTCGATTGAAATCGTATTCTGGAAGCCGTCGAGGCCCGGATGGCGCGCCGCCGTCAGCCACGTGATCTCGGAGTTGTGGGGTTGTCGCCCGGTCTGTTCCTCATGGGAGAGCCCGGACAGGACTGTGTAGTGGGCCCGATGGCGGTCAAGGATCGACAGATAGTCTGTCGCCGCGTAGTCCGCACCCGTCGTCTTCGGCGTCCAGTAGTCGTCGTACAGGCCGAGGGTGCAGCAGATGTTCAGCATCCGCCGCGGCGACTCCAGATTTATTGTCCGCGCAAACGCCGGCGTCATCACGTCCAGCAATGGCAATGCCATTGCGACGCCGGTCGCCTTGAGGAACGTTCTGCGCGGGAGCGCTCGTCGCGTTGCCATTACTGCCTCCTGAAGAGATCGCTGCTCACGACCTCGTGAATCATATCGCGCACAGGATAAGTGTCGTCACCCATCCCGGCAATTAACCCGGCCACGGCCTCCCGGTCAGCAAACCCGATCTCTGCGCCGGTGCTCAGCACGATTAGCTGTGACGCAAGGTTGCGCGCGAGCAGATCCAGTTTCCGGGTCAACAACAACCGCTGGTATGCCCTGAAACCATCGAATTCATCGCCGTCAGGGGTGACGCCGCTCGCGTCGACCGGCAGTCCCTGGGTGTAAGGCAACGACACCTCGTAATCGCCAAACATCGTCGTTCCACCGGACACGCGATATTTCTCCCGATACCCGCCAATGGGATCAAACGACTCAAGGGCAAATCCCGGTGGGTCGATTTTCTGATGGCAACTGGCGCAGACCGGCAGAGCACGATGCGCACTCAACTGGTCTCGAATCGTCGTCGTGCCACGCGTATCAGGCTCAAGGCCGGGAATCCCCGGCGGCGGCGGCGGCGACGGCTGACCCAGCAGGCTAGCCAGTACAAAGTTCCCACGCGGTACGGGCGAGGTGCCCGTGCCGTTTGCTGTGATCTTGTGAATGCTCGCGTGGGTCAGGAGCCCGCCCCGGATGCTATCGGCTGGCAGAGTCACCCTGCGCATCCACTGGCCCTCCACGCCCGGCACATCATAGTGATCCGCCAGGCGCCGATTGAGGAACGTAAAGTCCGCCTCCACAAGTTGCCCGACGCCCAGATTCTCCTTGATGATCTCCGTCAGAAACTGCTCGGATTCCAGCGCCATCGCCGTGCCCAGCAGATCGTTCCACTCGGGGTACAAGCCGCCGTCGGGGCTTGTCGCTTTCAGCTCGTACAGGCGATACGCCTGCCCCGCAAAGTCGCGCACAAAGCGGGTGCTCCTTTCGTCGCTCAGCAACCGCTCAACCTGTCCCGCGAGCACACCCTGGTCCCGCAGCTTTCCCGCCGCGGCGAGCGACAGAAGTTCATCATCCGGCATGCTGCGCCACAGGAAATAGGACAGCCGCGAGGCGAGCCCGTAATCGGTGAGTTCGCCGGGTTCGCCGGCGTGGTAGAGGAATGACGGATCACTCAGGATCGCTCGCAACGGCACCTTCAGCGCCGCGACAAACGGCCGCTTCGCCGCGAGCACCGGCCGCGCCAGATCGGCAATGCGAGTGACCTCAGACTCGCTAAGCGGACGACGAAACGCCCGCGCGCCAAAACCTCGGACGATGTCCATAATATGATCGTACGGTGTCTTTGTCAGCACCACGCGGCCGTCGTCATCGATCTCGATGCCATCGAGGAGTCGCGTTGTGCTCTCGGGTGGCCAGGATTCAAGCAGCGGGCCGCGGATAGCCAGCGACCGGATAGCAATGCCTTCGCCCGTGTACGTCTTCACGTTGTGCTCTGCGGCGAAGTAGTTCACCTGGGGCCCCTCAGGCACCTCAAGTTCCGACACCGATGGAGCGATCAGATCCCCGGGACGCATATAGGCCATCGCCGAAACTACCCGGCGCTCGTCATCGACCAGATCGAATGAGCCAATCAGTTCATCAAGCGACGCTGTGACGCCCTGTTTCACCCCCCGATAAAGCGTCAGAATGACGGGTGTGTCAGCCTGATATCGCCATACCTCTGCTGTGACCTCATATCGACCAGGAGTTTGCACGTGAAAGCCCTCGTTCATCGAGTGCATCGTGTAGGTCGAACCGACATCAAAAAAAATCGCAACACCGTCGTCGAGTTTCTTGATGATACCGCCACCGACAAAGGTGCCTTCAAACATATATGAAAGTGCCGCCGAGTCCCTATACAGGGACTTGAAGTCCTGCACTTCGGGTGGCTTGCCAAGCTTGAGCGCGGCATCGAGCGCGCGATCCGCCGCCTCGAGGTAACTGCGCACGTGCAGCGCGGACATGCCTTGTTTTGAAGCGACGGTATCAAAGCCACCTGAGTCCGCTTCTGCCGGCAGGCTATCGCCCAACGCGCGACCGACTTCTTCATCCAGGTACAAGAGGTCTTGCAGCGTGTAGGCGTATTCGAGGCGGGTGAGTCGGCGGAGCGCCGTTCTTTGACCCTGGCGACGCTCCATATTCGCGCTGATCAGCGCACGCTTCAGGGTCGCGAGGGCCGCATCACGAACAACCGCATCGACCGGGATGCCCACGGGCGGCATCTCGCCCCGGTCCACGCGATCATAGATGCGCAGCCAGGTTCGATAGGTATTCATATCTGCGAGGTCGTGCCCGACCTTTGTCATGTTGAGGGGCGTCACCGCGTCATTGTTGTGGCAGACAAGGCAGGATGCTTCAAGCAACGGCGTCACCCCTGCTTCAAACGCAGTAGCCAACGACATCGTTGTACCACTTAGGAGAATGATCACAACCGCAAGAATCCGGCGCATCGCTCGATACTCTGAACGTGTTCTGCGCGCAGTGTACTTTCTCATTGCCTGATTGACGAGTCAGGGACCTGTCCGAAGCTTGTGCGACAATCCCGTTGGCATCAGGGCCAGCAACCAGATAAATCAGGGAGATCAGCATGGGCGAACTCGACGGCAAAGTTGCACTTGTTACCGGCGCAGGGCGCCTTCGCGGCATCGGTCGCGCCGCTGCAGTTTCACTCGCGCGCATGGGCGCCGACGTCGCGATCAGCGGCACCGGGCGCAACCCGGCTTCGTTTCCGGACGACGAGAAAGCTGTCAACTGGCGGGACATTGAAAGCACCGCCGAGCAGATCCGTGCCGAGGCGCGACGTGCGTTGCCGCTGGTGTTTGATGTAACCGATGAAGCCGAAGTCAGTAAAGCCATCGCTGCCATCGTGAGCGAGTTTGGCCGCATCGACATCCTTATCAACAACGCGG
>Ga0115002_10003116_pt1 | contig 20938 bp, 27 predicted proteins | sample ArcticOcean_MG_C_8_FD_89576 | JGI IMG/M metagenome (GOLD analysis project Ga0115002, IMG submission 89576) | Marine microbial communities from western Arctic Ocean - ArcticOcean_MG_CB11_86 | ecosystem: Environmental > Aquatic > Marine > Oceanic | place: Arctic Ocean: Canada Basin | collected... | reverse complement strand
TTACCAGTATGCAATACAAATTTATAACCTTTCATTACTCCCAATTCATAAGTTGGTAGAAATCCAGTTCCTTGATATTTTCCTGGCGTATGAATATGATGCTTATTATTTGTATCAATAGATGAATTAATCTCTATGATAACAATTTTAGGTTTATATATTTTTAACGATTTCCAAACTTGATAGTCAAATGAGTCAATATCTATTGATAATATATCAAAATCAATTGGAATATTTGTTTGTTTTAATAAGTTATCTAATGAATTATTTGTATCATTATAATCAACAAAAGCATTTATAGGTAAGATATTTGGATATTTTTCAACTTGAATTAATAAATCTTTGTATCTTTCTTTATCACCTTCTATATATACAGCATTAAATCCTTTTTCAACTAATTTGAAAGTGTTAGATAAATGTTTTCCATCCCAAGCACCAAATTCACATACCCAACCATTGTCTATTTGTAATCTTTTTAATAACTCTTCTATTACACCATCCTCACCATTTTGTGAGTATTTGTTTTTAGCATATTGTCTATAAAATATATTTGAATACATTATATCATTATATGTATATTTATTTTTAAATATTAATCTAATAATCTACAGGGATAAATCATATATTTACACCAAATAGTATTCGCATAAATGCCCCCTAACTCGTGCGGCCAAGTATGTCCTATAGGGTTTCTTGTATTATATGTTCTATAAGAACTTGTATGGTGATGTAATAATTTAATTTCAAAACAAGGATTAAATATTTTATAATCTAATTTTTCAGTAAAATATATTGTTAATAATGCTTCAATACCTGGTGTATTTTGAATATAGTTAACGTATGATAAATCTTTATCTTTTATTTTTTTTTTTAAAATATCACTTTTAAAAATAAAGGCATCATGAGATCCACCAAAAACATCTATAAGAGGATGAGTATTATCTGATTCATGACGAGTAAGAAAATAACACATATTATCTTTTAATTTATTTAGAATTGCAATATTAGGAATATCAAATTCAATATCACTATTACAGATACATATTATTTTATTATCAAATTCACTGGCCACTCTGAATAATTCTTTATATGTAGGTTGATAGTTTCTTATTAGAATATTAATTTTATTATAATTACTATCATTTTTAAATTCACCTTCTTTAAATCTGATGTAATCATTTTCAGTAATATACAAATGAATTTTATGAATAAATTTTTTACTTAAATTTTTCTTAAGTGTTATGATAAGTTCTTTTTCTCTTTGTTTGTTTTTAGGATAATAAAAGCTTGTTAAGAGTTCCATTTATTAATTAAACTATTTAAATATTTATACTAATTAATAATTAGAATGTTAATACCATTAAAAATATTGGTCCCTCATTTTAAATTAAATCTACGTGGAGTATTGCATATTGGTGCTCACGAATGTGAAGAGCAAACAGCATATCTACAACAAGGTATAAAAAATGAGAATATCTATTGGTTAGAGGCAATGGATCATAAAGTTGCTGAAATGAAGAAAAAAATGCCACACGCACAAATATATCATTGTGTTGTAAATGACGAGGATAATAAAGAACTAGAATTTAAAATAACAAATAATGGACAGAGTTCATCTCTTTTAGACCTCGGTTCTCACCTTAAACATCATCCTCACGTATGGGTCACTGGGACAAAAAAATACAAAACAAAGCGACTAGATACTTTTATCAAAGAAAACAATATTCCCATTGAGAATTTGAATTTCTTGAATTTAGATATTCAAGGTATGGAATTAAAAGCTATGAAAAGTATGGGCGAACATATCAACAAATTCGATTACATATATACTGAGGTTAACACTGAATACGTCTATAAAAATTGTGCATTGTTAAAAGATATAGATCAATACTTAAGTAAATTTGGGTTTAAACGCGCCGCCATTAAAATGTGTGGCAATTTTGGTTGGGGTGATGCTTTTTATATTAAGTAGAATATTTTTCTCTTAAAGCGGAAACCATATTATTATTTCCTTTTGCATTAAATGCACTTTCTCTATGAATTCTATGAAGAACTTCTATACTTTTAACATTATAGAACTTTTTGCCATCCCTCCATAACCTCAACCACATATCATAATCTTCTACTCCAACATGATTACTATCCCAATAACATAGCTCCTTTCTCACAAGACAACTACTATTAATGATAGGATTTACTTTTAAAAAATCAAAAGCGGTTATATCACCAACAGGAATATTCGGAACAATTTTAAGATCTCCAAAGTATTTACATTTTGTTCCAATTACATCATAATTCTCCATATACGCCAATTGTGTTTCAAGTTTTGTATATTTCCAAATATCATCCACATCTAAAAGGGAAATCCAATCATATTTGCAATGTTCTAGCATTGCATTTAATGCAGCTGATTTTCCCTTTATTGGATGCAATTCAATCACTTTTATCTGTTCATTCTCATATTCCTTTGCTTTATTATAGATTTCAGAATTTGGGTCATGCCCATTGATACCTATAATCAATTCCCAATCCTTATAGGTTTGATTTTTTATAGAATTTACCGATTGTTTGATAAATTCTATACCATTGTAAATTGGCATTAATATTGAAATCATTTATATACTAATTATAAAATCCTTTTAAACATAAACCATTTATTACTTTTTGATTTTTCTTGACAAAGAACAAATTTGTTGCAGTTTGAACATACACAATCAACTATTATTATTTGATCATCCTTTACCAAACGACCATTTTTAAAATAGAAATCTAATTTTTTATAAAATGTATCTTTCCACCATCCAATATTTTGTGCGTGTGTAATGAAAAAACCGCCAGCAATAGACAATTGATTTGGCGGAATAATCATATTATTTTTTAAAATTTTATTAATGTAATAAAAAGCTTTTTTATTTATTAAAGCATAATAAATTTTCGTTTTATCAATAGCCATGTGGTAATGAGGCCAATCTTTTACATTATCTGTTTTTTCTCTAAAATAACCTATATCACACCAACCATAATATTCTGTATCAAAATATTTCATCGCGCGATTAACAAAATTTATTTTTTCATTCCATAACATATTAACTTTCCAATTGATTTTATTATATAATGGATTACTTGGATTAATTTGATTTTTAATCCATATTTTTTCATAACTAAAAGTTTCAAATTCTTCAAAAGGTAATAAAATTACCTTTATTTTTGGGTTTCCTTCAACAAATTTTTCAAAAATATATTTGCTTTCCTTATTTGTAAAAATAACCAAATTAAATTTTTTAACATTCGGCAAAAAATTTATCATCCATTCCAAGTATTTTTCTTTATTAAATTTGTGAAAGGGATTTAATTCATACCAACAAGTTGCAAATGTTATCATTTATATATTTATTTATATATCTTAAAGTTTTTTTCGTATTTTAAGGTTATCAACCGCCTTTTTTTTTAAAAATTGTGCTTTTCTCATTTTTAAAAATTTCGTTTTATGAATATCCAATAAATGCCATTGATAATCGGTAACATGGCCTTCAATATCACTATAATCAGGTTTCTGTATTACACTCGCTGGAATAATCATGTACCATTTATCTATTTTTTGTAATTTTGTCCAATTTTTATCAATGGCCCACTTTATATGACCATCTTGTTCCCTCATTAAATGATTTATACCTTCGCGAAAATTGGTCATTAATGTATCATAATAAGCCTTTTTTACTATATACCCCGTCGTTGTTTGACAATGTTGTACTTTTATGCAAAAATCACCAAATTGTTGATGGGGGGGAACATTATTTCCCGCGACGATAATAACATCCCATTTTAATTTACTTTTTAAAAATTCATCCAATTGCTTTAAAAATAATTTTGGCTTTGTAAATGTTATATCATCTTCACAGACAAAAACATGCTCCCAATTTCTTTCTTTCGCCAACTGAATACATTTTAAATGACTCATGCTACAACCACAACGACCATTTTTTAATTTTATAGCTGGAAAACGTTCTCCAGAAACACCTATCAATTCTAATTGAGAGGTTATATGTTCTAAACGGTCCTTTCTATTATCTAAATTTATATATAAAATATTAGTAAATTTCATCTAATAATATTATTATATTATTTCTTTTTAAATCTATAATGTCCAAATTCCAAAGAAAATGATTTTCTGGACTTTGCAACAATGTTTGTAACTGTTTTCTTTTTTCGCATTTGTATTTGCACTGGAAATTTACGCGGGGCTATACCTCTTAATCCAAGCAAAGGCATTGTAGGCTTCCTCCCCGGCGTCGGTGGCGGCTGTGCCCTTTTGATTCTTCTTTTATGGTCTATGGAGATGTCGGAACTTGTTACATCTTTTACATATTTTTGTACGGATTCATTCTTTTCCGTTAAAAAATTTCTAACGTTAATCATTTTAATATTTTTTTCAATATTTTCAATATCATATTCTAAATCTCTTATTGTATGAAAACCACTTTTTTCATAACTTTCATTGCTTGCATAAAATAAATTATAGCTATTTATCTTTCTTTTGTCATGACCATGATTACTACAATCTAATTTTACTATCCGAGTATCATCATAATTTATAAATTGGTCATAATTTATCTTACCGCCATATTTTAACCAATCACATTTAATTTTATTATCTTCAAAACCCCAAGCCCAAAAATTAGGAAACCCTTTAATATTATCAAAATCGCAACCTTTAATAGCCCATATTCCACCTAATGCAAATTTCAAACCATAGAAATGTGTTACAGTACCTTTTGTTGTTTCGTAATTAAATAATTTTATATATGGTAAATAATCTATATCATGAAAAATAAATGTTATATCCTTCCAATTTTTATATGTCTTTTTGGCATATAAAAAACCTATATTTCTCATACCACCACGATTAAAATTTCTTTTATCGCATTGATGACAAAAAAGAATTTCATAATCTTTATCTGTTTTTAATAATTCTTTCATATGATTTAAAAAAATGGATTTATGAGGCGCTCTATCTCTATAAGGAACTATGAATATTTTTTTCATCTAATATTATTTGAGAGAATATTTTACAGAAATTAACGATGGGATTAAATCTTTTTTTATCGCTTCTAATTTTTTATAACATTTATTTATTGTAACTTCACTTATTTCGCTAACCGAACTTACATCCTTTTTTGTTATATTCAAATTACATTCATAACTTATAAAATATATAATACCTGCAGCAACAGAATGCGGAGTATTTTCAGGCATTAAACAATTATTTTGAATTCTTGCCGCTACAAATCTGCAAACGCGGGTTAATTCTTTATTTATATTTAATCTGCTGCAATATCTATCAATAAAATCAATTGGCTTTGTTTCAAAAAACTGTGTTTTTTCTAAATTATTTAAACCTTTTTCTATTTTATTTAAAATAGCAACCGCGTTCTTACATCCTTTTGTAGCACTTGAATTATCTAAATGAAACATTGTTGCAATCTCTTTTGCAGTTCTTGGTAAATTATGAATACGACTACCAACATAAATAGACGCCGCCAATAATCCTGATCTATTTAATCCGCGAAATGTTTGTTCTACTGAAATCTTTTTATGAATACGCAAAGCTTCATCTATTATTATTTTTGGAATATCCGCATTACGTGCTAATAATTTTATCTTTTCAAATTCATCATATTGAGATTTTTCCTTATACGGCATTGATTGCCACTCAGTATAACGCCGAACTTTTCTCATCTCATAAGTTGAGCGACCATTGCAAATAACTTTACAACCATACGATGACTCTTTTAACAAAGGGTTTATGGGCATACCGCATCTTGTTGGATTACTTGATTTATTATCGTCGCCACCATAATACCTCCATTCTGCTGATTGATCCAAACTATCTTTGTAAATTATTCCACATTTATCATTTGTACATATTAAAAATTTCTCTTCAGAATATGAAACCGAAGAACCACATAATTCACATTTATCACGATTATTTAAAACATTTGAACTATAAACACTTTCTAATTTCTTTTTTATATCTTCTTTACCCATTTCACTATCAAATAAATTCCATAACTTATTATGCTGACCCTTTTGTCTTTTTTTTCTTTGCGTACCTTTTTTCATAATTAATTAATAAATTATGAATTTGTTTTTAATTCAATTTTTATATATATATTAATTATATATGGGAAATACATCATCTACCAACCAGAAACAATTTATAGATATTATTGAAACTAAAATTATTAAAATTATTAAAAATACAAGTTGGCAGGATATGCAAAATATGGAAAAAACTCAACATTGCGATAAAATTCTTGCATTAACAACCAAAATATTTCAAAAAAATTTGTCATCACATCAAATTGATTATTTAGCACATAGAATTAAACACGGCGAAACTCCCATGATAATAAAAAACCAAGTCACATGGATACAAAAAAATAACTTGGAAAAATTAAATAATTCTAAGGACAAAAAACGCATTTGTCAAGGAATAGCCAAATTTTATATTAAAATTGCTAATGTATTTTTTGCAGTTATAAAAACAATTAATCCACAATATGTTTTAAACGATATTAACGGACAACAGCAAAAAATACCTTTACTTGAATACGGTAAACTTCCCAAGGATGCTGAGAAAAAATTAAAATTATTTGGCTTTTGTCAAAAAAGAATTAACGCTTTAAAATATGAAACCAATGAAGATAAGACAATTACTGTCTTCCCTAGCCCTTGCAAACTTATTCAAGAAAAATATAGAGATGAACACGGAAAATGTGTAACAAAATATAAAAAATTCTCAGCTGAACCTGGAGTACCAGAACTTAAAAATCTTTATAAAGATATATATAATTACGACCCGAGAAGCGGACAACGCGGGAAATATACTAAACTTTCAAAAGACGCAATGAAACAGTATAGATATGACCTTAAACAATTTTATAAAACTTTTACAGGAAAACAATTACCTGATAATATTAAAAGCTTTTCGGAAATTAAACTTAGTGATTATTCTTGCAAATTTGACCCCAGAATTAAATGTCCACCTAGAGAAAAAAATTCTTATGCTAATCCAGAAGGTTATCAACCCATTACACTGGATTCCCGCCCTACACAAAACACACAAACAATGAATACACCAATAAATACACCAATGAATACACCAATAAATATACCAATGAATACACCAATAAATACACCAATGAACATTCCACCAAATATGGCATTACCTACTGGACAAGTTGGCGGTGCTCTTGATATGCGTATTAGACATAAATCACATACAGGTTCATTAAATAATGAATATTTCTCAAAATACGCAAATCATTTAGCAAGAATGATAGGATATGCGCAACAAAATCAACAAAAATTAATTCAATTATTAGAACGAATCTTTGTATCTTCAAATGATAATATTATAATTAATCCAAAATTAAATAATGATGAACTTCAAAAAATTACAGATGAAACAAGAAATACCATTGTAAAATTATATATAAAATGCGAAGAAGACTTTAGAAAGGGGTTAGAATTATTTGACGATATTATTAAGGAAAAAGAACTTCAAAAAATTAATAGACAAGAAAAAATGTTAAAAAAACAACTTAATACTGTTTTGAATAGCTAATGCCACATTCCTTTTTTTTCTCATCTTATTATATAAAATGGCAAAACGTAGAAACGCATCACAAAAACGCCGCCGTCGTCGCACTCAGCGCCGCCGCCGTAGCAGAAGAAAACAAGCCGGAGGTAAACGCAAGCGCCGCCGTACCCAGCGCCGCCGCCGTCGTCGCCGCCGTTAATTTTTATAAAGATATAATATATAATGGTAAATCGTAGATCTCGTCGTCGCCGCCGTGGAGGGCGCGTTCGTACTCGCGGTTCTCTTAGAGCCGCACAAAAAAGTTACCGCCGTCATCGCAGAAGTTCCAAATGTCGCGGAATGAAACGCCGCACTTGCAAAGGAGCCCAAGGATGCAAAATGACACGTGGAAAACGCAGATATTGCCGTAAATCCAGAAACAGCCGCCGCAGACGTTAAATAAAATATAAATAAATAATTTTTATATTTTATACACCTAATTTTGCATTTTTCAAATTTGTTGCTCCAGCAATAGCCCTTTTGACTTTTTTTTTTGCTTTTGCAGGATCATCGGACCACGCCGCCATAGCTACATTCATTTTATGATAATTAACATCCTTTTTTTGTGAATCTAATCCTTTTTCCTTTGCATATTCATGCCAAGCCCCTTGATGTCTCATATTTGCCCACCCCATTGCCTTATCTATTTTCTTATTGTCTATGTCTTTCGCCCAACCACTTGCGTCTTTAACATAGAAGTGGTGTCGCTTAGCATCAGAGCAATGAATGGGTCTTTCTGTATTATCTAACTGATTTAGCTCTGTGACAACTATATTAGTCAATGATTCAATTGTTGAATTAGGTCGGTTGGGATCTATATCAGTTAATTTGAATTTTAAATTTTTTATAAAATCCATTATTGGAATAGCATTTGCGCAATTCTCGTTTAAAAACAGTTGTATATTTATATTTTGGATATTGTTATTTTGTGTTTCTATATTTTGAATAATTTTATGTTTTTCTAAAATCGCAACCTTTTCTCGTAGATGTTCTAATTCTCGCGTATCTATTATATTCACTAATTTTTTGTTCTTTGTCCTTTCTTCTTTTAATTGTTTTTTTAAATTTGTTGGGTAGTTGGAACATTTCTTAATATGTTTATATTTTCCACCTTTACTTTTGAATAGCCTTGCGCAAAAATGACACTCAAACTTTTTTACATTTTCGGGCACTTTTTCTGCATTTGGACCATTTGGCCCTTCTGAGTCTCCTTTGGCCCTTTTTTGGAGACTCAGAAGGGCCAAAATAGCCGATTTATGTTTGTTCGTCTTAAGATGTCTCAAGAAATGATTTTTATGTGAGCTTGTAAAGTTACATATTTCACAATTGAAGATTTCTGCAGTTTTCAGCTTTTTAGCGATCCTCCTAAAGTCTCCTTGGGTCATTTTCTGATATATAATGAGACAATCATTTTAAACCTTTATTAGAAGTTTTTTAATTACATTTTAGGGCTTTTTCACGCATTACCATAAACCTTACCTTAATTTTTATTCTATTTAAAATATTTGTTATGAGTCAGTAACAACTGTGTTTTTTTTCTTAAACGAGATTTAAAGTTTACAAAAGCAAAAATGGACATTACAAATGTCCATTTTTGATTTTTGGGTCCAAAAAAATCCCTTTGAAAAACACAGTTGTGACTGCAAGACCATAAGGTCAATTTAAAATTTTAACAACTTCACACTTATTAAGGTTTAAATTGTTCATTATTTTAAAAAGTGGTGTTTTCGAAGTAACATGAGTGTCCAAAAAGTACTTTTGGACATTTCACACTTTTTTTGTCAACCCAAAGAAATTGGAGTCTTCCAGAATGAGTAATTAGACACGAACTGAAAAAATTGATTTTAATTTCATACATCTTTAAATGATAAAAAATGTCTACGGATTTTAATGGGAGAGAAATTTCCAAACAAACTCTTAAATTAACATTAAGTAAAAAGCCGTTTGAAGTAATGGTTACTGGTGAAAAAACGGAAGAATTTAGAGAAATAAAAAAATGGACGACATCGAGATTATATAATAAGGATGGTTCTAAAAGAGAATACAAGTATGTAAAATTTACAAATGGTTATGGGGGAGACAGGCCTTATTTTGTATGTTTATTTAATAGAACTTATATAGGCAATCATATTAATCGTAATTATTCTAATAATTTAAATTTGTCATTTGAAAATGAAATTTATGTAATCGAGTTGGGTGAAATAATTAAACTAAAAAATTAAAATTATCCCCGCCTACTTTTGGACTGCTGCAGATTTTCCATTTAAAATATTAATAAATTATATATGAAAACAAAGAAGAGAAAGAAGCCATGGTGGAGCGGTTGGAGTGGGAGGGCGCCAACACGAAGAAAAAAAATGATGAAAAGATGCGGAAAAAAATGCTTTTTAGGACCCAATCTTAGTTTTCCAATTTGCGCTAAAGGGACGTGTAGGAAAAACAAAAGGGGTATCATGTCCGCATATATTAGAGCTAAACAATGGGGAAAACCACGTTCGTTTTACAAAAATCATCGGGGGAAACCGAAAATGAAACGCAAAGTTTATACCCGCGTTGCAAAAAAGGCGCGTAAATTAATGGGTTGGAAAAAGGGAGGCCGGCGCAGAAGAACACGTAAAAAACGCGGGAAAGGTCCTCAACAACGAGCAGCTGCTGAAAAATTTGTTGGAAATATTTTAAGTAAATACAAACCAAAGGCTAAACCAAAGACTAGAAGAAAAAAACCCCATACTGCGAAAAAGGCGGCGGTGACCTGCGCGTTCGCTGCAAAGTTGAACCGACAGCTCGCTCGTCGCCGCACAAACGAAGCAGCTGCCGCCGCCGGCAGCGCGCGGCTGGTCCGGCGGCTCGCGCCGCCAGTTGTCGGCGATGTTGTAGAGGTTCAAGACTACTTTCTTTCCCAATCGCCAACATTCCACGGAGACGCGCTCGCCTCGTATTATGGTGGATATAGGGGATTTACGGATCGCGGACCAGAGTGGTTTCTTGCAAGATTAACAGGTGACGCGGCGCAGTACCGCAACTCAGGTTGGCGCGAGCGGTATCAAATCCAATTATTAAACGCAGCTGGAGAGGATGCGGGACAAAGGCTACAGTATGTGGAAAGTATAAAATTTCCGCCCGGTGATGAAGGTAGAACTTATACTGTTGGACAAAGAGGAGGAGGAGGTGTATCCAGTAAAGGTTTTTGTATGGGTGAAAATAACCAGGATACAAAATATCGCCCAGTAACTCAATTACTCCCGGCGGAACACCTCGGGAAAAATGATCCCAACAATATTGGGCGTGTCACCCCCCCTCCGGATATTACTTCGCAATATACAAAATATATCGTAAAAAGGCTGAAAAAAAAAGGAAAAGTAAATAAGAATGAAGAAGAAAAAATCAGAAAATTTATGAGTAAAATTCTTAATAATCTATCTGATGATGATTGGCGTGATTTTGTTGGATTAGATATACAACAGCAGCATACGAAGCTTATTAAACTTTGGAATGAAAATCTAGCCGAATTTGGGAACTCTTAGGTATAAACTATTTTTTTAAAATAATCTTGTTTTCAATTTTGTTAAGTAGATTTTTATCATAAATAAGATTTCCTGTAGATTTATATGTATTAATTTTTTTATAATTAGTTTCATCTTTTTTGACGACTAATGTATTTCCCACTTTTTTCGCCAGTTCTTTTTTCTTTTTCTCTTCAAGTACACGTTTTCCGAATCCATCAATTTTAACGCCATATCTTTTTTTAAATTCTAATCGTTTATAGTCAGGTATCCATTTTTTCCAACTAATAAATATAAGATTTGGATGTGTATATTTAACAATAAATCCGTTCATTCGTAATTTTTGAATAATATAACTGGTGCATGTTGCGACATCATATGTAGGTATTCCCAATAAGAATTCTGGTATAATATAAAAGGTAAATTGGTCATCATATTTTTGCCTAGAAGTAATTTTAATTTTTTTATGTATTCTATTGAGAATGGTTTGATAAACCTTAATTTTATTTTGTTCTACTTGTTGTTTCCTTTTATATAGGTCATCTAAATTGATTTTCTCTTTAAAATCTATAAGTTCATAATTCATTCTTTAGATATTTTAAAGAAAAAAAGAATAAAAAACAAACAATAATTATATTATGATAGAACATATTGTAATTGAATCGGGCGGATATAAAGGTTTATATGCATTAGGAGCACTCTATCAATTAAATAAAGAAAATTTTTATAATATAGAAAATATAAAAACAATTTTTGGTACATCAATAGGTTCATATGTTGGTGTATTATTATGTTTAAAAATGGACTGGGATGATTTATTAGAATATTTTATAGAGAGGCCTTGGCATAATAGTATAAAAACTCCAGTACTTTTAGATTTATATTCTTCAAAGGGAATTATTGATTCAACATTTTTTCGTATTTCATTAAAGAATCTTCTATTATCAAAAGATTTATCGCTAGATAGTACATTAAAAGATTTATATGAGTATAGTAAAATAGAATTGCATATATTTACGGTAGAAGTGCAAGATTTTAAATTAATAGACATTTCATATAAGACCCACCCAGATATGAAAATAATAGATAGCGTATATAGATCATGTTCTATCCCTTATATTTTTAAACCGTGCTGGGCAAATAATAATTATTATATAGACGGTGGCGTTTTAAATGATTATCCAGTTGAAGATTGTATGAATAATGGTGGTACTATTGATAATATTTTAGGTTTAAAATTTGAAAGGCCTGCTTGTAAAAAGATAGATGAAAGTTGTAATATTTTTGATTTTAGTAGGCATTTACATAGTAAATTAATAGAAAAATGCAGAAAATATAAAAGAAAAGACCAAAATGAATTAAAATACGAAATAAAGATTCCTGGTAAAAATTCGCAAGTGGATGAATGCTTAAATTTATTAAAAGAAAGAAATTTAAGAGAGGAATATGTAAATAAAGGTAAAGAAATAGTAAAAGAGTTTTTAAAGTTGAGAACGTAAGAATTCTTCAAGTGTGTCGGCATTAGGTTTTGCGTTATATTCAATAATTCTTTCGCCATCTCCATCATTTACAAGTAATTTAATTGTAGGGTATCCTTCAACTTTATATTCATCTGCTAAAGCCTCGTCATCTTCGCAATCAATTTTTTTAAAGAATACTTTACTTTTATTAATTTTTTTATTTTCAAATTTAGATACAAGTTTATTCCATTCTGGTTCTGCTTTTTTACAATGTGGGCACCATTTCACGCAAAAGAATAATAATTCTGCTGGATCACCCTCTCCTCCACTAGAAGGTTTTTTTGCCCCGGGTATTAAGGGTTTGCTCCCGGTTAAAGAAAAATCTTGAATAAATTCTCTATTAGGTACAAAATCTGGGTTTAATCTAGGTAATATATATTTATAATAAGTTTGATATGCAATAAAAACAAAAAGTACAATAACACATAGATATAACAAAATCATTTTCCAGTTCCAATCAGAAGTCGCGGACTTAATTTTATCTCTAACTTCACACCACATATAAATTTCGTTAATAAAGTATTTCTAAATGTTTAACGAATTAAAGATAAGGTGATAAATAAATATATGTATATTTTCAATTACAAAGGTGAGATAGTATTTTTTGATAAAGATAAATATGCGTTTGAATATGAAATGTATAATGAATTATGGAAAATAAAATACAATATAGATTTATGTTCAGATAAGGAAAATACAATGGATAATATAATAACTTTTATAAATAATTAGTGAAAAATATAATCTAAAATATAATTAATGGGAAAAACAAGAAGAATATATTCAAAGAAAGATTATTTGGATGGGAATGGCATGTTGACAAAAGTATGGGGTCCTGGTCTATGGCATTTTATTCATTGTATATCTTTTAATTATCCAACAAAACCAACAGCACAAGATAAAGTCAATTATAAAAATTTTTTGTTTCAACTTAAATATGTTTTACCTTGTGGAAAATGTAGAAAAAATTTGAAAAAAAATTTTAAAAAGCTTCCACCAAAAGCAAGTGTATTTAAAAATCGCGATTCATTTTCAAGATATATATATAAATTACATGAAGTCGTGAATAAGATGCTAAATAAAAAATCAGGTTTGACTTATAAAAAAGTAAGAGATAGATATGAACACTTTCGTGCTCGTTGCAAAACAAAAAAAAAGAAAAAAAGAAGAAAGGGTGGTACTACGCGTAAAAATCATGCTGGGTGTATAGAATCATTATACGGACACAAGGCAAAATGTATTATTAAGATTGTTCCAGAAGAAACAAAATGTAAGACATTTCAAATAGATAATAAATGTATAAAACGTAGAATATAGTTTATACACTAAATTGTGAAAAATCGGTAAGTATAGGCTGTGGTAAATAACTAGTATTGCTGGATTTTAAGTCAGGTACTTTTTTACATTTAAATGATGATGTTGGACATCTTCCGCATGGTGGACACGGCGGGACAGTTTTATCTAGATTTGGACACACATTAATATCGGGACATTTAGGGCAAACGGGTGGTACAATAGACGATTTAAGAATATAAAGGTCTTCATCACCCTTAGGTACTTGCCCTTTTTGTATTCCTTGTGTTGCGGCTTGAGCTGGTGGTGTAGTTGGCGACGGTTTAGTTGGGTCAGCGCCACCCCATGCGCCCGCGTCCGGTATAGCATTAGGGACGTCAACTACATCCGATGGCGGCGCTTGAGGGACAGCATTTTCTAAGCCTTCCTTAATTGTAAATCCTAAACTTGATAAAAGTAAGACTCCTAATAAAATATAAAATAAGTGCCCTTGTTTTAATTGCATCTATATAGAATATAAGGAGAAAAGTTTTATAATATGTATGAAAAAATCAAAAGAATTCTTAATATTTGAATGTTCCAAATTGATTTGGTTACATAATGAAAATTTTAAAAGAATGCAAAAAATATCAAATATAATAATTCTATTTTATTCATTAATGGTTATGGTATTATTATTTTTAAATATTAAATATGGATTTTTAATTTTTATTACTAATCCTTTATGTTATAAAGTGACTTTCATTTATGCAAAAAAGGGTATTTTGCATAATGAAATAAAAAGACAATTAATAATATTTATTAATGAATTAAATATGGATTTAAATGATAATTTCATTTCATATAAAAAATTGGAATTAGATAAATATTTAAAAACTTCGCCAAAAATTAATTCATATGTGCTTAAAAAATATAATAAAAAATTTAGATTTTTTCCTTTAGTATTAAATATTACTAAAATTCCAAAAAAATATAATTTATATAAAAAAAATCTTTTGATAAGATATTTTTATATTTGGAAAACAAATATAATAAAAAATAAAATCTTATTTTTAAAGATGGGACCATTTTATGGTAACAAACAATCATTTTTCCAATTTCATAATGTTAAAATAAAAAATAATAACCTTGAAATAAAAGTAGAGGTGTAATATATAATGTCAAAATCTTTACACGCACGTAAAAGCATCGCAAAAATAACTGCGTTGCCGAATTGTACAAATATGGCGGGTGGGGGCGGATTTACTGGTTCTCGTATTCAACTTTGTTCTGTTCGCAGTCGTTATGGAAAGCATAAAGAATGTGTAACGTGTCAAATGGGTCCGAAAGTATATACATCATCATCAAATACCTCATTTTGGATTTCGCCGGGCTCCTTCATAATGAATCGTGGCGAACTAAGCGCAAGTGGTCCCGTGAGAGCTCGTTTAGTTAAAGGTAGCTGTCCAATAGGTGTACCATGTTTTAGTCCACCAACAAAGTAAATAATATTTTAGGAGAATTAAAATATTATTTAATTATATAATGGGAAGAGTTTTACCTATAGCTACAATGACAAATCAAAAAATTTGCAAAAGACCAGGTTTACCGCCGCGCGTCGGCACCAAAGCTGGCGTTGGAATGCTTTGCCACAATTTAGCAAGAAATAATAATGGACAATGCAGAACATGCACGGTACCAGGATATGGTGCGGTTGGTGCTCCGGCTGGGACTGTGGTGCAGAGTCGTACGCTGACATTCGGCTGCTTTGGCTTGAACACTGGATACACGTGTACTGCAGCAAAATGTTTGTAAATAAATTAATATAAACAAAAAAATATATTTATATTAATGTTAAAAACTCATTTTTTTGAGGATTTTTTAGAAGCTGGTATAGATGAGGCCGGTAGAGGTCCTTTATTTGGACGTGTTTATGTGGGAGTTTGTATTTGGAATCCCGAAATAGAAAGTGAATTAATTCGTGATTCTAAAAAATTATCTCCGCGAAAGAGAGAAATAGCATATGATTTTATTAAAGAAAATGCAATAGATTATGTTGTATCCTGGGAAGATGAAAAGAAAATAGATAAAATAAATATTTTACAAGCTACACAATCTGCGATGCATAAGGGCATTCGTAAATTATTGGTTCGTCCAAATCATTTGTTGGTAGATGGTCATTTTTTTAATGTATATATTGATGAAGAAGGTAGAAATATTCCACATACGTGTGTAGAAAGGGGGGATAACGAATATATGAGTATTGCGGCTGCTTCTATTTTAGCAAAAGTTGAACATGATAAATACATTGAAAATATGTGTGATAAATATGAAAATTTAGATGAGTTTTATAGTTTAAGAAGTAATAAAGGTTATGGAACCAAAAAACATATGGAGGGAATTAAAAAATATGGTGTGACTGAATGGCATAGAAAATCGTTTAAACCGTGTCAAAAAAATTGATTTAAATTAAGGGTTTTAGCAAACCTTTAAAGTTTGATGTATATCAGAGGGAAACTACCAAAAGATTGGAGGGAAAGGGGAATTTGCTATAATTATAATGGAATGGCGTTCTCATTGGCTTGGAAAAAAAATGGCACTTGGAAAACATTTTATCGTAAATTTAATTTACAAACAATGCGCCGGCATGTACTCATTGGACAGTATATTTCAAATTTACATTTTGATGAAGAATTAAACAAGGAAAATGAAAATTCTATAATGATTTATAGCGTTCCAATAGATATTAAATATGAAACTATAGATCAAAATTTTAAAAAACAAAATTTCGACTTTCTAATATTTAAAGAAATATTTAATATAAATAACGAAGATATAAAATTTTATTTACCAAATCTTAAATTTCAAAAAGATTGCTCTGTAATATTAAACGGACAAATAAATAAAAATAATTCTTTACAAATAAAAATATATAAGAAAGAAAATAAATTGGGAATAACATTGCCCCAATTTAGTTTTTCAATAAAAGATATTATTAAAAAAAAAAATTGAAATGGATAATAATATATATATTTTTTCAATTATGACTTCTTATCCCTGTACTCCCCCGCCAGTCTGCTGTCGCCGCTCGAATAAATGGCCCTGTTCCACAAAGGGACCGTCGCTCTTCCCAGCCCGCGAAGGTTTTCTTGGAGTTAATAAACCTCCCATTTCGTTTAATTTTGGAACTCCTATTAACAATGAAATAGTTACCCCCGAAATGCAAACTATTGGGTCTGATATTAAAATGATGGAAAGTAATGTTAAAGCTCTCAAGATTCGTCTTTTAAAGAAGCGGAAAGAACAACGGGAACTTATTATAGAGAATAGAAAGAAGAAAATGGGAACAATTAATTCCCTTGAATCTTCGCTTGGTGGATTGCATTTGATGGGTGTTGAACAACGCGACCTTTTTACAAGTATTCTTTATATTTTGAAAGATTTTGATAGTCGTTTGGGAAAGATTGAATTGAAAGATTTTGATAAGCGTTTGGGAAAGATTGAATTGAAAGATTCTGTTGATAGGAAAAAGATTGAACACCCCTCCACACCTGAAGAGCTGTATTACTGCCTTTCTAACAAACATACTTATCAAAATTACGCGGAGAATTATCCTTGTGGATGCCCCACGGATGAGGTTACCGAATCATCTGATAAAAATCTTTTCGCGCGTCTTAAGGCTCTGGAGCAGCAGGAGGAGAGCTCAGAGGTTCTAAAGCAGACAAAAATTACTGAATTTATTAAAAGATTTCCACCCCCGACTAATATTAATGAATACGAAAGCTGTGAAGAAGAAGAAGGGGCGTGTGATGATGATATGCCTGGACTAGAACCAATAACTCCGCCGCGGGTGTCACCCAGAAATGAATGGGATGACGATGACGATTGGAACGATGACAGTTGTTCGTTTAACGAATTTGATAAAACTGATACGCGTATTAAAGACCAACCTGATTATATTGCAACATATAACAACGAAACATCAAATGATTTCCCTACCACCTTCCCTAGTGTAGATTAGGCCTCAAAACAATCATCTGATTTTCCTTGGCTATATGCAATTTCCATTCCATTATCTTTTTTAATACATTTACATTTATTCCCTTCGCATTTATGAGGTCTGTATTTTTCCCCCCATTCTTCTTTATATAGAGCTTCGCACCTTTTTTCACAAGGCAGTTTTGCAGCGAGTTTTTGAATCTGTTTATTATGTTTTGTTGTTAGTTGCTCATTGGCTCCAACGGGGCCTTTTCTATCATTTTGGTTACCAAGACCCTGTATAAGCGGGGTCGGTTTTTTGTCTTTATTCATCCATGAAAGGCTTTCCTTGGCACTTGCCATCGCCTGATTTATTATTTGGTCCGCTGAAAATTGTGCTTTTTTTGCTCTTTTAGCGGCCAATTTTCCCATATTCTCCGTCATTTGTTTAATTTTTTCTTTTCTCTTAGTTTCAGTTTCTTTTTTTGCTGCCGTTTTTTTTGCAGTATCCATCATTTTTTTAACATCGTTCGCATCTGCAGGTTGCGCTGTTCCTTTTGCGGGCAGCGGTAGACCGTGCTTTTGCGCGACCACACGTTCATCACTAACAATTTGTTCTAATCCCTTTTTAGCAGCAACATCCAATTTTTTGTCCTTAGTTTTGACCAATCCCTTGCCCTCATCAGGTTTCCAGCCAGACGAAACCTTAGCATTGACCAATCCCTTGCCCTCATCAGGTTTCCAGCCAGACGAAACCTTAGCATTGACCAATTCCTTGTCCTTCGTTTTGACTTTTTGAATAGCGGCGAATGCCTTCTTTTGCCCGTCGTCCATCATATGCCTTGTTGCCTTCAAGATTTTTTCTTTTTCATTTTTTTTTATTTTGTTCGTAGGCGTCATTGCTTCTAACCCCTGACTTTCTTGTTCGCATTTTGCTTTCCAATTTGCCAAAGCTACGTTCGTTCCTAATATATCAATTTCATCTTGACCGCGCCGATTTTTTCGTTTTTGTGTTTCAGGGACATTCCAAGAACATTGAAACCCTTCTACAAATCTATAATTAAAAAGAGAATAAAAAATTATAAATAATAAGAATACTGAAACAATTTTGTTTGTTAAAAATTCAAACATAATATATAATATAATAGGAAAAAATTGATATTATTTTATTTAATTAAATTAAATTAAATAATGAAGATACTAGTTTTAGATACAGAAACTACAGGTTTGCCGGTAAAAAGAAATGGGCACTTCTCCGATGATAAAAATTGGCCACACATCATTCAAATAGCTTGGATTTTATTTGACGTAGAAACCGGCGAGCCTATAAATATTATGAATAACATTATTAAACTAAGAGATAATAAAGAAATTCCCGAAGAATCAATAAAAATTCATCGCGTAACAAATGAAATAATGAAAGAAGAAGGTGTTGATATTTTAAATGTGCTTAATTGTTTTATTGTTGACTTGAAAAAGGCAAATTATTTTGTTGCACACAATTTAGAATTTGATTGGGGGATTATAAAAGCTGAATTATATCGTAATAAATTATTTGAACATATTAAATTGGATAATCATAATGTATTCGGATATTGTACAATGAAAAATGCCAAAAAAATGTATAAATTTCGGAATAAGGCTGGTAGGCTTGTAAAGAAGTATCCTAAACTGACTCAATTGCATACATTATTATTTAACGATGAATTAAATAATAATGCCTTACATAATGCTCTATGTGATACTCTTGTTTGTTTGCGATGTTTTTATAAGATGCTTATGGGTCGTGATATTTTAAAAGAAACAAAACTCAAAACTGTTACAAATGTTTTTAAATAAGAATAATGATAGCAAGAATAGCAACTCCTAATCCCAACATTTCTTTATATTCTAATTTTTCATTGTGTAAATACAGTCCTAATAAAGAAAGAAGTAATAATGACATCATGCCCGTAATAGCTTGAGAAATTACTATTTTTTTCTTTGTAAATAATTTTCCAAGTGCAAATGCATAAAGTGTATATAATAACATTGATATAAGGAAGAAATATAGATTAGAACTATTTGAATATTTTTTAAGATAATAAACTGCAGATGCTTCAGCAGCTACAACAGTTAATATTAATTTCCAAAACATATATATATAAGTATAGAAATTAAGACCCGCAGCTTAAACATTCTTCTTGTACATTTTTATTAGTTGGTTCAATAGTAAATTGTTGAGGGGCGGCTTTAGCTCTTGTTCTAAGATAATACATTCCCGTTTTAAGTCCTAATGAATGGGCAAAAAAATGCATAGCTGTAAGAACTTTATAATTAGGTTCTCTTGCCCATAAATTTAAACTTTGACTTTGACATATATATGGTGCTCTATCAGCAGACATTTGTATGATATGTTTCATTGGTATTTCCCAAACTATTTTATATTTTTCCCTTATATGTGAAGATATTTGATGAATATGTTGAATACTTCCATTATTTTTAATAATAGACTGTTTCATTTTTTCGTCCCATAATCCCAATTGAATAAGTTCATTTTGTAAATAATGATTAACCCGAATAAATTCTCCCGCAAGTACTCTTCTAACATAAATATTACTTGTATACGGTTCAAAACATTCATTGTTTCCTAATATTTGACTGGTTGACGCGGTTGGCATAGGGGCAACTAAAAGAGAATTTCTGAGTCCGTATTTTTTAATATTTTTTTTAAGTTTATCCCAATCATATCTATTTGGAAGCGGTGTTTTCCCCCAAAGGTCAAATTGCAATTTTCCTTTACTAGTTGGCGATCCAATAAAACTGCTGTATGCCCCTAAATACGTTTCGTTTTTAATTTCTTCAAATATTGGTTTATATTTTATTAATTTTTCATATATTTGGTGCGATATTTCATTCTCTGATAAAACGATGGTGGTGCCGACAACCTGTCGGTTTCCGGATATCGGCTCATAAGTTCTATCATTATTAAATTTCCAATGTATCCCGTAACTTTTTTTTAATTTTTTCATTCCTTCTTCTCT
>Ga0115002_10003115_pt1 | contig 20956 bp, 13 predicted proteins | sample ArcticOcean_MG_C_8_FD_89576 | JGI IMG/M metagenome (GOLD analysis project Ga0115002, IMG submission 89576) | Marine microbial communities from western Arctic Ocean - ArcticOcean_MG_CB11_86 | ecosystem: Environmental > Aquatic > Marine > Oceanic | place: Arctic Ocean: Canada Basin | collected... | reverse complement strand
CGCGCAGGATGACGCGTGTCAGGTGCCTAAACGGCGGAGCCTGCATTTGCCGACGATGAGGCATCTCGATTTCGACGAAGCCGAGATAATCGTGCGCGGCCGCTTTGAGAATGGCTGGCTCGGTGGGTGCGGAAGACTGCACGAGAACACGGCCCCCCTTACTCCCCCGCCCCGTGCGGCCGGCGACTTGTGAGATGAGTTGGAACGTGCGCTCTGACGCGCGCAAATCGGGCTGATGCAAGACCGTGTCGGCATCGATCACCCCCACGAGTGTGACGTTCGGAAAATCGAGCCCTTTGGCGATCATCTGCGTGCCGACCAGAATTTGCACCTCTCCTTTACGAAACGATTCGAGTGCCACATCGTGACTGCCGGGCTTGCGCATCGAATCGCTATCCATCCGCAGGCAAGCATGTTCGGGAAACCGCGCCTGCACTTCCTTCTCCAGCCGTTGCGTGCCGATGCCCAAATAGCGAATGCCGGGCGTCCCGCAGACGGGGCAGGTTTTCGGTTGCGGGATTTCGTAATCGCACGAATGACACAACGCCGTTTGCCGATCGCGATGCCAAGTCAGCGAAAGATCGCAATGCGGACAACGCACCGCTTCGCCGCAGCCCCGACACCACAACGTCGGCGAGTAACCTCTTAAATTGAGGAACAGAATAATCTGCCCATCGTCCGCCAACGCCATCCGCATAGCCGCTTCGAGTGCCCGACCGATGGCGTCTCCTCGCCTGCACCGGGGATCGTTACGCACGTCGACGACGACAACCGGAGGCAACGGCAGTCCCGCCACGCGACGCGGCAACGACGCCAGCAAATCCTTTTTCTGTTTCACTCGCAACCAGGATTCCAACGTCGGCGTAGCCGAGCCGAGCACCAGCGGAACGTTCTCCATCTCGGCTCGCCGCCGCGCGACTTCGCGGGCATGGTAACGGGGCGTGGAATCCTGTTTGAACGAGGTCTCGTGTTCCTCGTCGATGACGATCAGCCCCAGATGCGGCGTGGGCGCGAACACGGCACTGCGTGCTCCGACAATCACCTGTACGCTGCCCCGTGCAATCCGCTGCCAATGCCAATGCCGTTCCGCGTCGCTCAAGTGGCTATGTAACACGGCGACCGAATCGAACCGGCTGCGAAACCGGCGAATCGTTTGCGGTGTCAGACTGATCTCCGGCACCAGCACAATCGCCTGCCGACCGTAGGAAACAACTTCGCGAATCGCCTGAATGTAGACTTCCGTTTTCCCGCTGCCCGTTACGCCGTGCAATAGAATAGTTTGATGCTCGCCCGAACGAAGCGTATCCAGGATAACGCCCAGCCCCTGCCGCTGATCGGCGTTCAGTTCCAGATCGACATCTTTCTCGATCTCACCGGTGTCTGGTTCTGCGACTTCCGTGCGTGCGCGGATCGCCTGAATCAGTCCTTTTTCACGCAGCGTATTGATCGGCCCGGTGCCGCAACCCGCCGTTTCGGCCAACTCGCCAACAGTCATCGGCTCACTCGCCGAACAGAGCACTTCCAGCACGGCGCGCTGTTTGACCGGCAAGTCGAACTCACTCAACCGCCCGGCGACCCCCTCGGTCGCAATGAAATGATTGACCAGCCGCGTCCCCGCCTTTTTCTTCACGCCGGCCGGAATCACCGAATTCAACACCTGCCCCCAACCGCACAGATACCGCTTCGCCATCCAGCCGGTTAGCTCCAGCAATGCAGGCGAAATGAGCGATTCCCGATCGATCACCTCGGCCACTTCCTTCAACCGCCGACGCGACTCGGGAGGCGGTTCAACCGCCACGCAGTAGCCGACCGTGAGCCGATTTCCTCGACCGAACGGCACCTTCACACGACGCCCGGGGCCGATCACGCCCCGCAACGCCTCGGGCACTAAATAGTGAAACGCCGTATTCAACGGCCTGTCGAACACAACGGCAGCGGCCAACCGATCGGCATCCTCTGCCGTCTCCCACGGCATAGGCGAGACGCTCGGATCGTCGGTTGCGAACAAGTGACGTTGTTTCGATGTGGACATTCAAGGTGGCAGACGGAAAATCCCGTAGGGCAGGCTCCCGCCTGCCGCATTGGAGTATTCACGCAACAAAAGAGTATTAACGCAGCTTGATAGATCTCGGCAGGCGGGAGCCTGCCCTACCCCCCAGTCTAATCCGCAGACCTTAAAACGCACATCCCTCGACCGAATCCCCCGAAACAGATACTATTCTTTGTTCGCGTCCTTCCCCGAGAGTCTCCCCTTCTCCTCTTCCCCACGCCACTGATACTGCGCACCCTCCATGAATCCCAGTTTGATACGCAATTTCTCAATCGTCGCACACATCGACCATGGAAAAAGTACGCTTGCCGACCAACTGCTTCTGAAAACCGGTACGATTACCGAACGCGATTTCCAAGAGCAGTTGCTCGACGACCTGGATGTCGAACGGGAACGGGGTATTACCGTCAAGGCGCGGACCGTCGCCATTCATCGCGAACACGAAGGAAAAACCTACGAGCTGAACCTCATCGACACCCCCGGCCACGTCGACTTCCACTACGAAGTCTCACGCTCGCTGGCCGCCTGCGAGGGAGCCTTGCTCCTCGTCGATGCCTTCCAAGGCGTGCAAGCCCAGACAGTTGCCAACGCCTACGCGGCAATCGAGGCGGGGTTGGAAATCATCCTCGTCATCAACAAGATCGACCTGCCCGTCACACGCATCGACGAAGTCCTCGAGGAAATCGAAACCGTCCTCGGACTCGACCCACACAACGCCCTCAGAATCTCGGCCAAAAAAGGGATCGGCATCGACGAAGTGTTCGATGCCATTATCGAGCACGTTCCCCCGCCCGAGGGCAAACCTGACGAACCGCTCCGTGCGCTCGTTTTCGATTCCAAGTACGACGGCTATCGCGGTGTCATGACTTACATCCGCGTTGTCGAGGGAACCGTCAGACGCGGGCAGAAAATTCGATTTCTCAGAGGCGGAACCGACCACGAAGTCATGGAGATGGGGCAATTCCAACCGCGAGAAGTACCATGCGATTCCCTCGGGCCTGGGCAGGTCGGCTACTTGGTCACCGGCATTAAGGATCTCAGCCGCGTGCATGTGGGCGACACCATTGCCGACCCGCACAACCTCCCCGCCGAAGCGCTGCCCGGGTACCACGAACCAACGCAGATGGTTTTCTGCGGCATGTACCCCATCGATGCGACCGACTTCGAAAAGCTCCGCACCGAAATGCACAAGCTGTCGCTTAACGACGCCAGCTTCTCCTTCCAGCCAGAAACTAGTGACGCCCTGGGCTTCGGCTTTCGTTGCGGGTTCCTCGGCTTGTTGCACATGGAGATCATTCAGCAACGGTTGGAGAAGGAACAACAGATCGACCTGATCCAGACCGCGCCGAACGTCACCTACGAAATCCTCACCCGCGCCGGTGAAACATTCACCATCGACAACCCCCAGGACGTGCCCGACTCCGGAGCAATCGACGAGTTTCGCGAACCGATTGCCCGGGTCACATTCATCGTACCCTCCGACGGCATCGGGGCTGTTCTTAAGCTAGCCGAAGATCGTCGCGGTATCTACAAAAGCACGGAATACTTGGGGACGAAGCGGGCACAAATCATCTATGAACTCCCGCTGGCCGAAATCATCTACGACCTCCACGACCGCTTAAAAAGCGCGACCCGGGGGTATGGCACGATGGATTACGACATCATCGGCTTCCGCACCGCCGACCTCGTCAAGATGGATATCCTTGTCAAAAGTAATCGCGTCGACGCGCTCTCCACCATCGTCCACCGCAACCAATCCGACAACCGGGGCCGCTCACTTTGCAAGCGCCTCAAGAAGGAAATCTCGAAACATCAGTTTGAGATTCCGATTCAAGCTGCCCTCGGCGGAAAGATCATCGCCCGCCAAACCATCTCTGCCCTTCGCAAGAACGTCACCGCCAAATGCTACGGCGGCGACATCACCCGCAAACGCAAACTGTGGGCCAAGCAAAAAGAGGGCAAGAAACGCATGAAGCAATTCGGCCAAGTGGAAATCCCACAAGAAGCGTTTCTCTCTGTTTTGGATGTCGCCAAAGACGATTAACGGAACCGCTCAAGTCGTAGCTGAATTCTTGCGAATCCAGCTACAAACACTGGGATCAACTCGACGTATTCGGCATCGGGCGCGAAGCTGGCTTGCGCATCGGAGCGGGTTTCTTGACGACATCCCGCACTCGCTTCACCGGAACCGCCACCGTACGGGCGGCAGGACTCTCGCCGAATTCCAAATCACCGAAGCGCTGCACACGGCCCAGAATCAGGAATGGCAGTACGGAAGGCAATTGCATCAGCATGGTGCTCGCCCCCGGAATCGGCAGGATACTCTGGCTTTCCGAGTAAATCCCGTCCTTGGTGCGAACAGTCATTGAGAACGCGTTGTCCGTATAAGGCAAGATGGCGCGGGCCGAGGGCACCGAGAAAATGTCGATCTCGATATTCTCACGCTGAAGTTCACTCATCGCTAACTGACCCAAGTACGGCACCAATGCGTAGAGATATCGCACGGCCGTCTTGGATTCGATGAACGAAACCGACAGCAAGTCGCCGTCCGGCTTGGGAATCACCTTGGCAATTCGCGTGTCGAAGCCCGGTTGTTTCGCTTGCAGGAATCGCAAATGGGCTTTGAGTGCCTGCGGGTGCGGAGCGGCGAGTAATTGCTTGTCGGTGACACAGAACGCCGGCGCAAACGGTACGTCGTCGCCGACTGTGTTGACGTAATAAATCGTCTTCCCCATAAACTTCGCTTCTTCGAGATACACGCCCCGCCGACGATTCGCGTTTCCATAATCACCCGGAACGGCCTGCTTGAGAATTTTCATCAGTTGCGTGAACGTGGCGTTGGCCTTCTCGGCATCCTTCACTTCCAGGCTGGCCACCAGGCTGGTCACGAACAGTCCGCCGGCTGAGGGGGAATCATGGAGCGTCCAAACGTCGCCGAAGGATGCAAAGACATCGTCCTTAAGGTTCAACTCAAGCTCTTTTTCCAGTTGCAGAACCGTGCCGTCAAAGAGTTTCGCGGCTTCACCGGAAGGGTCGGACCGCTGGACAATCGTGCGAATTGTGTCGTACACCTTCTCCGTATTGAGGCTGAAAGCCACAACGAGGTCGGAATCGGCCGGGACGAGTGCCAGGTCCGACGGTTTGATGGCCCGACCGGCCACCAACGCGAGAATACCTTCCGTCTTGCCGCTGGTCGTCATGAACGACTTCGATCGAATCTGACCGTCAACAATGCCGGTAGCCGACACAATGGAATCGATAGCATCGGCCCCGATCATCTTGGCAATCCCCGAAACCATCTGTCCGTTGGGGCCGCCGAGAGCCTCGGTAGCGGTTTTGACGATTCCCTTCACGTCCAACCAACTCACTTCGCCTGTCCGTTCCATCGCCACCAGTTTCGTCGCAGCAGCAAATCGCGGATTCGACGCCAAGCCACCAGTCGACTTGCCCGACAATCCCGCGACCGCTTTTTCAACAACGCCTTCACCAAAGGCGAGCACGAAGTAGTTCTCGTGACGATGCAGCGTGAGTTTCGCCCCGGGCAACGGCAGCGGAAAAACCTGATTCTTGAGATCCTTACTCCGCATCTGAGGCGGGAGCAATTGCTGCAGCTCGATAATGTGTTTGGCGATCGCATCGGCATCGTCGCCACCGTTGATGATCAACGCTCCTTGCAACCCCAACAGCCCGGCGGCCGCGCCGATCACTGGTTGCAAATCCTCGACCGCCTTGACCGCCGCTTGCTGATCGAATCGCACGTAAACGCAACCCGGCCGCATCAACAAACTTTTCACCAACGGCGGAACCGCCTTGCCAAGAATCTGTTCTTCAGGGCTGCCCTCGGCGGTCTCGCGTTCGATCATTGTGAGAATCGCTTTGTCGACCGCCTGATAGAACGCCCGAATTTCCGGGTCGGCCATCAAACCGTCGATTCCCGGCGCGCCAGACTTTCCAGTCGAACGCTCGGCCCATTCGGCGTAGAGGAGGGAATCGGCAGGGGCCGTTTTCAGGAAGGCCGCATCGCGTTCAGCGGGCGGCAGCCCCATCAATCCGCCACCCGAGAGCGAGCTTCCCAACATCAACACAACAATCCCAATTTCAGCCATACCGGGGAAGAATGCCATGATGTTGCTCACCTTGTCTTGAAGAGAGGACTGGTTTGAATCGGGATATTTTCGGCTGCCGTCGCCGCATCGTAGTGCAACAGGACTAGACGATCCAGTTGCCGATTACTGGGTGTCTCGTGACACGGGCCATTCGATAACAATCGCCAGATCTTGCAGTTTTTCACGAAAAACAAGCTAAAAAAGGCTCATCTCATCAGCAAAAGACGCGGGCAATCTCGAATTCCCAACGGGAAAACTGACCAAATTGGGAACTTTTCGGAAATTCGATGCATCAAAGCGGTACGCCGACTGCCGACGCTCTCATTAGGGCCATGATTTTCGTGGTTCCACGTCCGAGCCAGCCAGCCGGCCACAGTAACTCTGATGAAGCAGTAGTCTGGTGAAGCTGTAATCTGGTAAAGCAATGACCCAACCCTTCGACGAACTGCTGTCCGCCTACCACGACGAAGAAACGTCGCCGGAAGAGCGTACGCGCATCGAGAAGGGACTGGCCGACTCGCCGGAGCTGCAAGCACAGCTTGGTAAGCACCAACAACTTTCCAGCTTGCTCGCTGATCTGCCCCCCGAACGATTGCCGCAAGAATTCCCATCGCAAGTGTTGCACACCGCCGAGCGGGAAACCCTGCTGCCGGTCGCTCCGGTAGCCGACCCCCTACCCCGCCAACGCGGCTGGGGTGTGATTGCCGGCTCGCTGATCGCGTCAGCCGCCGCTTTGCTGTTAATGGTAAAACTCGTTGACAATCCCGATTCCAATATCGTTGTCGACGTGCCGGTTCATGAGTCGAAGGGCGATGCTCCGAATGTTGCGTCTCTCGGCGAAAAGAAATCCAGCCCCGCCTCCGACGACTTGACCAAGGACACCGACAAACTCGTCTTGAATGAGAACAAAGTCGGGCGGCCCGAAAGGGCCAACGATCAGCCCGGCCTTGGCGGCGGCGACACCGTCGCAAAGAACCCTGCAGTCGAGGCCCTGGTCGAAGACGAAAGTGGACTGGTTCCGCCCACCATCATTCCCGGTTTGAGTGCGGGAATGCAACTGAGCATTTTGGGCGACACAAGAGCAGAACCGGTTGGCGAACTGGTCGCCGCGCTCGAGACACCCGCCAACCACATCGCGGTGGTCCGGCTCAGCGTCGACAATCAGCGGGAAGGGCTGAATGCATTACAAACCCTGCTCAGCCGCAATCGCATCGCCCTCTCACCACCGGAATCCGACATTGAAGTCGCCCGGCATGTCGAAAAGCAGCGCAAGGCCAACGCCGGGTATGAAGCCGTCTATGTGGAAGCCGATGCCGATCGGTTGAACGCCGTGCTGACGGAACTCAACCGCGAGAAAAGTTTCCAATCTGTCGAAGTTGCCGAGTCGTTCGCCGTCGACCGTCTCGATCGCGCATCACAACGCATCGTCTTGCGGAATAATCTGCGGTCCGGCTTCAAAGCCGACGCCGCAGCCGCTTTCGAAGGCGCAGCGGCTCCTGTCTTACCGGGTGAAGGCACTGCCGCGGCCCGGTACTCCCTCAAACCAACAGCCAAACCGTCCGCCGACACCAAGCGACAGGCTTCCAAACCGGCCGACAAGACTTTGCCACCCCGCCTGAAGAGAAAAAAACTCTTGGCTGGCGAGGGCAAAAGCACTTCAAACAAGAAGGCGAAAGACTCCCGGGAACTGAAGGGATTTGAGAAGAACGGGAAAAAATCGTCACCGGCCGACGAACTCGACCGCATCTCGCAACAGCTTCAACTCTCTCTTCCTCGCACGGTCTTTGAACAACTCGCGAAACGCCCCGCCGAGTTTCGACAACGACGCAGCTCGGCGTTTGAGCAGGCCGACAGCGCAACTGTCCCGGCCCCAACGGCACCAGTCCCTTCCGATGCCGCCGATGAAGCTGAAAAGGCGGTCCTCGGAAAACGTCGCCAACTGCAAGTTCTCTTTCTGCTTGTCCCCAGGAAGCAGCCGGCCGCCCCTTCGCTGAAGAAGGCCGCAGCGCCCCCGCAGCGATAGCGCGCGATCACGCCAGACTCATCTTCCTGGCGCGCCGCCCACGTTCTCCCCGTGGCGAAAACTCTCTGCCGTCTCTCCCGACCGAGTCCGTGCATTTAAGCGTCATCTCAGCTAGGATAAGTAGCCACTGATCCGAGACGATTCCACCTCAGCCCCAGCCCAAGAGACGCTCGATGAGACACGCATTACGCACGGTTTGCCTGACCGCCTTGGTGCTACTGCCAATTTCCTCGGCATGTGCGCACTACCTGTGGGTCACCATCACTCCCAAAGGCGGAATGCACGGGACAGTCAACATTTACTTTGAAGGCGGTCCCGGACCAGGCGATGGGCAGTACCTCGATCCGTTCATCAAGCGAGGCACCACCTGGATTCGGACGATCGACGCCCCGAAGACTGCCGTTCTCAAAGTTGAAGAAACCAAGTCCCCCGGCAAGCGCTGGCTTTCAGCCAAGATTCCCGCAGCCGCTCCCCGCGTGATCGACAGCTTCGCCATGTGGGGCGTTTATACCTACGGCAAGACCGAGGTGCTGTTGCATTACTACGCCAAGAACGCCCAAGTTTCGTCCGAGGCCGAATTGAACAAGATCGGCCGCTCCGACAAACTCGCCTTCGATGTCGCACCCACACTGAAAGGTCAAAACGTTTCCTGTGAGGTCACCTGGAACGGCAAACCGGCCCCGAACTGCAAAGTCAGTGTCCGAGGCCCCGGCGGGTTCCGAACAAGCATGAAGACCGACGCCAAGGGCAAACTCTCCTTCGCCGCCGAGAAGAAAGGCCGCTACACCGTCCACGCCACCCTCGACGAAGCCGACAAGTCGGGCACGCAGGACGGCAAGAAGTACGATATCAAACGTCATCACTCGACACTCATCATGACGCTGCCGCTGGCAGCGACGACCGAGTAAGCCGCCACACGGCCTTACAGAAACAACAAACCACCCTCGTTTCAAAACGGGGGCGGTTCGTTTATGCTGGCCCCGCGCGTGACGAGATTCGCTAACGACAGAGGCAAGGTTTTCGCATGGCCGACTCGAAATACCAAACCGCACCAGTTTCCTCGGCAGGCATGCCCGGCGGCATCCCCTACATCATCGGCAACGAAGCCGCCGAGCGGTTCAGCTTCTATGGGATGAAGACGATTCTGTTCGTCTTCATGACCAAATACTTGGTCGACGCTCAGGGAAACCTGGACGTGATGAGCGACTTGGCGGCCAAGAGGAACGTGCATCTGTTCGTCGCCTCGGCCTACTTTTTCCCGATTTTGGGGGCACTCGTTTCCGACGGACTGTTGGGAAAATATCGAACCATCTTGTGGCTGTCGATCGTTTACTGTCTCGGGCATCTGGCCTTGGCGCTGGATGAAACTCGCGTCGGGCTGATGTTGGGGCTGACGCTCATTGCGGTCGGATCCGGCGGAATCAAACCTTGCGTTTCTGCGCATGTCGGCGATCAATTCGGATCAAAAAACCATCACCTGCTCAGCAAGGTGTTCAGCTGGTTCTATTTTTCGATCAACCTGGGGGCCTTCGCTTCAACATTACTCACACCCTACCTGCTCAAGAATCACGGGCCGGGCATCGCGTTCGGTCTACCCGGTGTCTTGATGTTGCTCGCCACCTTCGTGTTCTGGCTGGGCCGCACAAAGTTCATTCACGTGCCTGCCGGCGGAAAGGCAGCCGTTCGTGAAGCGTTCAGTGGCGAAGGACGTCGCGCGATGTTTCACCTTGCGCCCCTGTTTCTGTTCGTAGCCGTCTTCTGGTCGCTGTTCGACCAAACCGGATCGGCCTGGGTTCAGCAGGCCGAACAGATGGACCGACATTGGGAACTCACGACATGGTTTCCGTCGTCAATGAACGCCGCAGACTGGCTGCCCACGAGTCTGCACGTGATCGATTGGTTGCCCTCGCAGGTCCAGGCCGTTAATCCGATCTTAATTTTGGTGTTCATCCCTCTGTTCTCGTACTTGGTCTACCCGGCCATCAATCGCTTCTTTCCGTTAACGCCCCTTCGCAAGGTGTCGATCGGTTTCTTCATCACAGTCGTTTCGTTTTCGATTAGCGCGACAATCGAAACCTGGATTGTCGCCGGTGAAACGCCCGATATCGGCTGGCAACTTCTCGCGTACGCCGCACTGACGGCAGCCGAAGTGATGGTTTCCATTACCTGCCTGGAATTTGCCTACACCCAAGCCCCGAAGAAACTCAAATCGTTCGTGATGGCGTTGTATCTGCTGTCGGTGTCTTTAGGGAACGCGTTCACCTCGGCGGTCAATTTTCTCATCGAACGCGAGGATGGCAGCAGTCGGCTGGAAGGCGCGAGTTATTACTGGTTCTTCACAGCCATCATGCTGGTGGCTGCCGTCGGGTTCATTTTCGTATCGAAGTTGTACCGCGGCCAATCCTATATTCAAGACGAAGCCTCGAAGCAGGATATTGACGAATCACTTTCTTGAATTGTCTGCCTTATCTCCATGCCTTTCAGAAATCCGAACCACTGATCGCACGGATTGACACGGATAAGAGACGGCCGTTCTTATCGGCCAGAGAACACAATCCGATCGCGACCGGACATTTTCACTGGCGATTTCTCTGATCCGGGGAATTTTGATCGCTCGCGGGGGATCAATGTTGTTAGTGACGACGTCAACTCGATGACTGAAGTGAGTTCCAGAAGACTCCCGCGATTGACCTCTCGTCAGCGTAAGCTATTGTATGGGCCGCCCACCGTGGCTCGGAAACACACACCCTCTGAAAGGATTCCCGTCATGCGCAATTTCACTTGGACACCGCTCGCTTTGCTGTTGGCCATCTCGGTTTCATTCCTGGGCTGCGAAAACTCAGAAGAAGAGTTTGAACAGGTCACGCCCGGAAAAGTGGTCGACGAAGTGAAGCACGAACACGAACACGGCCCACACGACGGGCATGTCATTGAAATCGGCGAGGAAGAAGCCTACCACGGCGAACTCGTCTTCGACGCAGAGACCCGCAAAACGACCATCTACATTCTCGGGCCGGAACTAAAAAATGCATTCCCCATCGAGCAGGCTGAACTCGAACTGCATCTTGAAGCCGACGACGACGAAGTCGAGGTCTTCCTGAAAGCCGTGCCGTTCGACGGCGAGAAAGAGGGCACGTCATCGCGATTTGAAGTGGACGGTTCCGAAATTCCCGAATCGATCAAAGATATCGAGGAAATCCACGGCCATCTGCACATCACCATCGATGGAACGGAATACAGCTGCGAAGTGGGCCACGAAGGCCACGATCACGACAAGAAGGACGACGACAAAAAGGGCGACAAGCCCGAGGAGACCGACGACGACAAGTAATCGTCGTCAAAGATTGCACCCACAAGACGCCGGGGACGGAAACGTTCCCGGCGTTTTTTTCGTGTTGCCGCCTCATGCCGCGTGGGGGATCGGGGCGATCTCGTTTGCCCCTAACGAACGCCAGCACAACACGAACAGCCCCAGCAATGCGTAGAAGGGAATCGAAAGCACCGTCACAGTATGCAACGGCCCCGCGGTACCGCCATGAAATCCGCCCGGCACGAACAGGTTCGCCAGCACAATCATGGGGAAGCAAAGTCCGGCCAGGACACACCCCAAGAGCCATCTGTTGGCCGACGTGCAAGGCATCCGTACCCAGACGATCGCCAGTGACGGGATCAGCAGCAGGAAATAGTGCTCCCACGTCGCCGGGGCCACCAGCAGCATTGTCGTGACCGACAACGCAAAGGTGAGATCGCGTTCACGAAGCGTTCTTGCTTGCCAAGCACGTCGCGCGAACAGAGCAAGCACCACCAGGCTCGAAGCCGCCGCTCCGAGTTGTGCGATCAACCGATTGTCAACCAGCGCGACCATCGTGCCGTTTCGCGCACCAGGCGCGAAGAACTTCGACCAGAAACCAGTGATCGATGCATTGTTCCAGGCCGCCTTCCATTGACCCATCCCGGGAAGAACTTCGGTCCCGTATGTCTCGAACGCACTGGTTCCGAGAATTCCCACGGTCGCTGCGGTCAACAGCACAACGGTGATCGTCCCGGCGATAGTCGCACGAACGTCTCGTCGCAGTAGGAAGTAGACGAACAGAAACCCTGGGAAGATCTTGATACACGTCGCCACGCCAACCAAGACACCCGCCCAACGCGGCCTGTCCGACCGATCACAAACCCACGCTCCCGTCAGCAGCGACAGAAGTACCAGATTGAGTTGCCCCTGTCGCATCTGCTGGCGAAACGGATCGGAAGCCAACAGGATGGCCAGCACCGGCAGCAAGGCCCACGGCGAAAACCGAATGCCTAACCCTCGCACAACCAGCCACAGACTGAATGCCAACAACGCCAGAGAGACCACATTCCAGGCTAGCGTTCCTGCAGGGTAGTCGAGCAACGCAAATGGAATCGCGATCAAAATCGATGTCGGCGGATGGGCGTTGATGTTCCACGCCAGTTCGGTTCCCGGAGCCACGTTCATGCCGAGCAGTTTCACCACCGACTCTTCAACCGGCATGTAAGCCGGCAGCCCGTCAAGCACGCATCGAGCTGAAGACCATTCCTGATAGAAGTCCAGAATCTCGCCCTGCCCCGGCTGAAGCCCCAGCACGAATCCCGGACCAAACACAGCAGCCACCACCACCGAGAACAACAACCAACGCGCGCAATGTGGCGAAGCCCAAGGACCGAAGGGGTCGCATGCCGTCAATTCACCAACCCGTGATTCGGTCATGCGTCACCTTCCCCTCGCCGAGAAGAACGCGTAATTGTCCGCTGTAAAACGAAGCAATGGCGAACGCAGTTCTCTCCGCAGCCGTTCGCGTTCTTGCGAGGGCATCGACTTCAGAACGGTTTCGAGCGGTTCAAAGGGCGCGTTCAAGTCGCGATAACGAATTAGGTCTCGATTAAGCAGACCAACATGTGCCGTATATTCATAGCGGCCTAACGACTCTTTAAAGTCTTTGTCCTCTGCCAACGGTTCCAGTAATTCCGCCACGCCGAACAAGGAAAAGCAATAAATGGAATTCGCGTAGGTCTGGAGCCAAGTCGAGATCGAAACGGCAACCACAATCGCGCCGATCGCCGCAATGCGTATCCACCGCTGTCCTCTCTCGATTACGAACTCAACCAAGCAGATCACCGGCAGCGATCCGAGAATCAGGAACGGCAACAAATAGCGAGGTCCGTACCCGTAGCCTCCACCGCCCAGGGCAACAACGGGGATCAGGATCGCCATCAACACACCAATCAAGTACCGGAAACCAATGTGGTCTCCAGCGCGAAAACGGGAAATCCCCAACAAGGAAAAAGCGATCAGCGGATAATGCGTAAAGACGTTGTAGTTCCCCAATGTTGTTAGATAGGCACGAAATACAATTCCGAGCTTGGCCGAAATCAGCGAATACCAGGCGGCCTCGGTCGCCTGCGTGGATGCGCGCGTCGCGCGCATTGTCTCAATCCATTGGGAGTATCCGTGATCGAACGGCGAGCCGAACTTCCACCACTGCAACCACATTAGGCCCCCCAACCCAACGAGAGTCGGGAGCACGAGCGAAACCCCAAAGAACGCTGACCGACCACGAACGTTCGCGCGAACTCGTTCTCTCCAGACAATACCGGACGCCCCGGCCGACGAAGCCGCCAGCCATAGCGGCGCGTACAACAGCGCGTACGAAAACCGCATGTGGACGAGCAGCCCCAGCCAGATTGTCGAAGTCGCCAGATGCCCCCAACGCCATGTCGATCCATTCGATTCGTTCGACGCTCGCAGAAACACAAGCGAGTGGTAGACGAATCCGAGAAAGGCTGCCAACTGAAGGGCATCATGAGCATGATTGCGCAGATAGAACCACAGAATCGTACCAAAGCACGAGGAGATCACGAACGCCCACTGCAGCCACACGCGCTGCGTATACCAAGCTGACAACCGTTTCATGTACACGATCACCACCCACGAAATGCCGATGCTCCACAGATTCAGCAGCAGCAGTAACGAACCCGATTTGTGAACCAGAGACAACCGGCCGCAAATCAGACGCTCGATCGACAACGGCAAGACCGAGAGCAACGTATAGGCCACACCATACTTCGAGAAGAAACGGCCTCGCGTATCGTTCTCATAGAAATATTGGCCCCGTGTTTCGACTAGGGCTTCCAGTTCCGCCCGGCGCGAGAAAGGAATGCCGAATTGGCCGGTCGTCAAAAGCTCGATCCCCTCGGCTCGCACCGAAAAGTTATCGCCAGGATAGAACAACGCCGGCATCGTCACGACAAGCACGCCGATCACAATTGCGTACATCAGAGCATCAAGTCGATTCCGCTTCTGACCGCTTGAAGTCAGGTCTGGCTTCACATCAATGGCTCCGGTGACGGCCAAGCCATCAACTTCTTGCGACTGTGATGTCGAAGCCATGACGGACATCTGCTCGACCACGCTAAGAAATGAATTTAGGGATCGTGCGGACCTTACAAGGTGCGCACCGTCCCCCCTGTCCAATCAATTGCAGATGCCGTGCCGGTCGTCTGTGCAGAAATCGCAACCTGTTCGGCAGGTTCAGCGTACCTTGAATTGGGCGACCTTTGCAATCCGTCATCGCTTCTGGACACGATGTCAAATACTCTGAACACGCCACGTCACTCGGCCGAGAACTGCTCTTGTGATGAGTTCGACAGGCCCATTAGGATCGAAAAGACTGTATCGAAAAAGACGACTGCCCTGCGCGTCTTCCTGCGACGTTCGAGAGGGACTCCTCGCGTCGTTTCTCCTCTTCAATTCTTGGAATTCTCTTCGTGGATGCTGATCCTGCGACATCGAAGCGAGACAGGATCGCCTGGGCGGTTGGAGTAATCGTTTTCGCGGCGCTGCTCGGTCGATTGCTTACAGAACAGTCCACCGACATTCTGTTCAACTCCGACGAATACAAGTACCTGATCGTTGCCGACTCGCTTATTGAGGGCCACGGATTGGCTGGGCCGATGACGGCCGACATTCAAAACCCGCCCGGTTGAGCTGCCGTCATGGCTGTGGTTTTCGCTGCCGGCGGGAGTGTCGCGACCGTGCATCTGCTCACAACACTCCTGGCCTGGTTCGCCGGGCCGGTGACGGCTTGGTATGCCGCAAAACGTATGTCATCGGTCGTGGCGATTGCGATCGGTGTTGTCGTATCGTCGCACGCATTGAACATCGGACTGGGTGACACATTGCTGTCCGAGCCGCTATTCACGTTGATGATTCTGCTATTCGCGTTGTTCATCGACCGGTGGGGTAACCGAGACTCGTTGAAGATCGCCTTCCTTGCCGGAGGACTGGCCGCGATTTGCTTCTCGCTGAGATCGATCGGCTTTGCTGTCTGGGCGGGGGTATTGCTCGGAACTTTGTTTCGCCAGTCTCCTCGCTGGCCACGTCGCCTCGTTCTGTGCCTCGCGACAAGCGTCCTGCCCGCCTGCTATCTGGTCGTCGTCAGCCTGTTGCGAGCTCGCCCGGAAGCACCAAGTGACGCCGGCTACGCTAGCCAATTGTTCGTCATCGGGACCGATCGTTCAAAATGGTTGCCACTGGCATTCGTCCAACGACTATTACGCGACGCGGGCGAGCACTTCACCAATCTGCTTGCCAGTCTCTCTCCCGTCCACACCGAGCCAGGCCCAGTCGTCCTTGTGATTACGCTGATGACATTGGCCGTTATGGCACTGGCGACCGTCGGGTGGTTGCGTTGTTTTCCCGGAAACCGCTGCGTTCTGGCCTGGACGATCCTCTGCTACCTGGGCGTCGTCTTCATCTGGCCGCATTTCTACCCCCGCTTCACATGGCCCATCGTGCCGTTGCTGTACGTGTTCGCCATCGAGACTCTCGGTGGTTGCGTTCGCGACGAGGAATCGGTCACCACATCCAAACGTCGACTTGTCACTGTCTGTCTTCTCATCGGCGTCGCCTTGTCGGCATGGCTTCACAATCTGAACCGGCCGCCCCTGCATCGAGACCAGCGAGCGGCGCTGATGGAAGCGATCGTGACAGCCACCGATTACATCCGTACCCAAGACAATTCGCCAGCCCCCGTCATCGCCACGCTGTCGGACCTTGAAACACACTACTACCTGCCTCAGGCGAAAGTCGTTTTAATGCAGGGGCCGTTCGACGATTACGTCTGTGACCCGGCCGAGCAATGGAAGCGAATTCGTGAAAACGACGTGCGCTGGGTCTTAAGCGGTCCGGGACTGACGAGATATCTGGAGCCGCTCGCCAAACGGCATGGCGACGCCCTGCAACTGGTCTTCGAGACACCGGACATCCGCGTTTGGCAGGTCGCGAGAACCGACGGGCACTGACTCGCTTGTTCCCTGGTCACCATGCCCGTCACACCGTCGCTGCAGTCATCCCTCGCTCCGAGCTTCTTGCGACCAACTTCGCAAACCTATAAGTGCTGGGAAATGTCGTCGATTTGTGCAAATTGCCCCAAACTCAACGCTCTCAACCATCAACAACGACACATGCAAAAATCTCAAACTCAAGGCGTTTACTCACACGAATGCCACCGCTGGCACGTCACATGCTTCAGAAAGCAATGTGATGGTCTCTGACTGGTGAATTCCTGGAGTTCGCCCAACCATCGATTCGGTGGGACTGTTCCGTTCGCCGAGAACGTAAACGTAGCTTGTCAGGCGCGCTCACTTTCTTTGACGAGCACGCGGCATCGCACAGGCGCTCGCAATTATGTCGACGACAACCCAAAACGAAGAGGCTGTCCACGTCTCGCCACTCGTTGAATGGCTGGGAGATCGACAGCTTGCTCTCCGCTGGCCACACCTGCTGGTGTGTGTCTGGGTTGCGACGTTTTTCATCTACATCAACAACATGCCCCTATTCCACACGGACCTGTGGGGACATGTTGCTTACGGTCACTGGATACTGGATGCCGGCGAGCTTCCCCAAGAAGACCCATTTCTCTCGCTGGCCGACGGGATGCCCGTCATCGCTTCGGCCTGGCTGAGCCAAATCGCCCTGGCAGGGGCAGACCGACTGGGCGGAGCCGAGGGGCTTTCCGGCCTGTTCGCGGTTGTGACCACATCGATTTACGCACTGCTGACCTGGGCATTCTACTTACGAACCAAACGCCTGGGACTCGCGGTGGCCGGCGCAACGCTGGTCCTCATGCTGGGATCGACCCGCATGGCGGTGATTCGGACCGAGATATTCGGGGGTTTGGCCTTGGCGGTGATCGTACTGGCGATGTCGGCGATCGACGCGGCATTCTCGATCGAGCAGCTCGAAAACCGCTCTCCCTGGCGACGTTTTTGGCCCGCCTTGATCGCGGTTCCCTTGCTGTTTGTGCTCTGGGCGAACGCACATGGTTCATTCGTCGTCGGACTCGCCATCGTCGGTGCTCGCGTTCCGGGGCGGTTGATCGACGTCTGGTGGAAAAGTCGCAGTCTTTCCGTAGCGTTGACTGATCAACGGTTCCGGTTTTGGCTCGTTCTCACCGAGATATGCTTCGCGGCGACGCTGCTCAATCCGTACGGTTTGGATCTGCTCATCAACGCATTTATGTTCCCCGGCAACCCAAATCTGGCCGCTGTGCTCGAATGGAAAAAACTCCCTCTCATTTCAATCGAGGGAATCTTATGGGCTTTTTCGTGGGTGTTGATGCTTGTCGTGTTGCGGCATAGCCGACATCGCATCGGGGCCGGTGAGATCGTCCTCCTTGCCGTTTTCAATTACTCCGTCGTGATGAGCGTGCGGATGATCGGCTGGTATGCGGTGGTTTACGCGTACTTCCTGCTCCCACACATCGCCGAGTTGCTCTCACGATGGGTTCCGCTATCACAGGCGAATAAGACCGCTGACGATTCCACATCGCTGTTCATGAAGCTGCGGCAGCCTTCGTTGGTTTACTCAGCCGTCTGCGCTCTGGTCCTCTGGTTCGGGTTTGCTTTTTCGCCAATGGGAAACCAGATTCTGGGCGGAGAACCACGCCGGCAGGCCAAGGTCTACAGCTCGGCGACACCACGCGAACTCACGAAATATCTACGTGAACATCCGCCGCAAGGGCGCATCTGGAACCCGCAATGGTGGGGCGACTGGCTTGTCCACGACGGACCACCCAACTTGCAACTGTTTATGACAACCAACGCGGTCCATGTGGTGCCGAATCAGGTCTGGCGAGATTATCTGAGCGTCGCCCGAGCGAACCCGCGTTGGCCCGCCATTCTCAAGAAGTATCGCGTATCGACCATCATCGTTCACAAGGAATTGCAACTCGGTCTCGATGATCGTGTTCGCACGCAATCGGGCTGGGAGATCGTTTACGAAGATGATCTGGCTGTTGTCCTCACCCGACATATCGATCCAGACAACGAATCCAACTGATCCGCGAGTGCCTCACATGGCGACGACAGAAAAAACAACCAAGCCAGCCGGCAACGCGTATGGCCAAATCCGACTGGTCGGGTTTGTGCTGTTGCACGCCGCGCTGCTCACTTCGGGACTTGCCTGGGCACGATTCAGAATGCTCGAGAGCAAGGCCGAGCGGCGGTTGCCGACAGCACAGAACGAGCCGATCACCGTGACTCCACAACGCAACGTGCCGGCTGTTATCTTAGATGAACAACTGCAAAGCGTGCTTTACAAATTGCGTCCTCGGCTACGTGGACGAAACCCGAAAATCAACCACGTCGACCATGCTTTAAGGTTTTGGGGAGTCGAGGCGACATTCGACGACCCGGAATGCCTTTCCGGCATCGAGATGCGCGAAATCCTGGTCGACAATCGGCAATTCAAGAAAGTATGGCAGGCAGACGCCCGCCCCTTCCTGATGAAGAGCCAGTACGGGGTCCGTATGCGTCTGGCCCGCGGCGCGGCAACCGCCAGTCATGAAGACCACACGTTGGCCTGCCTCGCTGAAGTGGGCACGCCGTTGGACTACCCCGTCATCACCGAAGACGGAGAAACAACGGTTCGCGCTCTGCTCGACGAAGCACTGCAAACCTTTAGCCTCAATCAGAAGGAATACGAGTGGTCGACGCTGATCTTCGGATCGTATCTGCCGACCGACCGAACATGGTTCACAACGGAAGGCCAGCAGATCAATTTCGATCGACTCGCCAGACGCATCATGCGGCAAAAGCTGGTGCAGGGCGTCTGCTATGGGAACCACCGTTTGCACACGTTGGCCATGCTGCTGCGAATCGACGAACAGAAACGCATCCTCAGCCCCGCAGGACGCGGGGAAATCATCGCCCATCTGCAATCGGTCACAAAAACCTTGATCGCCAACCAGACCGACGAAGGCTACTGGAACCCCAACTGGGATGGCTCACCCGCAAGCGAACTTTCGACCACCCTCCCACCACTGACCGGCCGCATCCTGGCCACAGGCCACGCGTTGGAGTGGTGGGCGCTCGCTCCGAAAGAGATCGACCCACCCCTCGAAACGATCGTTCCGGCCGGGCAATGGCTCGTCCGCACAATCGAAGGCATGTCGGAACGTGAAATCCAGGTGAACTACACGTTCCTGACACACGCCGGCCGCGCATTGGCATTGTGGCGTGGAAAATTGCCCGCCGAAGTCGATCTGCAACCGTCCCCGTCTGCCACACGGTAAGCAGTCCGTTCTTCTTGCGCCGGCTGATTCCCGCAACGCATCTGGCTCGCCTTCCCGGTCGTGACGTTGACCGATGGCCAAAGCGTTACCTGGCGCATACCGCGCACCCACTTCTGTTAACCAGAGGAATCAATTTGCCATCACTCGCCGGTCATTAACACCGGTGGGCCGAGACCATCTCAGCGACTGGATGCAAGAAGGTCGCTCGTTTGACGAGGATTTCGGTTGCACCGTTTCCAGGCAAGGCATGATCTGGCCTGATTCCGTCGGATGTACAGAAATGGTGCAGTTTCGGTACGCGGACTGCATTACCACCAAGAAGACGTTATTGCTGGCCAGCTAACGCCACCTGATTTTGTTGCCGACCGAATCGGTCGGAAGCACGAATTTTTCAAGTCGTTTCAAAAAAGGACAAAGAACAATGAAAATGTTGAATCGTTTGTGGAATGATGAAGCTGGCTTCATCGTTTCCTCGGAATTGGTGCTTGTCGCCACCGTCTTGGTGCTCGGCATGATTGTTGGTATTTCCAGCGTCCGCAACGCGGTCGTCCAGGAACTCGCCGACGTCGCCGCCGCCATCGGCAAAGTGAACCAGAGCTACTCGTTCTCGGCCGTCACAGGTCACAACTCGAGTACCGCTGGTTCGCAGTACATCGACCTGAACGACCAATGCGAGACCATCTCCAACTCTGACGTTGCCGGAGCCGGCGATGTCTGCGTGAGCGTCGTCAATGCCTCCAATGCTGGTGGTTAATTCCGACGCATTCCGACAACGGGCCTGTCCTGATTGTTGGAAATCGGTTTGAATTCGAGACCCGTGGGAAGGCAGAAACGCTTTCCCACGGTCTCTTTTCGAGCAAGCCGCCCCTGGCGGCATACGAAGTGCTGAGTAACTGCTGTTCGATGAGACGAACCAAACACGGAAACGGACATAATTGTGGCGAAGAATTTCTGGACAACATTATGGAACGACCAGGCCGGTAGTGTGGCTCCGGCGACCTACGTGTTGCTCGTCACGATACTCTGCATTGGTCTGATTCCAGGACTTTCCTCGTTCCGCAACGCCTTAGTGCAGGAAATGGGCGACTTGGCCGTTTCTCTTGAGACGCTCGACCAGTCTTACAGTTTCACACTCGGAACCACGACCAGCCAATACACCGATCCGACCACCACGTTGACTGAT
>Ga0115002_10003114_pt1 | contig 20958 bp, 15 predicted proteins | sample ArcticOcean_MG_C_8_FD_89576 | JGI IMG/M metagenome (GOLD analysis project Ga0115002, IMG submission 89576) | Marine microbial communities from western Arctic Ocean - ArcticOcean_MG_CB11_86 | ecosystem: Environmental > Aquatic > Marine > Oceanic | place: Arctic Ocean: Canada Basin | collected... | reverse complement strand
TGGATAAAATCACCAAAGTGATTTAATTCTCGAACCGTCTTGCCATTCTTCAGAATAACGTACGGATGATTGTTGCTGTGGTTGTAGCCAATGCCATAAAGGTCTTGACCTCCAGCACCCAAGAATGACCGAATGAAGCCAAACTCATTTGTGGTTGCGCTTGCTTCTGTAGCAAATGATTGCAAAAAGAGGCTTCCCAGCAGCAGAATCATTAACCGTTTCATTGTTGTCGATCCCTATTATCGTATTAATCGTATCGAGCAGTCTTAGTCTCACCAGCTTCCGCGATTAGGATCCATTTGTCAAGCAAATTCTGTATTTTATTTCAATTATCCTGAATTACCTATTTATCGCAATTGTTCCGGATTCCGATTGAAGCTGGAAGCCTATGGTGGGCAAGTCAAATCAATGTTCTGTTGTGTAAACTCTTGCTTCAGGTAGGGAAGTAATTGGTGTTCTTTCCCTAATACGTCGGAATTCCTCCGTGATCCCGGCTGAGAGTGAATCCATTTCCTGCTTTGAATAGGTATGTTTGTTGAGAATCCGGTCTGAAGTGTCGACGGGATGTAGAATTTCAACTCCTGCATATTTTCGGGAAATTAACATGGGAAGCCGCAAACCGTTGCGGATAAAAACCACCCTGTCATGGTGCCTGTTGACATGTGAATTGAAGATCCCATGCACCAACAGAACTTGGTCTGAGCCGGAATCTGGTTCGAGTTCCAGGACGTTTCGTCCATGACAGTTTGAAATGGGATTCTCGTTTTTCCCAATGAGCCCGAACAGAGTTGGTACTAAATCGATATGGGATGTGGCAAAAGAAATTTCTTGCTGAGGGACTCCTCTGCCGAGGAGAACCATTGGTACCTGAGTTTGTACGTCAGAAAGCCGACTGCCATGAAACAGTTTTCCGTCTTCGTAAAACGATTCTCCGTGGTCTCCCGTAATGATGACTATGGTGTTGTCGAGGTCAATTTTTGAAATGGTCTCCGCAACTTTGTGGTCTAAAAAAGCTAACGCATTGAGATACCGATTTCGAATCAGATCTCGATCAATGATCATTTCAGAACTGACGAATGAGAAATTCGTTTCGAATGGCTTGTGAATTGCAAATTCTGGCGGGAATGAATACTCGAAATGTGTTGCATGTGGATAGCAGACGATCAACTGCGGTTTGGCCTGAGATGGCTGCACAGCCAAGTTTTCGACATGTTGAAACAACCGCAGGTCTCGATCAACGATGTCTCCCTCGGTCAGATTAATAACCTTGTCAAAATTTCGTTCATTCAGATATCCGCCCATCCGTTGAAAGTTTGTGTGGTCGCCATTGCTGATAAACGTGGTTTCGTACCCAGATTTTTTCAAAGAATAGCAAAGTTGAGGCGGAAGATGGGCATCGATTGCCTCTTCATAAACGAGAGGCAATCGACCATACAGTAACGAAAATAAACCGAAATGAGAATAATTTGAATTCGAGTAGTGCCGACGGAAATTCAGCCCCTGAGCGGCCAGCTTACTTAATTGAGGAGTAATCGAAGGTCGAAGGGCGTCGAGCCGAAAGCTTTCTAGGACAAAAATGACGATATTTGGTTGGTTTTCTTTCGGAATCACAAAATCGACATCAAGGGGAACTGCTCTCGAAAAGAGAGGAGACACCAATCGATATTCCTTATTGACGGTTTGGTTGAGCTGTTTTGATCCCAAGGAATAAGGGGTAGAAAGCAAGTTCGAAAAGAGAGGTTGGACAGGAAGTTTTTCTTCTAAGATTGATATGTGAAATAGAGAAGCCTTGTCCGACTGTCGGATTACGGCACCATAGCCGAACATAACAGCCGAATAAATTAAAGTAAGAATGGATGCGAATTGCACAAATCGTGCACGAGACCAGTTGTTGGCGAGTCGTTTGGTCAATCGACGGCTGACGATGGTCGAAGCCAATGTGGCAATGACAACGACCACGAAAACTATCAGCAAGGTGCTAGCGATTGGAGTCTCGCTGCCAGCCCATTGCCAAGCATCGGGATTCCACAAAAATTGAAGGTAATCGAGCGCGTGGTTGCTGGCGACAAAGTGAACGTACAGATCGAGTAACAACCAGAAATAGAAAAGTGTTAATCCAAGGTTGAGTATGAACCAACGACTTTTCTTGCATCCCAGCACCGAGCAGAAATTCGAAGCAAAGAGGGTTGGTAAAAGCACCAGCAGTGATTTTGCCCAAATTCCCCAGAAGAAAAGCACATTCTCTCGCCAAGGCAGTGCAAGTGTTCTTTCTGAAAATTCAGCCTGAACGTGAGATCGATAGAAATCTAATTCAAGACCAAACGTAAAAATGCACGTGGTGACTAGAGAGAACAGTAGCGTTCCCGTCAAAAATGACCATTTGTCATTGGCCTGCGGATGCCCGGTCGTTGCTGATTGTGTTTGGTTCATCGAAAGAGCTTCGATAATTACAATGTGTCCTGTCTTCGGTTCGTTTCGGCTTCCTGACAAAACGTCAATGAATCTTTACAAAGCCGTAAAAAACGAATCGCACTATGAATGGTCACGCAACAATCATTCCTGAAAAGCAAGACTGAATACACCGGACAGCCACTGTATCTGCAGAACTGAATTTCAAGTTTGGTTCATTTTACTAAAGTAAGGATGTTTGGGTTGGTCTATTCCGACCAGAGGAAGAGTCCAGGTGAAATTCCATGATTTATAGGCCAATTGATGTTGATTTTAGGTGAGGATTGGATCAGCCTAGAAAGGTGGGATGACCCGCACTAAGACTTTCAAATTAATTAGTTTCAATCTCGACATGGATGTTGATTGCTCCCAGGATGGGCAACAGCCTTCTCTTCCACAATCGCCGCCTTAACCGGTCTGCATGTCGAGGTCATTTGAAAATGCATTTTTCTAAAACCATTCTAGGAATGCGAATTGTTTCGCTAGCGTTTCTGGTTCTTGCTTGCCTTGCTTCCGTCCTGTTCGGTCAAGCGGGCCCGGTGTCTGATGCTGCGGCTCAACGTTTGGCTGCCCTGAAATCGGCAGAAAAGCAACTCCGAGGGAAGATTAAGTCTCAACCGAATGACGCATTCTTGAAAAGCGATTTAGCCACAGTCCTGTACCGACAGGCTAAGGTCTTAGAAGCTCGCGATTTGTGGGATGAAGCGGCGGCCGAGGACGCAAACCTTTCCAACGCCGATATCAGCATCGTCAGAGAATTGTTGAGACGTGGCGATATAAGCTCGGCACGGCTGGCTTTGATTTCTGCTGAAGAGAAAGACAAGCAAAACCCCCACCTCTATTTAGCCCGCGGCGAAATGGAACTTGCACAAAAACGCATAGGCTCAGCAGAAGCAGAATTCAAACGAGCAATTGAGTTAAATCCTAAATTGTTACATGGGTATCTTTGGCTTGGAAAACTTTCCGAAAGTAAACAGCAACTCAATGAGGCTGCGGCCTATTTTACAAAAGCCACTGAGGTTGCCCCGAAACGCCCTAATGGTTGGTTGTTGCTGGCTGCCACATTGTTTCGCCAGAATAAAATCTCCGATTCTTACAAGACGCTTCAAAGCCTTGAGAAAACTCCATCGAATCAAGCCTCAGCGGAAGTACGATTGGCTGACTTCTACTTGAAGAGCAAAGACTTTCTCGGAGCTCGGAAATGGTACCTCAAACGTTTGGCACGAAAACCTGATGAAATCAACACGCGATTGAGCCTGACTGATGTGCTGCTGCAGTTGAAACAATTTGATTCCGCCGCGAAACATCTTGAAGAGGTGACTCAGGCGGAAGAGAACACCAAAGCTTTGATTACCTTAGCAAGTATCGAGACGCGAAATAAAAATTACAAGAAAGCCGATGGGTTGTACCGACGTGCGATAAAAGCCGATCCGAAAAATGTAATTGCTTACAACAATTTGGCCATGTTGCTTTTGGAGGCTGACCCAAAATCGAACGACCTTCTTAGCACGGCCAAGTCGGCTTTGCAGTATGCACCGAATAACTTATTGGTCAAAGCAACCTATGGCTGTGTGCTGGCAGAGATCGGTCAATCGCAGGAAGCAAAAGCTATTTTGGAAGAAGTCGTTCGTCTGTCACCCCACGATCCTTGGGTTCGCTACTACTACGGTAAAATATTGTTTGCCGAAAATCGCTTTGAGCAGGCACGTGACAATCTTGAAGGGTGCCTGATTTTGAACTCGGAGATTTCGAAAAAAGACAAGATCAACAAAATGTTGAAAATTATTGGAGAGAAGTCCTCAAAATTCTGAACCATAATTCATTCCTAGTTTTGGAATGAAAGTTGATAGATAGTTTATTCAGTAGATCCACACACATAATTCAACTCCGCGTGATGAAACCATGAATGAAGACAAAGAACCAATCGAAGAACGAGCCCAACCTTCTCAAGCTGATCCACAAAAAGATTCTTCGTCCGAAATGACTTCAAGCGCTGACGTTTCGGATCAGAAGCCTGGATCTCATAAGAAACCATCGAAGAGGGCAAAGCAACAGGCTCCGTCGCGTGGATTGAACCCCTTAATGATAGGAACCCCGCTCGCCCCTGAAGGCCGTGACCATAAACATTCAAAAAAATCTTCTGACTCTGGCATTCGTCGGTTTCGCGAGGTGAATTTGCGACTGTTCTTGATCTCTCTTGTGGCTTTGATCGTGCTGATTGGCGGAGTGCACGGCATTCATATTATTCAAGCGAGGCGAACTGCGAATAACTTGCGTGACCAAGCTCGGAAATTACAAGAGCAAGGGGAACAGAAGAAAGCCGTCCGTTATTTAACTCAGTATCTGGCCTATGAACCAGACGATACTGATGCTGCTGCTGAATTAGCGGAAATCCTCAACGAGACTGCAGAGAAACCCAGAGACTATTTCCGGGCGCTGATGGCGATGGAAAAAGTCGTAAGTAAAGATTCCGAGCGGCATCAAATTCGACGAGATTTGGTTGACCTTCTAATCAAGTTTCCGGGACGTTCACAAGATGCTTTGGAGCACTTGGATTTTCTGCTCAGAAAATTTCCGGAAGATGGTGTTTTGCATTACAAGGAAGGGGTTTGCCATCAGTTGGAAAGCAAATTCACCCAAGCAAGCAAGTCCTATCGTCTGGCAATCAAGTTGACTCCGTCCTCTTTGGAGTCGTACATTGCGTTGGCTCTTTTGCTCCGTCAACAATTCCAGCAACCCGAAAATGCTGATGCCGTCATCGACCAAATGGTTTCCGACAATGCCCACCTGATGCACGCCTATCTTGAGCGAGCTCGGTATCTTCAGGCATTCGATCACACCGAAGAGGCAGCATCCGATATCGCCATTGCACATGAGATGAGTCCGAAGGATGTTGAAGTTCTTCTGCTTGCGGCGAATTTAATTGCAAGTGGATTAAAGTCAGAGGTGTTGGATGCAAAGAGAATTCAAGCTCGTTTGCAGAAACAAGTTGAGAAGGACCAAGAAAACGTCCAAATTTACTTTGGGCTTTTCTTGATTTCTCGCAAGTTGGGGGAAGTTGAACAGGCAAATCAGTGGTTGATTTCAGGTCTCAAGCAGGTTCCCGATGACTTAATGTTGGCAACCGAGTTGGCTCAAGCTTGGATTCAAGCGGGCCGCTTCGATGATGCCCGTAAACAAATCGAACAATTGAAAATTGCAAAACTTCCTGAGGAATCGACCGATTATCTGGAAGCACTGATTCTGCTTGAGGAAAAGCATTGGTAAAAGCACGCGAGAAGTTAGAAAACGTTATAAACCGAACGAACCGATCTCACCCCTTATCGGCAGCGGCTAACCTTCAGTTGGGACGTACCTTTCGGGCTCTGAGAAATGTCGATGCTGAAATCTCAGCCTATCGCCGCATTCTCGAAGTCCATCCGGACCGACCCGATGTCCGCATGAGATTAGCCGATGCTTTGGCACTCTCCGGAAAAATTGACGACGCCTTGGGGTATTACCGCGCTGAAGAAAATAACCAAGCGACGGCAATGTCAGCGGCCCGCCTGGTACTCATGAAAACGTTAAAATTGCCAAAAGAAAAACGTGATTGGAGTGAGTTTCAGTCTGCTATTAACGCGATGAAAAAGTCTCAGCCGGATTCAGTAGAAGCCAAGCTGTTGGAAATCGTCCTGTTCGAACAAAGCGAACAGTTCGAAAAAGTTAAAATCGCACTCGAATCCGGTCGAGAAAAATATCCAGATGATATTCGTTTCTGGATTGGGCTTTCCGAGTTTGCGGAAAGGCATGAAGAGAACTCACAGATGGCATTGGAGATTCTCAATGCCGCTGTCAAGAAATTTGGAGAGAAAATTGAATTAAAGATTCATCGAGTCTCACTTCAATTGCGATCCGGCTCTAAGCAATCGCTTGCCGCTCTTCGAGCTGCAGAAAAAGAACTCGAATCATTGAGTGACGCGGAACAGTCACAATTGAAAAGCCGACTAGCCTCTGCATATAAAAACCTAAATCAGTATTCCGACAGTTTACGGTTATGGAAAGAATTGTCGGTTACACATCCAGAAAACCTCGACATTCAAACGCAATTGTTCGAAACGGCCGCCTTGTTAAAAGACGCCAGTGAAGTGAAGGGCGCGATTGACCACATGAAAGCGATTGAAGGACCAAAAGGTCTTTACTGGAGAAGTGGTGAAGCAGCTTGGCTGATTCAGCAATCCCGCGAGTCTGGAAACATGGCGTCGCTAAGTCGAGCAATATCGTTGCTGAACGAAATAGAAAAACAAAATCCTGCTTGGCCTCGTCTCTTCATGAATAAGGGGCAAATTAATGAACTTCAGAAAAACTACAACGAGGCAATGACCAATTACCGAAGAGCTTTAGAGGTTCAAAAAAACCTGCCTTACGTCGTTGAACGTTTATCCTTCCTGCTCGCGATGAACAACAAGTACGCCGAGGCGAACCAAGTCATTCAAGATTTCGAAGCCAACAGCCCGGTTCCGTTAGGCTATGATTTCTGTTCTCTTGCGGCGAGAATTGCCTTCCAAAGTGGTGATAAACAACGGGCACTCAAGTTAGCAAAACGTAGCACGAGTGGCGGGGCGGAAAATTTCCAAAAGCATTTACTGCTCGCCCAAATCTTATCCGATTTAAAACAATTCGATGATGCAGGCCTGTCGTTCCAGCGGGCCGTGGATGTCGATAAAAGCCAGTCAGCTTCGTGGTTGGCGTTGGTTAGCCATCTCAGTAGCCAAAACCAGAAAGCGGAAGCTCAGGCTGAGATTGCTGAAGCCGAGAAAAATCTCGACTCCAAAGATGCCTCCATCACCTTGGCTTTGTGCAATGAGGCCGTTGGAAATCTGGAAGAAGCGGCTAACAAATATCTCTCTGCCGTTTCGATTCATCCTGAAAATGTCGCCGTGCTGCAGCGTGTTGCCAGCTTTTTCCTGCGTACCGGACAGATCGAAAAAGCCGAGCCTTTACTAGACCGGATCACATCGAAGAAAGTCGATGCCTCGCCCGCAGAGATTCAGTGGGCTCAAAGGCAGAAAGCGGTCGTTTTGGGCAACCAAGATTATCAAAAATATCTGTCTGCTATTGAGATTCTCAATAGCAATCTAAAGGAAAACCCACAATCTACGGATGACTTGCTGGTCAAAGCACAGTTGTTAGCAAAACGCCCTCGGCCAGCCAACTTACGCGAATCGATTCGCCTTTTCCGGATCATCGAGCAAAAAAATCCCTTAGATGTTCAGACACAATTAGTTCTCCTGAACCTGCTCGATCGAGCAGGAAGCAATCAATTGGCCGATGTTCGTTGGAAAAAACTATTGGCTGACCATCCAGAAGAATCCACAATCATCATTGCATTTCTAAGGCGTGCATTGGCGAAAGGTCAAACCAAGGGGACGTCTGTCTGGCTATCCCGATTGTCAAAAAACAGCCCAGAGAGCTTTGAGACAGCCGCACTTCAGGCTCGCTTTTTAATAGCAGAAGAAAAAGATGACGAAGCCCTGGAATTACTCGATTTATATATTTTGAAGATGAAAACTCTGACACCTTAACCCAAAGCCTCGGGCAAGTTGCCAGCCTTGTTGATGAATTTTCCGAACAGGCAAAGCAATCAGAAAAGAGACCTGAATCAGCAAGAAAACTGACTGCCGCCGCTCGTGTTTTGTACGAGTCTCAAAACAGTAAAACGCAACACAGTTCTCTAGGCTACACGAGCTTCTTGTCACGGCAGAAACAGTACGACCTTGCATTGGATAGTTGCGAATCGTTGCTCAGCGATAACCCCGGACCGTTGCTGATCGCGACAGCCATCTCGATAGGACGCGCTGAAGACCTTGATTCTGCACAACTCAAAAGGACTGAAATACTGATTGAACAAATCGGCGGAATGTACCCGACTGATGCAGCGGTTCAATGGCAGTTGGCATCGTATTATGTCGCTCAAGGAAATTTACAGAAAGGTACGACACGATATCGAAGTGTCCTCGAACACGATCCAAATCATGTGATCGCTTTGAATAACTTGGCTTGGTTATTGTCCCACGGGAAAACGGCCGAACTAGTAGAAGCCAAACAACTCATTCAGGCTGCGATTGATTTGGCGGGCCCTGTGCCTCAGCTGCTCGACACGCAGGCAACAATCCTGACGGTTGCTGGTGAAAACCAAAAAGCAGTCGAAGTACTACAGGCCGCCATCGAAGAAACTGATACTTCCGTAATGCAGTTTCATCTCGCTGTGGCTTACTGGAAAATGGAAAACCGTTCCGCAGCGGTATTTCATTTCAAAAAAGCGTTGGAATCGGGCCTGGTAGAAGATGACTTGCACGATTTAGAAAAAAACGATTTCCAAGCCCTCTTTACCCAGATCGGAGATTCCTAATTCGGTGGCAGATTTCACCCGTTCAGAATCTCTCGACCAGTTTCTCGGATTGAGTCCATTAACTGGTCGAGGTGCGTCGCCGTTGTCAGTGGGTTGATAATCGTCACTCTCAAAGCGCCGAAACCTTCTGCAGCCGTGGGAACAATGTAGAACTTTCCCGAGCGGATAATCTCTCGACGGATAGTGAGTTGGAATTTACCTAACTCTTCCGAGGTCGCATCGCGCAACTGGTCCGGCACGTATCGGAACGCGACGATGTTACATTCCGGATCGTGCAACGGCTCGAAATCGTCTGCGCTCGATAGCTTTTCGTAGAACGTTTTTCCTAACGAAAAGGTCACGTCAACCATGTCCGCGAAAATTTGTTTTCCAAACAACGACCACGTCCCCCACAAGCCAAAGGCCGCGGCACGTTTGGTGCATTCCAGGGTTTTGAGCCCGCTGTCGTATTCGGCCAATCCGGGGGCTGATGGGTCGAACAGATACGGGGCATCCTGGCGGAAGGCTTCATACCGATGCTCGGCATTCTTGTAGAACACAAAAGCGCACAACGCTGGCACAAACATCATTTTATGAGCATCACAAATGAAACTATCGGCCCTGTCCAAACCGGCAACTAGGTGACGGTATCGGTCACTCAAGATTGCGGCTCCGCCGTGGGCCGCATCGACGTGCAGCCACACATCATGCTTTTGGCACACGTCGGCAATTTCTTCCAGCGGATCAAATGCCCCGATAGGAGTCGCACAGGCACACGCCGAGACGGCAATAATGGGCCGGTTCTGTTTTCGCAGATCGGCCAGTGTTTCGTCGAGTTGCTTGGGGTCGATGCGGCGTCTGTCATCAAGGGCCGCTTTGATCACGTTGTTGGTACCCAACCCTAAAATTCCCGCAGAACGGGCGATGCAATAATGGGCGTCGGCATGGGCGACTAAAACCGGGGCAGGGCCTTTCCCTGAAAGACCAGCCTCCCAGGCTTCTCCTAAAGAAACATTCCTCGCGGTCAATAGCGCCGTTAGGTTTGCGATTGATCCGCCGTGAGTCACCAACCCTGAAAACTCACCCGGCTGCCAACCAATTTCCGATCCTAATTTGTCGATCAGGGCTTGCTCAACGGCGGTTGCCCAAGGCCCCATTTCGTAAATCGCCATGACTTGGTTGGTCACTGAACCGACTGCATCAAACAAGCCAGCAATCGGTACCGATGCAGGCACTTGATGGCCGATGTACCGTGGATCATGCAAGTTATGCCCACGGTCGAGCATTGTTTGGACCAGTTCGCCAAACCTAGCCGCCAGAGATTCTGCGGATGTTATGTCATTCAGAAGATTCGAGGCAACTTCGATATTGACCGCCGGTTCTTCCCAATTCAAAACGGCATCTTGCGAATTTTCAACTCTTTCAAGGTGGTCGCCTAACAGGTCGGTCATTTGATGACCTAGTGATCGCAGCAGTTCCGGATCAAAGGCGGTTTGAATCCGTTCAAGCGCAGGGGCCAAGTTCTCGTTGTTGTCAGTCATCGAAGTTCATTAGAAAAGAGAGTACAGAGAGAATTCATTGCTGTTAGTTGGTTGCTAAAACAATATCATATCGGCGAAGTGCCGAGAGATAAACGGGGCTCAAGAAAGATTTCGTCGGTTGACGCGTGCTGCCATCGATTTCTTATGTCTCTTTCGAGAATCGAAACGGTGCCGGGGCAACTTCGTAACCGGGTCTCATGCCAACATTAATTAATAACCCCAGCGCCAAGCAAGTGCTCAGCAAGCTTGACCCGCCGTAACTCATCAGCGGTAAAGTCAGCCCGGTAATTGGCATCAAGCCGACTGTCATTCCCGTATTAATTGCGGCCTGCGCTGCCAGCAAGGCAACGATGCCCACGGCAATTAATCGACCGAACGGTTCGCGGGTTGCTGCGGCTATCCACAGACCTCGGGCGAATACTAGCAGGTACAACCCTAAGGCCGACAGCGTACCAACAATTCCCCAGCGTTCTCCAATCAGGCAATACACAAAATCGGTTCGGTCGGCCGGTAGATGGTAGGCAATTGGGTCATCGACGGGCATGCCCGTTAATTCGCTGCCCCAAACTCCGCCGAGTGCAAGAACTTGTTTCGATTGATGCAAATGATACCCGTCCCCCTTAGGAACTGGGCCAGAGTCTTTTTGGGTGAACACCGTCACAACTCGCGATTTCTGCTCGGCCGACATCCCCATCCAAAGTGCAGGCAACATCAAAATACCCAACAGAATAATTGCAAGCAAGTGCCCTGGTTTCGCACCTGCGGCAAACAGCATGGAAAACAACACCGGGAAGAATAACAGTGCAGTCCCCAAGTCGGGTTCTTTGAGTATCAAGCCGACGGGAATTAACGTCAGCACAAAGGGCACCAGCAGGCCGGTCAATCTACGGTAATTCTCGCGATAAATTAAGTAGTGGGCCAACGCCAAGATGTAGGCTAGTTTCGCCATTTCCGATGGCTGGAAATTCATGAAGCCCAATGGAATCCAACGGTGTGAATAATTAATGGCAGGCATGAAGAAAACGACAAACAACAACAGCACACTGAGGCCAAACAGACCGTAACTGATGCCCCGGAAATGACGGTAAGGGACCAAGGTGACGGTGAGCAGAGTCGGTAAACCTAAAACAATCCAAACCACCTGTCGGCTGTAGAAATGGCCCACTCCCGAGAGTTCATCGCCGCGCACAATTCCCGATAAACCCAAAGCCATTAAGCCAATGGCTGAGAGAACAATGATCCAAGGAACCCGAGCAATCCATTGTGTCGGTTTCACCGAGTAGTCCTGCAAGAAAAACGGTAATGTCGAAACGCCGAGTGAAAACAGCTCGGACGAGGGGACTATTTACCGAAAAATGGTCATTACGGGAATACCGATTACGCTGCAGAACTCCCCATAATTCTGTCTGATTAGAATGGGCCGTCCTGTACTCTTTGGGATCTGCACATAGAATGCTAATGTGATGCCGTAATAATAGACACATTCAATTTCTCATTTTCGAATACCAATGCTTAAAGCCCACATTACAGCTTGGAAAAAATATCCGGCCACCATGCTGTGTATCATGGTTTCGATTGCAATTCACGTCTCGCTACACGTTTACGATCATTACCAGATTGAAGGCACGAAAAGCATTCAAGATGCCCGCTGGAAACTGGGGGCGATTGTCGAATTAACGCTGCCTCACCAAAGCCGACTCATTCAACCGGGCGAACCGGTCGTTTCGGGGCCGTTCGACTTGTGGGTCGGACAATGGTGGAAACTTGTCATCAATGGCTTTCATCATGGAGATCTTTTTCATTTGGTGATGAATGTCTTGTCGTTGATGTTTGTTGGGGCATTGGTCGAGCCGAGAATCGGAAAATTTAAATTTCTAATTTTCATATTGCTTTCCACCGTCGTTTCCATACTCAGCCAAATTCTGGTGGGTGATTATTACGTGATCGGCATCTCAGGTTCGATTTGTGCGTTGTTCGGCGTTCTGATCGTGCTGAGGAAACACGATGAAGAAGTGGCGGAAATTATTGATGAGCGTTTAATCAAACTGTTCTATGGCTTTCTCTTCCTGGGAATATTGATCAACCCGATTGCCAAGCTGATGGGAGCTTCTGTTGCATTGGCGAACGTCGCTCATTTTTCCGGGTTGTTTTACGGTTGGTTGGCTGGGGTTTGGTTCTTCAAACCGTCGGGCAAGCCGTTGTTGAAGCGGTTTGGTTTTTTAGCCTGTCACGTTCTGCTCATCCCGGCGTTTCATTTTGCCATGCATCCGGTTCGGGACGCACATTACCACTGGTACCAATCGATTCGAGAACACGACCCGGCTGTAAAATTCCAACACATACAACGGGCCATTGAAATCGATCCGGGAATTCCGCAGTTGTGGGTTTCATTGGCAGAGCAAGAGATCAGAAAAAACGATCTCTCCGCAGCTTGGAACATCATGCTGCAAGGATTATTGCACAACCGGAGTTACCAGAATGGTGTGGTCATCTGTCAAAAAATCTGGCGAAACTTTCGTACCGAAGAACAACGACAGCAGGCAATCACCAGCATGGAACAAACTTTTGGTGAGGAGACGCTTGCCTGGCAAGAACGGCTAAAAATTTCCGAACTCATGGCTCAAAGTATTTCGCCGTTAGACAAACTGGTTGAACTGCTCCCCGAAATCAACCCGCAGAAATTTCGCTCAGCTCAATCATCAAGTCAAATTGCCGGTCCGCCCCCAAATGACCTGGCCGCGCCTCCCGTCGATCCGGAGGCGTCCGGCAGCGCGGCCGAAGGAATTTCACTGTAGCGAATTATCGTTCCCGGTAAATTTGCCAGGCTTTCCACAGCCCGATGCCCGATCCGATCATGGCTCCCAAACCAGCAGTCAAAAATCCAAACCGCCCGCCGACAATTTCGCCGACCAGAATGCCGAAGTGCTGGCCAATCAACAGCCAAAAAACTGCCGCCGCACACAAAAGGCCTTTTTGACCGACAGACCAAAAAACGGCAGAGAAAACACCCGCGTTTCGCTCGATGAAATTTTCACTGAGCCTCCACAAGAATATCCACAGCAGGCATCCGCCGCCGATGCTCACAGCAGCGATTCCCGCCGAAACGCCTACTTGAAACACGGGCTCCTTTAGTTGGAAATGTTGCCACATTCCAACAACAAGTGCTGCGTAGACGGCACATTCTGTCGCCCGCGAATGTACTTGCGGGTCACGCAAAACATTTGAGAAAAACTCGATAAACGTTTCTTCGTCGTGTTCCGCTACCAATTCTTCCTGATCGACTTTGCGTCCGTAATTGATCGGCGAAGCAGGTCGAACAGGGGCTGGAACTGGTTTGAGGGCAGGCTGTTTTTCGACGCGGATATTTGCAATCCCTTTTTTCTTGAAAGGGTTTTCAACCGGGGGGGCGATAGGGCCTTGGCTCTCAGTTTTTCCTTGAACCTGCTCCACAGTCGGCAATGTCTCCTGAGATTTCAAACTGTCTTTCAATTCAGCTTTGAATTGCTCGTACGTTTCCCGGTCAATGGTTCCTTCCAGAAACGCATTTTGCAGCTTGATCAGTTGGGCCCGGTAGTCGTCATCCATCGAATACACTTTCATCGAGACAGTTCTTGCCGCTTATCAGTCTATCAGATCTAACGCCTTAATCTCATTAGATTTCTCTCTTCGATGGCGACAATATTGTAGACCGTTTACAATTTGAGCGGTTTTATTCGGAAATTACAAACGACCTTCAATCGAAAGTTACCTTCATCATGACCAATGCCTACCCACTTATCACCGTCTCCGGTTCAGCAGAAGAACTCGGCCGCCAACACGGCGAACAAGCGAAACAGCAAATCGTCGGCTATCTCGACAGTTTATCGGACCAACTGAAACTGACCCGCGGCGAAATGCGCGATCGGGCTCTAAAGTTTCTACCGTTATTCCAAAAGTATTGCCCACACCTGTTAGAAGAGGCCGGTGGTCTGGCTGCCGGGGCTAGTATCGAATTAGCCGATGCACTGGCCTGCCAACTGCGGGGAGAGCTTGGCCCGGTAAATGACGGTGCCTGTACTTCATTTGCAATCAGTGGTTCGGGTACAGCGAGTGGAGAAATGTTAGCAGGCCAAAACAGCGACAACCCGCCGGAGTTGATGGACTTTGGATATGTGCTTCGCGTGAAGCCAACCGACGGACGCCCCGATTTTATTATGTGGACGTTCGGCGGCATGCTTGGCTATTTTGGCGTGAACCGGCATGGGGTCTCTCATTTTGCGAACTCATTAGGTGGCGGCCCAAAGTGGAATTTTGCACTCGCTCATTATTCGCTCAAACGAATGATATTCGAACAAACGTCGGTCCCTGAAGTGGTTCAGCTCATGCGCGACATGCCGGTTTGCTCGAACGGAAATTATATGCTGTGTGATGGCAGCGGGAATTATCTCGATGTGGAACTTAGCTCCGACGGCCCTAAACCGATTGAAGATACGAATTCAGCAGGCTTTTTGGTGCACGCCAATCATTACCTGTGCAGCGAATTTGCTTGCGAAGAACATCACCAACATAGCCTGCCCGATTCTTTCCACAGACAAGGACGTATGGAAGGGTTGATCAGCGAGAAGTTTGGCGAAATTACGCTCGACGATGTCAAAAACTTTTTGAGTGACCACGGAAACGATTCGCTGAGTATTTGCAGGCACCCGTACGACGGGGAAAGCCATCCGATGCTTAACAACCGGGGCATTACGGTCGCTTCGATTGTGGTCGAACCAACCCGAGGGAAACTACATGTGTCCCGAGGCAACCCCTGTGAAAACGAGTATGTAGAATATTCACTCGACGATTAACCGTCCTTTGAAACCATGGAAATTTAGATCATGACATTGACAGGAAAGAAGGCCCTGATCACAGGAGGCGGACGCGGTATCGGCAAGGCAATTGCCTTAGCGTTTGCAGAGCAGGGGGCCGATGTTTGTGTGACTGCCCGTTCGGAAGACGAAATCAATTCTGTCGCTGATGAAATTGCTGCTCTTGGAAGAAAGGGTGTCGCTGTCTGCTGCGATGTTGCCGACCGGCAGTCGGTAGAAGCCGTCGTTCAGCGAGCCGCCGATGAACTGGGCGGAATCGACATTCTGGTCAACAATGCAGGCGGCGGTCTCGAACGAACGAAAATTGGCGAAGACGACCCCGATAATTGGGTGAAGGTGATCGAAATTAATCTGCTCGGTACGTATTATTGTTGTCGGGCTGTACTGCCCATCATGAAAGTTGGCGGCGGAGGAAAAATTATCAATGTTGGTTCCGGCATGGGGCACCAACCCCGGGCGACCAACAGTTCGTACAACGCCTCCAAGGCAGGCGTTTGGATGCTGACCCGCTGCCTGTCGATGCAGGCTTGGGAAGATAATATTGTCGTCAACGAACTGATACCCGGCCCCGTCTATACCGAGCTCACTTCTGATGTGTTTCAACTTGGCGCCGCGCATCCTGCGTTTAAAAGCGAATGGGTGAAACGTCCTGAAGATGTGACTCCGATGGCATTGTTTCTGGCAACTCAACCAGATAGCGGTCCCACAGGCCAGTCTTTTAGCATCGCGCGACGCCCGATTTGAGAAGAGCCTTCTCTCGTTATGGGGTAGAAAACCTTGCAGCTCAGCTTTCATTTGTAAGCTATGTTAGCTTGCAGGACGCCATCGATTTCCACACAAAGGAATAGCGCACGCCCCCTAATTCATACAAACCGAATGACCATGAGCACTGAAACTCCCACTGCGGACGTTTTGGAACCAGAACCCGATTCAATAGAAACTGCCTTTGAACCGGATGTTTCAGCAGCCGAGGCCTGCCCGAATTGTGGCTCGACCGAACCTTGGGGTGGTGCATCTTGGTGCCCAGAATGCGGCTTCTACCCCAAGCTGAACAAGTGCGTTGGTGGTGGATGTGCCGAGGCGAAAATTGACCAAGAACCTGCCAAGTTAATCGATTTGTTTCCCCCTTGGACTTGGGTTTTAGGTGGGGGAATGGCTGCAATTATCGTTTTCAGCATTATTGTGCGGACTTCGCTGGGGGCCGAACATCCACAACGAGGCTTGATCGCGTTGTCTCAATTTATTGTGGGACTCATCGTTCTGTTGGTTGCCCAGGGTGCTGCGTTTATGAAGGCGGTTTCAATGGGTTCCGAATTCGGCCCGCCTGATATTTTCATGAAGCCTTTCGAGATTTGGAAATACAGCGTTCAAGACCTACCGAAATCAGCCAAGAAGTTCTGGCTGATGGGATGGAGTTTGACCATTGCGATTTCTGCTTTGACGATCATTGGAGGTATTCGATACTCGGCCATCTTCGATGATTGGGGTTATCAGAAGTCAGCCCAGGCAAACCTGCTACAATCCATCTCCAAAATGGCCCAGGAAAACGCTGAAGAGGGAGATGAAGGAAATCTTGAAGATTCGATAGATAATTTCGCCAACGGGGAAAGCCCTGAAGATGAGGATGATCTTAAGCAATACGAACCGGTTGACTGTCTCATTGTCGGTTATACAAAGTCGGCCAATAGCGGTATCAGCACACTGCTATTGGCTAAAACTGTGAAGAACGAATTGAAATTTGTCGGCTCGCTACCGGCCAGACAATTACCCAAGGAAGCCCAGGCTTCATTGCTCAGGCGTATGCAAAACCTCAGGCAAGCAAAACCGTTCGTAAAAATGTCTTTAGGGGGCATCTGGCTCAAACCGGTCTTGATGTGCAAAGTTTCTTCCAAAAACTTCGAGAAAAACAAGAAGTTAAAAGGCGTGAAATTCGAATCATTGCTGCGGGACACAAGGTTCGAATAAACCGGAAACCTTTTTGGTGAAGTTCTTTTTCTGAAACAAAAAACGGCGGGCCATCGAGATGATGACTCGCCGTTTCAGAAGGACACGGAGTGCGATTCCAGTTTTTTTCCTATAATTTGCGCAATACCCGCCGTTATTCTTCGTCTGCAGGAGGCAGCGGGGCCAAACGGTCGGTCACATTACTGTTGATGTCTTTGAACAGACTCTCTTCCCGAGGAAGTTTCACCTCGTTCGAGTTCAGCGGAATTCGACGAATGGGGACTTGTCGTTGACTTAGCCGAGAAGAACGAGATTCCATCACAGTTCGGGCAGCGTCACGAATTTCTGACTGGCTTAGCCGACGCAGGTCAGACAGTTGGACCAGCGGCTCGAGAATCTTCATCGCTCGTGAAATCGTACTTTCCATCAACACGATTTCCATCAAATCACGCCGTAGCCCACTAACCGATTTGACTTGCATTTGCAGTTGATCGTACAGGTTTGTCAGAATTTCGAACGATTGTATGGCGTCAACAATCTGGTCACTGTTTTCGGTCAGTTGCTTTTGCAGAGAGACCAGATGATCGAGGCTGACTTGGGCTGTTTTCGTTTTTTGTTCTTGATCGATCAATTGGTCTCTTAGTCCTAACAGCCGTTCCGAGGTCTTTCTGGCTGACTCGGTATTGCCGCCCCGCAGGACAATCGATTCTTTCAAGGCCAGCAACTTGCCGGTGGACTGTGTTGCTTCTGCCACATCGTCGGATTCTTGCTGAATGAAATTTTTCAGATCGACGAATTGCGTGAAACCTTGCTGGGCTTTCGCCAAATCTTTCGATTGGTTCAGCACACTCTCTTTTAACAGGCCGAAACCTGCTAACGCTTCATCGGCTTTGTCTAGTCCTTCAGCTTCATCTTGAATTCTGGTTTTGAAGTCGCAGAATTCATTCAAAGCAGCCTGCGCTCGGACAGTTGTAGCGTGTTCGGTTACCAGCTGATCTTGCGTAGAAACCATTTGCGCCAACGACTCGGCAGCGGACTCTGTGAAATCAGCTTGGTCGAGAATATTATTCTGCAGTTGTTGCAGGCTTTCGACCGAGGCAATTGCTTTGGCAGATTTGATGCCTTCGGCTTCCAGACCAATTCGCAGCTTTCTGAGAACCTGAAGAGAGTCGTCGGCATTTTTTAAATATCGAGATTGAGTTTGCAATGCGGAAAGCAGGTTGTTTGTCTCCCAAACTTCGTGTTTGGTTCCAACCAAATCTTGCATTTCGATTTGGATGGATGCCATCTCGCGTTTCATACTTTGTAACTCTTTTAGCACGGGGTCTGACACGAAAACTTTCATTCCGATCAACCCGGCTACTAGGCCGATCACCAGAATTCCCCATGGAAATGAGTGGTCGTTGCTGTGCCGTTCTACGTCCGGTTCTGAGCCGCTTAGGTTCGACATGTTCCAGAGCCTTTCCTGCTATTTGTATGAATAGGCCGTAAATCCCGTAAAATCGGTAGACTTGGCCTGCTATTATCAAGTTTCTCAAACATCCCTGCTTGACTATTATCGCCATGTTAACCCAAGAAGTTTTATCAAATTGGTCTCGAAACCAAGACTTCTTCAAAATCATTGTCTAGGAACAGCGATGAATGGTTCGTAGAAGCCATCCTGTAATCGTCGTAAACTAGATCGTGTGGATTCTAGTTTGGAGAACTCGACTGACTTGGGCGGTAGTAAATAACTTGGTACAGTCAGACTCTTAAAAGAATCCTTCCCACTATTGATTGAGTTTCAAGGCATCCATGAGCGAAATCAAAGTTCGACTTGCTGAGTTCGATGATTGGGAAACCATCTCTCGATACAACTGCTTGTTGGCAGTAGAAACCGAAGAGACTCAACTCGACCAACAAAAGATTGATGCGGGAGTGCAGGCGATTCTTCAGGACGAAAACAAAGGACGGTACTTTGTCGCCGTGAACGAGACGGGAGACATCGTTGGCCAATTGATGCATACGTTGGAATGGAGCGACTGGCGAAACGGACAGATTTGGTGGTTGCAAAGTGTGTACGTGCATGCCGATTACCGACGACAGGGCGTGTTCCGTCAACTATTTGACCGTCTTGCAAACGAAGCAAATCAAAATCCTGGGGTTGTCGGGTTACGTCTTTATGTCGAACATCAGAATGAAATTGCCCAGCAGACCTACCAAAAACTAGGATTTGGTCTCGGTGGATATCATGTCATGCAAAACATTTTTTAGTTAGAATCAGATCCTTTAAGAAATTTGGAGAGACCAGCATGTCAACCGTTGATGAGAGCCGTGTTCTATTGCACAAACACTCGCGACGTGAATTCAGAGAGAGAATGCAGTCCGGCGAATTGAAAGCCTGTATCATTCCCGTTGCAGCCATCGAGCAACATTTAGAACACTTATCAATGGAGCACGACTGGCGCAGTTGCACGCTCATTGCTTCGGAAGTTGCGAAACGGCTCGATCCGAATGTGATTGTCGCCCAATCGATGAGCCTGGGAATTAGCGAACATCACATGAAACACATCGGCACGCTCAGCGCATTGCCGGGAAGTTGGTTGGCCGTTTTGGGTGACACAATTCGCAGCATGCACTCAGCGGGGTTTGAGAACATCATTGTCTTAAACGGTCACGGCGGAAACGTGGCCCCTTGCCAGGGAATTTGGGGCCAGTTTTTACAGCGGTTCGAAGCCAACGTGCAGTTTCATTCTTACTGGGATTTTCTTCCCGACGAAGTTGCTGAAGCTCATCTAACAACGGGTCGTTGGCCCGGGCATGCCCAGGAATTTGAAACCGCATTCGCCTTGGCGGCATTTCCGGAAAATGTGCGTCACGATGCGATGCAAGACCAGGAAGACAAAGAGCCGCTCGCTGCAACCGCCGAGACGGGTGCCGCGTTGATTGAGTCGATTGTCACCGAAGTCGCCAAACACGTTGCCAGTATGATTGATGGAACCAACGTCGCCGAGATCCCTGATTTCCACTAGGCGTGATGTTTAGCATCGCCTGTTATCGAATTCGCGTTGATTGTCGGCTGCGAAAGACGGTGGCCGCCGAGGGAGCGGGGGTGAATTTTCCCCGAGCTGCGGAAGGCACGTTCGAACGCGAGATGCGAGTTCGCGCTGGGGCGACTTGATATCCGCCGAGACGATCCGTTTTGACCTGTGGCTTGGCTGCTCGGCGAGATTTGATGGTCGACCAATCTGCCGACCCTAAATCGCCGGGGCTGGTCAGAAATTTGGGATCGGGAGTCGGCTTGGGGGTCGGTTGTCGGGTGGCGACCGATGTGGGCTGTGTGCTCACGGCCATTGTCGGCATTGTAGGAATGACGGCGGTCGTTGTTGTGACAGGTTGCGGATAGTAGGCCATTGCTGGCGGAGCCGGTGGGGCAAATAGCCCGAGCCTGGGCAACCGAGGTAGGCCCAGAAAACCGACGGTTGGTTCGCACGTGTTGCAGCCGACGGTTTGATGATGATAAGCAGTTTGGTACTGCTGAGGGACATACCGAACAGCCTGCTCGGGAACGGTGCGAGTCTCGTACTGTGCAACTCGACGCGTTGTCTGGTAGGGAACGGTTTTGTAACTCAACCGTTGTTGGTAGGTTGTCTCCGGCACCTGCTTCGTAACTAACCTAGGAACCCAAACTTGTTGGTATGAACCCTCATCGACAGTTACCGATTTGTAGGCGGTCACGGGAACGGTTTGCAGTTGGGCTTCCTGACGATATTCGGTGTGGGCAACGTCCTTGTAGGTAAGAACTTGCTGAGTCCGATTTCGGGTTTCG
>Ga0115002_10003111_pt1 | contig 20971 bp, 20 predicted proteins | sample ArcticOcean_MG_C_8_FD_89576 | JGI IMG/M metagenome (GOLD analysis project Ga0115002, IMG submission 89576) | Marine microbial communities from western Arctic Ocean - ArcticOcean_MG_CB11_86 | ecosystem: Environmental > Aquatic > Marine > Oceanic | place: Arctic Ocean: Canada Basin | collected... | reverse complement strand
GACGAAATTGGACACAATTCGGACACAATTCGGACACAATTCGGACACAATTCGGACACAATTCGGACACAAATGCGACATTGCGATGCGTTGCAACACATTGTCCTTCGGTGTCACAAATGGATACAATCACGGCTGTTGGGCGCAAATCCGAGTGAGAGTATCGAGTTGCGAGTACATTCGCTCTACACTTCCTAAACCTCAGGTCGCAGGTTCGAGTCCTGCCGGGTGCGCTTCGCGCCTTTTTGATGTCGGTCGGCGACCGATTGTCTGCGTCGTCAATAGTCCGCGCCGGAGGTGGCTGCATGTCGGAAACTTACGATTGCATTGTTGTCGGCGTGGGAGGCTTCGGGAGTGCGGTGCTGCATCATGTGGCGAGGCGGGGCGTGCGTGTGCTGGGGTTGGAACGATTTGATGTCCCCCACGAGCAGGGCAGCTCGCACGGCGAAACGCGAGTCATCCGCAAGGCGTATTTCGAGCATCCCGATTACGTTCCACTACTGCTGCGAGCGTACGATTTGTGGCGCGAGTTGGAATCGGCTGCTGGTCGCCGGTTGTATCACGATTGTGGTTTGCTGATTGCAGGACATCCCGACGACGAAGCGATACCGGGTGCTAGGCTGGCTGCGAAACAGCATGGGATCACGATCGAAGAGCCGACGCTTGCCGAAGCCCGCGCACGTTTTCCAGGTTTCGGGATTCGCGACGACTTTGAAGTGGTCTTCGAGCCGGACGCGGGGTTTCTGGAAGTCGAGAACTGCGTCACGTCGCATGTCGACCAGGCCCGCGCTGCCGGAGCCGTCGTGCATACCGGTGAGACGGTTCTGAGTTGGGAATCGGACGGCCAACGCGTGCGCGTTCGTACCGACCGGGGCGAATACGAAGCGGCTCGCTTGATCATCACGGCGGGCGCGTGGGCGGGTGACTTGTTGAACGACTTGGGTGTGCCATTGCGGGTGACACGCAAGCTGCTGTTCTGGCATGAGACCACGACCGGTGATTACGACCTCGCCAACGGTGGTCCGGCTTATTACTTCGACTTGCCGTCCGGCGATTTTTACGGGTTTCCGTCGATTGACGGAAAAACGGTAAAAGTCGCCCAGCACACCGATGGAGACGACGTGGCCGACCCGCTCACCATTGATCGCGAGATGCATCCGGCCGATGTCGCACCGGTCTCTGCGTTCCTTGCAGAATGCTTGCCGAAGGCGAATCCCAATCCGTTACGTCATGCCGTTTGCATGTATACGATGACGCCCGATTCGCATTTTCTGGTCGATCGCCACCCCGAATACGACAACGTGGCGTTCGGTGCCGGCTTCTCCGGGCATGGGTTCAAGTTCACGTCGGCCATTGGCGAAGCGCTGGCCGATTTGGCCCTTGATGACCGCACTGACCTGCCGATCAGTTTCCTTTCGCTCGATCGTTTGCGATGATCGGCATCGACTGACTCCACATCTCAACCCGACATCAACCTGAGACATCATCAAGAAAGCTCCCACGATGCTGCATACTCCCGACGTTCCCAGTGACTCCGGCCAGGAAATTGTTGTTTCGGCCGACGTGTTGAAGCAATTGATGATCGACATCCTGGTCAAGAAGGGCATGTTTGCGGCTGAAGCCGAGATTTGTGCGAGCCGGATGATCGAATCCGACTTGCGAGGCATTCACTCGCACGGCAGCCGGGCGGTAAAGCGGTACGTGGAATGGATGGACGACGGCGACATCGACCCGCGTGCCCAGATTCTCACGGTGCGTGAGACGGCCGCGATGGCGGTGCTTGACGGCGGTTCGGGAATGGGCCACGTCGCCGCGACCAAGGCGATACAGATGGCAATTCAGAAGGCCAAGGAAGTCGGCACAGGAACGGTGGCCATCAAGAACGGACAGCATTACGGGGCCTCGGCGGTCTACGCGATGATGGCGGTCGAAGCGGGAATGATCGGTTACACAACGACAAACACCGGCCCGGCCACGGTGGCGGCTTACGGCTCTCGCCAGGGTGCGGTGGCCAACAACGCCTTCGCGTGGGGCGTGCCGACACCCAGCGGTCCACCGTTCGTACTCGACATGGCATGTGCGGTTTCGTCGTGGGGCAAGGTGGAAAGCTTGAAACTGTACGGCGGCAGCCTGCCGGAAAACTGGGCACTCGACGCGGATGGGAACCCCACAGTCGATCCCAATGCGGCGAAAACGTTACTGCCGGCCGCCGGAGCGCGAGGCTATGGGTTGGCGTTCGTCTCCTCCGTCTTGGCAGGCACACTGGTCGGCGGGCGCATGCCCTTCCACAAAACGCGATCGCCGGCGGCTGACAAGTCGGAACATTTCTTCTACGCGATCGACCTGACGCAGTTCGTCGACCCTGAAGATTACAACGCCGAGATCGAAGCCACGATTGCCGACATTCACACGTTGGCACCGAGCGAAGGGTTCGACAAGGTTCGCTTGCCGGGTGAATTGGAGTGGGAACGAACCGAGCGGTGGAAAGCCGAAGGCATCCCGATCCACCGCGACCACGCGAACCGACTGGAAGAAACCGCCAAGGCGCTGAACATCGAGTTGCCTTGGTAGGGAAAGAAGCGGTCAGCTTTCAGCGATCAGCAGTCAGCTTCGTTGCCCGTGCGTTGACACGCACGGCTCGCCAAGGGCTGCGAGGGTTGGTTACTTCCCGCGCGGGGGGAGCGGGATGATCATCGAGGTGCGTTTCTTGTACTCGATGTAGTCCTCACCGTGCGCGGCGATGAGGTCGCGTTCTTCAAACTGGATACCGATGAAGATATAGGCTGTCGTCAAACCCGCAAAGAGCAAATGGCCGGCAGTCATGACGGGCGTCGACCAGAAGGCGATGATGAATCCCAGCATCAGAGGATGGCGCACGTATTGGTAGAGGAGCGGTGTGTAGAACGTGGCAGAGCGGGCTTCCTTCTGCGTGTAATTCAGCCAGACCTGCTTCAGCCCGAACAGTTCGAAGTGGTCGATGAGGAACGTCGAGAGAAAAACGATGCCCCAACCGATCCATGAGAACGCCTGCAAGAAGATCGCCACCGCAGGCTGATCAATCTTCCAGATGACATCGGAGATCGGTCGCCACTGCCAAAACAACGCATAGAACAACAAGTTCGTGACGAGTACGAATGTGCTGCGTTCGATGGTTTTGGGAACGAATTGCGTCCACCAGCGTTTGAAGCTGGGGCGAGCCATGATCGTATGTTGCACGGCAAAAATACCCAGCAGCACCACATTGATGAGCGCGGCTGTTCCCGCAGCGGTGGTGGCGTCGCCATCGATCGTCGTCGGCACGAAAAGATTCGCCACGAAGCCCATCGCGTAGAGGATGGCTACCAGGAACCCAATGTACGCGACAACGCCATAAGCGAGAAATGCAATACGACTGACCTTCACTCCATTGATTGCAGAGACTCGGCGAAACAACTCAGACGGTGCCTGGAAGTCGTCCGGCTTGGCGTGTCGGTTTGCTGCACGCAGCACACAGTCCGTAGACTTCAAGTCGATGCCCCGACATGCGGAACCCGTGACGTACCGCGACCTCTTCGAGAATCTCGCTAACGCAGTCCGGGAATTCAGTCAACGAGCCACACTGCCGGCAAATGAGATGATCATGCTGCGGGTAACCGTAGTCGTGCTCGTAGACGTCGCGGCCATCGGTGCGGGCCACTTTCCGCAGCAGGCCAGCTTCCACCATCATTTCGAGGGTGCGGTAAACAGTCGAGCGACTCACCCGCCGACGGTCGTTGCGCTGAGACATGCGCGCCACGAGTTGGTCGGCGTCGAAGTGTTCGTGATCGGAAAAAACTTCCTCGACGATTGTCGCCCGTTCCGTCGTGAGCCGTTTGCCCTTGGTGCGCAGAAATTCCTCGAACTTCTCGACCGGCGAGCCCGAGTCATCCAGCGGCGAGAGATCAGACAACGGGCAGTTCCTGGAAACGAACAGAGGATGATGCGGCTATCAGCGATCTGAATCCAGATCGGATTCCACCTGGCCGAGCATCTTGCTCAGCGCGGCTTCAAGTTTCTCCGGCGTATCATACGTGCCGGCATCGATGGCCGACTTGATCTGCGCCAGCCGCTCGGCTCGAACTTCGGATGATTGATTCAATTCGTCCAGCATTTTTCCTGCCGGTGAAATGTCCACCTGATCGACAACCGGCCGGGCTGCAGCCGGTTTGGCCGGCTGCGAAGTGAGTTGCACTCCGGTTGCCGGTTGTGTGGGTTTGATTGGGTACGCACTGCCAACCGAACCGGGTCCATTGATCGCCATGTCGGCACTCCCTGCCGGGTCATCGAAACCAGACTCCGGCGACAATACGGGATCGCCGGTGTCCTCTCCATCACCCTCATCATATCGCAAAACCTTGAATTGGTTCAACGGGGTCTCGACGGCAGCCGACATAGTGACTTCCTCACAGAGTAATTCAGCGTGATTCAGCAGACAGAACCGATTGTCAGCGGGGAGTTCGACACTTGCGAAAACACCCGAATGACGGGTCATTCCGCCGTATGAGATCGACGTCATCACCCGCTCTGATCCACCCGCGAAGCGGCTGGCAACCGATCTCGCCTCGATTCCCGTCTGCTGCACGCATTCTGACGAATATGTCGTAACGTGTATTTAGGGAACATGTTGCGTCGCGACAACATTGCCTGTTGCAACAATTCAACACTCCACACGCATTGAAGCGATGAATGCCTTCACGGCCTTTCTTCATCGTTTGAGCCTGGTACGACTTGCGGAACGCGGTCCGCCTGTAGGGCGTGGCATTCGCTGTCTCTCGCAACAGACAGAGCCGATTCGACCGGTAACGCCGTATCAACCGCTTTGAACCCAACCCGAGATTTGGCAATCGGGTGGCGGGGGCGCACTGCGCTAGCGGAAGCTCCCGAATTCAACGTCCACTCCGGGGGCTTCCGCTAGCGCAGTGCGCCCCCGCCACCCTTCTGGAGTGCATCGAAGGGTATACCGTTTAGCCGCGGGCATACGGGCCGGTGGACGGGCCGACGAGTTCGGCGAAGCCTTCCGCGATGCAGTCCTGGAGAACGCCGGCGGCTTGCAGGACGTCGCTTTGATCCACATCGAGATGGGTACAAGCCCGCAACCGCTGCGGTCCGGCGGCTCCCATGATGACACCTTTTTGTTTCAACAGGGCAACCAATTGACTCGCGTTACCAAGTTCAGCAGCGATATCAAAGAAGACCAGATTCGTTTCGATCTCGTTCGGGTCGATGCACACGCCGTCGATTTCTGCGATCGCGTTGGCGAACGCTTTTGCGTTGGTGTGATCTTCGGCGAGCCGATCGATGTGGTTTTCAAACGCATGAATCGCCGCCGCCGCCACAATGCCGGCTTGTCGCAATGCACCACCAAAAAGTTTTCGCGAACGCCTTGCCGATGCGACTTCTTCACGGGAGCCGACAAGCAACGACCCCATCGGACAGCCCAGCCCCTTCGACAGGCAAATCGAAATCGTATCCATTAACGGGCCGACATCTCCGGCTGTGTAACCGCCAGCGATCGCCGCGTTGAAGAACCGCGCGCCGTCCATGTGAAATTTCAAATCGTGATCGCGAACCCACGCGCTGACCCGTTCGAGGTGATCGAGCGAATAGACCTTCCCGCCACCGGAGTTCGTTGTGTTCTCGACACAGACCAAACGGGTGACGCACAAATGCTGGTTGTCGGCGCGAATCTTGCCTTCCAGGTCGGCGATGTCGAGCTTGCCATCAGCCGCAACAATCGTGCGAACCGTCACCCCACTGAGTACCGCCGGTCCGCCGGCTTCGAAGTTGGCGATGTGTCCGGTCTCGTTGATAAGCAATTCATCACCGGGCGAGCAATGCGAGCGCAGTCCCATCTGGTTGGACTGCGTTCCCGAGCAGGCGAACACGGCCGCTTCCTTGCCGAACATCTCGGCCGCCATGGCTTCCAACCTGTTGACCGTCGGATCTTCCCCCGACATATCATCACCAACTTCAGCGTTGGCAATCGCTTCGCGCATGGCGGCGGTCGGCTTCGTGACAGTGTCGCTACGCAAATCGATACGAGTTTCCGGCATCGGGGTCTGTCCTCTAGAAACGGCTGACTCGACGGTGTCGAGCTGGCATTCAACGTGGTGACGGTAAGCCATCCACTGTACTGGGCGGCTGCCGAGGCATCAATCGACAAAGGCGACCATCACAGAGACCGGCGAGCGGCCGATGTGTCGCGGCAGTCGCAACGGTCCCCGTTCATGAACAGGAAAAACAAGAACACCCGTGCCGGAAAACCGACACGGGTGCCAGGAGAAGTCGACTGATCGTCGTTTCCTTTCCGTCTTAATTGCAGAAGTTGTGGTAAGGCGAGGTGTAGTAGCCACCGGGCCGGTAGCCCCAGTAGTAATTCTGGTAGTGGGGGCGGTATCCGAAGTTCCATCCGTAGTGGCGGTAATTGTGATGATTGTTGTGATGATTGTTGTGGTGATTGTTGTGGTGACCACCGAAGTAGGACCGACTCGAATTCGAGCGGGACGAGGACGACGAGCCTCGACGCAGTACGCCACTTCCTCCACTTCTCGATCCACCCGAACGGCTGCTACTCATTCGTGAGCCACCGGAACGGCTGCCGCCGAAGCTGCGACCGCTCAAGCGACTGCCCGAACTGCGACCGGCGGAACTGCGTCCCCCTCCTGATCGGCCACCGGCCTGCGTCTGATCGACGGCAACCAACACGAGTCCCAAACCCAACACGGCCGCGACGAGATTCTTGTTGAAGCGTTTCATGGTTCTGTCCTTTTCTTTCCGGGGTAAGTGGTTTCCTCTGACACTTGCCCAAGCGGAAGAGCACGCCATCTGTTACAGCAGCGGGACGAGTTTTTCGGGGAAATCCTGAAGACAACGCCGGCGGATGACGTAACAGGCGATGAATGCACGTGTTGCGGATTCTCATTTCTGGCCCCACGCAAGACTCAACCTGGTGATCCGCTGGTTGTTTTTTGAATTCACGACCAGTAGTCTCATGAGCAATCCCCTTGACCCTCCACTCCTCTCGACGTGACAGACATCATGGATACCACCAACGGTACGCTGAATCGTAAACTTCGCATGGCTCTTGTCGGAGGCGGACAGGGGGCTTTTATTGGGCGCGTGCATGCGACGGCCGCTGTGCTCGATAACCGGGCTGAACTTGTGGCCGGGGCGTTGTCGTCCAATCCTGAAAAAGCGAAGGCCTCGGCTCCCGCGTACGACATCAAGCCCGATCGCGCCTATGGCTCGGTCGAGGAATTGATTGCCGGGGAATCGGCCTTGCCCGATGATCAGAGGGTCGACTTCATTACCGTCGCCACACCCAACCACACGCATTTCCCGATCGCCAAAGCGGCGTTGGAAGCCGGGTTCAACGTCATCTGCGATAAGCCGATGACCTTCGATTTGGCCCAAGCCGAGGAACTCGCCGGCGTCGTGGAAAGTTCGGGGGCTGTCTTTGCACTCACGCATAACTACACGGGATATCCGCTCATCCGGCAGGCGCGCGAGATGATTCTCTCGGGTGAACTGGGCGAGATTCAGGCCGTGCGGTCAAACTACATTCAGGGGTGGCTACGGACCCGGCTGGAAAACGAAGAGCAAAAGCAGGCCGCCTGGCGAACCGACCCGGCCAAGTCGGGGGCAGCCGGTGCCTTTGGCGACATCGGCACGCATGCGTTCAACCTGGGCCGTTACATGACGGGCCTGATTCCCGCCGAGGTTTCCTGCAACTTGAAAATCTACGAAGGCGGGCGACAACTCGACGACTATGGCCATGCCGTCATCCGTTATGAGAACGGAGCACTCGGTTCCGTGACCGCCAGCCAGATATCACACGGTCGCGAGAACGATCTGTCGATCGAGATCGACGGCATCAAAGGTGCGCTGGCTTGGCGTCAGGAACAACCCAACGAGATGATCGTCCGTCGCAACGGGCATCCGCACGCAATTTATACGCGCGACCCGAATGCCCCGTTCATGAACGAGTCGGGTGCGGCGGCCTGTCGCTTGCCGGCCGGGCATCCCGAAGCGTTCTTCGAGGCGTTCGCCAACGTGTACCGCTCGGCGTACGACGCCATCGTGCAACGGGCGAACGGTGAATCCTTCGAGACGACCGACACGGTTTACCCCAACGTGTGCGACGGCGTAGAAGGCATGTACTTCATCCAGCAATGCGTCGCCAGTAGCAGCGAAAACGGTGCCTGGCTGCCCATGAATCACAAACTCGCCCGCCGTTAAAATGTAAAGCCGCCAATGGCATCGGCGGACCGGGCCAACGTCACACAGAGTCCACTTGTCTTATTAAGAACCCGACTCCGCCATGTCTCGCCTCCCTCTGCATTTCCAAATTCTGATCGCACTCGTCATCGGCACAGCGGTGGGGTTGCTGTTGAACCCCGGCGATGTGGCAATCGAACGTGAGATCGAGGTGGTGCTCAAGCCGGTCGATGGGGGGATCTCGCTTGTCGAAACCGACGCGCGAGGAACCGTTCTCGTCGAGGAGAGCATCCCCGATGAGAAAACCCTCGAAAACCGCTTCTCGAAGTTGCACGAGCTGTTCGTCTCTAAGACGCCCCGTGAAGAGCTGCGGTTGAAGGTGACCGACCCGCGGGCACACATTGTCGAAGACGGCAACTCGGTCACGTTGAACTATCTGCGCCACCACAATGGCAGCAGTGCCGTTACGCGATACAAAGCCGACAGCGGTGACGAGTTCATCGAGAAGTTTCCGCAGTGGGCCGAGACGTATCGCGAACATGGCGGGGGAACCGCGCGGAGGATCGCCGTGATTGCCAAGGCGATCGGCGACCTGTTCCTGCGTCTGCTGAAGATGATCACCATTCCGCTGATCGTCACTTCGCTGGTTACCGGCGTGGCCGGTTTGGGGAACGCGAGCCGGTTGGGTTCGATGTTCGGCAAGACGTTGGGTTATTACTTCGTGACCAGCGTGCTGGCCATTTCGACTGGCTTGTTGATGGTCAACCTGATCCGCCCCGGCATCGGCGCGAACTTGCCCGGCGGTGGAGAAACGGTGGCCGGGGAAGATGAATCGCTCGCCAAGGTGTTCGGCGGCTTGATCGACAAGGTCATTCCCACGAACCCCATCCAATCACTCGCTAGCGGCGACTTCCTGTCGATTATCAGCTTTAGCATTCTCGTCGGCGTGTTCATCGTTCTGGTCGGCGGGGAAGGCGGCGAGATACTGCGAAAACTTTTCAAAGCGTCCTTCGACGTGATGATGCGCATGACGATGGCCATCATCAAACTGGCCCCTATCGGCGTGCTGGCCTTCATGGTGTTTGCGACCGCCACGCAAGGGCTGGAAATCTTCAAAACGCTCGCTTGGTACATGCTGGCCGTGTTCATGGCGTTGATGGTGCATGCGTGTGTTGTCCTACCGTTGATTTTGAAGTTCGTCGCCAAGCGTAAGCCGCTGGAATTCGCCCAGGCGATGAGTCCCGCCTTGATGACCGCCTTCTCGACCGCCTCGTCGAACGCCACGCTGCCGCTGACGATGACCTCGGTCGAAAACCGGGCCGGTGTGTCGAACAAAGTCAGTTCGTTCGTGCTGCCGTTGGGGGCGACCGTGAACATGGACGGCACCGCGCTGTACGAAGTGGTGGCCGTGTTGTTCATCGCGCAGGCCTACGGAGGCGACATGTCACTCGCGACGCAATTGCTTATCGCGATCACCGCGTTAGCAGCCAGCGTGGGAGCAGCCGGCATTCCGCACGCGGGTCTGGTGATGATGGCCATCGTGTTGCAAGCGGCCAAGCTGCCGTTGGAAGCGCAGGGCATCATCATCGCTGTTGATCGCGTGCTCGACATGTGCCGCACCACCGTCAACGTCTGGAGCGACTCCTGCGGCTGTGCCGTGCTTGATCGGTTGGAAGGGAACGGCGAAGATTCAACGGGTGGCGGGGGCGCACCGCGCTAGCGGAAGCCCCCGGATTCGCGAAAGCCCATCTTGAAGCCGTTCGTCGCTCTCTTGTGGTCACCCGTTGTCTCGGGGGCTTCTGCTGCGCAGTGCGCCCCCGCCACCCGCCGCCACACCCCACCACCTCGGCAACAACTTGCGTACCAGCACAAACGCCGCCAGCCCGATGATTGCCCCACACACGTCGGCCAGCACATCGTAGATGTCGGCATGTCGGTTCACCGGGATCTGCAGCAACTCGTCGACCACCCCGTAGCCTGCTAGCACAGCCAAGGCGATTCCAAGCTGTCGCCGGCCCAGAGGCCAGCGCGTCGACCACCACAAGGCCAGCAGGAATCCCAACCCGCCGTAGGTTATCAGATGCGCCCATTTGTCGGCGTGTCGCGGTAGGTTTGAGAGTTTGGGCAGCGGCACGTGAGTGGAGACGAATAGCGCGATCCAATAGACGGCCAGCAACCAGCCCAACGGGCGGCGAAATCGGGCGATGCGTTTGTCGGTCGCTGCGAGCATGGGACAGTCTGGAACCTTGTTCGATTAGAGGATGGCAGGGATTCAAAGGGAGCACAGACATTCTTGTCTGTAAGTGTTCGACCTTCATCTAGAACAGACAGGAATGTCTGATCCACCCTGCGGAGTGAGGCCGGGCCTGCTGCAACGAATGCCCCATCGTCGGCTTGCCGCATGATGAAGGGACCGTGTGAGCCGAGGGTGGGTTGCGCTCGTTGTCGGTCACTTTCGGCGATCGCGGATTTCGCGGCTGGCGCGGGTGAGGATATCGCGTTCTTCCGAGGTCAGACTTTCTTCGCCTTCGCGGGAGATCTTTGCCAGAATCGTATCGACTTGGTCGCCGAGAGTCTCTTCGCTGGGTTGATGCAGGCGGACCTTCGGTTTCGATTTGAACATGCCGCCCTTGCGAGCTCCTCCAGTAAAAACTTTCCCCGAGAACAACCGGTTCCACAACCCGTCCAATCGCCAGCCACGTTTGTGATACAGATACCCGAACGCCAACCCGCCCAAGTGGGCCGAATGGGCCACGCCGTCACCGACCTTCACGCCTCCGAGTTCTACCAGAACCGGGAACAGGTCGTAGACCACGTAAAATGTAACCAGCCAGCGGATTTCGACTGGGATGACGAAGAACATATACAGCTTCCGCCGTGGGAAATGAATCGCGTAGACCATCAACACGGCCATGACGGCCCCCGACGCACCGATGGCCGGCGTCATGTCGCCAATCGCCAAGGCCAGCCCGAGATACACCACCCCGGCGATGACCGCAGCCGTCAGATAGAAAAACAGAAACTCTCTCGATCCATACATCTGTTCGAGCACGCTGCCGAACCACCACAGCAACAGCATATTCATCACGATGTGCATCACGCCGCCTCGGCTATGGCAGAAGGCATGCGTTAGCAACCGCCAGACCTGGCCTTGGTACACGGTCGCTCGCGGATCGAGGTCGAACCACTCCCCGACAACGGAAACCGGTGAAGAGTCTCGTAGGGCCGCCTGCTGGACTGCTTCCGTCGCACGCTCGAAGTCTGGGCCAACCGGTCGTGTCACAACCAGTTGCAACACGAAGACGATGATCGTGGCGATGATCAATCGCTTGCAGATGGGTGCGCGGTCGGCTCCGCCGCCGAAGCTACTACCGCCATCACTAAATCCTCCACCACCGCCTCCGTAGGACGGCTCGCGGATGTAGTCGCGGTTGGAGATGCCCATGCGGTGGATCCGTCACCAAAGAGGGGAGTCGCAAAAAAGAAAACTCGTCTTAGCCGCTGCAGAAGAACCGTTCGCAAGAATCACACGTGACACGGAAGGAATTAGGGCGTTGTTTTTTTCGGAGCGAGGCTCCCGGCGAGTTTCTGAATTTCGCTTCGCAGCCGAGTCTGTTCGTCGAACGCTGATCGTAAGTCTCGTCGCAATTTATCGACGGCCTGCTGCGTTGCGTTGCGGGCGTCTTCCTCGCGTTCGCTCGCCCCCACAAGTCCTTCCACCGCAGGGTCAGCCGCCTCGTCACCCAACAGGTCGACTTCACTGAGTTGCAGGATCGATGCCGCTTCGACAGCCACCGCATCCTGACTGGCCGAGTCGGCAATCGCATCGGCCAATCGCTGGTCCTTCGTGGTCAATTCCCGACGATACGACGTGAAGGCCGATCGATAGGCGTTGGGGATCAACGTGCGGACACGTGCATCGAACGGTTGTGTCCAATCGGTTGTCCAGCCGTCGGTCTCACCGGGACGCAATTGGCCGACCGGGTTCAGCAGCGCCTCATCGGCACGCAAGGAATTGCGGTCGGGCACTTGAAACATACCCAGGTAGGCCGAGCTGCCTTTTTGATCATCTCGACTGAAGACAAACACGGTAGGCAACTCGGGCCGGTTAGCCGCGTCGGGTCCGCCCAGTCCGTCGTTCATGCCAACATCGGCGGTCAATTGGCCACTGGTTTGGTCGGCCAGGACTCGCTTGCCTTTGCTCCAGACCGAACCCCAGCCCAGCTCGGCTTCGGCCAAGGCGATTTTCAAGCCCTTCAGTTGCTTCCGTTTCTCGACGAGCTGCTCCTGCATTTTGTCGGTTTCGACAACCAGTTCGCCGGCCTTCTTCATCCAACTGTTGCGAACATCCAGCAGCCGCGACGCCAGCACGGCTCCGCCGGCCCCGCCCAGGATGATGAAACCAATCAGAATTTTTCCAAAAATATGCATTCAGCTCGATCCGAGAGAACTACGACGTGCGACGGCCGGCCGTTCAATTCGTCGGCCATTTCATGATGTCGTCTTGAAATTCATAATAAGTCTGCTTCACGTCCCTGGTCAAGAAGAATCAGTGGCAGACGTCGATTGCAGCCGGTTGCAACCGATAGAACCACTCTAATCGGACGGTCATCGGGAGCAAGTCAGGGTTATTCAGCGTTGCTCACGAGGCGGATTGCCGCAGATTCTAGCGGTCGTGAGCGTTCCAATCCGACCTGCTTCGACTACAATATCCCGCATGATTACCACTACCAAACGCAAGATTATTCGTGCGGACCTAGGCCCGAACGAAGTCCCCTGCGACCATTGTACGGCCAAATGCTGCCGGTATTTCGCGTTGCCGATCGATACGCCGAAAACGTGGGAAGATTTCGATCATCTGCGTTGGTACTCGCTGCATGGCCGGATTTCTTTCTTCGTCGAAGACGGCACTTGGTACCTGATGGTGCATGCCGACTGCAAACACATTCGTGCCGATCAGATGTGCGGCATCTATGAAGATCGCCCGCAGATCTGTCGCACGTACTCGGCCGACGATTGCGAGTTCGACGACGATTGCACCTACGAGAAGTTTTTCGAGACGCCGGAACAGATTTGGGAATACGCCCAAGCCGTTCTGCCCCCGAAACGATCGGACCGCGCGAACCGAACCACAACGTTACCCATCCTCTCCGGGGCCGTCTGATTCCAGCGGCTGTATTCTCGCTGCGGCTATTTTCGCACCCTGCACTCGTTTTGGTTCGCCTCTCGTGTCTCGTCATCCCATCAAGCCTCGGACGCTCAAGGGGTTTCGCGATCATCTTCCCGATCGGATGATGGCCCGCGAACACCTGGTCGACATTGCGCGAGGCGTGTATCGCAGTTTCGGCTTCAGCCCGATCGATACGCCCTCGTTGGAATACACCGAAATCCTGCTTGGTAAAGGCGGGGACGAAACCGACAAGCAACTCTTCCGATTCACCGACCAGGGTGATCGCGACGTGTCGATGCGGTTCGATCTCACGATCCCCTTCGCCCGGTTCGCCGCGCAGCATTTGCAAGAGATCGGCACGCCGTTCAAACGCTACCATATCGGCACCGTTTGGCGAGCCGAGAAGCCGCAAAAGGGTCGTTACCGCGAGTTCATGCAGTGCGATTTCGACACCATTGGCACCACGTCGAACGCGGCCGATATCGAAACGCTGTTCGTCATTCACGACCTGATGGAGCAGATCGGGTTTTCCGGTTTTCGCGTGCAGGTTAACAACCGCATGGTGCTCAACGGCCTGCTCGACAAACTCGACTTGCATGACAAAGCCGTCGGCGTGTTGCGCGCACTCGACAAACTGAGCAAGATCGGTCGCGACGGGGTGATCACCGAATTGGTCGAGAAAGTCGGCACCACTGCGGAACAAGCCAAGCAGGTCATCGAACTCGTGGCCGCCGATGGAAACACCGAGGACGTACTGTCCCGACTGGAATCTCTTCTGGAAGGCAGCGAGCAAGGGCAAATCGGCGTCGCACGATTGAGGGAATTGTTCGCCGCGTGTCGGACCGCCGGCCTGGATGAACGTCGCGTAAAACTCGACGTCTCGATTGCACGCGGACTCGATTACTACACCGGCACGATTTACGAAACGTTCCTCGACGACCTGCCCGGCATCGGCAGTGTGTGTTCGGGCGGACGTTACGACAACCTGGCCGAGCTGTTCACCACGCAAGCATTACCCGGCGTGGGGGCGAGTTTGGGACTCGATCGGCTGTTGGCGGCGATGGAAGAACTCGAGATGATCGAGTCCACAAGCACACCGGCGGCCGTGCTGATGACGGTCCTCGATGCCGAACACGTCGGCGACTACCTGCGAGTCGCTCGCATTTTACGTGCTGCGGGGATCGCAACCGAGGTGTTCCCTGATCCTCGCGCACTCAAGAAACAGATGAAGTACGCGTCGCGACGAGGATTTCGCGTGGCGATCATCGCCGGCGAAGATGAGTTCGCAGCCGGTACCTGGCAGGTGAAGAATCTTGCCGCCAGTGAACAGGCCTCGGTCGAGGAATCGCAGTTGGTCGAGCACATCGGCGGATTGCTTGCCGATTGAGTCTACGAGGAGGGGGCCGATTCGTGGGCGCTGCCGATGATGTCGGTCAGTTTGTCACAGCCTTCTGCTTCCAGCGTGGCCTGCACTTCACCGACAAGTCGTTCCGCCAAACCGGGGTCGTAGAAGTTGGCCGTCCCGATTTGCACGGCGGACGCACCGGCGACGAGAAACTCCATCACGTCGTCGATCGAAGCAATTCCGCCCACGCCGATAATCGGCACATCAACCGCCTCGGCAACCTGCCAGACGACGCGCAACGCGAGCGGTTTAATCGCCGGCCCGCTGAGTCCTCCGAATCGCCCGCCGAGAATCGGCTTTCGCTTCCGCCAATCGACCGCCATGCCTTTGAAGGTATTCACCAGCGAGACCGCATCGGCACCGGCGTCCGCAACAGATTGTGCGATGGCAGTGATGTCGGTCACGTTCGGAGTCAGCTTGGCGATCACCGGTAAATCACACGCATTGCGCACCGCGTTCACGACTTCACCGGCCAACTCGGGAACCGTGCCGAAGTCGACACCGCCGCTGACGTTCGGGCAGGAGATGTTCAATTCCAATCCGGCCAGCTTGGGGAAGTTGTTCAGCTGTGACGCCATCGCGGCAAACTCGTCGACTGTCTTTCCCGCGATATTGGCGATGATCGGAGCGCCCAGTCCGAGCAGATAGTCGACGTGCTTCTCGATGAAGGTATCGAGCCCGTCGTTGTCCAACCCGATCGAATTCAGCAAACCGCAGTTCGCTTCGATGGTACGCGGGGGCGGATTGCCAATTCGCGGCTGCGGTGTGACCGTTTTGGGGATGATCCCGCCGAGCTTGGAGAAGTCGACGTAGGCGGTCATCTCTTTGGCGTACCCGAACGTTCCCGAGGCAACGAGAATGGGGTTCGGGAGCTGCAAGCGATTCAGTTGGATAGCCAGTTCGACAGACACGCACACACCTCAGACCGGACGGCAAGAGCAAAACAGGGAATGCTCGCCATCCTAGTTGGGCGTGCGCCGCTGGGCAACTTGGCGCGAGTCGGCTGCTTTAGATCACGCCGCCGTGCGTTCGGTAGGGAGTGGCGATGTCGGGCATTTCCATCGCCCACACGCGTTCCCAAATCTGCGGGATGTGCCGCAAGCTTTCCGAAATGTAGATCAACTGCCGCGTACGGGCATCGCGCGACGAGGAGTAGATCGGAATGAAGCATCCGGTGTTGATGGCGGCTGCCGTGACCAGCAGCAAGGGCATGAGAAGTTTGCGCATCGGAAATCTCCCTAACGACGACGATCGCATCGTAACCCGCCAACGGCGCGGGTCGATGTTCGACGTTCCCTGTCTTTTTTGTGATGGTATCGCGAAAGGAATCAGAAGTGTGGTTGGCTGCCGACGCTACTCCGGAGAACCCGGGACGTAAGTCGAAGCCGGCAGTGGTGTTCCTGCTGCCGGAGAGGCAGCGGGGTGTACGGGTGCGTTGGCCTGCGGAGCCGGGGTATTTCCGGCCGCTTCGGTCTGGCGAGCCGCATTAGCCTGTTGTTCGAGCAGAAGAACGCGTTCTTCCATCTCTTTACCAGGCTTGAAGGTGACGACAAATTTCTCGGCCACATCGACGCGTTCGCCGGTGCGAGGGTTACGTGCTTTTCGGGCGGCACGCTTCTTGACCTCGAAAACGCCGAAATTGCGCAATTCGATCCGACGCTCTCTGACCAGCGTATCAACGATGGCATCGAACGTTTTCTGTACGATTTCCTTGGTCTTCAGCTGTGTGAGACCGATTTCCTCGGAAATCACCTTAACAATTTCTTTCTTGGTCACGACTCGAGCCTCCCGCGAGAAGTGCCATCGGACAAAATGCTCGGCCGCCGAGCGATGCCAATGCGTCTCAACTGTAATGCCAACTTGGATTTAGTGTCAAGTCGAGTTGTCGGGACGGCCCCTTCGACGGTTGGTGAGACGCCCTGTTTTTCGCTGGTTTGCGAGGAATTGAAGCCATTCAAAGATCGCAGGAGGGAAACGGGAGCCAAGGGAAAACTCGCTTGGTCCTGGAGCGGATTTGGCCCGAGAGAAGATGATGTGTTGTGATGTAACATATTAATATTATGTATGTTGCGAATGACAAAGCCTGTCAGATCGCACGCCCAAGTTGTCGATTTGTGTTCTCACTCCAGATTCGGTTGGCAGGACTCATTTCTCACTGAATGATTGGCCACCTGCGATCTGAGACCCCGCCAGCGCACCGAATTTTGGCATCTATCCGTCTTATCGACCCGGCATAGCCGTTATAATCACGAAAATCGTTGCAATCCGTAGATTTTAACGCGATCTCTCGATCTTTTGGGCAGGGTTGGAGCAGCCATCCCAGTCGGTTGGTGAGATCTGAGGGCTGTCAAACGTCGATCATCGCGGCTCGCTGCTGGATCTCTTCCAGGCTGACAAACGCCCCTTGGCCCGCTCCAGGACAGTCGGCCTGCATTTCCTGCCAATCTTTGGGGCTGGCGATGTTTGAATTCCAGAAAGGCCAGCTGCGACACTGCTTGGGGCGAGCGGAATAGATCGTGCAACGTCGTTCGGCTCCGTCGAAGAACGTGCAATCGCCGTTGGCGTAGTCTTTCAGCGTGACCCGTCGGCCATAAAGCTTCGTGTGGAGCAGACGGACCTCGCCGATGCTTTTGCCGAGATGATCGGCGATGGTTTGGAGTTCCTCGTCGTCGACCCACACCATCCCCGGAGCACCCGTGCAGCAGTTGCCACATTGCGTGCATTCAAATTGCAGGCCGTCCTTGTACCAAGGCTGCTCGTCAGTCATGACGCGAGTGTAAGAGACAGCCAGTCGGTCAGCAACATGACGGGTGGCGCGAATGTCGTCCTCGATTACGGTTAACCTCGTTATTCGATAAATCAAACTACGAAGGCACCAAGACACAAAGAATTGCCCGCAGGCCTGTCAGCACGCTAACTTCGTACGCAGATCATCGCAGATCAGGTCTGTATTTTCTCCGTGATAATCTGCGTTCATCCGCGTCATCTGCGGCCCATTCTTCGTTTTTCGATTTGCACTGGCCTTCTGCCGTATATTCTCCGAGACTCTTCGTGTCTTGGTGCCTTCGTGGTTTTTCCTGATCGTACTGGATTCACAATCGTTCCTGACGACACCCGGCGGCATTCATCAATGAGGGTGCGAGACGTTCGCAACTTGTGCGAACCGTCTACAATACAGCCATGACCAGTTTGCCCGAAGATGTGACCGAGAACCGATTAAGCGGCCGAATACCCGTCGGTGGACTCGTGCTGTGCGGTGGCCGGAGCCGACGCATGGGACGTGCGAAACTCGCGCTGCCGTTCGGTGACGAGACGATGCTGGAACGCGTCGTGCGGATTCTGGGGGAGGTGGTCACGCCGATTGTTGTGGTGGCCGCCCGGGATCAGCAACTGCCGGAACTTTCAGACGACGTGCTGATTGTCCGCGACGAGCAGGACGACCTCGGTCCGCTGGGGGGATTAGCTGTTGGGCTGGAAGCAATGGAGGGCATTGTTGACGCTGCGTTTGTTTCGTCATGCGACGCCCCCTTGCTGCAACCGGCCTTCGTGCAGCGCATGATCGAATTGCTCGGCTCTCACGAAGTGGCGGTTCCGAAAGAGGACGACTATTATCACCCCTTGTCGGGCATGTATCGAACGTCGTTGGGGAAACGAGCACAGCAGCTGATCGCCAACGATCAACGACGACCGTTGCATCTGATCGAACAATCGGACGCGTTCCTCGTTGATGTCGAAACCCTCCGTGATGTCGACCCGCAACTCGATTCCCTACGAAACACGAATACGGTAGAGGACTACCGGCGGGCCCTGCATGACGCAGGTTTTGATGCTGCTGTCGAAACGGACAAGTCACTTTTTCAATAACACACTCAGCGATTCTTAATGTCCGATCCGGTGACCAACAACCCAGACGTACGCATGCGAGGCTTCACCAGCCGATCGTTGGTGGAAGACGTTTTGGCTTGGGTCGACGAGCACGCACAGCGATTGCCGGCCGAGTCGGTCGAACTTGCGAAGGCCAGCGGGCGCATGCTGGCGGAAGACATCATCGCAACACACGACGTTCCGCCGTTCGACCGCGCGTCGATGGATGGCTACGCCTTGCAGGGAAACGCGACCGATGGAGCGGGTGATTACAATCCGCTTGAATTCCGTCTGTTGGGCGAATCGATGCCGGGAAACGCATTTGCCGGCAAGTTGGAAACGGGGACAGCCATCCGCATCATGACCGGCGCACCGGTCCCGTTGGGTGCCGACGCGGTTGTTCCAGCCGAGTACGCGACCGAATCCAACGGCGTGGTACGCATCACGACGTCCGTCTCGCCGGGCAAACACATCGGGCGAATCGGGGAAGACGTTCAAGCGGGCAGCGTGATTCTGAATGCGGGCCGTCGGCTGAGACCGCAAGATCTCGGGGTATTGGCATCGGTCGGCGTGCCACGAGTCACCGTAACGCAGCGTCCTGCCGTGCGTGTCATCATCACGGGCGATGAACTTGTCCTGCCGGGTGATCCGCTGGGGGCGGATTGTATTTTTGAATCGAACTCGTTCGTGCTGCGCTCTCTGATCGAACGCGACGGCGGGGAAGTGGAATCGATGCGACGGGTCCGAGACGACCGAAAGTCAATCGCCGAAGCCATGCGTGATGCCGGGGCCGATGTGGTGCTGGTTTCGGGAGGATCGAGTGTTGGTGCGGAAGATCATGCGCCGTCGATTCTTGATGACGAAGGTGACTTGGCGATTCACGGCGTGGCCATGCGGCCTTCCAGTCCGGTCGGCATGGGACGCATCGGCGAGACGATGGTGTTCTTGTTACCGGGCAACCCGGTCTCCTGTTTGTGCGCCTACGATTTCTTCGCGGGTCGGGCCATTCGCCTGCGCGGCGGACGTGCCTCCGACTGGCCTTATCCTCGCCTGACAGCGACCGTCGAACGCAAGATCGTCTCGGCAATCGGTCGCGTCGATTATTGTCGTGTACTGCTCAATGACGGACGCGTTGTTCCCCTCTCGACAAGCGGCGCGTCGATTCTTACTTCGACAACCCGCGCCGACGGCTTCGTGATCGTCTCCGCTTCCAGCGAGGGATACGCGGTCGGAGCAACCGTCGAGGTCTTCTTGTACGATTCTTCATCTGCGTGAAACCAGAAGTAGGGCAGGCTCCCGCCTGCCGCCGTATTCATTGAACGTGACCATTCACAAGCGGCAGGCGGGAGCCTGCCCTACTAGTGCGTCCATTCCAATCTGTCAGGTTGATTAACTCGCCGGGAGCACGCCAACGAGCGTGCGGATAAGTTCGCAACCTGTCAAATTGAAGTGGTCACACCACTACGGACTCTCCAGTCTAATGTCTTCCGAAAAAGCATGAGCGAAACTCCTCTCAATCCGGCCACACGACGGGCAGCCGAGCAACAGCAGTTCCTCGACGTTGTCAGCCGCGACACGGCGACCGAACGGTTTCACGAGCACCTATCGCTCGTGCCGTTGGGTGTGGAAACGGTCGATTTGGCGAATGCGTTGGATCGTGTGCTCGCGAACGATGTGGCGGCGGAAGTCGATGTGCCGGCGTTTGATCGCTCGAATGTCGACGGCTTCGCCGTGCATGCGGCCGACACGTTCAACGCAATGGAAGAAGCACCGCGATCACTGCAACTCAACGATGAAGTGCTCGCTCCGGGTGTCCAATCTAAAACGACAGTGGAACCAGGAACGGCCACTCCGATTGCTACCGGTGCAATTGTTCCGCGTGGCGCGGACGCGGTGGTGATGATCGAACAGACGGAACTCGTCGACGGCAAGTCTGAACTGCAAGTGCGACGCGCCGTCTCACCGGGTCAGCACATTGCGTTTGCCGGGACCGACATTGCCCGTGGCGAAACGGTGCTGCGAGAAGGGCATCGAGTGACATCGCGCGAGATCGGCGTATTGGCGGCTGTGGGGTTAGGGCAAGTCGACGTGTTTCGCCGCCCGCGTGTTGCGATTGTTTCGACGGGCGATGAAATCATCGCACCGGGAGAAACGCCTCGGCCGGGGGCGGTGTTCGATTCCAATCAGGCGATTCTTTCCGCCGCCGTTCGCGAATTGGGAGCCGAACCGGTGCCGATGGGAATCGTTCCCGACGACGAAACGCGACTGCGCGACGTCTTACAAACGGCGCTCGATTG
>Ga0115002_10003109_pt1 | contig 20982 bp, 21 predicted proteins | sample ArcticOcean_MG_C_8_FD_89576 | JGI IMG/M metagenome (GOLD analysis project Ga0115002, IMG submission 89576) | Marine microbial communities from western Arctic Ocean - ArcticOcean_MG_CB11_86 | ecosystem: Environmental > Aquatic > Marine > Oceanic | place: Arctic Ocean: Canada Basin | collected... | reverse complement strand
TCAACCCGCCAGATCCGAACCACGGTCACCGCTGTGATACCAGGCAGTCGCGACGTGTGAAGTCGGCCATCGGCGTCGCTAGAAACTCTCGGGACTGGGTTTCACGGGAGGCTACCTGAATGCCGGTTTCGTGTGCTACCGGCAAGACTCCAACCAGGTCTTCCGCAAGCAGATCGATTATCTTGTTGTCTTGGCTCGTTGGTAAAATGGGAACTCTTGTTAAGGGTCTACGATTATTACGACGATAACGATTAGTACGTGGAGGGGCAGCCAATTCCGACGATTCCTATGTCGGTTCGTCTTCTGGGATGTCGACAGGTCAGTGTCCACGGAGAGATACCATGTCCGAGTCTCTTCAAGCACAGTGTCGACGAACGATCAGCCACTTGCTGTTGTTGTCGATCTTGGGCACGACGGGGTGTGCCAGCATCACCAGCGGCACGACCCAGAGTGTCTTTGTCAACTCTTCACCGTCCGGAGCCAACGTTGAGGTTGATGGGCTCCAGGCCACAACTCCCGCCAAACTCGAACTCAAGAGAAACCAAGCGAGCCATAACGTCCGCGTCACGAAGGAAGGATATGAGCCGGCCAATGTCAGCATTGGCAGGAAGTTCAACCCTTGGGTGGCCGGAAACCTGTTATGGGGTCATGGATTCTTGGTGGGAGTGGTTGTTGACTTTGTTTCCGGCGGAGCGTGGGACCTGGATACAGACCGGATCGACCTCACGCTCTCCCCTGACGAAAAGAAACAGTAACGGCCCACCGCGGGAAGTCCGGAAAGAGCGACGTCGGTGCCAGTGAGCCACTCCGTGGTTCGGGCCGGTACTTGTGAGCGTACGGCCGCGTCTTGCCCCCCAGTCTCCCCACCCCAGCCCCGGCGTACAACCCGCCCAGATCCGAACCCCGGTCCCCGGCGTCCGGTGGTGGGGCCGTCAGGCGTTTGATCTGAACCGCGAAGCGTTCGTGATCACTATGGCATGAATCCGCTCGGGCAGAACCTGTTCCTTGCACGGCGAATGGTGGAGTCAGGCGTCCGTTTCATGACGGTCAACGGCTGAGCGGGGCAGGCCGATCACGACAAGAAAGGCTCGCCGAGCAGCAGTTGGGACATGCACGGCGGCAACATGGGCATGGGCAACGCGTTCGGCTCGGTTGCCATGTTGCACGTTGCCGCCGCCTGCCCGGCTATCGACAGTGACACTTATTCAGCCGATACCCTAGGACAGCTTTACCACGACTCCGACCTACTGACCGAACCGTTGAACTTCAGCTCCGCCGTGGCGTCTGTTCCTGAAGGGCCAGGATTACGCGTCGAACTAGACGAAGAGCTGATAGAGAAGTGTCGGGACGCTTCTACCACCGCGACACAGCTTGCTTAACCTGAGCATTTAGTTCGCTACGACACCAACGAAGCAAGCTGCACCTTATGACAGAATATTGTGAACGACCCGGCCTTCAACATCCGTAAGGCGGAAATCGCGACCACTATATGGATAGGTTAGTCGTTCGTGATCGAGGCCGAACTGGTGCAAAATCGTCGCGTGCAAATCGTGGACGTGGACTTTGTCTTTGACTGCGGTGAATCCGAATTCGTCTGACTCTCCGTGGATGGTGCCGCCTTTAATTCCGCCGCCCGCCATCCACATTGTGAAGCCGTTCGGGTTGTGGTCGCGGCCATCGCCACTTTGCGAAGTTGGCGTTCTGCCGAATTCGCCGCCCCAAATCACCAAGGTCTCATCAAGCAAGCCACGCTGTTTCAAATCGGTTAGCAGTTGGGCAACGGGCTGGTCAATGTCCTTGCAAAGTTGCTTATTTTTCTCATTGTGTTTGCTGTGCGTGTCCCAGGGCTGGCGGTTTCCGTAATACACCTGCACAAAGCGAACACCTTTTTCGCTGAGTCGTCTGGCTAATAGACACGCCTTTGAGAATTGGCTGTCGCCGTAGGCTTCTTGAGTTTGTTTGGTCTCGGTCGCAATGTCGAAGGTGTCGAGCGCTTCAAATTGCATTCGGTAAGCGAGCTCCATCGAGCGAATACGAGTTTCCAGCGAGTCGTCGCCAGGGCGTTTTTTCTGGTGCTCACGGTTCAGCCTTTTGACCAAGTCAAGCTGTTCCCGCTGTTCGCCTCGCGAAAGAAACTCGTTCTTTAAATGCGGAATCATTCTTGCCGGAGTTAGGTCAGAGTAATTAATATGAGTCGCCTGATGTCGGCCAGGCAAGAACGCTGCCCCCCACAGTTTGGGCCCGACGACCGGCTTGCCCGGGCACAAAGCGATGTATCCAGGCAGGTTGTCGTTTTCCGAACCTAGTCCGTACGACATCCACGAACCCAAGCTGGGTCGCGTAGGTGTGAGGACTCCGAGATTCATCATGCAGAGAGCCGGGGCGTGGTTGGGGAAATCGGTATGCATCGAACGGATGATTGCCATGTCGTCGATGTGACCAGCCGTTTTTTGAAGATGTTCCGAAACTGGAATTCCCGATTGACCGCAGCGTTTAAACCGAACCGGCGAGGGCATTAGCCCGGCAGTGGGGGATGCTGTGCGGATATCAGCCCCAGGGGGTTTCTGGCCTTCCAACTTCTTGAGCATCGGTTTCGGGTCGAACGTATCGACTTGGGATGGCCCTCCGCTCATAAACAAGAAGATTGCTCGCTTGGCACGTGGAGCAAAATGGGAACCTTTCTGCGTCGAAGTCGCCGTTTGTTGCAGCAAACTCGCAAGCCCCAATGCGCCGAAGCCGCCCCCGACTGTTCGGAGTATTTCGCGACGTGAGATGGGTTGATTGAATTGTTGAGGTTGGGCCATTTTGAAAATCAGTCGATATATAGGAATTCGTTGCTACTTAACATGGCATGAATGTAACGGATCCAGCGGGTTTGAGGTGCTGCGGCAGTCGATCGTTCTTCGTATGTGCCGTGATTCGATTTACCAGAAGCGTCACTGGCTTGTGTCGTAGTTAACGGGTCAGTCCGCAAAGGCCAGTAGACCATCGGCTGAGACGCTAAAACTGCTTCAGCGTATTTGGCATGCGACTTCAGTTTGCCCGTTGGGCTTTGGGCATCAAGCAGACTCGACGCTGCGTAATGCTTAGCGATTTCTTCGTCGCTCAATGGACGATCAAAAATAGCGGTTTCCTGAAGCTGTCCTCGGAAATTTGCAAAGTTGTCACGGCGGCCCCCGACAAACACGAGGCTCGAACCAGACCGGTACCCCAGTTTGGCAGCCCCACTGGCTCCGCCTTTACTGGTCCCATTGAGATAGAGAGAGACAGTCTCGCCTTTTCGGACCACCGCAACGTGATACCAGTGGTTGACTTTGAGGATTTCGGAACCCGTTATCGTGGTCTTGTTCGCGACGCCGTTGTAAAATAGTAGACGCCCAGGTTTTCCGCCTGACGTACCGCTAATTCCGAAGTGGTCGCCGTGGTCGTTCGGCGGTAGTTCGGCTCCGCGTGAGAATATATAGCCTGTCACCGGCCGTGACTTCACAGGCTCAGTGTTGCGAATCCACATTTCGACGGTGTAATCGTCGCCAAGTTCCGTCAGTTCGGCCTTTACTCGTTTGCCTGAAAACGTCGGGGCGACAGCAGCATCATTTTTCAGTAACGTGGATGAAGGTGTTTGTGCAGCGTCGGCTGGAAGAAACTCCCGAGCAATGGCCAGTTCTGTCGTCGATGGAACGCGACCGAACACCAAGCGGTGGGCGAGACGGATGCGATCATCGGGTGACTGGCCTGCCTGTTTCTGAATCCGGTTTCCCAACGCAGTGGCCTGCTCACGCATGAAGGGGGAATTCAGAATAAACAGCTGCTGCAAAGGGGTTGTCGTGTCCGCTCGCTTTGCACAATGAATTGCGGGGTCGGGAAAGTCGAATGTTTGTAGCGTGTCGCTGAGTTTGTGCCGCGAAACAGCCGCGTAAATGGTCCGACGCTTGAATACCATTGTATCGGCATCGCCCGATGGTCCTCCGGCTTTCCTGTCGAGCTGCCCGCTGACTGCAAGGACCGAATCTCGTAATGCTTCCGCGTTTAGTCGGTGTCGATTAAAGTGCGACAGCAGCCGATTGTCCGGGTCAACCGTTTTTAGTAGGTCGGTGTCTCTCGGTGTGGATGACTGCTGGTACGTTGAAGATTGCATGATGTCGCGGTGCAGCCATTTAATCGACCAGCCGTTTTTCATAAAACGAACGGCCAGGTCGTCCAGCAACTTCGGATGTGACGGCTTGGAGCCGGCCGTACCAAAATTACTTGGTGAGTCGACTAGCCCGACGCCAAAGTGGTGCATCCACACGCGATTCACAAATACTCGTGCGGTAAGCGGGTTATCGCGGCTGGTAATTGCCAGGGCCAATTCTAAACGACCGCTGCCGTTCGTGTAGGGTTCGTTTTTCTCTGGAGAAAGCACTCGCAGGAAGCCCCGCTGAACTTGCTTTCCAAGTCGGCCGGCGTCACCGCGGACAAACACATTTAGATCGCGGGGCTTATTGGGGAAGTAGACAATCTTCATTCGGTCTTTGTTTATTTCTTCAACCCGCACTTGTTCTTCAGTAAGAGAATTGGCGACTGGAATTTCAAAGCCCGGCGTCTTCTTGATCTCGGAAATATCTTTCTTGTTTTTTTCTGCACCCTGTTTGGCCTGTTCAATGAGCTGCTTCGCCTCGGCAATTTGTTGCAGAGCCTTGTTCGGGTCAAAGGGTTTAGGAGCGGCAGCACCGTCTTTCGTCTTACTCTCTGCAGGCGGTATTGCACCAGATGCGTGTTTCTTCAGTTTCTTCTGCAGCTCTGCGATTTTTTTGGGCAGCTCTTTAATCTGTTTGTCCCATTCTGTAACCATCGCTTCGAGTTGTTTGACTTTGTCGCGGGCCGGTTGTGTTTTGGCGATTTCTTCTTCTGTAATTACTGGTCGAGTCGTCTGCCGGCATGATGCAAAAATACTTGCCATCGAATAATAGTCTTCGACCGTTACGGGATCGTACTTGTGGTCGTGACAGCGGGCGCAGGCTAGCGTTAGTCCTAAAAGTCCGCGGCCAATTGCATCAACGCGGTCTTCCCATTCGTCGGCATAGCGGTTCTCAAGAACCAACTTCGCGAGGGCGACCTCTTTGTGATACGAGGGTGCCAAGCCTTGGAACCCAAGTGCGGCATGATCTTCCGGTCCCGTCTCGGAAAGAAAGTCGGTTGCCAGTTGCCTTACAATGAACTCGTCGTAAGGCACGTCATTATTGAGTGCCTGGACAACCCAGTCGCGGTAACGCCAGGCGTGGGGGTACGGCCCGTTGTGCGGGCCCATATTGGTATTGTCTTCTGAGTAGCGGGCAACGTCGAGCCAATGCCTAGCCCAGCGCTCGCCGTAATGCGAAGTTTGTAGTAGCCGATCTAGCAGCTTCGCGTAAGCGTTTGGAGATTCATCATTCAAAAACCGGTCGAGTTGTTCAATTGTCGGCGGCAACCCTGTTAGGTCAAAACACGCACGCCGAATCAGTGTTTGACGTCCAGCTTTCTGTGCAGGAGCTAAGCCCTCAGCTTCGATTTTCGACAGGATGAATGCGTCAATCGGTTTTTGAATCCAGTCAGCATTCTGGACAGGTGGTGCAGGAGACTGCTTCGGTTTCTGGAATGACCAGTGCTGCCTGGCAAGTTTCCAGTCAATCTCTTTTCGTGAAGTTACTGCAGACGGTGCATCCCTTGGGTCAGGCGCCCCCATTGCAATCCATTTTTCGAAGTCCGCGATCACCTTGTCCGGAAGTTTCCCGGCGGGTGGCATCTGGTAAGAGTCTTCGCCGTACTGAATTGATTCGATTAGCAGACTTTCGTCGAGTTTATTGGGGACAACGGAAGGCCCCGATTCGCCGCCGGTCCGAGAAGCCTGCCGACTATCCAGCAGCAACCCGCCCTTGAGCTTGCCATCTTTTTTGGCTTGAGCCGAGTGACATTCGTAGCAACTGGCGACCAAAACGGGCCGAATCCTCTTTTCGAAGAAATCAAGCGCTGCAGCATCAGGCTTCGAAGTTTCAGGCTCTGCCGCGCTAACTGTTTGGACAATTAGAGCGACAGTAATTTGTAGTAACAAAACAATCCGAAGACTCATGAACACACTCTCCGACCGATTTCGGTTTCGTAATCAACCGACATTTTCCAGAAAATCGAGTTCCGACCGCCCGTGTGATCGGCTGATTTGATCCGACATTTCCCAGATGGATTGAGCCTCTGGAACTGATCCAGATTCGCAATGCCAGCCATTCTAACAACTCGCCCCCTCCCCTCGACTACCGCGTGGTGGAAATTTGACATTTTTTCGGCGCTGCCCGGCGCGAGTGGTTTTTTAGCCGAGGAAACGGGCTGTTGAGACTGTTTCCCAATGCCTGACGCAGGGTCGGCGCAGACTGTCCCTTCGACTTGTCGCATTTCTGGCCACCGGTGCCGCTTAAGCGGGACGCATCGCGACCAGTGGCGGCGGGATTGACAACCGTGCGATCCGATTGAGGATCAAGGCGAACAAGTTCCGCGTCACCGCCACCTCCGCCAGTTGCAAAAACACATACTTCGAGTGCCGCGTCACCGTCGGAATCGGTATTTTGGTTGTTGCTTCAGCGCTCTTCGTCTGTGAGTACTTTCGTGCAGCGCGGTCCGGGTCTGGCGGTTACCGCCCCTGAGTTGCACGCCGGGACTGGGACAAAGAAAGGCGAGGAGGAGACGCATGGTGATCGGCACCTCACTCCCCGCTCAAAGCGAGAGACTCGACCTCGAACGGGGTGGTGGTGTGCGGTGCGACTTCTGAGCGTCACGCGTTTTCACGTGCTTGCACAATGAGCAGAGAATCAGTCTGCGTTAGTCCACCAGTGGTGGGCTAACGCAATCTTACGCTTCGCCTTGGGAAACTTCGTCGAAGGAATCTTCTTCCTGGCTGGCTTACGTTCTTCAGATGAAGTCTTCGCCATGAGGTTCTCCTTTCACAATCATGAAGTTCCGAGCGGGGAAGCAACTACTCCTTCCGCCGTCTCCCGTCTGGTACGCCCAGCTTCGCACGTCGAGGCAGAACTGCCGAGTACGTTCTTCCAGTCAGTTTCACGACTTCAGGTATCGGTAGCGTCCGTGCCAGTTCCTCTTCGTGTTCCGACCATGCTTTCCCGGCCTTGGGTGGTCTTGCTCCTCGACGCTTGCTTGCCTCGCTAAGCTTCTTTCTTGTTTCGTCTGAGGCTTTCCGGCCGACGTTGCAGGCTCGGAGAATTCCCTTAGCCTGATTTGCTTCCTGCTTAACGGCCTCAGCCAGATCGTCAAACAGCACGATGACTCGACGGCTCCTGTCGTTGAGCGGCTGCCCGATCGGCCACGGGATCAGTGCATCAGTCAGGCCGACGATTCGAACCTCACCGTGGATTTCATCGGAGACAATGTCGCCGTACTCAAACTTTGGCGTCTTGTATGTGCCGTATCGAAGTTTGAATCGATCTGAATCCTGCATAACGTAAATCTACATTGGGACGGCTCGGGTTAGGCTGTGCCCGAGGGGAAGTCACTGTGCTAAGGCAACATCACACGGCCGCCGCTGACGACGAGTGTTTGACCAGTGATGAATCGCGACTCCTCAGACAGAAGAAATCGTGCGAGATCGGCGACGTCTTCCGGAGTTCCGATGCGTCCCAACGGTGTCCCCTCGACGATGCCGTCGAGCGTTGATTGTTCAACGCCGTCGAGAATGTCGGTCTCAATCAAACCCGGGGCGATCGCGTTGATCCGAATGTTGTCACCGGCCAATGCCTGGGCCACGCTCTTCGTGAATCCAGTGACTCCGGCCTTGCTGGCGGCGTATGCGATTGAATTCGGCCGGGCACGCAGGGCAGAGATCGACGACATATTGATGATCCGCCCGAATCCTCGTTCGATCATCTTCTGCTTGACCGCCCACGTCACGAGAAAAACGCCTGTCAGGTTGCAGGCCATCGTTTGATTCCAGATGTCGAGGTCAGTCGCTTCGTGATCCACAAAATGAAACACGCCTGCATTGTTGACGAGCAGGTCGACCGGCCCGAGTTTCTGTTCGACAGTCTCAATCATGGCTTGGACCTGAGTTTCATCGCTCACGTCGGCCTGCACGGCGATTGCCCGCTGCCCCGCTGAGATCACAGCTCGAACAACATCCTGAGCAGCGTCGACGTTCGTTCGAAAATTGACAGCGACACTCGCTCCGTGTCGGGCCAGCATCTCGACACACGCTCGACCGATGCCTCGCGAACCACCGGTGACCAGAGCGGTCCTGCCTGAAAACTCCTGGTTAGCCATTGAGGGGACTCCGTGAATTCTTCACTTGTAACGAAAGGCGATCTTCGGCGTCGGTGGAACTTCCGTTCGCTGACCTTCGGATTGTCTGCAGTTCTGCCGTCGATTTCCCGGCGTACCGGCCGAGAGAAAATACAACTTACACGATCATGATCAGCTCATCGACGACACAATTCTGGTCAAACACTCGAACGACACCGAAGTCCAAACGCGGGCTGGCTGCGGTGGATCCGCTGGATGCGTCCTGCACTTCGGCATCTCCGCTCGTCCCTCGCTACGGGCCTGCGTTTCGGACTCCGCTCCGCTGGCCTGATTCCGCCTCCGGCGACTTTACTTGATGGAACTGCGGAGCACACGAAAGTCCTGGCCGAAGTTCCGGTGGCCGGGTGCGTAGCGGACCGCACGCATTTTCTTTTGTCCCGAAGTGAACCCCTCACACCCGACACACCCCGCACGGAGACTGGATGTTGTGCCGCAGGGAGCAGTCTCGCTTCGACACCCATATCCGTCTCCATTCCCGATGCAGTGTCCTGGTTGTGGCTACCGCAGTCAGTGCGTTGCGTGGCGGGGAGAGTGGCAAAAGCCAAAGGTCTGCCTTCCCGTTGGGGACCGCAGGCCTTTTTTCAGCTGTTGGCCAACTCGGGACTCTTCGCATATCTTGGAATTGGTACCGTCCAATGATTAAATGCCCCAAGTCCCGAGGAACTCACGAAAGGCAACTTCTGAGTTTGTTGAAGCTTTTGAAGCAGAGGTAAAGTCAAAAAGAACCGTGCGAGATCGTAAGCACAAGAATGTCACACTCGATCCTGCCTTCCCAGAAAAAGCAATGAAATTCTATTACCAAGTACGAAGTACGGCAGTGCATACAGGGAAAGTCGGAGCTGACGACTACGACATCCTGCGAGAGAGCACCACGGAACTTTTAGAGATTTTCAAGCGGGTCCGTGACGAGGTGTTCCGAAAGAGCGAGGATGAAAACTGATGTGCACTAGGATTGCCGTCAGTTTTGAATGCCAATTCTGTTCACCGTTTGTTTCGACGATCTTTCCGCCAGATCCGAACCACGGCCCCCGGCGTCGGGCGGTGGGGCGGTGGGGCGTCAGCGTTATCGCGTGGTCGGCGGCACACCGTTTTGCCATCCCATCGCCGCGCTGATACGCTGGACCGGTTGCGTTACTGATCCCCTGGGGCCATGCGGAGTTCTTCACCGTGCATCGAGTGACGCTCGCCATGGCTTCGTACTGGTTGCAGCGTTCAGTGCCTTCTCGGTTTCGTCAGCCGTTGCCGCTTATGACATCGCGGCATGGAGACGGCGGCGGACGACGGGTCGCACAACGGTTTGAACCAGGCCGCCTTCGGGAGCAATAATTGACCTTGGCTGCTCGGCAAATAATGACGACACAGGAAATGGGGCGATGAAGACGAATCATCGATTGCGAAGTCTGTGCTGCCTGATGGTTGTCACCGTCCATTGTGTCGCTGGAGCTGATGTTGTTTACGCTGTCGATCAAACATTGAGTGGCCACACAGGTTCGACAACCGGACTGGACTGGCACCCCGGCGGTGGATCGTTGGCCTGTGGGTGCTTCGACAAAACGATCGGGATTTGGGATGTAAAAACCGGAAAGCGACAGCGAACACTCTCCGGGCATACACATTATGTCTATTGCGTTGCGTGGAACCGGGATGGCACAAAACTCGCCAGTGCCAGTTATGACCGAACCGTGAGAGTGTGGGACACGAAAACCGGTCGCGAAATCCACAAGTTCACCGGACACACCGCTCCGGTGCTGGGCGTCGTGTGGAGTCCCGATGGATCAAAATTGGCCAGCGGAAGCTTGGACAAGTCGGTCCGTGTTTGGGACACCGCCAATGGTCGTAATCTCCGTGTGCTCAAGGGGCACACGCATTACGTGATCAGCGTCGACTGGAGCCCTGACGGAAAACGGCTGGCCAGTGGTGGATTTGACAACACGGTCAAGCTGTGGGACCCGAGCATCGGCAAAGAGACTCGGACTCTGACGGGGCATACGGGTGCCATTGAAATGGTGAGCTGGAGTCGCGACGGAACAAGACTGGCAAGCGGCGGCCGCGACCTCACGGTGATTGTGTGGGCCATGCCTGCGGGGAAGCAACTCCGCGTCCTCAAAGGCCACAAGCGTCGAATCGAAAGCGTGTCGTGGAGGCGGGACGGCTTGCAGTTGGCGACTGGGAGCCAGGACGGAACGGTAAAAGTGTGGGACGTGGCCACCGCAAAAACGCTCCACACACTGACCGGTCACAAGAAGCCAGTTCGCGGTGTGACCTGGTCGCCCGACGGCACATTCTTGGCGAGCGGGAGCGACGATCACTCCATCAAGTTGTGGGACATGTCTCGTCGCGACCAGGACCAAAAGTGAAGCTGGTGTCATCACCAAGACTGGTGGCACCCGCTCCGCTCAGAACCGCTTCCACATCAAATGTGGGCGATGGCTCGGACACGTCATCTACGGCGACCGCACGGCGCGTCAATTGTGATGTGACGCGATTCCATGTTAGTGGATGACCCAGCGACGTTGTGGACACCCCAGCCCCGGCGTGCAACCCGCCAGATCGGTCTCTTGGAGTAACACTTCAGGTAACACTTCGCATTTCCCGGCGTCACGGCCCGCGCACGAAAACACGGAAGTCACTGTCTGGAAGCGACTTCCGCGAGAGGCGCCGCCGGGATTCGAACCCGGGATGGCGGATTTGCAATCCGCTGCCTTAGTCCACTTGGCTACGGCGCCTGATGCGACCGAAAACGCCGCCACCCAAGGCCAACTTTTCCGATCGCCGTCGATCCTACGAGTGACTTTTCACACCGTCAAGAGCGGCACATCTCGGCCCAACCCGACAACAGGGCAGGGGACCCCCCGCCGCTGATTGACACCTCGATCACTCAGGCTACGATGAACCAATCACCCAACACGACCGACGAAGATCAGGCAATGAACACCGAGACCGCCATCCAGATCGACTCCGAAGACGACGTCACCGTCGTCACCTTCGGTAAACTGCTCGAACACCTCAACGATCACGCCGTCATCCAGCACCAGGACCTGCTGCTGGCCACCGCTCGAGATGCCTCACCACCACGACTCGTGCTTGACCTCACAAACGTCACCCTCTTTGGCTCAACCTTCATCGAACTCATCTTCCGTATCTCCAATCAACTCAACACCAGCCCCCAATCTCGCTTCGCCATCTGCGGGCTCTCCGAATACTGCCTCGAAGTCCTCCAGATCACTCACCTCGATCAACTTTGGCCCATCCACACAACACGATCCGAAGCGATCAAGCAAACGGCCAGCGAATGAGCAGTCGCACTCCGGACGACTCGACTCTCGGCCCACTCTCCTTCAGGCCGCTGATCCGACAAGCCATCTGGGGCGGCACTCGCCTGGCCTCGCTGCTCCACAAACCGTCAGCTCACCTCGACGACTGCAGCGAGAGTTGGGAAGTGGTCGACCTGGGCGACGACCAAAGCATAGTCGAGTCCGGACCGCACACCGGCACAACGCTGAACCGACTCGTCGAGAACCACTCCGAGCCACTGCTGGGACGTCACGCACACCTCGACGCCTTCCCGCTGCTGATCAAGTTCCTCGACGCCACCGATCGCCTGTCACTACAGGTCCACCCAGACAACACCACCGCCAGCCGACTGCACCCGGGTCAGCAAGGCAAGACCGAAGCATGGGTGATCCTGGCTGCCGAACCCGACAGCCGACTGTGGGTCGGACTGAAATCAGGCACCACCGCCAGCCAACTCGAAACCGCCATCGCCGACGACAACGTCGACTCGTGCGTCAACAGTTTTCCGGCTCGCACCGGCCAGTGCCTGGTCGTCCCCGCCGGCACCGTCCACGCCATCGGCGCAGGGGTCGTACTGGCGGAAATCCAACAACCCAGCGACCTGACCTATCGACTCTTCGACTGGGGACGATTCGACCGCGACGGTTCACCACGCCGCATCGATCTCGAACACGGCCTCGAAGCCGTCAACTTTGACGCCAATCGAGTTGTTGTTGCCGAGATGCCGAACACCACAAACACAGAATCGGTCACCCTGTTCCAACGCCCGGAATTCCGCGTTCTCCATCACCATGTCACCAGCCCCTTCGAACTCGTCAACGACAACCGCTGCCTGATCCTGACCACGATCGCCGGCAACGGGTCGCTGGAATACGATGGGACACGCATCGAATTGTCCGCCGGCCGCACAGTGATGCTGCCCGCCGAAGTCAGGTCGGTGTGGCTGGACACTTCGGACAGCTTGTCGCTGCTCGATTCGCATTTGCCTTAGATTGCCCGTGGCAGGCCTGGCAGCGTTCTGGGCAACGGTTGAGAAACACGGGACGGCACCCGCCGACTGATCGCCGGCGGAGAGCCAGTCTCCGGGGCTGTCAACCAGGTGGCAGCCCCGGGTTGTCGCTGGAACCCGGTTCCTCGGTCGCTGCCACTGCGATCTTCGAGAGACCGTGACGCTCCAACTGAGCAATCGACTCGGCCAATCGGCTCGCAATTTCGTCTCGCCGTGCCGTGTCCACAATCTTCTTGCCGTCGCGATCGACCACGTAGAACACGTCGACCACCTGGTCGACATGTGTCGCAATCCGAGCCAACTCGACCGAATGCCCGAGTTGAAATAGCGTGCGTGAAATGATGTAGAGCAGCCCGATTCGGTCATGAGCAAAGACGTCGACAATCGTCCGAGTCGGTGACGTCTCGATGTCGACGACAACACGCGTGGGATGATCCGAAACCGGCCCTTCTCGCCCCTCGTGCCCAAACAGTCGGTGCCGCTTCGAAAACTCGCGCACGGTCACCTGACGCCGCACACCCTCACAAATGGCCTCGGCGATTTCATGAATCCGAGATTTCGAAGGCGGACCGTCGAAGTCGTGATCGATCACATGAAAACGATCAATCGCCACGTTCTCGAGTCCGGTGGAAATCTCGGCGCCAAGCACTTCCAACCGCAATGCACTCAGCGTCCCGGCAATCCGGTGAAAACACCCCTTCGAATGATCGCCACCCACCAGCACTCTCAACTGCAACGTCCCAGTCTCGGACTGAAACGACCCGTCCACTCGCACGTCGTCAGTCTCCAGGCCCCGGACCGCTGCCAGATCGTCGGCGATCGTCTGAGGGCTGGTCGAGACCAGATAGTGCGACGAAATGGCCTGCAACTGCCTGCCAAGCCAGTCCGACAATTCGTCGGTGCCCGGTTCATCAGCCATGCCGCTCGAACAGACCAGCACCTGGTCGCGGATCGAATCGAGTCGTTCTTCGAGCCGAAACCGTGGCCGTTCGCCACCCAGCACCACCAACGCCCGCTCGAACAACTCGGTCAACAACTCGGATTTCCACTCGGTCCACTTGCCCGGCCCCACAGCAATGATGTCGGCAGCCGTCAGTGCATACAGCATCCTCAACGTCTCGGGACTACCCACCTCGTGGCTGAAGTCCACCACCAGCCCCTGCTCCGAAATGTCTCGCCGTGTCGCCAATTGCTCCATTGCCAAATGACGGTGGACCAGGAAGACCAGACGATCCGAGTCGGGCTCGTCGAGGCCCAGGCCGGCGGCCGTTTCGACGGCGATCCGACGCCCCACCTCGCTGTGATCCTCGTCAAAGCCCTTTCCCAGGTCGTGCAGCAGCAACGCCAGATGAAGCAGGTCCTTGCGACCGATCGCCCGGTAAGCCGCTCCGACAGGTCCCCGCTCAGTAACCAGAGCCTCGGCCGCTTCAACAGCACGAAACGTGTGCTCGTCGACAGTAAAACTGTGGTACTGGTTAAACTGCATCAGACAGCGAGCGTGACTGACGGCGGACACCAGTTGATCGAGTACACCGGTGTGAAACATCTGCCGCAAGGTGCGGCCCACGTGGCCGGTCTGTGACAGAATCGCCAGAAAACGCTGGCTGGCCCGAGCCGTGATCTGCGAATCCCAACCGGGGACAGCGTCGATGATTGCGTCGAACACGCGTGGAGCCGGATCGACACCATGCCTCGCAGCCGATTCGAACAACTCAAGACTCGTCTCCAGAGTCCAGTCCACCTCGCCTCGCTTCGCCTCGGGCAAGTCGATCGTTCGACGGTTGATCCGAAACGGACCAACCCGACGCGGAATGCACCACCAGTCGGCCAGAGTCTCGATCAGCCGAGGCGGCCGGTTGCGCTCGGCAAACCGTTCGGCAACTCGAGCCACACCGGTCGTGTGCCGAAAGTACTCCTGCATGAACCTCTCAACCGGCCGCTGCCCCGCATCGCCTCCGACACCTCGACTCTCGGCAATCCTCAGTTGCTCGTCCCGAGTCAACACGTCCTGGCCGCGCCCGGCCTCGATGTGCAGATCGATTCGCACTCCCGTCAACATCCGATGGCCGTCGACCAGCACGTCGCGTTCTCGAGCCAGCAACGCTCCACATCGCACCAACTCGTCGATGTCGGTCGTGCCGTGGCGACAAAAACCCAGCCAGCGGATCAAGTGCACGTCGCGCAGTCCGCCCGGAGATCGCTTCACGTCGGGGACCAGCTCGCTGGCCGAAAGCCCATGTCGTGCCCACTCGGTACGACGAGCCTCAAGACAGTCTCGATAAAACCGCGACATCCAACGGCTGACCACCCGACGACGAAAACCCAGCCGGAACTCCTCGGCCAACGCACGATCACCCCACAACCACCTCGCCTCAACCGCAGCCGTCGCAAATTCGATTTCCGAACTCGCCAGCGATATCGCTCCCGACACCGTGTGCACACTGTGGCCCAGCCTCAGGCCCACGTCCCAACAATCCCTGACCGCCCGAGACGTGAACTCGGTAAACCCGTCGCCGCCGCCGCCGCCGACAAGGAACAACAGGTCGATGTCTGAACCGGGCGACAACTCGGCTCGGCCCGATCCGCCCACCGCCAGGATCGCACCAGATCGCGACAACTCGCCCGAACCGCCAACCCCGTGGCCAACCCCCTGGCCGGCCTCGTCGGACGCCTCGTCGAACAACTCGACCAGGAACCCGTCGGTCTGCAAGGCCAGAGCCTGTACCAGTTCGACTGCATCGACACCCCGGTCGAAACGCTCGTGCAACGACTGACGCAGACGATCGACCCGATCCCGATGCCGCGCCAGCCTCGAATCAGAGGGCGCTTTCACCGGATTCTCCGGTGCGGATCCGGATCATGTTCTCCAGATCGAACACGAAGATCTTGCCGTCGCCGATCTGGCCCGTCCGAGACGTTTGCTGGATCACTTCGATCACCTGCTCCGCATCGTCGTCGCCAACGACAACTTCCATCTTCACCTTCGGCAGAAAGTCGACCGTGTACTCGGTCCCACGGTACTGCTCCTTGTGACCCTTCTGACGACCGAAGCCTCGGACCTCGGACACCGTCATGCCCTGGACTCCGATTTCGGTCAGGGCGTCCTTCACCTCTTCGAGTTTGAAGTGGCGGATAATTGCTTCGATCTTCTTCATCGGTCTCGCCGTGCAAGTTGCGTGTGAACACAAACCGTCCAACAACCAGTTGAAACAGTTGCCTGTGCAGAGTGTTTTTCCGTGCCCCGATTATTCTCGATTTGGAACCGGCGGACTAGAGAAAGATGTAGCCTTCTTCGCCGTGCTGGTCCAGATCCAACCCCTCGCGTTCGCTGTCCGGATCGACTCGAAGCCCGATCGTCGCTCGAATCACCAGCAAAATTGCCAGCGTACCCACCACCGCCAATCCCGTCGTGGCCAACAGGCCCACGACCTGAGACATCATCTGGCTCGTGCCGCCGTGGATCAGACCGTTGTATTTCGGGTCACCGGTGACCGCCGGAGACGACAGAATTCCGGCCAATATCAGACCCAACACTCCACTCGTGCCGTGGACACCAAAGACATCCAACGAATCGTCGTACCCGAACCGGTTCTTGACAGTCGTGCACATGACAAAACACACGACGCCGGCCACCAGGCCGATCAACAGGCCCGAAAGCGGTGTGACCGATCCGCAGGCCGGAGTGATGCAGGCCAAACCGGCCACTCCACCTGTGCACGCACCCAGCACCGTCGGCCGACCACTCTGGATCCACTCGATCGCCATCCAACCCAACAAACCCGTGGCACCGGCCATATGAGTGGTCACAAAGGCGTTGGCCGCCAGAGCGTTTATGCCCAGGGCACTGCCGGCATTGAAACCAAACCAGCCGACCCACAACAACGCCGCTCCGATCGCCGTGAATGTCAGGTTATGAGGCGGCATCGCCTCGCGACCAAAACCGACTCGTGGTCCCATCAACAGGCAACACGCCAATGCAGCGATGCCCGAACTCAAATGCACGACCGCTCCGCCAGCGAAGTCCAGCAACTGAAACGATGCCTCGCTGTTCGCAGCACTCAACCAACCGTCGTCCGACCAGATCCAATGAGCCAGCGGGCAATACACCAGCAGGCCCCAGAACACCGAAAAGACGCACATCGCAGAAAACTTCATCCGCTCGGCAAAGGCTCCGCAGATCAACGCCGGAGTGATCACAAAAAACATCATCTGGAACACCATGTGCACCGAAGTCGGCAACGTGCCGGTCATCGGTATCACCTGTTCGCCATCAACCCACTCGGGCACCACACCATCCAGCAACAGATAATCGCCACCACCAATGAACCCGCCCAGTGTGCCACTGCCAAACGCAAAACTGTAACCGCATATCGCCCACACGACCGACATCAGACCGATCAGGGCCGCACACTGCATCAAGACACTCAGCACATTCTTTTTCCGTACCAAGCCCCCATAAAACAATGCCAGGCCCGGTGCCGTCATCAACAGCACCAGTGCCGAACAAACAAGCACCCAGGCCGTGTCCGCCTTGACCGACGGATCGTCCAAAGACGGCGGACCCGCGTCGTGAGCGACGGCCGAAGCCGGAGACACCGTCAACAACAGGACCAGGACCAACCAACCCATTCGTGACATGTTCATCGTCTCGTGACGCCTTCCAACCAAAATGCCCCGGTCCACCCGGTCCGCCCGGTCGCCTCAGTCCATCACCGCTCTGGATCCCGATCACTGGGTCCAGTACGATTCGGCACAGTTGGCCACAGAGAAGCACTCTCGACGAGAGCCTGACTCTATCGGCTCTTGAGTGCAACTCCCATGCCACCAATTGGCGGATCCGCCACCACATGCCGTTCGATCAACTGAACACCGCATCCGCCGTGCTGCTGATCGCTGTGGCCGGCGTCCTGGCAGCCGCCTTGGGTCCGTTGCTCGACATCTACGTCGTCTGGATGCAAGCCGATCGGCCCCGTCGCGGCAGCATGTCGGTTTGCCTGAGCCTGATCTGGATGCTGCTCGCAGCGTCGGTCATCCTGGGCAATTCGCAACAAATCCCCTACGTCCAACCCGACACCACCAGCCTCTGGATCCGCCTGGGTTACCACGGTGTACTGCTCGCATTGCTGCTGGCCTCGACTTGGATCGACTTGCGGCATACCGAGATCCCCGACGCGATCACCGTCCCGGGTGTGATCTTCGGAGTCGCCTGCGCAACACTCTCGGGCGACCTGCAGATGATCCATCTCTGGATGGACTGGAACCCCGTCTCCGAACACCTGCACGGAGGCAACGTGGTGATCCCCGAGTGGATCCGCGATCACCGGCACTGGCACGGGTTGGCCTGGAGCACGGCGGGGATGGCCTTGGGAGGCGGTCTGACGTGGTTGGTCCGAGCGATTTCCGGGCTGGTTCTGGGCCGCGAAGCCCTGGGACTGGGTGACGTGACCCTGATGGCCATGATCGGCAGCTTCGTCGGCTGGCAACCCGTGCTGTTCATCTTCCTGCTGGCCCCGTTCTGCGGACTGCTTGTCGGCTGGCTGGCCCGCATGCTGACCAATCGATCGTTCGTCCCCTATGGCCCGTTCCTGGCCGTCGCCGCCATGCTCGTACTGCTCGCGTGGCGATGGATCTGGCTGTTTCCTCACAACGCACGACCCGGCGACTTCGCCGTCCGCAACCTCTTCGGCGATGCCGTCAGCCTGGCCATCCTCGGCGGATCGGCACTCGTTGCCTTCTGCCTGCTGCTGGCCATCGTGCGACTCTATTCAGCCATCCCCGTCGGCGGCCGCCGGACTACCCAGCCAACCGCACATCCGACGCCTCAGCCCGACTCCCCCTCAACAGACAGTTCCTCTCCAGACTCACCAACCGAACCCACGTCCGATTGACTCGAATCCAGCCCGAGCCGTTCGGCGAGTTCGTCATAGTTGGCCGTCTGAGACGGGTCCCGAGGCACCGCGCCGCCGATCAACTGCTCGACCTGCTGCTCGGCCTCGGCCTGAGCCTCGTTGTAGGCACCGGGGTTGAGTCGTCTGAGTACATCCAGGAACGCTCGGGTGACCGGATCGACCGACAATTGCCAACCGGTCGGCCATCGCGAATCGACCGGAGTGGATAGGGAAGCCAACGAACCCATCGAAACGCCTCCAGCTCGGAAGGAACGACACCGAAAACTGCAACGGCGACGGTTCGATTCCGAGTGATCGAGTTGCCGCCCGGCAGGGCCCGCGACTGTGCGAGACATGCTCGAGATCGACGACCATCAGTGTCAATACGGCTTCCCTGAGAATCGCAAAGAAACCGGCGATACGTTCTTCAACAACCCGCTAGATCATGTCCAGCTTGGGATGTCGGCTCCGAGACGGACGGCAGCAATCGTCGCACTTGCCATAAACTTCCAGCCGGTGCCCCGATTGGCGGAACCCGTGAGCGGCCGACACCTCGGCCACCACCTTTGAAATCTCCACCGCCGGAAACTCGATCAACGCACCGCACTCGCCACAAATCAGGTGGTCATGCCGAGGGTACCCGTAGTCGTGCTCGAACACGTCGCGCCCCTTGGCCCGAGCCACCTTGCGCAACAAACCCGAACGCTCCAACTCCTGCAACGTCCTGTACACCGTCGCCCGGCTGACTCGACCGCCGTCGGTCCGAGCCGTCAACGTCGCCACCAACTCCTCACGCTCGAAATGCTCGTGAGACGAAAACACCTCCTCGAGCACGAGCTCCCGCTCCCGAGTCAATCTCTTGTTCTGAGTCGACAGGTACTCGCCGAACTTGTCACGAGGCGAGACGGAGACCGAAACCGATTCCAGATCACTCACGACACGCCCCCGACTGCCAGACCAAGGTCACGATGACTACGTCGCTCTCAGCTGGTCCAGAACCGACTGGTAGGAGTCCACCTGAGCGGTCACCTCGTCGGCCCCATACCCCTGAGACACCCAGAAACGTCTCTGCCCCTCGAGAATCGCCGACGACTCGTCCGGCGACTGCTCGGCCAGCCAACTGGCATGAGCCGGATCGACGCCCAGCGGAGGCAACGCAGTGCCCGGTGCCGAAATCCCTTCGACCGCAGATGTGCCGGAAGCCGAAGACCCTGCCTCGACCCGAGCCTGTGCTTCGGCGGAAAACTCCACTCGGTCGACCGCGTCAGGCGCAGCCGCCGCTTCGGCCGGGGCAATCTCGCCGGGCGAGGCGACGGAATCGGGAGGCTGGATCGGCTGCAAAGGTTGGTTGCCGCCGATCGGTGCGGGGCCGGTCACTTCCATGTCGAGATGTCCTGGCGGGATGCGTCCATCGGCTCCACAACGGTACCGACGTCTAGGAGATCATACCGAAACCCGAATCCGCTCAGCAATACCGCGTCCCGGTCACTACAGATTGTTCCTTCATCCGCGGCTGTATGGACCCATCGTCGAACCGACCAGATCGCCAACCCCCGCCTCGACACTCCGACCAATGATCGCCGCGGCCTCGAGCACCTGCTCGCAGTCGACGTCCAGGTGAGTACAGGCCCGTAGTCGATAAGACCCACTGGCTCCGACCTTGAGACCCAACTCGAATGCCCGAGACGCCAACTGAGTCGCGTCGCCGATCTCCGGATCGATATCGAAAAACACCAGGTTCGACTCGACGTCGGCCGGGTCGACCCGAATCCCGTCGATCTCGCTCAACGCCTCGGCAAAAGACTTCGCGTTGGCATGATCTTCGGCCATGCGATCGATGTTGTTCTGCAGAGCGTAAACCGCAGCGGCAGCGACGATCCCCGCCTGACGCAATGCACCGCCGAACAGCTTACGAGACCGCCGCGCCTCGGAAATCTCGGCTGCCGACCCCACAAGGATCGATCCCATCGGACAACCCAGCCCCTTGGAAAAACAAATCGAAATCGTGTCGTAATGCCGACACGCCTCGGCCGCCGTGTAACCCGCAGCCACGCACGCATTGAACAACCGGGCACCGTCAACATGAGTCTTCAAACCGTTCTCGTGAGCCCACTGGCCGACGCGATCCAGTTGCTCCAGCGGCCAAGGACAACCGCCGCCCGAATTGGTCGTGTTCTCGACACACACCAATCGAGTCCGACACAGGTGCTGATTGTCTGCTCGCAACTTGCCCTCCAGCACGTCGACATCGATCATGCCGTTCTCGGACTCGAGCAACCGGCAGGTGACGCCCGACAGGATCGCCGGGCCACCGGCCTCGAAATTGGCGATGTGGCCCGAGTCGGCAATCAACAACTCGTCGCCCGGACGACAGTGAGTCCGCACGCCCATCTGGTTCGACTGAGTCCCCGAACAGGCAAACACTGCGGCCTCTTTCCCCAACATCTCCGCCACCATCGCCTCGAGACGGTTCAC
>Ga0115002_10003108_pt1 | contig 20989 bp, 17 predicted proteins | sample ArcticOcean_MG_C_8_FD_89576 | JGI IMG/M metagenome (GOLD analysis project Ga0115002, IMG submission 89576) | Marine microbial communities from western Arctic Ocean - ArcticOcean_MG_CB11_86 | ecosystem: Environmental > Aquatic > Marine > Oceanic | place: Arctic Ocean: Canada Basin | collected... | reverse complement strand
CGCAGGAAGTTGCCCAGGTTGTAGGCCAACGCGAACAGTTGCAACCGGGTCTGGTTGTCCTTGAACGTGCGGCAGGAGAGCTTCGTCCATTTGACGGCGTTCTTGCCTTCCTTGATCCACTGCGCGGCCGTGCCTCGACCATTGTCGAACTTGACAACGTTCTTCGAGTGCTTGCTCAAGTTGGTCACGATGAATCCAACACGCGGGAATAACTCGCCTGCGTGCCACTCGATCTTGGCCACCACGCGGCGCGCTCGCTGCCACGACTTCGCTTGATACCGAAAGCTGTGATAGAAGACCTTGGGCTTGTGGGAAGGCCGTCCGACCGGACGGGTGAGCAAATGCGCGATTTCCCGCTCCAACACTGCGTTGGCTTTGAGGCGAATGGCGTAGCGATAGCCTTCTTTCTCCAGCACGCGATACAGCGCTGGAATGGCGAACGCCGCATCGCCGCGGAAGAACTTCGGAATGCTCAAATGGCGATACCGCTCGATCACCGGTAGCAGCACCTTCCGCCAGTATTTCGCACTCGCCTTGTTGCCGCGTCGGAGCATCGCGTACTCCAGATCGCCGAACTGGTTAAACAGAAACAGCGGATGGTAGCAGAGGCACTTGAAGTGTCCGTTGTAAGCCGAGCCCTCTTGCTCTCCGTAGGTCTCGCTGACCGAGCTGTCCATGTCGAGAATCAATTCACGAAGCGGCCGGTGTTGATGGGCCTTGTCGATCCACTGGCTCGACAGGTTCATCAGCGCCGTCAGGTTGCAACGCTGGCTGAGTATCTCGGTCTCGAAACGTCCCACGACGCTCATAGAGGCGGCTTCGTTGTCCACCTGCGCTGCCCGACCTCCCACAACGTGACGCATGGCCGGATCGACCGCGAGACGCTCGGCATCATTCACGTCTTCGTATCCTGCCAAGCGACTGTAGATCGACTGTCGCAACAGCGGGACGAGCAAGTGCTGCTTGTTCGTGCCCAAGCGTGAATCGGTCAGTAGCTCCGCGACCATTTCAGTGAGTCCCAACGCTTCATCGAGTTCGCGGTAGGCCAACAGTCCGGCATCCGTGGTTACCTTGCTACCGCAGAATTTTAGCTTCAAGCGGCTGTCAAAACCGACCCGCAAATCGTCCTTTTTCGCGTCACCCATTGGGTTCCCCTGTCTCCGTGGCATGATTTGGCAGAATATCCTTGTTTTAAAGGGTCTGGCGCAAATCGCGTGCCAAAGTGCTGGGAGTCAAATGGGAAATGCGGGTTAATATAGAGGGTCGATTGGATGAGCCAAGCTGTCAAGGACCACCGGGTTGTACCCGACGCTACGGCAGCCTCTCAAAACTTTCCCAGACCAGCTTACTGCCTTCCATTACCTTAAGGCTGGACCCCACCAATCCATACACAATTACATAATCGTCAGTTAATTCAATCTCCAGAACTCCCGTTATTGCTCCGTCACAAACAATTCGATAGTTGGCACCCTTAGGAAGAAGCACTTCTTCCGCCCAGGGTTCGAGAATCATTGTTTTTTCTGTTCCATTATTCAAGATCCGAACAGAATCTATGATAACATCGCTCATATATTTACTTTCCAAGAAGTTCGAGAACTCGGCCACATCAATTTCAGTGGACCAGCCAGCGGACCCTGTCTTTTGCTTCAAACTCACCCTACTGTTCCAACTGCAAGACAACCAAATTGGCAAACACATTTTAGCAGGAATGGTAGCCATAGAGTGAGCCATCTTGTTGCCGACGCGACCCGGGCTGCCTGAGGGGGGGGGGCGAATCTTCACGTCTGACTTGAAGTTCGGCGGTGTTCAACATAAAACGTACTTGCAAGGCTTTGTGTGAGATGCCGTTACAGCGGCTTTTCCCTGCAACTACTTTACCACGTTGAACATCGAGGATTTTTCGCCATGAGTTTGCAACGTCAACCGTTTCAATATTTGTGTTGTTTTGCCGGTCTGTTGGCTGTTGTCAGTTTGCTGAACGGCCTATCGACCGTTCAGGCTGCTGACGCTGTCCCCGCCGGTTTGGCACCGGTGGTTCATCCGAAAGATAACCCGCCGACGCCTGAAAAGATTGCGTTGGGAATGCAACTTTATTTTGAGCCACGCCTTTCATCTGACAATAAAGTTTCTTGTGCCAGTTGCCATGCCCCGGAAAAGGGATTTAGTAACGGTGCCCGGTTTGCAACCGGTGTGGACGGCCAAATGGGTGGGCGCAGTGCCCCGACGGTTCTGAATACGGCCTACGGAAAGTTCCAATTTTGGGACGGTCGCGAACCGACCTTAGAAGCCCAGGCTTTAGGGCCGATTGCCAACCCCATAGAGATGAATTTACCGATTGCCGATGCCGTCAAAAAATTGAACGGTATTAAAGGGTATAAAGACCAGTTCCAGAAAGTTTTCAAAACCGATGTGACCGCAGATGGCATCGGCAAAGCCATCGCTGCTTACGAACGAACGGTGCTTTCAGGCGATGCCCCCTTCGATGCCTTCAAAGCGGGCGACAAAAAGGCCTTAACAGCAGCGGCCCAAAACGGTATGAAGCTGTTCTTCGGCAAAGCACTTTGCAGTGCGTGCCATGCGGGGCCGAACTTTAGTGATGGCGGGTTCCACAATGTCGGCATCGGAATGGACCAGAAAAAACCTGATATCGGTCGAGAAGCGGTCAGTAAGTTAGAAGGAGACCGCGGTAGCTTCAAAACGCCGACGCTTCGCGATATTGCCCGCAGTGCCCCCTACATGCACGATGGCAGTCTGAAAAGTTTAGAAGACGTTATTGAACATTATAATAAGGGCGGGATTGACAACCCTTACCTGTCAGAAGACGTCTTCGCTTTAAAGTTGACAGACCAAGAGAAAAAAGATTTAATCACCTTTTTGAAGGAAGGCCTTGCCAGCAAAAACTATCCGATGCACAAGGCCCCCAAACTTCCGGAATAATCACAGGCCGAACAATGAGGGTTTTGTCTTGTTCGGAAACTTGCAGGAAAACTTTAGCAACAAAGTTCAATCTCGTCTGGAACAAGGTCCGAACCTGTTTGAAATCGGAGGAATGTTCCGGTACGATTCGGATGAGGCTTTAAGCAGAGCCGCTCGTTTAAGAAAATGTTCTAAGAATTCATAGTCATAACCAGTTCAGGGAAAGAGAGAAAGCAATGCGCACGATTCAAGCAACGTTGATGATGAGTTTGGTCGCCGGCTTATTGGCCGTTTCACTGGTTCAAAGCCAGGCATCAGCCCAAGACGGCGTAAAACACAAAGTGTTGGTTACCAACTTGGATAACCCTTCCGGAGTTGCCATTCATGAAGGTGGAGACGTCTTCGTCTCAAGCCGTTACGGCGTGTATCGGTACGACCCTAAAGGCAAAGCCGTTCATCTCGAAATTTTGAACGACAGCTTCAACACCACTGACATCTACGGCAAAGGCCCCAAATACAACATCGGGCCATTGGGTGTCGCGTTTATGGACAAAGACCATTTGGTCGTCGGCGACGGTAGCCGAAAAGACGGCGCAGAACTGGTCCGCGTTTACAAAATTGGCGCTGAAGACAAAGAGCACCAACCCTACAAAGAAAGTTCTGCAGCCTTCACGCTGGGACCGATTAAAGCAGGTGAGCAATCAGTCAAAGGCGAAGGCAACTTCTACGGCGTGGCCGTTGGTGCCGGTGGCATTTTTATTACCTGTAACGGCGATGACACCAAAGGCTGGATTTCAAAAGCGGAAATCAAAGACGGTAAACCGGGGGCACTCACTCCGTTTATCACCACCAAAGTATCGACAGAAGTTGATGCCCCGGTTGGAATTACCTTCAGCCTCGACGGAAAACAACTCGTCGTTAGCCAAATGGGTGAAATGAACGTTCCTGGCGACAGCTTACTCACAATTTACGACCCAGCAACTGGCAAGATTTCCAAGAAATACAAGACCGGTTTAAGCGATATCGCTGGAATCGCCTACAGTGCCAAAACGAAAAAGCTGTACGCAGTTGATTTCAGTTGGTCAGACACAACCAAAGGCGGTCTGTTTGAATTGGTCGTTGAAGGCGATGCCGTCAAGGCAACCAAAGTTTTAGCCCTCGACAAACCAACCGCGTTGGCGTTCGACAAAGAAGGCAAACTGTACGTCACACTGTTTGGAACGGCTAAGAAAGATGCCGACCCCGAAAAATCACCCGGCCAACTCGTTGTGATTCCAGCCGGTTTGTAAGCTATTGAATTTAGTAATGAAGTAACTATTAGAATTGGTCAATGTCCGGCAGAATGACAGTCGGCAGAGGAGATGAGAGTCAGTTATGAGTGTTTTAGTTGGTCAAGCGGCCCCAGAATTTACAGCAAATGCCGTGATGGAAGATGGTTCGTTTAAAGAAGTTTCACTGTCCGATTACAAGGGTAAAGAAGTTGTCTTGTTCTTCTACCCGTTGGATTTCACTTTTGTCTGCCCGACAGAAATTATTGCCTTCAGTGATCGTGCGAAAGATTTTGCTGATGCTGGCGTGCAACTTCTGGGCTGCTCAATCGACAGCCACTTCACCCACTTGGCCTGGAGAAATACTCCTCGTAATGAAGGCGGCCTGGGCGATATTCAGTACCCGCTAATTGCCGACCTCGACAAAGAAATCGGTCGGGCTTATGACGTTTTGTTGCCGGACGGAATTACTCTGCGTGGTCTGTTCTTAATCGACAAAGAGGGCATCGTCCGTCACCAAGTCGTCAACGACTTGCCACTGGGACGTAGCGTCGATGAAGCTTTGCGAATGGTTCAAGCGTTGCAATACTTTGAAGCAAACGGCGAAGTCTGTCCCGCCAACTGGCAGGAAGGTTCTCCGACAATTAAACCCGACCCCGAAGGCAGCAAAGAATACTTCGGACAAGTCAACGGCTGAGAAAAATTGACGTTTTAAACTCGAAATCAAACCCGGCTCAATTACTTTGAGTCGGTTTTTTTTGTGGTATTCAGCGAACGTGAATATCCCGCTGTCGCAATTGATCCACCAAGTTCTCGGTATCGGTAAATACTTCTGCCTGCAATCCGTTTTGCCTGCCGAGTTGAACGTATTCGGCAATGTCATCGGTGTAAAAGCATTCGTCCGGCTGGCAATCAATGGCGTTTAACGCGGCCTGAAAAATCTCTGGCTCTGGCTTCACTGCCCCCACTTTGTAAGAAACCACAAAATCATCAAACCGTCCCAGAACATCATAATTTTGACTAACAAACTTAAAATGTGCGACACTCGTATTTGAAAGTAGTACCAGCCGGTGCCCTAGTGACTTCAGAGAGTCAAGTATCGGCACAATGGGTTCATTCAGCGTAAAAATGTCGCTGCCAGCATGCAGCAATTTATCCAGTTGCACCCTGTAGTTGACTTCGTTTTCGAATCGGTTGCAAAACTCCTGGGGAGACATACGGCCCCGTTCGAATTCCCATTGCAGGCCCGAATCAATCAACAGTTCTCGAATTTCCGGTCCGGTTTTCCCACAAAGCGCCCCCATTTGCTCGCACATCAAATCGTGTGAAAAATACACCAGCACGTTTCCCATATCGAATAGAAATGTCTTTATCACATTTGCTCCATCAATGTCTCTCGGGCACAGTCGAAAAGGGCGTATTGACCTTGAACAACCCTTTGCTTATTGTGATATACCAAATGCATCACTCGGCTGAATAGTCGGATTAAAGGAGTTCTCACAAGGAAGCAAGGGCCGCACAGACATGTCACAAGACTTCGGGGACGAAAGTCATTACGACGCTTCAACAATGCGAGGCAGAGACTGGCCTTGCTTGCGCCAGTTTGGCATCTTCATGGAAAATCGTGTCGGCCGTTTGCACGACCTGCTCAGACACCTCGAACAACACGATTTACGTGTGATTGCACTCAGCATTGTCGATTCGGTCGATTGTGCCGTCGCCCGCGTGATGGTCGATAACTTTGAACGGGGCCGTGAAATTTTCGACCTTTCGAATTTCACCGTCTTCGAAACAGACATCATTGGTGTTGAACTGCCGGAAGACCCGCAACCCTACGTCAGAATTTGTACCGCCTTACTGCAGGCCGAAGTCAATATTCACTACACGTACCCGTTACTTTACCGCCGCGGCGGACGCGGGGCCATCGCCCTGTTCACCGATGATATTGATTCTGGGCTTCGCGTGTTGAAGGAAAAAGGGCACAAAATCATCACCGAGAACGATCTACAGGAAGACGATGAATTTCTGTAAGCTGTGCGACTCGCCTTAACCTGCATCAAGATTTCACAACCCTGAAGGCACCAGAAATGAGCACCAATTACCACTCCGCCTCTCTGCCTACCGATTTTGTGGCAGATTCCCAAGTCTCACCGGCAACATCCATCGCATTCACTGAAGGCCCGGCTGCCTCGGCTGAGGGGTTTGTACTGTTTTCAGACATCGCCAACAATCGCATCATGCGATTCGAGATCGAATCAGAAACTCATTCCGTCTGGCGCGAACCCAGCGGCCGCGCGAACGGACTATTGTTTGACCCACAAGGTAAACTGTTGATTTGCGAAGGCAATGAATGGGGCGACAATGACGGCGGACGCCGAGTGACCCGCATCGACATGCAATCGGGTGATCTGGAAGTTCTCTCCGATAATTTTGGAGGCAAACGCCACAATGCGCCCAACGATATCGCTGCTTGCTCGAACGGGTTCATTTTCTTCACCGACCCGTGTTACGGCGACCGATCGAATATGGAACTCGATCACGATTCAGTGTACCGCATCGCACCGGATGGAACGGTCACAATCGCAATCACCCAGCCGGAAATCCAACGCCCCAACGGAATCGCATTAAGCCCCGATGAATCGGTGATGTACTTGGTCGATAGTTGTCCTACAGTTGGCGGCAACCGAAAAATCTGGGCCTTTGATTTGTCGGACACCGGCGAACTCAGCAACCAGCGGGTGATTCACGATTTTGCCCCTGGTCGAGGCGGCGACGGAATGGCCGTTGACCAGGAAGGGAATCTGTATATTGCCGCCGGTATCTCCCGGCCTCGTGGACCACACGAGTCGGCCGATGTGCCTCCGGGAATTTGGATTTTTTCTTCGGAAGGTGAAATCCGGGGCCGAATTCCGATCCCTGAAGATGTGCTGACCAACGTCACTTTCGGCGGGGAAGATTTGAAAACGCTGTTCATCACCGCCGGGAAAACCCTATTTACCGTGCGAGTCAACATCCCCGGGTTTGTGGTTCATCGAAAGTAACTTTAGTAAACCAACTTCAAGCCGCTTCGCCTCGATATCCCGGATACACTTTCCGAGTTTCGGAATAAGTTTCGAGTTCGTTCCCCCATTGAGTCCAACCGGGAACTTTCTCTCGGGCAAACAGTTCAAGATACGGGCCGGGGCTGCAATCTTCGATAATTTTTGCCATCTCAGGGGGCTTGCGTGAATGCTCGGTTTTTCGGGTCGCCAGTAAATTCACTTGGGTTCGACCCGGTTGTAAAGTCCGCATTTTTCCTTTGATGCCGAATAGAACAATCTCGGTCACATTCCGAAAGTAGAAGCCAACTCCTCTGCCGTCGGGTCCGCCATCTTTGCGGATTTTGTACCAGATTATATTCGACTTGTAGGTGAACCCCCAGGCTTTCATCACTTGCAGGCCATCCTCTAAAAGTGCGTTGGGCACCCAAAGGTAAAGGTGGCTGGGGTCGGCGGCGTGCTGATTGACGGGGAGGCTACAAATCTCATCCAGCTTCATTGTTTCGTAGCGTTTCAGCCGACGGTGTTCAGGGGCCATTTTTCCTGTGCGGTTTTGAAATCGCCAAGGCGGATCGGCTAGAATTGTTGAGTAGGTTCCCGTCAAGCCGGGCAAACAGTCATCCATGTCTCACTCCGTAACTACGAAATCCATTTCGGCCCGGGAGTGTAGTCCACAGCGGAATTTATGTGTAGACGAGTTTCCGCAGACGTGCGAAGATACAGTTCTTACTTTACCTTCTCCTTCGGAAAGCATCCCAACCTCAATCACGAGAATTCATGAGCAGAGCCTCAGCCCCCAACTCGAAATCACAAAACAGCCGCCGAAAAGCATGGCCCTACATCAAATGGTCCCTGTTTGCGCTGGTCATGTATTTTGTGGTTCAACGGGGAATGGCATTATGGAACCAAGATGAGCTGGCCAATGTCGAAATCGACTACACCTGGCTGTTTGCCGCCGCGCTGGCTTATTTAATGGGCTGGTTGCCAGCCGTCTGGTTTTGGCAACAACTGATTTTAGCATTCGGCAGCCAGGTTAATTTTTTACAAACTTGCCGGGCTTATTTCCCGGGGCATCTGGGGAAATACATTCCTGGCAAAGCGACCGTAGTCGTCATTCGGGCGACCATGCTGAAAGATCAAGGCGTGACAGTCGGCTGTTCGACGATCACCGTATTGTGCGAAACGTTAATTACGATGGGATCAGGGTTAGTCGTTGGATTGGCAATGGCCCCTTGGATTTTTCCTGAACCGCTATGGAAACGACTTCCCAGCTGGCTACGGTACTTCGAAAATCACGAACTCTTGTTCACCGCCAGTGTGGTCGTGCTATCGGTGTTTGGGCTATCGATGCTGGCGCAAGTTTTTTCGCTCATCGTCAACAAAATGCTTACAGCGACACGGAATGATGTCCAATCGATTAACGTCGATGCCCGTTTGCTCATTCGCGGATTGCTGGTCCTGTGCCTGGGCTGGGTTTTTCACGGGTTAAGCCTGGGGTTCACACTGTTGGCCGTTGATGGAAGTGCGTTTTCATTGGCCGACTGGCCAGCTTGCACGGCGACGATTTCGTTGGCAACGTCGGTCAGCTTTTTTGTACTCATTGCCCCGGGCGGTTTAGGAATCCGGGAAGGGTTAATTATTGAGTTCTTAAGCATGCAGCCCGGAATTGGAGCGAAGACGGCAATTGTCGCGGCAGTCTTACTACGAGTAATTTCGTTGGTCTCTGAGATTGTCGCTTCGGCCATTTTGTATTACGCTGCCCGTCGGCCCAGGCAGGTTACTGCTACGGACCAAGTTGATCAACACACACAGGATGAATCGGCAACGCCAAAGGAGTAAGACCGAGAATGCTTTCTATCATGATTCCCGTCTTCAACGAAGCGGAAAGCTTGCAACAGCTTTATTCCGAAATCGTGCAAAGTTGCGAACAACAAAAACTGGATTTCGAAATCATCCTCATCAATGACGGATCGACGGACGATTCTTGGAAGATCATTTCCGATCTGGCTGAAAAAGACGATCGAGTTTCCGGAATATGTTTTCGGCGCAATTTCGGCAAAGCAGCAGCGATCACCGTCGGCATGCGATCGGCCCAAGGCGATTTGATTATGATGATGGACGCCGACTTACAGGATGACCCGGCTGAAATCCCAAATTTTCTTGAAAAACTCAATTCAGGCTTTGATCTCGTCAATGGTTGGAAACAACGCAGGCTCGACCCTTGGCATAAAGTCTATCCCAGTAAAGTTTTCAATTGGATGATCGGCTACTTAACCGGACTCAAACTGCACGACCACAACTGCGGCTTCAAATTGTTCCGCAAAGATGTCGCAAACGAAATTCGTATTTACGGAGAAATGCATCGCTTCATAGCCGTGCTAGCATTTGCCCGTGGGTTCAAAATCACTGAAATTCCCGTCCATCATCGGGAACGGCAATTCGGCTATTCTAAATATGGCGTCCGCCGATTTTTAAAAGGGTTTTTGGATTTGTTGACGGTCAAATTTCTTATCGGTTTCGGCCAGCGACCACAGCACATGTTGGGAGCCTTTGGTCTGTTATTCTTCGGCCTGGGCATGGCTGGCTTGAGTTATCTCGGAGTTTTGTGGCTGTTGATGAACGTTGTCAATCTGCTCCCCGCAATTCCCATCGGCGACCGGCCGTTACTCGCGTATTCAATCGCATTAACACTGTTAGGTGCCCAGGGAATTACATTAGGCCTACTGGCTGAGCTCATTGTGGCTTACACCGGTCGCGAAGCCGATACCTTCAGCGTCTCTGAATCTGTCGGTTCGGTTTCAAAAAAACTCGATCCGTAAGTTGTTTTGTATTGGACACTTACCCCCCTGCCCCAACTGTCGAATCAACAATGCTCTACAGAACTCTTCGATTTCTGGTACAATGTTTAACGCACGATTTATCAGTGCCCACTGATTGACAGGAGGCAGGAACGATGAACAAAAAAATGAATGACGAAAAACCATTAGACTTAGAAGAGTTAAGTTCCCAGGAACTCGACCGCAGCCCCATCTGCGAAGATTCGGTTGCAGATTTCAAGTTTGAATTACCTGGACCGCACTTCCAGGTTCGGTGTAACACAGCAAAACGCGAACTTCTGCAGGATTGCTTTCCCGAAGAGTAGTCGAGACAGACCTACGGCCAATTGAAAAAGGGCGGTCCAAAATAACTTTGGCCCGCCCTTTATTTTTTCCGAACCCGTTTTTATTAGAAGTCTAACCTTCCAACACTTTTAGGCGTCCTGAACTGTCGCCAATTTTTTCGATCTTGGCGTCCATGCGGTCGAGCATCGACAGGAATAAATTGTTAAGCGGGGTTTCTTCTTCAAGCTTTATATGTCGGCCCGGCTGGATCGTTCCGCCCGCTCGACCAGCGAGCAGGATTGGTAAATCGTGATGCGTGTGCCTGTTCCCATCACCCAGTCCGCTGCCGTAGACGATCATGCAGTTATCAAGCAACGTGCCTTCGCCTTCTTTTACCGACTGTAACTTCCCAAGGAAGTAAGCAAACTGTTCGACTAAGTATTGATCAATTTTTTGCAGTTGGTCGATTTTGGGTTGCTCGTTTCGATGATGCGACAAACTGTGCCAGCCCTCTTTGACATCGACCATTCGATAAGCACGGTTACTGCCCGCGTTGCCGACCATAAATGTTGAGATACGAGTTGAATCGGTTTGAAATGCCAACACCATGAGGTCGAACATCAATTTCACGTGTTGTTCAAAATCGCGGGGCACGTCGTTCGGTAACTCGATGTCGGGTGGTGCTTGTCGGGAGGCTTCTGCAGACCGGGCGATTCTCAATTCCAACTCACGAATACTATTGAAGTACTCATCAATTTTTCTACGGTCCGTTTGCCCTAATTTCTTTTGCAGTTGTTTGGCATCCGCTGAAACCAAGTCGAGAATACTTTTCCGGAAGAGATCCCGCTGAGCCCGTGTTTTCGGATCTTCATCTTTCGAACCAAACAAGCGTTCGAAAACTAACCGTGGATGAATCTCTTTAGCCATCGGCGTGGTGGGCGATTTCCATGAAACGTTTGATGAATACGCACAGCTATAACCCGAATCGCAGTTGCCTGCATTTCGACCGCGTTCAATTCCTAGCTCTAATGAGGAGAGCCGCGTTTTGTAACCGATTTGTGTTGCTGCCGCCTGATCGACAGAAACGCCAGCACGAATGTTGGCACCGGAGGTTTTATAAGGGTGGGCTCCGGTCAGATAAGTCGAAGCACAACGAGCGTGGTCGCCCGGGCCATCGCCTTTTGCTCGACCATTATCTTGCATCAGGTTCGAGAAAACCGTCAGCTCGCTTTTGAAACTTTCGAGCGGTTGCAGCGTTTTGGGCAGCACATAATTTTCGCCCGTCTCTTTCGGCTTCCACGATGGCTGAATCACGCCGTTGGGTGTGAAAACAAACGCCATGCGGTTCGGATGTTTTGGTTGGTTGTCGGCCGCTTGAATGGTGGCTGGCCGCATTATTTCTAGCATGGGCAATGCCATTGTTGTGCCCAACCCTTTGAGAAACGTTCTGCGGGGTAATTTTGATTGAAAACTCACTGCTGTCCTCCATCGCCCCGCCTTTTCAGGAAGGGATTTGAATTGACGATTTCCAAAACCAGTGCTGAAAATCGGTAGTTTTTTAATTTTAGGTTATCCGTAATTTTATCAACATTGCAGGTGTCGTAATACTCCAAGCCGCGGCCTAAAGCATAGGTCAACATTTTCCGGGTCAGATGACGGCTGAAGTTGTCTTCCCGTTTTTTCAAAATCTGAATCAATTCTAAAGCATTCTTGAAGCTTTCACCTTCGGGCAAACTTCCCGCCGAATCAATGTCTTTTTTGCCGTCCTTCTCTCTCCATCGGCCAATTGCATCAAAATTCTCAAATCCAAGTCCCAATGGGTCCATAACAACATGGCAGGAAGCACATACGGGGTTTTGGCGATGGATTTCCAATTGCTCCGTTAATGTCGCTTTCGGGTTGGACTTTTGCGTTTCTGCCAACTCGGGAACTCCCGCTGGTGGCGGGGGAGGCGGCGTACCCAAAATGTTTTCTAAAATCCATTTTCCACGTTTCACCGGCGACGTTCGGGCCGGGTCAGAAGTCAATGTTAAAATGCTGGCATGGGTCAGCACGCCGGCTCGGTTTGTTCCCTTCAATGACACTCGCTGAAATTCAGGGCCTTTCACATTTGGCAAACCATAATGTTTGGCCAGTCGCTCATTGACGAATGTGTAATTGGCATCGAGAAATTCGAGAATGCTTTTGTCTTCCCGCATAATAGTTTGAAACAACATCTCGGTTTCACGCCGCATTGCGTTTCGTAATTCAACGTTGAAATCTGGAAACAACTTTGGGTTCGGAGTCGAGTCATCGAGGCTGCGCAAATTTAACCATTGACTGGCAAAGTTTTCGACCAATGTTTTCGATCTTTCATCAGCCAACATGCGTTTGACCTGCTGATCGAGAACATTTTTGTTTGTCAAACGCCCCGACTCGGCCAGCTTAAGAAGTACCTCATCGGGCATACTACTCCACAGGAAATACGATAACCGAGAGGCCAATTCAAACTGTCCCAGGTTTCGTTGAACTGCAGGGTTATCCGGTTCGGGATCGGTTTCAACTCGGAACAGAAAATGAGGCGAAACTAGTATCCCCTGCACCCCCAGTTGAATACCCCGTTCAAAATCTTCGCCCTGCTTCACCGCCAGCTCAACCAAATTGACAAACCCTGTTAGTTCTTCATCGACAACCGGCCTACGGAATGCCCGTTTTGCAAAAGATTTCAGAATTTGATGAGCCGTTTGACGAACGGATTGAGCCGAGCTCGGCTTCGTAAATAGAATTCGTCGGTGGGTCTCTGGATAAACGGCGTCCTTCAATCCAATGGGGCCTTGCACAACCAACGATTTAATGCCGATATTCCGATCGCGATCTTTGGGGTCTTTTGCTTTGGGCATATAATAATCGTTGATGAACGCTGCTGAAAATTTCAACTTTCCAGTTGAATACGGCGAGCCAGGACCGATTTTGATTTTTGTCTCAAAAACCCCCGGCTTGAGATGCCCAGTAATTTCGTGGACGCCGACACTTTTATCGTTGAGCCGTATATCAACTTTCGCCAAATCGGGGCCCGCCTGGTCAGCGACAGCTTCCACCTTCAGCAGGTATTCACCCGGCAGTGGAAAGTTAAATTCGCCGAAAACGTCTCCCGAAGAACTCAGCATGCGGTAGCCGTTCCGATTCGGACCGCTGGCCTGCTTGCTTTTCAGGTCTTTTCCTGCAAGACGCTGTGCTAATCGAACCGCCGGGTCACCCACAACAATGGCTGCCTCGGAAATTGTCTCAGCGGCATCCAGATATTTTTCCATCAACAGCGGCGGTAAGGACAGGACATCGCCAATATTGTCGAATCCGTAACCGACATCATCAGAGGGGAAATCTTTTGCAGGTTCAAAATCGACGCCCACCAAATCACGAATGGTATTATTGTATTCCGACCGATTAAGCCTGCGAATTGTGACTCGGCCTGGGTCGTGAACTTGGCTGCAATCGACGTGGAAAAATGCCGCGTTAAGCCAGTCGATTACTTTTTGTCTCTCATCATCGCTGGGTTGGTACTTGTAGCCTTCAATGGGCATCGCCTTGACTTTGAGCATCTCAATCACCTGTTCCCAGGTGTCTCTCACTTTGAGCGCTGCGGGAAAATCTCGATATTGCTGCAGTTGAATCTCACCCTCTTGCTTTTTCGGGCCGTGGCACTCGTTACAGTATTTCGAAAGAAAAGGGACAATGTCCTTCTCAAATTGAGCTGCCAATAAGTCGGGTTCCGGTTGAAGTTTTTTTGGCTGCGATTTTTTTGCTTGAGTCTCAGCGGCCAACACGGCTTGGCTTCCAACAGAAGTTACGTTTTCTCCACCGAGAAACCAATTTTCTAAACTGCTGGAACAGGCAAACATCATCAGTAGAACCAGAGCCAGTCCGGCCCCGATGCGTCGCTTCTTAGAATTAGGTTTCAATGTCGCGACTGGCACATCGTAGTCTTGGCAACATTCAGGATTAGGGCACGTACCCGTTTTGCCACAAAAGCGGCTGTGGACTTTGAACCGGAAGCCGCATTGCGGGCATTGGACGGAGGTATGCATAATGTTTTCGAGGTGGGTTAGGGTCAGGCGGGTTTCCCTTTTCTCAACATTCCCCGAGGAAATTGTGTGTCTGAAAAGAGACTTACGCATTATAGTAGGTCGAGCGACTTAGCACCATTGCTAGGTGGAACTGTGAAAGAAACCTTCACCGCAAACGACTACCTCTAAAGATGTTACAGTTTTCTATTGAATCTTGAAGATTGCCCCATTCATGTCTGGAAAAATCAAAGTCTTGCTAGCAATTGGTTCGATGTCGGGGGGCGGCAGCGAACGTCAATTACTGGGTGTCTTGAAATATCTCGACCGATCACAGTTCGAGCCTATCCTGTATTTAATCAGTAAAAGTGGTGAACTACTTTCAGAAATTCCCAACGATGTTCCCGTCATTTCATTTTGGGACCGCCATACTCAACCTCGAATCAATTACCCGGGCGCCTTGCTCCGAAAAAAAGTCCAAGACTTCGCGCAGGTTCTAAGCGAAGAAAAGATTGAGTTGGTTTACGACCGCACTTATCACATGACACTGATCACCGCGGCTGCAACCCGCAAGGTCAATGTCCCAAGAATCTCGGTCGCCGTCACCGACCCGAAACTCGATTACCAGCAAACGGGTGAACGGTTTCAAAAAATCAAACTCAAGATGTTAGGCAAAGCCTACCGTGACGCCGACCGAGTTCTGGCCGTCTCTGATCGAGTCCGATCATCTCTTGTTACACCATTTTCATTGGACGACTCAAAAGTCCAGACGTTCGATAACTTTCTCGATCTTGAACGCGTTCGACAACTCTCTCAAGAAAACCCTCCCGATTTGGATCCCCAGCGATTCCATCTTGTAATCACCGGTCGCTTACGAGGTGAGAAAGGTCATATCCATTTGCTCAAGGCACTTCAACTACTCGTTCAAATAAATACCCGGAAAGAGTTGCTGTTGCACATTCTGGGAGCTGGTCCGATCGAAGATGAGTTGAAATCGTTCGTGGCCGAACAACAGCTGGATGAGCACGTGCATTTTGCCGGTTTTGAACCAAACCCATTTCGGTATTATCGGCAAGCTCAACTGTTCTGCCTGCCTTCGTTATACGATGGCAGGCCCAATGCGTTGATAGAAGCCATGGCCTGCGAAATTCCGGTTATGGCCAGTGATTGCCCGGGAGGTGTCTCCGAAATCCTCAAAGGCGGAGAACTTGGCGTACTGGTTCCTCCCGCTGATGCAGTACGACTCGCGGACGCAATCGAAGATTTTCTGCAAAACCCAGCCCAGTTAAAAGAAAAAACCGCAGCCGTCCGGCTGCACGTCGAACAGACATATGCACCGGAAGACGGAATTGAACGATTACAGAATCTGTTTCTGAATGTCTTGCAGGAATACGGGAATCGGTAAATTTCAACCGTTCGTTTTTGACAAACCGTAATGCCGCAGTAACGGTTCTGGGCTGGGTTCCCTGCTTCGAAACTCCTTGAAGACATCCATCGGATGCTTGCTACCACCCATGGCCAAAACCGTATCGCGGAATCGCCTGCCAGTGTTCGCGACCGCCTGCTCGTCGTCTAGGCCCGCTTCTTCAAAGGCACCAAAGGCATCGGCTGAAAGGACTTCGGCCCATTTGTAACTGTAATATCCGGCAGAGTATCCGCCTGAAAAGATGTGCGAAAACGAGCACAAAAAACGGTCTTCGGGAAGCATGGGCAAGACAGAAGTCTTCTCCATAATTCGTTTCTGCACATCGAACACCGTCTCAGAACCGTTAGGATCGAATGTGGAATGTAATTCCATATCGATCATGCCGAACTGAAGCTGACGTAGCATAATACTGCCAGCTCGATAAGTTCGGGCTGCACAAATTTTTTCGAACAGCTCTTCAGGCAACGGTTCGCCCGTTTCAAAATGAGCGGTCAGCCCCAGCAATGTCGGTTTGTGGTAGCACCAGTTTTCCATGAATTGGCTTGCCAATTCAACGGCGTCCCATTCCACGCCATTAATGCCGGCGGCTTCGGCTTCATCGACGGTGGTCAGCATGTGTTGCAAGCCGTGACCAAATTCATGAAACAACGTCTCAACCTCGCGGAACGTCATCAGCGAAGGTTTCTCACCCACGGGTGGAGTCGAGTTGCAAACCAAATGGGCCACCGGTAGAGTCAGCTGGCCATCAAACCAGCGACGGCACAAGCAGTCATCCATCCAAGCCCCGCCTCGTTTGTCTTCCGGTCGCGAATAAGGATCGAGATAAAAGGCGGCAATTGGTTCGCCCTGCTCGTTCTTAATTTTGAAGAAGCGCACATCGTCATTCCAGATGGGCGCCTCGCCATCGGCTGCTTCTACCGAAATACCAAACAATCGTTCGACCAGTGCGAACATTCCAGCTAAAACTCGTTCTAAAGAGAAGTACGGTCGCAGTTCTTCATCGGTATAATCGAACCGATTCTCACGTAGTCGTTCCGACCAGAATGCTATGTCCCAATGTTTCAGCGAATCTGTCGAGCCCGATTCGTTGGCTAGCTCTTGAATGTCTTTCAGGTCTTGTTGGGCCGGTTCCCAAGAGGCTGCTTGCATCGTAGCGAACATCTCTTGAACGGCATCAAAGGACGGTGCCATTTTTTGTGCGAGGCTCACTTCGGCGAAGTTTTGATAGCCCAATAACGCGGATTTTTCTTTTCGCAGTTTCAACATTTTTTCGATGAGTGGGGAGTTATCGAATTCCCCCTGTGAGGCTCGAGAGATGAACGCTCGGTACATCTCTTCCCGGCGTGCCGACTGTTTGCAGTGCTGCATGAACGGCATGAAGCTGGGAACATCGAGCGTGAACCGCCACGGGCCTGCTTCGCCGGTCGCTTCCGCTGCATCGTCTTGTTTATGTTCATTGAACGATTGGGCCGCCAACTGCAACGCCGAGCTTGGCAAGCCTTCCACATCAGCTAGATTTTCGAGAACCAGCGCATAAGCTTTCGTTGCATCGAGCACATGGTTTGAGAATTCGGTGCTGATCTGTGAAAGTTCTTGGGCGATTTCATTGAACCGTTCTCGGTTGGCGCCTGCTAATCCGATACCTGCAAGTTCTGTGGAAAGCAGTTTCTGTGAAATGATGCGCTGCTGGCATTCGGTCAATGAGTTCCAGGAAGCACCCTCTTTGATTTCTTTGAGTGCTCGGTAAATTGGCTCACTTTGCTTGACCCGCAAACCGAAGGCCACAATGTCGTTCAACACGGCTTCATAGACTTCCCGAAGTTCGTCTGAATTTTTCACACCAAACAGATGGCTGACGGGGCTCCATCCAAATTCAAATGGGCGGTCCATTTCTTCCAACGGTTTTAGTAGTCCATCCCAAGTCGGTTCGACATTTTGTTCCAACTCAGAAAAGGCTTGCTCTGCATCGGCCAAAATTTGTTTGACCGCGGGAACGACATGTTCTGGCTTAATAGTGTCAAACTGTGGGTATCCGGCGGTTACCAGCAGCGGATTGTTCTTTAAATCGTTTGAAGCCATATCCATAGGTCTGTTTCTTTTCGCTAAAAAAATCAAAGGATGGACTGAAGATTTCTCAATTTACGACGAATTCCCTAGAAAGGAACCTCGATTTTAGGGTCCGAGCTCAAAGCTGTCAAAAGCCTACAAAGAAAGATCGTCACGATTCTCAAGTCCTGCTAGAATTATTGGTAGACTAGTTTGCCATTCTTTTAAACCATGAAGATTCTTCGGCCAAACAGTTTGGGATTTGTTATGAGATATCAGCAAAATCTTCTACGTATTCAGTCGATAGTCAATCGGTTGCGGGAACGTCTTGCGCAAACCATCTTGACAGCCGGTCTCGTAGGCTTGGCAGGCTGCACACTCATGGTGCAAGCCGAGGATTTTGAATCGACAGGAAAGAGCACGCCGCTTGAGTTCAATATCGACAGCCGAGAATTTGCCATGAAAACATTTGGTGGACGACAATTTTGGAGCGATGTGTTGTTTTTCCACGGTTGGAGAATTCAGCAGAATTACTTCACGGAACATTACCGATTATTGGACAAAGATGACCACCGCCACGCCAGCGGCACTTTGAAATTCTGCAAACAACAGCTTGAGGAAATTAAACGCGAGAAAAAACTCAAGCCGATGTCGGGCAAGGCGGTAATTTTCGTGCATGGCATTATTCGTTCTTCGAAGTCGTTCAATAAAATGAAGAGCCAATTAGAAGCTGAAGGCTATTCCGTCTATGGATTCGATTACCCCAGCACGCGTGTCGAAATATCAAAGGGGGCAGAATCATTACATTCGGTGATTGAATCGCTTGATGGTGTCGAAGAAATTTCGTTTGTCGTTCATAGCATGGGTGGCTTGGTCGTTCGCTCGTATCTCGACAAACATCGAGACAAACGCATCAAACGAATGGTCATGTTGGGGGTGCCTAACTTGGGGGCGAAAATGGCCGACCAAGTGAAAGAACTATCGTTATTTAAAACAATCTTCGGACCAGCGGGACAACAATTAGTTTCCGATCCTGACGGCTTGATCGCCAAGTTGCCCACACCTGATTTCGAATTTGCCGTGATTGCCGGCAGCCGTGGGACTGAAGACGGTTACAATCCACTTGTGCCCGGCGACGACGATGGCACCGTTTCAGTGACCAGCACGCGTCTGCCCGGTGCTTCTGACTTCGCCAAGGTCAACGTGCTACATTCCTTTATGGTGGACGACAAGCAGGTCATCGAGCAATCTGTGCGTTTCATAAAAACAGGCGCACTTCGTAAATCGGGAAAAAAAGAACCGATCTCCCAAAACGAAGCCAAAAAGAAAGCCCCTCCAGCGGACTAGAAAATCTAGCTCTCGCCTTGATGAGAAACAAGATTGGCCAATGCATCGCCAATTGCAGAAATTCCTTCGACAATTGCATCGTCCGAAATGATTAACGGCGGACAGATTTTGATTGTTGGACGGTTGGTGTAGAAAAGCATCACGCCTCGCTTGATGGTTTCCCAGGTTAAATCGCGAGCGAGAGCCATGTCGGGTTCACGAGTTTTGGAGTCCATCAGATGGATGGCAAACACCAGGCCGGTGCCCGTAATTCGAGAAACGTGATGAGGAAACTTGCTCTGAAGTTTGTCGAGTTCGGCTCGTGCAATTTCACCTTTGCGTTTTGCTTCGGCAATTAGGTTTTCTTTCTTCAATACATCCAAGTTAGCCAAGGCGGCGGCGCACGACAGCGGATGAGCGGCATGCGTGGTGGTAATTTCTCCGGGTGACAGCAAATCGAGTACGTCAGCCGGCCCCAATAAGGCTGCAATTGGCAACGTTGAAGAAACCCCTTTCCCAATGGAAATTAAATCGGCTTGCACCTCATAATGTTCGTGGGCAAACATCTTACCCGTTCGGCCGAAGCCGGTTTGGACTTCATCGAAAATGATAAGCGAATCGTTCTCGTCAGCCCAGCGTCGTAGTCGTTGGATGTAGGCTTTCGGGAACGGCAACGCCCCCCAACCCTGGAACGATTCGATAAACACCCCGGCGATATGTTTTGGGGAAATGCCCGATTGTTCCAAGTGCTTGATATGATCGCTGAATAATTGATTCCAGTTTTCCTCGGTCTCAGGTTGACCTTCTGCAAGAACGGGAAAGGGCAGATGATGGATGGCCGAGTCGGGGTTGGACAACCAGTTTTTGCCCGCACTGGCTCCGGAAAGCTGATGAGCGGCAAGAGTCCAGCCATGATAGTCGCCAGCGAAAGTGAGAATTCGATATTTTTCGGGGTCTTGTTTCATGCCCCGTTCGCGAACCAGTCGAAATGCACATTCGTTGGCTTCCGAGCCGACGGTCCAAAAATAAACTTTTTCACAGCCGGGAGGAGCAAGTTCTAGTAATCGTTCAGCCAGTTGCAGACGAATTTCCGATGCAAAACTAAACTGTGCCATCAAGCCGTCTTGACTAGCGTGTTCAGCCACCGCAGCGCGAATCGCCGGGTGGCCGTGTCCAGTGTTTGTCATCACGGCTGTCGAACTAAAATCGATCCAGCAGTTCCCGGCAAAGTCAAACACCTGAAACCCATCCGCCCGGTCCCAAACAATCGGCGCCTGATAACAATTGACCCGCGGATAGACCAGAGCCGACCGTTTAAGCGTGTCCAATGTTTCCGGTGCGGGCAAAGCCGTCACAATTTTTCGATAGCCGGTCTCAATACGTTCTGTTTCTTCCGGCTCAATTGAGAAATTGTTTTTCAAGATCGGATCAGATGTCATCGGAGTCAACTTTTCTTACGAATGGCGATAAAACTATTTCTGAAGAGCATCGAGGATTTTCTCCGCGACCTGCTTTGCCAGGACTTTCGATCCTGCCGGACTAAAGTGGACATTCGCGGGACGTTGGATTGTTTCGAGTTGTTCGTTCGCGAACGAGTACAAGTCGTTAATGGATACGTTTTCTTCCTGCATGACATTGGCTGCGACGGCGTTGTATTTGACGGCATCTCCCATCACCCTGCCAGCAGCCCCTTCAGGGACCGGGGTTGTGCTACACCAAATGAGCTTGGCACCGGTATTTTTTAGTTGTTTGACAAGCTTCTTCAAATTCTGCTCATAATCTTCCAACGAAACCTGTTGATGCCCTTTGCCTTTCGCGACCAATTGTT
>Ga0115002_10003105_pt1 | contig 21016 bp, 23 predicted proteins | sample ArcticOcean_MG_C_8_FD_89576 | JGI IMG/M metagenome (GOLD analysis project Ga0115002, IMG submission 89576) | Marine microbial communities from western Arctic Ocean - ArcticOcean_MG_CB11_86 | ecosystem: Environmental > Aquatic > Marine > Oceanic | place: Arctic Ocean: Canada Basin | collected... | reverse complement strand
TTTCGCGGCTGGGGTTTCGTGTTTCGTTTATTCCGGACGGGCCGCGACCGGGAGTGTTGCGATAGCGGAATTCGAAACGGTTGGCGGAGAAGGCGAAGTGAAACAAACCTGAAAAACGGAGATCACAAATGAGAGTCAAGCAAGATCGACGGACGGCAGTACTTGCACAGCTTGTTTGCCCGGAATGTCAAAGCGAATGCCATTTCACCGACTCGGCGGTGATCTGTTCCAACTGGTCCGCATGCCGATTTCTTCGGCGGATCATAAAGGCGGAATCGCTTGCGTGGCGTCAAATCGTCCCTGGCCGGTTTACTGGAAGGAGACGCCTGCCAAGAAGAACTGCGGCCCGTGTGGATTGTCCCGGTCAGAAAAATCTCTTCAAGGAATCGTAAGGCGTTCAAATGGACCGGCGGTTTCAAGTTTGTCACCGGGCCGATTGTCGGGTTCTTCAATGACCGTCTTCGCGGGTTTGGCCATCCGCGAAGTGAAGAATGCCGACACGCCCCAGCCCGGTCTTTCGTCGGGCCGGGTTGGGGTTTTGAAACACGACGCTGGGGGGGCTTTTGATGATTGATGCCATTGACCGTCAGACCGCGACAACGGCCCCGTGTGGGGCACGTCGGCGTTGGGGCGACTGTCGGCTTGGGTTCGGCGTTGCGTCGATTTTGGGCGGGCCGTGGTCCCACGGTTTTCGTTGGCGTGGGGGGCGTAGGTACTTTTCGGCGTTTGAATCTCAAAGTGCAGGGGGGAACAGGCGAGATAGTGCGTTTCGTTGAGTGACTGAACCATTTTTCACCAAAAGGACTTACGACCATGCAACCATTATCCAATGCAACAACGATGACCCCGACCATTGCCGAACAACGACCACCGGTCTTAATCCAGGTCCCGTTCGAAGGGTCACCGAAGAAACTGCGAGCGGAATTCGCCAAGCTGCGGGCACGGATCGACGCACTGGAAACCGACAAGAACAATGCGGCGTTGCACCGTGCCGATTTCATGCGAGAACTGGATTCGCTGACGGAAGCCCAAACAGAAGCTACCAAAGCGACGCAAGGCAAGCCGAAGACAACCCACCAAGCTGTCGCCGAAGAAACGGGGATCGTCGATCTCGAATCCGACAAGTCCATCACGTGGGAGGCAACGCAGATCCGCGATATTTCCGTCGGGATTTTGCGAAAGGAACTCGCATTGCGTTCCGATCTTGGTGGTTACTCGGACCGTTGGCTGGTTGAAGGCCAGAAGGCCGTTGTCACGTTGCGGGCGAAACTGACCGAAACGCGGGCAGGTGTCATGGGGTGGTTAGTTAAAGGCCACTCCCATTATGGCGGTTACGATGACCCGACCACGAACAAGCTGTCGCCGTGTCGGGTTTTGCCGGGCTATGTGTTTTCTCACCCGGCGGTTGTCGCGGCGAAAAACGAATTGCAGACCGTGCAAGAACTCGTTCGCGAAAAAACGATCTACGTGAACCGTCGGGAGATTCAAGAACTGCGGCGATTGATTCGATCCGAGGCGGCACGGCTGGCCGGGTTGTCGGTTGAGCATGTTGTCATTCTGTGGTTGTCGCTAGGGTTGAAAACAAGTCCCAGCGACGTCACGATCGATTTTCGTGACGAGGATGGCCACCGAAACAATGACAAGTGTCGCAAGTGTGAACGCGTCATATCGAATTAGACCGGCAAGACACAGTGATCCGGTCTGTATCCACGGATCGTATTTTCCAATTGTTCGTTCGCCAGCAGCGTTTAGATGAAGATTCAACGATGCAAACGATACCTCTGATTTTCAAAGATGGTCATCTATTCGTGGACTTGAACGGCAGCCTGTGGCTGTTTGACACAGGTGCGCCGACGAGCTTCGGTGACGAAGAAGACCTTACGATCGCAGGCGAGCAATTCACCCCAAGCAACAGCTACATGGGACTGTCAGCGGCATCGCTTTCCCAATTCGTCGGCGTGCAGTGCTCTGGTCTCCTCGGTGCTGACATTCTCGAATGTTTTGACCATATTCTCGACTGTGCGACGGGGACACTCTCGGTTTCGACAACCGAATTGCCACACAGCGGTAAGCGGTTGTCCTTATCTGAGTTCATGGGTATCCCGATTCTCACGGCCCGAATTGGAGACAAAGACTATCGGATGTTTTTTGATACCGGCGCGCAGATTTCGTACTTCCAAGACGACTCATTGGCAGACTTCCCCGCTTGTGGCAATGTCACCGACTTTTATCCTGGTTTTGGCGAGTTTCAGACCGACACACACGATGTCGAGGTCTCGCTTGAAGGTATTCAAATCACGCTCCGCTGCGGCACTCTTCCTGGACTGTTGGGCATGACATTGATGATGGCTGACACCCAGGGAATCATTGGCAACCAAGTCTTGGAGAATCGTGTCATCGGCTTCTTCCCACGGAGGAACGCACTTTGCATTTGAATGCCCACCCACATTCATCCTGGGCTGAGGTGTACGACCTTGCCTACGAACAGTCCTTCGGAGAATTCTACCGCCAACTCACCGATGTGACGGTTCAAGTGATTGCGGAAAGAGCGCATCCGCCCGCAAGAATTGTAGATTTCGGGGCTGGGACCGGTCGCCTGTCTATTCCACTTGCGGAATTGGGCTTTGATGTGGTTGCCGTTGACCCATGCGCGGAGATGCTCAATCAGTTGGAGCAGAAAAAACAGCGAGGAGCGATACGCACGGTTTGCTCGAAGATGGAGGATTTTTCAAGCAACGAACAATTCGATGTCGCTCTGTGTGTTTTCACCGTTCTGCTCTATTTGCTGGATGACGAGTCTCTGACGAAGGCGTTGACTGCAGCACATTCCAGTTTGAAATCCGGTGGTATCCTACTTCTCGATATCCCATCCAAAGCGATATTCCACGGACATTCTACAAACGATCATTTGATTGAGCGTTCCGTATCGGTGACCAACCAAGCTGGCAACATTTTCAACTACCGGGAAGAGTTGACAGTCAAGAACCCAAATGGTGAGGGGGCAAAATACCAGGACAATTTTCTCATCAGGTATTGGCCGCACGAACATGTCACCAAGATTCTACAGGAAGTCGGATTTGATCTTGATGCAGATTTATCTGACCGCTTTTCCGCGGCAGGATCGCATTACCACATTTTGAGGAAGACCGATCATTTCGATCGAGCGGACGCCGCGGCGACGCGCGGCGACTGAATCGAGGCTTGGAAGCAAACGCAGAGCATCGGCGTTCGGTCCGGCCGGAGTGCCTTCGCGCAGGTGTTACACTGTGTATCAGACAATGACGGTTTTCAGGAATCAGTCGGTATCTCGCACATGGACGACATCGAATTCATCGCCTTCGACCTTGAAACAACCGGACTCTCTCCCGATTTCAATCGCATCGTTGAGGTCGGAGCGGTTCGGTTCCGCGCTGACGGAATGAAACTTGACCGGATGGACCAGCTGGTTGACCCCCGCTGCACCATTCCAACAGATGTGACCCAGATCCACGGTATCACCGACAAAATGGCTCGCGGCCAGCCGCCGATTGAGGATGTCCTACCAGAGTTCGTCAAATTCCTCGGCCACTCGGAAACGATTCTGCTGGCGCACAACGCGTCGTTTGATGTGGGTTTTCTTTCGGCGGCGTTCAGCCGGTGCAATGCCGACTTGCCTGAGCATCCCGTTATTGACACGCTCGCTCTGTCGAGACGGACGCTCCCCAGACTTCGCAATCACCGCCTGGAAACGGTCGCCCGGCATCTGCGTATTGCCGATTCTACCGAACACCGGGCATTGGGAGACGCACTCGTCGTAATGTCAGCCTTTCTGAAGCTGCTGGCACAGAATCCCACCATCAGCACGGCAGCCGACCTGTTCAATCTCGTCTCGCCGATCTATTTTGAGCCGATGATCTCCGGCCCCGTCACCGTCCCCACACGATTCCAACCTCTAGTCCAGGCGATCGAAATCGGCCGGTCCATTTCCATCGTGTACGCGGGTGGCACGAAGAGCCAGCGGAAACGGTCGATCACGCCTTTAAGCCTGACCGAAGTGCGGGGCAGTGTTTATCTGATCGCCCATTGCCACATCGATGACATGGAAAAACACTTTCGGTTGGATCGGATTCTGGAGTTTGATGGAGAGTGAGTTGCACACGTGCCGCACACGTTAATCGAAATTTACGCCGAACCCCCCAGCCCAGTCGGATCAAACAGGGCTTGGATTTCCGCGAACGCCGACAGGCTGTTGTGTGCGTGTCTCAACAACCGCTGGGCCTGCCCCCGATCACTGTCCATGAGTCGGTTCGCTTCGGCAATGTGATCCCGAACAGTGTTGGCCCAAATCGCGTAACGTGACAGTGTCGCTTCACCATCGTCTACCTGATTTAGAGCCGCGCGTCCCAATCGCCCCATAAGCAAATGGATGCCGCCGTCTCCGTAGGCGTCACTTCGGAGCAGTCGTTCGTCATTGTCGAAACGCTCGATGATTTGGTCGATCGATTGCTCTAAATCACTTGCACGAGATTCCATACGTTTGCCTTCTGTTAAGCCGCGTCTCTGGATCTTGCGGGCCGACCGACACTCGTCCCACGTCAATGGACGACCCCCAAGTGCTGTTCAGCACATCCGTGACAAACGTCGTCATCATGCCCGTGCTCCGGTGGAAAGTCCTTTTTACAAAACCGGCACGTCACGAACTCGGCGGCGCGGACGCTGCGAGCTTCTTCAATAAGTGACTCCATGCGCTTCATGTTGAGCTGGCCAGAACCGGGGATCTTGATTCGCTTCCAATAGCGACTCGACGGCGCGGGGCCGTGGCTACCACGCGTCCATTCAACGGTGGGCAGCCGAACCTCGATCGCTTCTGCCGTCACAAGCAGTACGAGGCCAGGTTCTTCTCGCAGCTCAAATTGAATGACATCGCGGGTGCGTTCCAAGATTGCGCCCGGCAGAAGTTCGATCAGCTGCAGTGCCACGGTATCGACTTGCAGCGGCCCACCGAAATCGTACTTGTTCTCCGGATCGACGAGTTGTCGTTCACACATGTGTCACCTGACTACTAGTCTTTCAGCACGCGCCGAGATCATTGGGAATCAAATTGTTCGGGACCGTCGTTGCCTTCACCTCTGCAATTTGTGCATCACCGACCAAACCTCATGCAGAGAATGCTCGTAGTCGGCCCCGTCGTTCCCTTGGTGCTGCGCCACTTTCGATTTGAAGTTGTCATAATCCATCTCCTCATTCAAACCGACCAGCACCTGCGACCAGGCCAGCTTGGCCACGAAGATGCGAAAAGCGTAGTCCGTTCCTGAGAATTCCATAATCTCGCACTCGGACAGCAGTTTGGGAAACCGTTCCTTGAGCGCTTCGAGGTGCTTGCCGACTCGGGCTCGCACCATGAGGCGGTCAGGATCAACCGGCTGGCCATGCCCGCCGTCGCCTTGCCGGGCGCACACAGCGGAGTAGAAGCCGTGTTTGGTGAAGAGCCACATTGGAACTCACTCCTTCGACATGATGCGTAGTTCAAGATCTCTGGCCCGACGAAGGATTACACGCATACCGTCTTCGTTCGGCAACAATCGTCAGTCCCAATATACAACGCCACTGCCCTTGGTCATCCCTTGTCCGCACTTCGGACACGGCCCTGGAAACTTCCACCGCTTCACATGGTGACTCGGGTTTGAATGTTCGCTGCTTCCATCATCGATTGAGTCACCGGTGTCACCGCTCTCCGGACCAGGGCAAACTAATTCCTCGTCGGACGGTCCGGCCGCCTTCTCCCACGGTTCGTCGGAGATAACAGCGTCAAACAGGCTTCCGCAGTCCTGGCACGAAATCGTTGTCGTACGGCAGGCCATACCAACATCGTCGCCACCGGAAACGACCGCTTCATAATCACACTTGCTGCAAATAAATTGGTAACTTGTTCCCACGTTACTCGCCTCGATCGCAGTGCTGGGTCACCCGAATTTTAGCCGAATTACGCTAGCCGTTCTTATCGCTTTCGACAGGCCGTGAGGACGTCCACAATCTCCACAATCGGCGGTATCCCTGGCGCATGGCCTTTGTCTCAGATCCATGCGACTGAGTTAACTTTTCAATCTACACTGGATTTCACCGTTTGTACACTGCATGATGGGCTGGTCTTGCGACGTACATGTTTCACGATTTTTGCAGGATCGGTTGTCTCGTAAATGTCCGTTAGAATTCTCGCGACCGCAGACATCCACATCGGCCGGTGTCCCACAAAGGTGCCGGACCCGGAGGATACTCGACGATTCTCCTGTGCGCGAATGTGGCAGGCGATCGTCGAGCGGGCAATTCAGGAACAGGTTGATCTCGTCACCCTGAGTGGGGACATTGTCGATCACGACAATCGATTCTTTGAGGCCACGGGGCCGCTCGAAGCCGGGCTCACCAAACTGGCTGCTGCTGGAATCCACACCTATGCCGTCGCGGGCAATCACGATTACGATGTCTTGCCGAGAATCGTCGATGCCGTTGGCACGGATCACTTTCATTTGCTCGGTCGTGACGGACGTTGGGAGCAGACGGAATTCATCCGTGACGGACAACCTCTGTTGCGGATTCACGGTTGGTCTTTTCCCGCCAGCCATGTCCTGACGAGTCCGCTGGCCAGCTGGAAGGCTGCCACTGATGACGATCTGCCCGTCGTGGGACTGCTGCACGCCGATCTGGACGTTCCGGACAGCCGATACGCCCCGGTCTCGCGAGCTGAATTGGAGCCGCGCGACCTGACCATGTGGCTGCTGGGACACGTTCACCGTCCACAACTTTGGGAAGCGACTGCTGGACCCGCCGTGCTTTACCCTGGCTCTCCTCAGGCGATGGACCCAGGTGAAACCGGTAGGCATGGTCCCTGGCTGATCGAAGTTCATGGTCGGCATGACGTCACCGCCAGTCCGATTGCCCTCTCAAAGGTTCGCTACGCAGAACTCACTGTCGATCTGTCCGACCAGGAGACAAAAGAAGAATTCGATGCACATCTCATCGATTGCACGGGCGAGCATCTGACCGACATCGCGAATGACGGAGGACCACTGGAGTACGTCTCGCTGCGGATTGATCTGACCGGGCGCACGCTGCTTTGCGGGCAAGTGGATGGTTTTGCCGAGCCGCTGCGAGAGCAATTCGAGCGCACTGTCGGGCAGGTCACCGCCCGCATCGACAAAGTCACGAACAACACGCAGCCGTTGATCGACCTGGAAGAACTGGCGCTGAAGCATGATCCCCCTGGAATCCTGGCACAGACCCTGCTTCAGTTGCAGTCGGAACAAACCGGCGATCGCCTGGCGACGTTATTACACGACGCCCATCAAAAGCAACGCGAGGTCTTTCATGCTGGAGCGTATGGATCAATTGGCGACGATAAAGTTCCCGATGTCGCAGCGACCCGGCACGGTTTGATCCGTCAGGGAACGCTATTGCTGGACCGGCTGCTGACTGAGGAGCGGTCGGCATGAACCTTCCCGCCCTGTTCTTTACGTCGATTGAAATTCGCCGGATGCCCGGATTCCCCAAAGGGGATCTGGAGCTCGATGACCTGTGTCCCGGTGTGAACATCATTTACGGCCCAAACGCTTCAGGCAAGACCACGTTAGGGCGGGCAATCCATCGATTGCTGCGACCGACTGATCGCCCTCACGGGAACGTGTCACTCCACACGACGTTGGAGCTGAACGGCACACCGATCTCCCTCGACTACGACATGGGACACGTGAAGTGCCAGAAACTGGCCGATGGGTCCGATATCGATTGTCCCAAGCTGGCTCCGCCCGAAATCGGCGATCGCCACGTGCTGGCATTGCACGATCTGGTCAATTCCGAAAGGGGCCACGATCTGGCGCAGGACATTGCGAAGGAATTGGCAGGCGGCTATGACGTCGGCGAGGCGAGCCGTGCGCTCGGTCATCGAGACCGCGCCTCTGGAAAGGGGAAACGCTCCAAGGACCATCAGGCTGCGAAGCGGGCTTATCGTGAGGCGTTGGGTCGGCAGGACTCACTGCTTGAACAACAGGCGACGCTCAAGCAGTTGCAGGCCGACAAACAAGCGGCGAGTGACGCCCAGATCCGGTTAGGTCTGCTGGAGAAGGCGAATGAATACGTCGATGCCAGTGAGAAATGCGAGCAAGCGCGCCGCCGCGTCGAGGCGTTTCCCGAAGGGATCGGGGAGATTACCAGCCACGACGTCAAAGAGCTTGACCAACTGAAGAAGTTGCTGGAAACGGCGAAGTCACGGCGGCAATCCGAACAGCAGAAACTCGACGGTGCCCGGAAGTCGCTCGCGAAATGCCAATTGCCGGATGAGGGCGTCGCTGCCGAACTGGTCACGTCGTTGCGGCTGAAGTGTCAACGGTTGCAGACTCTGCACGACGACATTCAACGGAAGAACGAGGCTCTGGATGAATCAAACGCCGAACTCGCGCAGGCGAGTCAGGCTATCGGTCCCGATGTGACGATCGAGCAAGCCAGTGACATCGATACTGCCTCAGTGCAGAAGCTCTTCAAGTTTGTGCGGCAGGTTGAATCGATTCGGGCAGAGCAGGCGACTGCAAACACCCTGCACAGCTGGCTTGGCGATGATGAATCCACGGAGGACGTCGATCCGCTGCGGGAAGCAATCCAGCTATTGCAGCGTTGGCTGACTGTAAATGGTGCAGCTACTCCAATCGGCCGCCGTAGTCCGTTTGGATTTGTCGTGGCGGGCATTGCGACTTTGACGTTTGCCATATTGATGGCATTCCTCGTTCACATGTCATGGTTGTTGTTGCTGGCTGCGGGCGTGGGATTACTGGCATGGGCTTTCTGGCCGACAACCGTGACCGATCGGTCGGCGGAAATTCGCCGCGACTACAAAAGCTTGCAAGTCGGCAATCCGCCGAGTTGGTCGGATGACGACGTGCGGACGCAGATCCGTCAGTTGCAGCATCGACACGACAAGGCAACGATCGAACACGAAAAACAAACGAAATGGAGCGACCTCGGGGAACGAGTGAAAGAGCTTGCCCGGAAACAGGTCGCCGTGGACAAAGCGAAGCAGGCATGGGTCATGCGATTGGGGATCGATGCCGACGAGGTCACGCTCTCGCTGCTGGCAGCCAATATCAACCGTTTTCAGCAGGTCCAGCAGCGTCTGGCTGCCACTGACGCAGCGGTCGATACAGCGACCCAGGAGTTCAGTACGTTGTTGGACCGAATCAACAACTCTCTCGATCCCTTCGGTTTTGAAACAGTTGACGATCCAGACACAATCAGTGCTCAGGTTGAACAACTCGCTCGACGACAGCAGGCCCACGAGGCCGCAGGTCAGACCATTTCCGACAGCACGACCGTGTTGGCTCAAAGCGACGACGATATTGAAGACACGAACGGCGAACTGGATTTGCTATTCGATCGCGCCGGGTTGACTCCCCAGCAGGAGCCCACTCTGCGACGTTGGGCCGGGCAACGCAGCGACTATGAGCAAGCTGTCAGCGAACAACAAATCGCCCAGGCTGCTCAAGAATCGGTGCAGGCGACTCTCTCCGAGCACCCGGAATGGCTGACGTTGAACCGTGAAGAACTGGCCGAAGAGCAACAACGGTGTGGTGAATCGGCCGATCGGCTGACAACAATCAGCGAAGAGATCGGAGCGATCGAGAACGCCATCAAGACAGCTCAACAGGGCAGCGATTTGGGAGTGGCTCTGGCTCATCAACAGGCGTGTGCCGACGCACTGCGAGAACAACGTGAGCAGGATTACGATGCCGTGATCGGAAAGGTGTTGGCCGACCACATCGATCGACAGGAACGGGACTCGGAGTTGCCTTTGATTCTGCGACGGGCGCGGGAGTTGTTCGCGAGAATTACACACGGCCGGTACGAACTTCACGTACAACCGGGCGATCCGCCCGAGTTTCGCGCTAAGGACACGGCCCGTGGTGTCGGACTCAACCTGGATGAGTTGTCGAGCGGAACGCGGCTTCAGCTTTTGCTGGCCGTTCGCGTGGCTTTTGTCGAGCGTCAGGAACAGGGAGTCAAAGTCCCGTTGATTCTGGATGAAACCCTCGGCAATAGCGATGAGCGGCGTGCGCAGGAGATCATCGATGCCGCCCTGGAAATCTGCCGCGACGGCAGGCAGATCTTTTACTTCACTGCCCAACACGACGAAGTCGCGAAGTGGCGGCAGGTCTTGGACTCCTGTGACGATGTCTCGCACCGGGTCGTCGATTTGGCCGAAGTCCGGAATTTCAGCGAATCGGAACGCATCCCCGCAATTGAGTATGAGCGTCCCGAGGCGACGCCGGTGCCATCCCCGAACGGTGTGGATTGGCTCGGTTATGGCCAGCGGCTGGGTGTTCCGCGCCCTGACCCGGATGGTGAACCGGGCGATTGCCACTTGTGGCACTTGATTGATGATCTGCCGACGCTCTATCGGCTGTTGAATAATGGGATCAACAAGTGGGGCCAGCTGCGGACACTTGTCTCTTACGGTCGCGTCGATGGGGTTTCTTCCGACTCAGAGACTTATCGGAGAGCTGAGGCGACAGCACGACTGTTGGAGTCCGCAATTCGGAATTGGAAAATCGGCCGTGGCAAGTCGGTCGATCGAAAAGCGTGTTTGGACTCGGGTGCTGTCTCCAGCACGTTTATCGACCGATTGTCGAACCTGGCTGCTGAACATGCCGGTGATGGGAAAGCGATCATTGGGGCGCTGGAAGACGGCACGGTGGCGGGATTCCGATCCGACAAGCGGGTCAGTTTACAAGAGCACTTGATCGCTCACGGATACATCGACGAACGCGACGTGTTGACTCCCGAGCAGATTCGAGACGAGGTTCGTCTTGCTGTGTTTGTAGAACTGGAGAGTGGATTGATTAACCAGGAACAATTTGACGTGCTGATTGCTCTGATGAATTGCGAAGAGACTTCAATGCCCGATTGATCGAATCAGTGATTCGCACAATTCCGACACGACACGATGAGACACACTCTGTGCGTTCGAGATCTACGGCGCTGCTGGAAACCGACCAAAACCATCATTTGTGACTGTGCCGTCCCCCCGATCAGATCCGATCCCCCTCTCTCACCCCTATGGATAATTCTAATGGCGATGTCCGTTATTGCGTATGAATCGGTAGCTGGTTCCCACGTTGCTTGTCTCCATCAGGGAGAAACGAACGCGTCATCGAATTCCACATTCGATATTCCCGGAATCGCGTAAGAGCTTTCACCCTGAAAAAGCCGCAGCCTGAATCAGACTGCGGCTCTTGATGTTCTGTCGTTACTGCGTTGTCACGCAGCCTGCTTCCGCTTACGTCGTCGGCATCCGACAAGAACCTCAACCAGTGGTTGCGGGACGTGTGCAACGGGGCTGCCAAACGAGCGAGGTGAACACTGTGCTGTCTTGTCTGCAACGAATCGGGTTCATGTCACAAGATAGTTGTTTGAATGGAAAACGACCACGTTTCTGGCGGCTTTGAGATCGACGGGGTTAACGGCACCGGTGGTGATGGACGGGCCGGTCAACGGCGACATTTTCCTGGCCTACGTCGAACAACATTTGGTGCCGACACTCAAAGCAGGCGACATCGTGATCATGGACAACCTCTCCAGCCACAAGCGAGCTGGTGTGAAAGAGGCCATCGAATCGGCCGGCGCGTTTCTGGTGTATCTGCCGCCCTACAGTCCGGACTTCAACCCGATTCCCCTGTCGGCATGGCATGAATTGGCAGAATACCCTAGTTTTGCAGGGGTCTAGCGCAAATCACGTGCCAAAGCGAAGGAAGTCATCTGGGAAATGCGGGTTCACATTATCTGCGACTTCTCTTCGCCAATTCAATGGTCGCTTCGTCGGCCGCCGTTGTCTGCTTGAAATCGTCAACTGACTAATAGAAACTTGTGGACTGCCAGCAATCACGTGGGTAGCTGGCTTATCACAGTGCTGCTTGTAGTGAGCCCAAAAGTGTCGGAATCGCAGATTGCCACTCCAGACGCTCGTCAGGGTTGTTTCGTCGAGTCGCTACCCAAGACAACGATTGGCTAACGTCGTACAACGTGCGGGATGGAATTGCTGCGCCGGGCACAATTGCTAATTGCTTCACCGGTTTCTCTGTGGCATCTCCCTTGGCAAAGGGATCGATGATTTCGACATCGTGGCCGGTAGTGCAAATGTGGAAAGTTCGACACGCTGCTTTCTTGCCCCACGCTTTGGCCAGCGCACCGTTCGCCCACACTTCAATCTTCGGCTCACTTAGCGGACAGACGCCACTCGATTTCATCTACCGGCACAGCCACGGTGATTGGGGTGAAGAACTTTGTGAGGATGATCGACAGTTGAACGACGAAGCTCTCGTCGATGGCAGCCGATTACTTTCAGCGTACAAGCTGAGAACTGGCGTCAAGATATGGGTCATCACAGAAGCCGCCGATGATGGCGGGCAGCGTGTCGCAACGACGGTTCTTCTTCCATGCGAATACTGATTGAGGATGGCATGTCACATTTCAACAAAGGCCCACATTCAGCAAAGGCTTGGATCGCCTTTGTCATCTTCTGTGTTGTACTGATCCTGTTTGAGCATTCGTTTCTCGGCGTGGTGATCGGCCTCGTCGGTTCTTTCGGCATGTCGTTTGTGATCTTCAAACTGATCGGTGGTGACGGCGGATTCCTCAAATGAATGAACCGTTCATCAATTTGAACCTGATTGGCGTCGCCGCCATGACTCTGTGTATCGTGGCGCTACCGTGGTGGCTTTTGGGTGCGATCAGCGGAAAGCTCTATCTCTCGATGATCGTTTTCTTTGTGGGGATGGTGTGGTTGTCAAATCGTGCAGACGAGGGGTTTTGACAAAAATTGTTTTGTCGAATTATGTTTGAAAAAACTTGAGAGTTGGTTCCATTTGACAACCTGCTCCTGTGCCCATGCTGTCGTCTTTTTCTTTTTGGGACTCCGACATAATCCCGCCAGTCGAGCCAGATGACGTATCTTGCCTTCCAACACCAACCTCCGAATAATTCCGTCGCCGAACCTGCTCCCCTCTGCCGGTCACTCTTCTTGATTCCCGTCTCGCTGAAAGGATGCACTCATGACCGTCGCTCTTCCCAAACTCCGTGTCGGCGATCCAATTCGCCACGAAGCTCTCTTTGTCTTTCCACTCTTCTCTGACTCGAACGGAAATGTCGAATACCGCCTGTCAGATGAAGCGTTGGCCGACCAATCGCTCCTTGTTGAGGAAATCGATGAAAGCGGCTCTGTTCCCGATCTCCTTGTCGAAAACAAAGGTGACGTGCGTGTTCTTTTCCTAGAGGGCGAAGAACTTGTCGGAGCAAAGCAGAACCGGATTCTCAACACATCAGTGTTGGTCGCTGCCCACACCAAAATCAAGATTCCGGTTTCTTGCGTTGAGCAGGGGCGATGGCGGCATACGTCTCAATTCTTTGGATCGAGTGGATCGCACACCCCGTCGAAACTACGTCGAGCGCTCAAGTCGTCAGTGAGCCGCTCCGTCAAGGAGACCGTCGAGGTCACGGCCCGTTGAAGGTGATGGCTCGCGTGTGACGGATCGGGCGAATCGGAGTGGGCCGGAACTTTGCGTGATCGACGCGGCATTGGATTGTTGTAGAATGAAAAGCAGCAACGGGGTGCCGTCCCAATTGATCATCATCGACGGCGCACCGCACAGCTTTCGCCTGCAACCAAAACAGCAGGATTTGCGACCGGTGGTGATTGAGTTCTTTGATCGTCACTTGAAACCGACGCGGTGAGATTCGACAAACGGTTGGGGTAGAACCGCTTCCGGAGGCGACGGTCATTGACGTCAGCGAATGAGCCGTCCCGAGTCTGCAAATTGAAATCGAGGCGGTGGCCGCCCTGTGAACGAATCATTGGATATTGATCCCGCCGTCCAGCCGTCAGTAGAATCTCGATTCGATTCTGTAACCGTCGGCACGTGGTGTGCGGTTCTAGCAGCGTTCGGTTACACCGCGTCGATCATCGCGCTCCGGCAGTTGGCGAAGCATGAAGGTCTGGATTGGGCAATCTGGGTCTCGTGCATGAAAGCCGTCCCTGTCAGTCTGACCGCTGCCGCCATTATTCTCTATCGGAAGTCACGAGGTCGCCTCGCCTGGCCGTCAGCACGCATCGTGCTTGAACTTTTGGCAACCGGGTTTTTCATGCAGTTTTTCGCGAACGTCACATTTCAGTGGGCCTTGAGTTTGGGTGGGATGGCGCTGTCAGTATCGCTTTCCAATGCGGCGTTAATGCTCACTGGAGCCGCATTAGGCTGGTTGATACTCAAGGAACACCCGACGCTGCGGTCCACATGCGCGATTCTTCTTCTGACGGTAGCCATTGGCATACTGAGTCTTGGGGCCGAGGCGACGTCACGGCACAATGCGATTCAGAACTCATTCTGGCTTGTTGCGATCACTGTGGCAGCGGCCATCCTGGCCGGATTCGTCTGGGGTCTCGCGGGAGTGATTATTCGTCGAGTCGTGACGCGTGAAGTTCCGGTCGCGGTGACGATTTTTCTGTTGAGTATCACCGGTGTCGTTGGACTTGGATTGACTACGTTATGGCGAATGGGTCCCCAATGGATGTTGGAGACGACTTCTGGGGAGTTTCAGACAATGATGGTAGCCGGGGGCTTTACCACCATTGCGTTCTTCGCCATCACCGAATCATTGCGTCGGATTACGGTGGTTCGCGCGAATCTCTTGAACGCTTTACAGATTGCGATGGCGGCAGTGTCCGGCGTGATTCTCTTTGACGAGCGGATGACGGTCGGACTGGTCACTGGTTCTGCCCTGACAGTCGTCGCACTGATGATGATGGACAGGCCGAAGTCACCCAACGTCGAGTCTCAGGCTGTCTCTAATCAGTTTACAGAAGACTCAGGCGTGAGCTCGGCGACGACGAAGCAGATCGTAAACGAAACGCAAAGTCCGAATTAGACTTCTCGGGGATCGCTGAACGCGCCTTGAGCAATTTGTCCGATCTATGCCTGTCGCACCATTTTCGATGATTCGTGCTCCCGTAACCAGGTTCATCAGGGGTGTGATTTGAGCAAACGGATCAGGGAGCTGGTTGTCAGCAGACGAGGGATTGTAACAAAAGTAGTTTTCTCGAATTATGTTTGAAAAACCTTGGGCGCGGGACTCCGGTTGGGCCAGGTATCTGTACCTGCGGCTTTGCGTTTTTCTTCAAAGGGACTCCTGCGAAAAAAATGGCAAAAAAATCACCTTCCAGCCGCAGTCTTGCCGTCGAATTCTCGCCTTCCGTTTGCCACCTCACGGCAGTTAGCGGACCATGTGATCGGCATTCGCGTCCGCACTCACAAATGATCAACTTCATTGAGGAGCGGGCCAGTCACGCGTCCTCGTCCAGAAACCGCTCTCTCGCGTCCCGTAGAAGTTGGTCGTCACCGCGTCCATCACGGCCGCCGTCCGTGCGGCCGATTGCCCCGTGCTGCGGCAAGTTCCCTTCCCGAGCATATCATCAACAACCGTCTGGATCAGGGGTTGTTGGATGTGTTTGGGGTTCCGGAAAGCCCGCGTACGTCGAGAAGCCGATGGCACGGAATCACGACGAATGCCTGAAGATGATTGAGGCCTTTCACAAACGAGACCTCAAACTGTTTGTCGCCTATTACCGCCGCGCTTTGCCCCGTTTTCTGAAAGCCAGAGAGCTGATCAAATCGGGCTGTCTGGGAACCGTCACCGCTGTCAGCTATCGCTATGCAGAACCGCAGCAAGATCTGGACCCGGCCGATCTGCCATGGCGATTGCAGGCGGAACATTCAGGCGGCGGGTTATTCTTCGATCTGGGGTCACACGCTTTGGACATTCTGGATTTCCTGCTCGATCCACTGGCCGACGTCGGGGGAATCGCCAGCAACCTGTCCGAGGTGTGCGAAGTGGAAGACAATGTTGTGATGCACTTTCGGACTGAATCCGGCATTCCGGGAACCGCTTCTTGGAATTTCGCTGATTGCCAGCAGGAAGACCGGATCGCAGTGACCGGCACTCGCGGCACGGTTTCGTTATCCGTGTTTGGGAACGAGCCGGTGCAGTGTGACACCGGCGATGATCACAAGGTGTTTGAACTGCCCAAACCGCGACGCGCAGTGCATAATCGCAATGCGAATCTGGCGGAGTCGCCACGTACACCGCGTTGACGTCGGGATCGGCAATCAGTGCTTCAGCGTCGTCGTACCACTTGGGCACGTCGTGCCGCTTGGCATAGTCGCTCGCCAAGTCACCGTTCCGGCGCATGACGGCGACTAGCTCGCTGCCCTCTGCCAACTGCAAGGCTGGGCCACTCTTCACTTCGGTGACGTCGCCGCAACCGATGATTCCCCAGCGAATTCCCATAGATTCCATTCCCATATCGATGCGCAAGAAGCAAACCGTCTCGGGAATTGTACTCACGACCATCACTCAAATTCAAAACCACCACGATCCCGCGATGCACCTTGTTGTCACAGTTCACTCAACCAATCGATAGATCAGGGAGAATTCGATGAACCAGAGAGCATTGAACAGAGAAGTTGTCCAGGCCCCTAAAGTCCAGTGCCACATGCCGGTTGCTCGTACAACTTGCTGGATGAGGCTTTTCAATCGTCCCCGCCCCCTCCGAAGAGGATGTAGGCGTAATACAAGAGCGTCAACAGCGACTGCAACGTGGCGGCGACATACGTCCAACCAGCGGCGTTCAGTACCTTTCTGACCGCCACTGCACCCTCCTGATCGACGATCTGGTATTCCGTCAAAATTCGCTTGGCCCGATTACTGGCGTCGAACTCGACAGGCAGATTGATTATCTGGAAGACAACCAGTGCGCCGTAGCAGCACAGTCCGATGACGAGCAATTCCGGACGTCCCATGACAACACCAAGTATCACCAGCGCGACAGCCGCCCACGGCCCGAACCGGGCCGCCGGGACGGCCACGTTTCGTACAACCAGTGGTGCGTAGTTGTGGGCATGCTGCAGGGCGTGTCCCGCTTCGTGGGCGGCGATGCCGACGGCGGTCGCCGAACGGCTGTGAAAAATGTCGTGGCTCAGGCGCAGCACACGTTGCCGAGGATCGTAGTGGTCCGACAGCATGCCATGCGTTTCCTCGATGCCGACGTCCTGGCAGCCCTCTTGATCGAGAATGTACCGCGCCGCTGCGGCGCCGCTCAATTTGGCGTCGATTTTCATGCCGCGGGCGTAAGCCGACCGCACCCGTCCCTGCGCCCAGAACATTAGCACCAAGGCCGGCGCAATGAACACGAAGTACATCGGATCCCACCACATTAACATGTCTCGCTCCTCTTCTCTGTCAGATCTGTCAGAAATCGACGACCGCAGTTCTGGGACTCACACGTCGAAAATGCTCTTTGCCAATTATACGCATCAAAGTTGGAAAATCGATGGGTTGTGCGTCGAGGCAAACATCATGGATAAGGCAGGGGAGTCAACCACTGATGGGGGTCAGCGGCAGTGTCTGGATGCAACGATTGTTTCCGGGTAGGCTGGTATCTGAAATGAACATTATCACCGACTTGCGCAGATGTCCTCGGCTGATCCAGAGCTGGGCGCGTAAATGGAATGCGACGGAATTCGCAGAGCACGTTGAGTGTGAGTGGAGTTCAAGACTGCGCCGGTCGTTGGGCCTTGCCTATCCAGAACGCATGCTGGTTCGACTCAGCATCCTTCTGAAAGAACCAAAGTACGCATCGCTGTTCGACGAGGTGTTATGTCACGAGATCGCGCATCTCGTCGTCTTTCACATTCACGGGAAGGCGGCGACCAGCCACGGCCCCGAGTGGCAAGAGTTGTTGCGAATGGTGGGGTATGAGCCGCGACGCAGCTACTGCACCGACTCGCTTGCCGCCGTTTCAAGAAACGATACCCATTCGGGATGGTCAGCGTGGCAATGCTGCCGGAGTATATTTCGCACCCAAACGGGCGTTTTGGAGAGAGCACCTGCATCGCCTCGATTCTTAAACTGCTCGGTCATCCAGCGAAACTGCAGGCGTCGTTCTTTGTCATCCTGGCTTGGAGAAAAAAGGGTTGCAGCCAACTTTCGTTCGTCATGATGCTGCGAAAACTCATGGAGAACGTCAGGAAGCAGAGGCTGGCCCGATTCTGAAACTGACAGTTGATAAAGCGCAGAAAGTAGCGTCGCCAACGAAAACTGACCGCCACAATCGAGGAGACACCTGACGGCGGACTCTGGAGAGAACGCAGTCAAAATATGCAGCGCTCTGCTTCTAGCGTCTGAGTCAGTTGCCGACTCGTGTGCGACTTCAGCAACGCGGGCTGATACCTCACGCGGATAATACTTGTGAATGTATCGCGCACAGAGCAGGACGAAGGGAGCGTCTTCTGAATCCAACAAACTGCGCATCACGGGCAACAAGGCTTGAGTGTAATCGGTCAGGAACGACTCCACGTTTTTTTTTGCGTTCACGTCGAGTGGTTCTGACTCGCGCATTGCATAGTAAAAGTCAGTGAACGCCTCCCGATGACCTAAAATACACAACAACTGCGCTTGGAACATTCGCTTGGATGGTGGCAATTCCGATAGGTTCCACAACAAGGCAGCGATCGCGCGTTTAGCAGGAATGTACTTCCGCAAACAGGCCGCAATCGCATTGCGATGACGCTTGGTTTCAAACATCGCGCGGACGAAAGCTCTGTGAATCCTGTCGTCCCGCGACCTCGTTGCGAGTTTTCTACATTCAAGCAGGTCCGCATTCGAACGTGCTTTGATTACCCGTCGGTAGAACACCTTGTCGTACCCGGTGTCGGGCTGTCCGGAATTCAATGGGTTGGATTTCATACCTACTCTCAACACAACAAGGATGGTGGAATCGGGCGAGTCGCCTCTCGTTGACCTACTGGTTGATGGTTGGCGTTAAATGGGAGAATTCCTTGCATCACTGCCCCGCGTTCGGCAGGGTAGAAAGTGTCTGTTTGTCGATTCTCGATTGGTCGCAGTCACTGGTCGAGTTGTAAGACAATGCCCGCAGGAAGAGCCAGCAGTTCTTCTTCGATCTGCTGCCACGGTTTTGCGAGATCGACAGTTTCCCACCGAACCGAGTGTCCCTGAATTCTGATTGCCTCAGAGAGATCGTGATTCGCCGTCGGGTAAAGCAAGATGCCGGTTGATGACTTGTGGCTCTCAGAACGGTGTTCCTGCGACTTCAAATATGCGTAAATCTGAAACAGGTGGTCTCGATTAAAGGTCTGGTTTCCCCATCTGCCCGTTACCAGAATTTTGGCCGTGAATTTGGTATCGAGGACAATGAGATGGCCCGATGCATCGTGCTGCAATGTCAGATCCGGACGCATTATTGGCAGGTAGTCGGACGAGTTCTCGGTCGGCCACACCAGCTTCTGCTGTGATGAAACGTTCCAGTCGTGGAGGTGACGATCGTAGAACTTGGCAACAAACGTCTCATATATGTTGTGGAGCGTGAATGCATCGCGATCCAGACCAACAAGTCCGGTGTCGCCTGCTTGCTCCATCGGCATTTGCCGCTGCTTCAACATGAAGCAAATGGCAAGCATCACCGCATAGTCCACGTCGTGGCGATTCAACTGTTCGCGTCGAATGCTGGCAGCTTTCAACTCAATAATTTCAACGGACTCCATGTCGCGTACCAGCCGCCGCAAGCGAGACCTCAGTTCCTTTGCGTGGTGGCCTTTGGAACCAAAATCGCCGATCTGAACCAGTCGAGCCATCGTGCTACGAATGATCTGGTTCTTGGGAACATCGGCACTGAATATCTGAAATTCACAAAACGCACGGCCGTGCTGAAACGACATGCGTTTCAGGCTCTGGTTGAAATCAACACGACCACGCACCCCGGCTATTTCGGCAGCATGTGTTCGATAGTTGCGACCAAGCCCAATTCGAAGCCGTTGTTGAATCTGGTTGGCGAGTATGGTTCCGAGTAATGCGTCGAGCGTCGGCGCGTTTTCCACGTCCGACTTCCATTGGTCCTTCAGATGAATCGCGTCCCAGACGTACAGAAGCATGTGCCAGAGATTCCGCACTGGAATCCCTGTCTTGGTGACTTGGGCCGCCGGCGTTGGAGTGTCCACCTCGTTCATTTGGCAAGCAGTCCTTCCCGCGCCTGCTCAACTCGCTTAGCATTGTCGAACCAGTACTCTTTCAACAACGGAACGATCTCTGTTCGAATAATGCCTTCATACCAGCCACGATCTAAACCAGAAAAGTCTTCGCCCTTCGGGCAAAAGAAACTGTGTCCAACCTGGTAGTTTTCGCCCAGCAATGGGTCGTCAGTGATTTCTTGGTTCAACCCGATCATTCTAGATGCGACGAGATCCACAAGATCCGGTTTCATCTGACGGTCGAGTAACCACTTTCGGAAAATCGAACTCGAATACTGCGGTGTCAGCGTCATAAAGGCGAATCGCCGCCGCAACGCATAGTCAACGATGGCCAACGAACGATCGGCCAGGTTCATTAGCCCGATCAAGTGGACGTTCGCAGGAACGAAGAACCGCTGTTCGTTATTTCGCTGATAGACGAGCGGCACAGCGAAATCGGGACCGCGTTTGTCTGATTCGATTAGCATCAGCAGTTCGCCGAAGATCTGCCCGAGGTTTCCGCGATTGATCTCGTCGATGATGAATACATAATCGCGATCAGGGTCGTCCTCCGCCCGTTTGCAGAACCTGTAGAAGATAGCGTCTTGCAGGCCGAAAGTGCCTGCCTGATCTGGCAATGGGCGGTATCCACGAATGAAGTCTTCGTATGAAAACGTCTGGTGGAATTGCACCATCTCAAGCCGATCGTGCGCCTTCTCTTCCATAAACGCGTATGCCAACTTTCGCGCGACGAAGGTTTTTCCCACGCCGGGAGCGCCCTGCAGAATCAAATTCTTCTTCGAACGCATCGACGTGCTGATCGCCGCCGGCAGCGTGCAATCCGGGCGGGCGTTGATCGGCCTGAGTTGGCAGAGTGCCCACGCCGTGATGCAACGGGCTGTCCAGCGCGGTCTGGCGAAACGCGACAA
>Ga0115002_10003100_pt1 | contig 21037 bp, 12 predicted proteins | sample ArcticOcean_MG_C_8_FD_89576 | JGI IMG/M metagenome (GOLD analysis project Ga0115002, IMG submission 89576) | Marine microbial communities from western Arctic Ocean - ArcticOcean_MG_CB11_86 | ecosystem: Environmental > Aquatic > Marine > Oceanic | place: Arctic Ocean: Canada Basin | collected... | reverse complement strand
GCGAAAATACGTCTAGGCGGTCACGCCAATTGACTTGGCAGCAATGGCTGCAGTCTGACCTTGAGAAATAGCAACCTCTGCTTCGCGGAGCTTGCTAATAATCGGCTCCGCAGTGTGTTTCTTACCTCGTGACATCAAAACGCCTCCTTCAAGTTATGAGCTTCCGGCTGATGAGATTATCACTCAGAAGCTGGGCTCAGTTGAACGGGGCAGGTCACTAGTGAAAATGCAATTCACGTTACTTAAGCCTAGCTCAAAAAAAAACGCCCGCTGCAGCTGATCATTCGACAAAATGTCGAACTTTCCCAGTGTAGCGGGCAGTTTGTGTTCGGACTGGCTTAGGGTGGCCTAGACCATGTCCTTGAGCTTTTTCAGCGGACGTACTTTCACCACGTTACGGGCTGGTTTTTCCTTAAACATCGTGGTTTCACCCGTAAAAGGATTGACGCCTTCGCGGGCTGGTACGGCGGGTTTGTTCTGCACAACGATTTTGCAGAGCCCAGGCAGAGTAAAGGTTCCTGCACCCTGTTTACTGAGCGCTTTGGCAATCTCGTCGTTGAGTGCGTCAAACACGGCACCGACGTCTTTCTTTGCTATTCCCGTGCTTTCTGAGATGTTGGCGTAAATTTCAGTCTTGGTTGGCGGTTTTTGGGCTGAGGCTGGCGCCATGCTGGTAAACCCTCCTAAGTGTCAAACGGTTAGTGAGATAACAGTTGGTGCGATAACGCGGTTCCATAGTGTCGTGCCATAACATGGTTTAGTAACGTGGTACCACAACGCAGGTAAACAACCGGGTAATCTAATATCAATAATAGACGCAACGTGCTGTTTTAGAGACTGCGGGCACTAAAATACAAGACGGAATTAGCAAAAATACCTAGAAAAATAGGGTTTTCTTATCTGTGACGGTCGTAGGACTGGGGGTCTGGAGTATTTCAGGGAGATTGGTAGTTGCCGGAGCCCCTCGGAAACACCTCTTCATGGGGGGGTGTAACCCCTCAACTCAGCTCGATTGCCCTATTTTATCAAGCGCTGTAAACTTTTGGTGTGTAATGTGTTACGCCGCTTTCGGGAGATTGGGAGAAGACGGATGCAAGCTTGTCGCAGTGTCAGCTATTCCCTTGAAAACGCGTATGTCCTTGGAATCACGTATGTCCTTGGAATCGTGGCAGCCGCATTCTGCTTGGGACCGACCCCTTTGGGCGCGGCCCAGCCACCGCAGGCAGAGCAAGCCGCCTTCGATGGCGCTTCTTTGCCGTTGAACCGGACCGACGCGCGCGGAATCAGAAGGGTCCGCGAAAGCATTGCCAAGGGGGAGTTCTCCAGCGCGATCCGCTTTCTCGATGCGGTTCTCGAGCGCGATGAGGATTCCTTTCTTCGTATGGGTAATTCCGGAGAGTTTGTCGGTCTCAAGGAAACCGCCTGGCAAATCATTCGCGATTTACCGCCCGAGGGCCGTCAAGCTTACGAGACAACCTTTGGCCCTGTCGCTCGGCGGCTGCTCAAACAATCAGTCATTGAGGGTAATTATGATGGGCTGAGGAGACTAACTCGCCGCTATTTCCATACACCCGCTGGCTACGAAGCGGCTCTCCTGTTGGCCCAGCACGAAGCAGACCTGGGGCGCCATTTATCCGCAGCGCTGGTGTATCAGGAGCTACTTGATACTCCAGCGGCCGCTGCTCGTTTTCAGCCTCAGTTATCGCTTCAGGCCGCTCTAAGCTGGACAGCACTCGGAAATCGAGATCGTTCTCGGCAGTTGCTGCTAGCACTGCGCGGTGCAAATTTTCGAAGTGTACGCGTTGACGAAAAGGATGTGCAGCTAGACCTTAGCTCCCCAGACTTTTGGGACGAACTACTCAAGCACACGGGGGTACCGATCAGTAAGGACGGAGCGCCGGAGCGCCAGTGGTTGACCTCGGGCGGCAATCCGCAGCGCAATGGCCAATCGGTGGGCGGACTCCCTCATATGCGTGTCGATTGGCAAGTGCGCTTACTAGCGCACCCCTTGCTCGAGTCCGCCTTTCAGGAGATATCTGCAGACAGATTGCGCCGTCATCAGCCTCTTATTCCCGCAGCCTCTCCGCTCGCTGTAGGTAACTATTTAATTACGCGATCCGCACATAACTTAATAGCGATCGACTTCACCACCGGCAAGAGAGTCTGGCAATCACAGCCACAAAAGTTCCCAGCTTTTGAGCAGTTGATTGGTGGAGAAAACACAGAAGACCATCAGGCCGGATTGGCCCCTGCCAGTGCATTTGCCCAGCGAATCTGGGGCGACTATCTCTACAACACGATTAGCAGCGACGGACAAAGAGTCTATGTCATTCGCGATTTAAAGGTTCCCATGTCCAGCCGCTACGAACCTTGGCGCGTACGGATTCTTCCCGAAGCTTCTGCCGACGCATTTTCTGCGGGAACGAATCGACTTTGTGCCTACGATCTCGAAACGCAAGGAAAGTTAGTATGGGAAGTTGATGGGGCAGCGAGCCGCGATGATTTGAAAGGGGCTTTTTTTCTAGGCGCTCCCCTGGCCGTCGGACAATCTTTGTATTGTTTGTCCGAGAACAACAGTGAACGAGCCATCTATCTTGTGGCTCTCGATCGTCTGACCGGAAAGCTTCAGTGGCGACAGCAACTTGCCAATCTTGAAACCGGAATTCTGATTGATACGAATAGGCGCCTGCAAGCGGCCATCCCTTCCTACGACGAGGGTGTTTTGGTTTGTCCCACGGGAGTCGGCGTCGTTGTCGGCATTGATTTGGCAAAAAACGCCTTAGCGTGGGCTTACCGCTACGAAACGAACGAAAAGCTCCTGCGGCGAAAGGGTAAAGTACGCTCGGGCGGGCCAGCGACTCAATGGTTGGATGCAGCCGTGACCCTCGCTCAGGGTCGTGTCGTACTCACTCCACCAGAATCAAGCGACATGCATTGTATCGACTTGGCCACCGGGGTGCTTGTTTGGAAGAATAAACGTCAGCAGGGAGTGCACGTGGCAGGGATTGATGGGAACAATATTTTGATCGTCGGCCAAGACAAAATTTCAGCGATTCGATTGGAGGATGGCAAACCGGCTTGGAAAAAAACAAGTATTCCATTTCCATCGGGTAGCTTTCCCACCGGGCGCGGTTTTGTGAGCAAGGGCAAATATTTTTTCCCGCTTTCCACGGCCGAAGTTGTTTCCGTCGATACGGCAAGCGGCGAGTATATCAGTCGAGTGGTCTCACGCGAAGGCAGGCCGCTGGGCAATTTAGTTTGTCATCGAGGAGCCGTCGTCTCGCAAAGCGGGGATCTTATTGATCGTTTCGGCCAAGTCGAAGTATTGCGCGACGCGTCAGAGCGCAGGTTAAAAAAGAATCCCGAGGATCACGACTCGCTGCGGACCCTCGGAGAAATGGCTTTTAACGATAATCAGTTAGCGCAAGCGGTCGAGTGGCTCAAAAAGGCCAATTCAATTGAGCCCAACGACCTACAGACCCGCGAAGTGCTCAGCGAATGTTTGCAAGCAGCGCTCGACGAAGACTTTGCCAGCTTTCGCCATCTCTTACCCCTCCTTGATGAAATCCAGGGACCTTCTGATAAAGACCGACTTACTCTGCTACGTCTCCAAGCCCAAGGTTTGCTTGACATCGGGGATGTCCTGGGCGCATTCGACATCTGCCGAAATATGGCCGAGAAAGCAGATGCCGACGAGAGTCTTTTGCAATTGGGTCGTTACCACCAGGTCGGCCTGCGGCGCTGGATTCGTGCGCAAGTTGCGGCGGCCTGGGCAAAGGCAGATGACTCGCAGCGTGCGCAGATTACGGACCAGCTCGAAGAATCGATGGCTCAGCTGGCGACGGAGAATTCTACGGCACGCGTCGAACAATTCTTCCAGTGCTTCGCAGGACTAAGAATATGCGAACCCTTGGCCATGCAAATCGCAGTTGAACATTTAGATCAGTCAAGACTGCTTGCTGCTCAACAAATCTTGGTGCACTTAGCGAATTCTACGAACGCCGCCATTCGAGGAGAAGCGGTTGCGCGTTGCTCTCGAATGTTACATCGCGTCAATTTGCCGCATTTGGCCGTCTCTTTTGACGAACGGCTCAATACAACGCTTGCCACAGTGGCCTGCCTTGATGGCAAAACGGGGAAGCAGTGTCTGCGGGAGTGGGGCTTGGGAAAACCGGGTCATCAACAACGGGACCTTGAACCAGGGGAACCCGAGCCAGGGGCAGGGTCGTACGCCTACAGAGGTGTGAATTGGCCCTATGGTAAGGTCGAAGTATCGCGGCGACCCTCAACGAAACAAGCCAGAAAACAAGGGAAGCGGCCGACTTTTTTGGAAGTACAGCTTGAACACAGTGACGACGTTCTTGGCGGCGGAAACGTATTTCTGGGGCATATCAATCGCGAAGTTTTAGTGCGAGATAGCTTTGGCAGGGAAGTTTTTCGTACGACGCTTCAGCAGCCCAGTAGTCGGCAAATGTATGACTCCAAATCGGCCTATGGGGCGAGCAAGGGCAATCTACTCCTTATATCTTCAGGTCAGCATATCTTGGCTTTCAATACTCTGCCCGCTGGCGAAGGAGGCGCGCCCCAATTGCTGTGGCGTAAACAAGCCGTCAGCAATCTCGATAACCGCGACGAGTATATTGTACGACAGGCCCACCGCGGATCAGAGAGACCGGGGTCGCATCGCCCTCGGCGAGCTGAGCGCGATGGGAAGTGGATTGGAGTGATTGGACCTCTCACGCACGATAGCTGTGTGTTGCAAGATCAATCTCGGTTGGTCTGTGTCGATCCACTGACAGGTGAAATTAGGTGGCAGCGTAGCGACGTGCCGGCAGGCTGCGATCTATTTGGCGACGAGCAATTCGTATTTGCTGTTGAGCGCACTGCGAGGAAGGCTTTTGTATTTAGTACCGTGGACGGTAGACGCTTGTCGGAAACAGAAGTACCTATTTGGCGCGAACGTCTGGCGACACGCGGCCGCCATGTCATTTGTTGGCGGAGGCTAGCCAATCGAGATTTCGAGCTCTCGTCGATAGATGCTGCCAGCGAAAAAGTCATTTGGAAGCACGTGTTTGATAAGTCTTCCCGCGTTGACATTGCGAGGTCGCAATTCGTCGCTGTCGCGGACCCGCAGGGAAATTGCGTTGTGATCGACGCGGATTCTGGCAAAATCTTGCTGGAAGAGCCTATTCAGAAGTCTGCGGGCATCCAAGAGCTCCACTTGCTTGCTGGCGCAGACAATTTTTTGCTCGCCGTGGAGCTGCCCCAGGGCTCAAGTCGGTCGCGACTTAAAGTCCTTCCATTTAATCAATCGGACTACGTGCAAATGGATGGACAAATCTATGTTTTCAATCGTGCGACTGGCAAGCCGGAATTCGTGCGACCGGCGACCGTCAAGCAACAGGTCTTGCCGCTTTCACAGCCCGTCGACTTACCGGTAGTAGCTTTTGCCGGGCACCTTCCCAGGCAAACCAATAGTGGGGGCAAGAATTTCATGCGTCTGTTGGTTTTAGAGAAGTCTTCAGGCAGGCAGCTTTTTAGCCAAGATGATTTGCCACCATCGAATAATTTTTTTGCCTTGCGCGCGGGTAAATCCTCTCCCCATGAAGTCGTCGTCGAAATGCTTGAACTCGATATCCATTTTGCGTTTACTGGGCGAATGCGTCCGCCTGAACCCCCAGCGATGCATGAGGTTAGCTTAAAGCAAGGAGGAAATCTGGGTCTTCTCGGCATCGGCCAGAAAATGTTCGGCGGAGACTAGTGCTCCCTGTGTAGGGCCTCGCTGGGAATCGTCAACATTAAAACCGCGTTTCCTTCTACGGGGCTTGTGGATATAAATACTGGAGTTCCATCATGTTCTATTTTTCAGTTAGCAGCAGGTTCATATTTTGACACTCTCGCTCCTCACAATGAAGGGACTTTGCAGAGCGTTCGCGTTTGTTAGGGTGCTTGCTAGGTTTGTGATCACTGGGTTCGCGCTTACTGGGTTTTCGCTTGCGAGATTTGGGTTTTCGCTTGCGAGACTTGGGTTTTCGCTTGCGAGACCTGGGTTTTCGCTTGCGAGATTTGCGCTTACGCCTGCGATTATTTGGTTGACGCTGATTGGCAGTGCCCAAGAGTGCTTGGCCTCGCCCTCCGACCCGCAAACTCGCGTTACTGTTTCTCAAGGCCTTGATTGGTTGGCGTTTCAGCAACACAAGCTGGGGCACTGGACTGCTCAAGGCCGTTATCCGGCGGCCATGACTTCTCTGGCAGGTTTAGCCTTTCTGTGCGAGGGTTCGACGACGACCCAGGGGAAATACGCAGAGAACGTCCGCCGGGCTGTCGATTTTCTGACACGTCGCAGCCGCATCAATGGCTTGATTGGCGATGTCCAAGATGAACGCTATACCTACGGACATGGCTTTGCGATGTTGTTCTTGTCCCAGGTCCTCGGCGAAGAGGAGGACCTGGACCGTCGGCAAGAGCTGATTGGTGTGCTCACCAAGGCGGTTCAATTTACAGGACAAGCCCAAACAACTTCAGGAGGTTGGGGCTACGTTAGCGCTAAGGACGGCGGTGGATTCGATGAAGGCTCTACAACCATCACCCAAGTGCAAGGCTTGCGAGGTTGTCGCAATGCCGGGATCCCTGTCCCCAAAGAAGTCGTCGACAAGGCGATCGGTTATATTCATAAATGCACAAACCTTACGGACGGTGGAGTGCAATACGGCTCGAAAGGAGGCGGGAGTCGTCCGGCCATTACTGCGGCTGCAATCGCTTGTCTGTACAACGCGGGAGAATATGACGACAAATACGTTCCCAAGATGCTTGAGTATTGCGAGCAGCAACTTAAGCCGTCGAACCGAAACAGTTTTGGTCATTGGCACTACGCCCATTTTTACTACGCCCAAGTGAAATACCGCGAAGGCGAAGCGACGTGGGAGGATTATTACAGTAAGATACGCGAGCGTCTTCTTGACGAAGCGACAGTGATGGAGATTGGCGATACGACCGTGTCGATGTGGAAAGAAGGATTTATTGGGCCCGTTTATACCACGTCGCTGAACTTGATCATCCTGCAGCTAGAGAACGCTTACCTACCGATTTATCAGAGGTAGGAGACTCACTTCCACTTAACTTCGAGGGGTTATCTTGAATGACTGATTCTGAGACGACTCCGACGGGTCAGCAGGTGATCGCGCGTTTGGCCACGGCGGTAGATGGTATTCGTGCGCAGCTCCGCCAGGTCGTGGTGGGGCAAGATGAAGTGATCGATCAGCTACTGATCAGTTTGTTTAGCCGTGGACATTGCATGCTGGAAGGGGTGCCGGGGCTGGCCAAAACGCTGCTGATTAGCACCCTGGCCCGTACGCTGAATCTCTCGTTTAGTCGTATTCAGTTTACTCCCGACTTGATGCCCGCCGACATTACGGGGACGGACATCATCGAAGAAAATCGCTCGACGGGACAGCGCGAAATGCGATTTCTGGAAGGACCTCTGTTTTCGCATATTGTGTTGGCCGACGAAATCAATCGTACGCCACCCAAGACGCAAGCCGCTCTGCTGGAGGCCATGCAAGAGCGTCAAGTCACGGTCGGCCGGGTGCGGCACCAACTCTCTGACCCATTTTTTGTTTTGGCGACACAGAACCCGATCGAACAGGAAGGAACTTACGCACTTCCCGAAGCACAGCAAGACCGATTTATGTTCAAAGTGCTTGTTACCTATCCCAGCTTCGACGAAGAGTTTGAAATTGCCCGGCGCACGACTGCCAATGTTGCCGATACCATCGTGCCGGTCGTCGCTCCCGAAGAAATTCTCGCCTTGCAGAATTTGGTCCGCGACGTGCCCGTCAGTGACCATTTGATTCGCTACACCTTGTCGCTCGTTCGGCAAACTCGTGTCGGCGAAGGCAATGTGCCGGAGACCGTTTCACGAAATCTGGCTTGGGGCGCTGGGCCACGAGCCGTCCAGTTTCTGATCGTTGGCGCGAAAGCGCGCGCTTTAATGCATCATCGCTCCCATGTGACCGTAGAAGACATTCAAGCTTTGGCCAAGCCGGTCTTAAGACACCGAATCGTGGTTAACTTTGCCGCAGAGAGCGATGGCGTGAACTCTGACGACATCATCGATGCGTTGCTCCAGTCCACGCCGACCCAGGAGGATGAGTTGGCAAATGACGTCCGATTCCAAGAGATTTTTGCATCCTGAGGCAATTCGGCGGATTGGTCGATTGGAGCTGCGCGCCCGGCACATTGTCGAAGGGCTCTTGAGCGGTATGCACCGCAGCCCCTACTTCGGTCAGTCTGTCGAGTTCCTGCAGCACCGACAGTATGCGCCGGGCGACGATCTGCGTCACGTCGACTGGAAAGTCTGGGCGAAACAGGATCGACTGTACGTGAAACAGTTTGAAGAAGACACGAATATGCGCTGCACGCTATTGGTCGATGTTTCAGCGAGTATGCAGTATGGCTCCGGCCCACTGAACAAGTATGAGTATGCGGCCACTGTCGCAGCAAGTCTGGCGTATTTGCTGCTCAAGCAGCATGACTCGGTGGCCTCGCTTGCATTTGACGACACCATCCGCGCCCGCACACCAATGCGCAATACGCGCACCGCTCTCAAGTCGATCGTAAGTTGCCTCGATGCGAGTGAACCGCAGAATAAGACCGATGCAGGTACCATCTTACGCGAGATCGCCGAAGTAAGCCCGCGTCGCGGCATGATGGTCGTAATCTCTGACTTATTGACAGATGTTCAGTCTACCTTACGCGGACTGCGTCTTTTGCGGCAGCGCGGACACGACGTGTTGGTGCTGCACGTGCTTGACGACGATGAGCTAGATTTTTCTTTTGAGGGCCTCACACGTTTTGAGGGTATGGAAATTCAACAGCATCTAGCGTGCAATCCCAAAGCGCTACGCGACGGATACCTGTTGGCACTCGAACAGTTTTTGACCACCTTGCGACGCGGCTGCGCCCGCGACGCAATTGACTACGCTTTGATTCGTACCAGCGACCCGCTAGATGCCGCCTTGGCGGCCTTTTTGTGTCGACGGGTGGCGGCGGCGCGGATGCACTAAAACACTATGCCGAGCCGCGACCGTTAGGGAGCGACCAGCTGAGATAGGAACCTGTTTGGTCGCTCCCTAACGGTCGCGGCTCAGAGATTATACGCGTGTCGAATACGACTAGCAACTAACCGGAGTCCATTTTTGACGTTCCTCTTTCAATCCTTGCTCACAGTAGGTTTGCCGCTGATAGGTGTGCCGCTGTTGATCCATTTGATCAATTTGCGACGACATCAACGCGTCCAGTGGGCTGCGATGGATTTCTTGTTAGAAAGTCAAAAGAAGAATAAGAAGTGGATATTTTTACGTCAGCTGTTGTTGCTCCTGCTGCGGACGGCGGCAGTGGCAGCTGTCGTCATGATGTTAGCGGGACCCGTATTACAGTCAAAGTGGGGGCAGTTTTTCGGCAAGGGCACGACGCATCACCTCCTATTGCTAGACGACAGCTACTCGATGTCTGACCGTTGGGAACAAACGTCGGCACTCGAAGAGGCCAAACGCGTCGTCACGCTGCTACTGGATCAGGCGACCAGTCGCAGCGGTAACCAAAAGCTCACGTTCCTGCGATTTTCGCAAGCCGCTCAGCTTTCGACAGGCGGAAAAACGGAGGATTACGAACAATCGCTAGATCGAAAGCGATTTGATGAGGTGGTGAGTGAGTTGGGGAAAATGCAACCGACGCAATCGGCCGTCGGTCCGCTCGAAGCCATCCAAGCGGCCCTAGGATTACCTGAAGCCGAGGACGATGAAACTCGCGTTGCCTATCTCGTGTCGGATTACCGTAACGGCCAATGGCAGGAGGATACCGAGATCCAGCAGGCGCTAGGCCAACTCAGTAAACAAGTCGACCAATTGCATTTGGTCCAATGCGTTGACGCAACCAGGCTCAATCTTGCCATTACCAAGCTTGCGCCTGAATCGGGTATTCGGGGCGCAGGCGTGGAAACCTGGATGCAGCTCTCGGTGACCAACTACGGCGATGAATCGGCTTTTAGTGTCGTGGCTTCCGTCGTACAAGATGGCCATCGTTTACCCGCCGTGCAGTTCGACGAAATTAAGGCTGGAGAAGAACTGACGCAGCGTTTTCGCACGACCTTCGCCAGCGCCGGCGCGCATCAATTGCAAGCATCACTCGAAAGCGACCCGGTAGAAACCGATAACGTGCGCTACTTCGCCTGTCAGGTGCCGACGGAATTTCCTGTCTTGCTTATCGACGGTTCCAAGGCGCTCGACGATAGTTATTATCTTCGCACTGCGCTGAATCCCGGCGGGAGCAGTAAGCCTGGCTGGAATCCTCGTGTAGAACGTCCAACCTTCTTGCGAAAGCATGATCAACTGAATAGCTTTGCAGCAATTTGTTTGCTAGATGTGGCGCGTCTCGATGCGCCGGAAGTGGCCGCGCTGGAATCGTACGTCGACGGCGGTGGTGGTTTGGGGATCTTTCTCGGTTCCCAGGTCGAGCGTCTTTTTTACAACGAGCAGCTTTACCAGGATGGAACAGGCTTACTACCAGCTCCACTCGACGTGCCCACACAATTGCTGGTAGACAGAGACCAGGCGACTCCCGACCTCCAGGTGTCGGGCCATCCACTCTTTCGGATTTTCCAGGGCCGCCGGAATAGCTTTCTTTCGGTGATCTCCATCAATTTTTACTATGGGGTCGATCCTGCTTGGCGACTCCCCGAAGATGGCGGCACGCGCATCCTGGCGAGATTGCAGAACAATGCGCCCTACGTGATGGAGAAGCAATTTGGCGACGGCCGTGTCGTGTTGCAACTCTCCAAGTTATCGCCGAAGCCAACCAATCTAGGAATCTGGAGCAATTGGAGTCTTAACCCGGTTTTCCCCGTTTACGCGCATGAGCTGATTGGTTTTCTCTCTTCGAGCCGCCGTCAATCTGAACTCAAGGAAGTAGGCGCCGCCCTGCAGTTCGAATTGGCGGAGGCAGACTATCAGCCCGAAGTGCACATCCAGATGCCCCAAACTTTGGAAAGCCAAGCCCTGACTCTGACGCCCCGCTCAAACGCGGGGCAGTATCTTGTCGATGCGGGCCCCGGCTCGGTCAGTGGGGTCTGGCAGTTCGGACTCTTGCCTCGCAATGCACCACCCGAGCGCCGATACCTGGCCGTCAATGTTGCAGCGGGCGAAGGAGACTTGCACCATTTAGACCGAGCGCAGCTTGCCAAGCGGCTGGAAGGAATTGACTACGAATTCTCTCTGGCTTCGCAAATGCGCTCCGCCGAAACCTCCTTCGCCGGTTACAGGTTGCATGACACCCTGCTCACTTTTCTCTTGGCCGCTTTGCTGGTGGAGCAATGGTTAGCCACCAAAGCAAGTTATCATACACAGCCCCTGCGGACTGCCACCTAGAATGTTCGTGTTTCAGCCATCCACTAGATTGTTAATTGCCGGGGCCCAGGTGGCGACCGACCACACCCACGAATTGGTCGTATACGAACTGGGGAGGCTTCGCCAGTTTGACGATCCTCGCACACTGTGGCTCCTGTTGGCTGCTGTGGTTGGGACCGTGCTGCTGTACGTCCTCTGGTTCTATCGACGCGAGCATGCACAAATCCCACAGCTGTTCCGCTGGTTACTGCCAAGCCTCCGCATGATGGCAATCGCCGGAGCGGTACTATTTTTTTTGAGTCTTGAAAAGCGCATTGATACGCAGATTATTACCGATTCGCAAGTCCTGCTACTTGTCGATACCAGCCAAAGCATGTCGGTCGAGGACGAATCTGCGGCGGACAAACAAAAGGCAACTCGCGCTGCAGTGATTTCGGCGGCGCTGACCGATTCGCCGTTGGTCGAAAAACTGCGAGATCAACATGATGTCGCGCTGGCGGTTTTCGACGAACGGTTTGAGAGTCTATGGCGATGGCAGCGGAAAGGGGCGGTCGAACCGGCTGGCGAGGAGGCAAATTCCTGGCTGGAAAAGCTTGAGCCCCAAGGCCCAGAAACACGCCTCGGCGATGCACTGAAAAAAGCGCTCGAACAGCTCAGCGGTAGTCCGCTCGCCGGGATCCTACTCTTTTCGGATGGCGGTACCAATAGCGGGATCGACCCGCTGGCAATCGCAGAAATGGCAGCAAAACGTCAGGTTCCGATCTACACGGTCGGCGTCGGATCTACTTCTCGCCGGCGAAATCTGCGTGTCCAAGAAATTGGAGCTCCTTCTCGGGTTTATCCCGGAGACAAGACGACCGTGACCGCCTTGATCCATGCAGAAGGCTTCGCCCACCGTACCGTGAATGTGGAACTGCTCGTACGTGATGCGCACTCCAAGGGCGAGGGTGCCGACCGTGTGGGCCAGCAGTCGCTCAGCATCGACCAGGAGAGTCAAGTCGTGCCGCTGCAGTTTGAGATCGAGCCAGCGGAGATTGGGCGGTTGGTCTTGGAATTGAAGATCGTTGCTCCGGCAGACGACCAATACGCTGCCGATAATCGACGTGAAGTCGAAATCGAAGTCGTCGAAGCCCAGACTCGGGTCCTGCTGATCGCGAGCGGGGCGACACGAGATTATCGTTTTTTACGGAACCAACTCCGTCGTGACCGGCACGCCATCGTGGACGTTTTGCTGCAATCGGCGCTGCCTGGCATCTCTCAAGACGCCGACAAAATCCTCGACGATTTCCCTCACACCAAAGAAGAGCTCTACCCCTATGACTGCATCGTAGGTTTCGATCCCGACTGGGGCTTGCTCGACGCGCAGCAGGTGGAGTTGCTTGAGTCTTGGGTCGCCGAGGAAGCAGGCGGCATGATTGTGGTTGCTGGGCCCATCCATACCGCGGGCTGGGTGCAAAGTCCCGAACACGCCAAAGTGCGCGCCTTGTACCCGGTTGAGTTTCAACGACGCCTGACCTTGCTCGATGACGGCCTTTACGGCTCGAAAATCCCCTGGCCGATTGAGTTCTCGCGCGATGGCCAAGAGTCCAACTACCTCTGGTTGGCCGATTCTGCTGCCGAAAGTCGCGCCCTCTGGTCAGAGTTTGATGGCGTGTTTGGCTGTTATGCCGTCAAGGGTCCAAAACCAGGTGCGCGTGTGCTCGGACGCTACAGCGATCCCGATGCGGGTATCTCTACCGAGCATCCCGTCTATCTCGCCGAACATTTTTATGGCGGCGGGCGCGTCTTCTACATGGGCAGCGGCGAACTTTGGCGGCTGCGCACGCTTGATACCGGTTATTTCGAAATCCTTTACACGAGCCTGATTCGGCACGTCAGCCAAGGTCGCCTGCTACGAGGCTCTTCGCAAGGACAGTTGCTCGCGGAGCGTGACCGTTATTCGGTCGGCGACGACGTAGTCGTGCGAGCTCAGTTGTTAACCGCCAGCCGTCAGCCTCTGATTGCCGAGCGCGTGACCGCGCACGTAGTCTCGCCGCTTGGCACCGGTCAAAATGTGACGATGCGTGCCGACGAAGATCGCCCGGGGAACTTTGTCGGTCAGTTTAGCGTCCGAACAGAGGGCTCGTATCGTATTGAACTTCCCGTGCCCGATTCGCTGGAAGATCAGCTGGTTAAGCGAATTCAAGTCGTGGTACCGGACCTTGAGTTTGACGAGACACGTCGCAACCAGAACTTATTGGCGGCGCTCGCCAATCGTTCCGGTGGCAAATACTACGCCAAGCTGAGCACCGCTATCGCGGGTATCGACAATTTGCCTGCCGTGGCTCAATTGATTCCTAGCCGTGCTGAACTGAAGACGTTGCGAGGCACGCCAGACAAAGAATTTTCAGAGTGGTTGAATAAGTTGCTACTGGGCACCATTTGCGGAGCCCTCTGCCTTGAATGGTTGTTACGCCGATTGATGCGATTAGCTTAAGAGTAGAGAGACAATGTCTAGCGCCACCCTACCACTGAAGATGCCTAAACGTGTGATCCGCAAGGTGCGCTCACTGCGCTGGTTGGTTCGTCTCTACGTGGGTGTGGAGGGTCTGGCCTCGGTTGCGCTGGTACTGGGGATCGCCTTTTGGGCAGGACTCTGGATCGATTGGGCCTTCGAGCCTTCGCCGCAACTGCGAATTCTGCTGTGGGCAGCCGTCCTGCTAGCGACTTGCTATGTTGCTGTGCGCTACTTGTTCTCCCGCGCGATCGCCCGGCTACCCAATACGAGTCTGGCACTACTACTGGAACGCAACTACCCCGAGCTCAAAGAAAGCCTCGTCACGACCGTCGAAGCCGCCGAGCGCCGCCGAGTGGCGCCGCTCGGCGACAAATCTTTGCTAGAGCAGACAAGTCAGACCGCCTCGGCGGCAATGGGGGGAATTCAACTCAGCCGCATTTTTCGCTTTCGTCCATTGATTTGGAAGTCATGCGTAGCAATCGCTCTCGTCGGCTCCGTCGTAGCGTTTGCTTTCTTGCAGACCGAGACTTTTGGATTTTGGCTCCAACGCCTGCAGCTCAGTTCGGCGCCTTGGCCACGCTTGGTGCAGTTGTCGGTGGTGGGTTTTGAGGAGCGCGACGGTGAACTCGTGGCCACTGTGGCGCGCGACGGTGATTTTCAGTTGCAGACCTACGCTTCTATCCTGGGTGAGCATTCCGCGCCCGAGCAGGTCGAAATTCGCTACCGATTGGCCGACGGTCGGCGTGGGCGACATTCGATGACCCGGGTTGGCGAAGCGCTCCCCGGCCGCGATGCATCGCAGGGGTTTCAATACAGTTTCAATAAAGTTGCCGACAACCTGTGGTTCGACATCGTGGGCGGCGACGACCGCATCCGTTCGCTGCGCTTGCATGTGGTTGAGCGCCCGCAAATAGTCGGTACCGCGATTGAGTGCGAGTACCCAGCCTATATGCAGAGGTCGGCACTTTCAAAAAGCTTTAGCGGCCGCGTGGAATTGCCGGAGGGGGCACAAGCCGTCTGCCGCGTGGAGACAAACCAAATGTTGAGCGAGGTGACCGTTCACGAGCCGGCCCATCAACACGATTTGCCAACAACGATCGATACGGGCAATTCCCAAACATTTAGTTTCGCACTTGATATCGGCATCGAAGACCGGGTACTGCTGCTCACGATGCGGAGCCGCGAAGGCATCGAGAACCGCGAGCCGTATCGCATCGTGGTTTCTGCCGTCCGCGACGAACCGCCAGAAGTTTCGGTGCGAGTCCGCGGCATTAGTTCTGCGGTAACCCCCCAGGCAACGATTCCCTTTGTGGGTAGTGTTCTCGATTCTTACGGCGTGGAAGAGGTGTGGTTCGAGTATCAAGTCGATCAAGAAAAGCGAGAGCGCAGGATCCCCTCGTTCCAACCGCAGGGGAAGCTAGCAGTGACGCAGTTCGAGCCCTTTGATCTTGGCCAAGCAGATCCCGAAAGCCGGAGTCGGCTCGTGGATCTCCAGCCTGGGCAAAAACTCTCGTTAGCCGTCCAGGCCCGCGATGCCTATGACCTGCATGGGGAACCGCACATTGGTTCCAGCCAGCGTTTCTTGCTCGATATCGTGACAGAATCGGAGCTTCGTGCACAATTAGAGAAGCGAGAGCTCGGCCTGCGGCAACGCTTTGAAGCGATTCATGAAAAGATGACGGGAATCCAAGTACTGGTGACGCGGATTCAAGTCGAGCAGCCGTTTACCGACCAGCAGCCCGAGACAGAAAATCCCGAGACAGAAAATCCCGACGCTGGCGAGCAAGAGCGATTGCGAGAACGCGATCGCTTGCGCATTGGTGGCGCATTGCAAAATGTGACCCAGATCGCCTATGAAACCTTGGGAGTGTCCGAGGGGTTTGAAGATATTGTCGAAGAACTTATCAATAATCGCGTCGTGACCGAAGAACTCAAGCGGCGGCTCATCAAGGGTATCGCGGAGCCATTGCGCGAAATCGGCGAAAAAATGTTGCCTACCTTGGAAGAGAAGATCCAGGCACTACAAACCGCATTTACCAACCAGCAGTCGCTAGAACAGGCCCATCGGCTGACTGTCGTCCAGGGCGAAGCCATACTGGAAGCCATGCAGCAAGTGATGAATCGCATGTTGGAATTGGAGAGTTACAATGAATTGGTAGAATTACTCCGAGGCATCGTCAGCGAACACGGGCAGCTGCAAGAGCAAACCAGAGCAGAGCGCCGCAAGAAGCTGCGCAGCTTGCTGGACGAAGAATGAGTGCATTAGAATCGTTGGAGAGGGTCATGAACTGGCGCCAGTTAACGAAGAATTCGCTGATCATGCTTTGCATGTTCAACTGCGTCCCTTTGCTCAGTGTCTCCTCGTTTGGGCAGCAGACGACTGAATCGCCCCCACTTGCTGACACCCAGCGGCGGCTTGCCGAGAGGTACGACCGTTTGGAGCTGCTCGTCGGCCGGTTAGCCGAGCTTTCGCGTTCGACGCAGCCGCGTCGGGCTAGGCTGCTTCGCGAACTGATCGCCAAAAGTCGCGAACAAGACATCGCGGGCCGATTTGAGGCGATCCTAGGCGACTTGCAAAAAGACAGCCTAGGTACCGCTCTCACAGGCCAACAAGGATTACAAGGAGATTTGCAAAAGCTGCTCGATCTGCTCCTGCAGGAAGACCGCGATCGACAGATCGAGTCGCAACGCCGCCGCATCGGCAAGTATCTCGAAGAAATAAAAAAAATCATCCGGCTCCAGCGCGGCATCAAAGCCCGCACCGAAGGCGGAGATCAAGCCGACAAAACGGCCCAAGACCAGCAGCGCGCAGCAAAAGTGGTTGGTAAGCTCCAAGGCAAGATCGAAGCAAACGAAGATGTCGGTAAATCGAAGGCCGGCAAGGAGAGCAAGTCCAGGGAATCCGCAGGTAAATCTAAACCGTCTGTTGAACAGCCAGGTGATGGCAAGGGCGAGCCAAAGGACCCCCAGCAAAAGGGAAAAGAAAGCTCGCCCGGCAAACCTGGTGAAGGCCAGCCCCAAGCGGGAAAGCCTCAAACAGGAAAGCCACAGGAAGGGGAGGGGAAACAAGGAAAGCCCTCGTCAACTCCCAGCGAAGGACAACCCAGCGAAGGGCAACCCGGGTCCGGCAGTCCACAGGACAATCAATCTCAACAAGAACAGCAGCATAGTCCTATGGAGCGTGCCATGGAGCGCCTCAAGCAAGCGCAGCAGCGCATGCAGCAGGCCAAGAAAAAACTGGAGGAAGCGAAGCGCGAACCAGCCCTCGAAAAACAAGAGCAGGCCCTGCGAGAATTGGAGCAAGCCAAAGCGGAGCTCGAACGAATCCTTCGCCAGCTGCGTGAAGAGGAATTGGAAAGAATGCTCGTGCTCTTGGAAGCACGATTCCGTAAGATGCTGAAAAACCAAATCGCGGTCTACGACGAAACTAAAAGTCTGGCAGCGACCGAGGCCGATGCCCCGGCCCACGAGTTAGAAATCGTGAGTGGGCGGCTGCGTCGCCGCGAAGAGTCAATCGTCCACGAAGCCGACCGCGCGCTCATTTTGCTCCGCGAAGATGGTACGTCGGTCGCGTTTCCGGTGGCACTCGAGCAAACACGCGACGACATGGTGACGGTTGCCCATCGACTTGGGGATGTCCGCCTGGGCGTCCTCACGCAAGGCCTGGAAGAAGATATTATCGAAGCCTTGGAAGAGACACTTGACGCTTTGCAGCAAGCTCTGAAGGAATTACGCGAACAACGGTCCCGACAGCAGAAAGGCAAAGGACAGCCCGGCGAGCAACCCCTGGTGGACCAATTAGCCGAGTTGCGTATGATTCGGGCATTGCAGAACCGTGTAAATAGTCGGACCCAGCGCTATGGTAAACTATTAGGAGACCGACAAGCGATGGAAGAGGATTTGCGAGGCGCCTTAGCCGAATTGGCACGACGACAAGAATGTATTTTCGAGGCCACCCGTGATCTCGAGTCCGGACGGAATCAGTAGCGACGGGACGTACCTAATTGGACAGTGCAGCTTTAATCAGCCGCAGGGCTAACGCCCTGCGGCTGATAAGTACAAAAAAACGGTGTCCTTAGTCGAAACTGGCGCTGTCAAACAAAAAATTACGAGATAAAAATATGAACTTTCACTCATGCCGAGCCCCGATAGGGGCGTTAGCAAATAGCCCACGGCGTAAGCCGTGGGTAGCCGCCCGTGCGCTACAGAGCCCCGATAGGGGCAACGCCGTGAACGATTTTCGTAGCTGGATCCGCCAAGGATCCGGTGTATCCCGGTGGGGCCCAGCCATCTCGCAAGGGCTCCGAAGTCTTGGCGACATCGGCTACGGCCGCGTGGGCAGGGCTGAATTGCGAGGAATAAGTCGTTCACGGCGTTGCCTGTCGGGGCTTCGGACCCATTGGTTTGCGATTCCCCGGGCTCACGCCCGGGGCTATTGGCTTCTGCCCCTATCGGGGCTGAAAAGTGCAAAATACGTGCTTAGCAGTTTGCTGTTATTGCTTTTCCTCCCGGCGGCGCTTGTCCGCGCCGAACTTACTTTTGAACCTAGCTGGGAACTGCCCGACTACACAAAGGTTCGCGGACAGAGTGTGGGTTGGATTGAGCAAGAGGATTTTGAAAACGGTCTTGCAGAAGAAGCCTACGCACTTTGGCCGTCAGTCGACCTCCGTGGGACCGAAGGGCCGGAGTTGCTCGATCGCGTCGTTGAGACCTTTGCACTGAACGACGAGCGTGCTCAAGCCCTGGTCGAAGCGTGCAATGCCAACCTAAAATTTCCCGTGCCGCCCGATGGCAATTGGCTCGGCGACCCCGCTTTGACTCCGCTCAAACGCGAGAATTTACAGCTGTATTACGCACGCTGGCTTGCGCAGCACGTTCACTACGATGAGGCGGCCGTAATCCTTGCGGAGCTTGCTCCTGCCGACGTGGTGGACCCGGCTGGGTTGCTGTTCTATCGGGCCGTTGCGTTCCAACAACTGGTCGAGCCCGAAGATAGTCGTTCGGCGTTAGTTCAGCTGCTAGAGCGCGAGGAAGAACTGCCCGAGCGTTTTCAACAAGTCGCAAAACTCCTGCAGCGAGACCTGGCAGGGCTCCAAGACGAGTCGCTCGACCATATCGCGCGCCGAATGAATGATGTCCGGCGGAGGCTCGATATTGGCCGCGCGGGTAAGCAAGTACAGGTCGTCGAAAAGGGCGTGATTGATTCCTTAGACCGCATCATCAAAAAGTTGGAAGACGAGCAACAGCAACAACAAAGTTCGTCTTCAGGGGGTTCTCAAGGTTCTAAGCCGATGCAAGACAGCATGCTTCCCTCCATGAAAGCCCCGATGCAAGTCGACCAGCGCGATATCGGCAGTGAGTCAGGCTGGGGAGATTTGCCTCCGAAAGAGCGAGAACAGGCCCTGCAGCAAATTGGCCGAGAGTTTCCTGCACACTATCGTGAATTGATCGAACAGTATTTCCGTGAGTTGGCCGACGAGTCCAACGCATCTCCCTCCAACTAGATTTTTTTGGTTGAGCCGAATTGCATAGCTTTATACGCAACTTCCTGTGTGCCCTGGCAGTGGTACTGTGTACTACGCAAACAGCAATTTCGACCGAGGTATCTGCCACAATAACAACAGTCACTGGAGAGCAGTTCGCGGGAGCGATCACCTCGTGGTCCGCAACCGGGATCACTGTTGAAACGGGGGAAGAGACGCAGCAAATCGCCAGGGAACAGCTGCTGCGTGTCACTTGGAAGCAAGACGCGAAAGACAAGCAGGCGCAAACATACTTGGTATTGGTCGACGAAACGATCCTGCCGCTGAGCACGTTCGAAGTGACCGACCGTCAGGCTGTGATTATCACACCTTTGTCTTCAAGCCAACTGTCCATTCCCACCGAGCGCATCCATCTTGTGCAGTTCTCGTGCCATTCAGATGCGGCTACGGAACTCCAGCAGAAGCTCGACGACGACCTTGTTGGCGACGTGTTGGTGATACAGAAGAAAAACTCGACGGAGTCACCCGTTGTGCTCGACTATCTGTCGGGTTTGATCGGCGACGTCTCAGTCAAGAAAGTCGATTTTAATTGGGAGGGCGAACTCATTCCCGTGAAACGCAGCAAGATTGCAGCACTGGCATTCTACCACGCGCGCCCCCCGCAACTCCCTGAAGCAGTTTGCGTACTGACAACCCAGAGCGGCGCCCGGCTGCCTGCGACTCAGGTCACGCAAGTAGGCGAACGAATACAGCTAACCACCCGGTGTGGGCTCGAGCTTGAGATTCCTCTGCAGTCATTACGGGAAGCAGATTACTCTGCGGGCAAATTGATTTACCTGAGTGATTTGCAGCCGACTCGCCAAAAATGGACCCCCAGCATTGGTTTGCCCGCCTCGGCAGAATTGATTTCGCACCATGGACAGCCGCGCCGCGATCAATCGTTTTCTGGTTCAACCCTCTTTCTCGCTTGGCCTGAGACCGAAGCAGCACCTGGCCGGAGCGAGCTGAAAACCTACTCCAAGGGACTCGCACTGCGTAGTCGGACCGATTTGCGCTACCGCATCCCCGCCGAAATGAAGCGATTTATTTGTATCGCAGGTATTGATCCCACGACGGCTCGCGTTGGCCATGTAATCCTGACCCTATTCGCTGACGAACAGGTTATTTGGCAAGGTGAAATTGCTGGCGGCGCTGCACCGGTGGAAATCGAAGTAGAGCTGGGCGCAGCGAAAGAACTGCGCATTTTTGTCGACTACGGGGCTAATCTTGACTTTGGCGATCGAGTGCATCTGGCGGAAGCCCGGGTAAGCAAATGACACGCCTCTGCTCTGTAATTCTGCTAATTTTCGTACAAATGATTCTTGCTCAGGTGGCGCTCGCCGAGGGTCAACTTCACCCTGCGGTCGACGAGGCCCAGCAAACACGCATCGAGGCGATGCGACGTGCTTCTGTGGCAGCCGTTGCCATCTTTGATGCGAAAGGCGAAGGGGGCGGCTCGGGCGTCGTCATCTCTCCCGACGGTTTTGCTCTGACTAACTTTCACGTCACCGCGGGCAGCGGCGCAGCCATGAAGTGCGGTATGCCCGATGGCCGGGTTTATGATGCCGTGATCGTTGGCATTGATCCGGTCGGCGACGTTGCACTGATCCAACTCT
>Ga0115002_10003099_pt1 | contig 21049 bp, 19 predicted proteins | sample ArcticOcean_MG_C_8_FD_89576 | JGI IMG/M metagenome (GOLD analysis project Ga0115002, IMG submission 89576) | Marine microbial communities from western Arctic Ocean - ArcticOcean_MG_CB11_86 | ecosystem: Environmental > Aquatic > Marine > Oceanic | place: Arctic Ocean: Canada Basin | collected... | reverse complement strand
TTCTGTCGCTGCTCATTCGGTGTGCATTGCACCAGAATAACCAAGCCACTGCAGGGACTCGGTTTTTGGCCTTGTTGAGAAGTGAATCTGACACCCGGTTTTTTCATCTGATCCCGTTGGTTTGGAGCCCGACAGAGCTTTCACCGGCAATGGAAAACCAGGCGAAATTATGGCTGTCCGACTCGGATGCGACAGCCCGATTGCTAGGGGCCAGTTTTTTATTGAAGCATGGCGAATATGGCGTCGTTGCTGAGGCTGAACTGAAACAGCTGTCAGCAGATATTGACCGCCGCGTCCATCGATTGGCCCGGGCACAGCTGTGGAGGGTGCGTTTGGTTTCGGAAAACTTCAATAATTTGGAACCGGCCCGTTGGAAAAACCGTATCGAATCGATGCCCGCTGAATTACGAGGCGGCCCGTATTATATTTTGGGGAGGGCGTATCGGCAGTTGGGCGAACATGACCGCGCTGCTGCAGCCTTTTTGTGGCTGCCTTGCGTGTACTCGCAAAACCATAATTTAGCAGCCCGTGCTTGTTTGGAAGCCGCCGATTCGCTGTCTCAAATCGGACAGCGAGACGCTGCGATCACCTTGTATTTGGAGGTGACCGAAAGATTTTCCAAAACTTCGTATGCTCAAGAAGCTTTAATGTTGCTAAAATCGCTGGCTCAAGAGTCAAAATAGATTTTAGAAATTCGAACAGCCGACGGTCAGGATGACCGATTTGTATTTGCGAAAGGACAGCGCACACGATGGCGACCTCACGTTCCGGAACACAATTGCTAACCGGTTTGACGTTTGGCTTTTTTTGCTGGCTGAGCTTTTGCAATGTTGCCTGGGCCCAAGCGGGCGGCGGCATGCTTCCCGAGCAATTTAGTCTGCCAGACCTCGCAAGGGCCGGAGGCGTGATTGGGGGCATTATCGCCTTTCTTAGCATTTGCATGGTGGCGTTGATCGTCGAGCATTTAATCAGCATTCGCCGATCGGTCTTAATGCCTCCAGGGTTGGCTGAAGATGTGCACCGGGCAATCTCACAAGGTCAAATTGAGGAAGCAGACAATGTTTGTAATGAACGGCCCAGCTTTTTAGGCCAAGTTGTCAGTGCGGGAATTGTGGAAATCAATATGGGATATCCGGCTGTCGAAAAGGCGATGGAAGACTCAGCCACCCAACAAGCGGCCCGGCTATTTCGGAAAATCGAATACCTGTCGGTCATCGGCACCATTGCCCCTATGTTAGGTTTGTTAGGAACCGTTTGGGGCATGATTTTGGCGTTCATGGAATTCGAATCAAAAGCCAACCCGCAAGTGGCCGAACTTGCACCGGGAATTTACAAGGCGCTGGTCACAACGTTATTGGGTTTAAGCGTGGCGGTTCCCGCGTTGGCCAGTTTTGCCATTTATCGCAACCGGATCGATGAATTGGTTGCACAAGCATCGTTACTGGCTGAGCACGTTTTCGCCGATTTCAAACGTTTACAGGCTCAAAAAAAAATGGCCCCGCGTAAAAAACGTGATTCTGCAGCGTCGCCGCCCGAAGAAGAAGCCAGTCGAAAAATTCCATCGGTCACCCGCGAGCGAGGGCAAACCGGATGAAAATTCCTGGTCGAGATCGAGGCCGCGGTCTGAATTTCGATATCACTCCGTTAATTGATATTGTGTTTCTGCTCATTATTTTCTTCTTGGCTGCCTCCCACTTGGTCCGTAACGAAGCCGCCGAGGCGGTGGAACTTCCCACAGCAACTCAGTCTGAAACAGACCCAGAGGAAACGCCCCGCAGATTGGTGATTACCATTCCCGCTGACCAGACACTTCATTTGGGGGCACGTGAACTCACCCAGCAAGAATTAGAACAAGCCTTATTGGCTGAAGGCATGGGTGAACCAAACCAGGCTTTAGAAGTTCGGATTCGGGCCGACAAGTCGGTTCCCTACCAAGTTGTTGAACCGATATTGGTCGCTTGTGCCAAGGCACAGATTAGTAAAGTCAAATTTGCGGTCCTGGCTCCGTAACGGCCAATGAAAGTCTATTGTGCGAATCACCTCCTACCATCAACGCAAAGAACAACGTGAAAACACGGCGATGACGTCGATGATCGATATTGTATTCTTGTTGCTCATTTTTTTCGTGTGTGCTTCAACGGGGCAAGTGGTTGAGTCGTTACTGCCCACGGAACTTGCCAGCGGCTCGTTAGAAGCGGCTACTGTTGAACCGGTCGAACAACCGTTGGGAGAAGTTTGGATTCATTTAATTCAGACCGAAAATCAAAAAACGGTGGCTGAATTGAATGACCGGCGGTATTCCGATCATGCGGAGTTGCAATTGACGCTGACCAGCTTGGCCGAACTGGCCCCAGAAATTCCGGTGATTCTAGAGATTGATGGCACCGTACCGTTGGGTGAAATGATTAAGGTGTATGATACGTGCCGGGCGGCGAACTTTGAGTCGATCCATTTTGCCACAACCCCCGATTACTCCAAGCCTCAGGCGACAAACGGCAATTGAGTCCGAAATCGAAGCTGGGTTTCACTTCTTCTACCGGTCGAATCTCTCAGTTCTGAGAATCAATCGGCTGCATTTTTCTCTGAATTGAGCTTCTGGCAATATGGCAAATGCCGAGGTTTACCAATCTTGGATGGGGGCTGTAAGTCTCTATCACAATTGAGGAAAAATGGCTTGCGTGTCACTTGAATCCCCGACATCGATCTGCCATAGTTGGCGCTTTCGTGGGAATGCGAGTTCCTCCGGATTGCTGAAAAATCAGTTGCATTCCCCGGTGGTCTTCTAAAAGAAGGCCCGGTTTGTAGCCTTTTTCCGTGCCCTAAGACTTTCAGGATGAATTCTTGGCGGTGGGAAGTTCAGGTTTTTCTTTCCGGATAAATACCGTTACGCATCCTGTTGGAGATAAGACAGGTCGTTTTATGATCATGCCGTTGCTTGCCGCTGGTGGTTTGGCGGGATATTTTGAAAGTTTTGGATTCATCTCCCCAACTTGGGGATCGATCATTGCTGCATTCATCCATGTCAACTTGCTGTTGCTGTTGGTGTTTGCCCCATCAGCGTTGGGCTTCATTTGGTTGGAACGAAAAGTTTCTGGACGAATTCAAGACCGGCTAGGCCCCACGCGTGTTGGCGGGCGGTTCGGCTGGCTGCAAGGTATCGCCGACGGTGCTAAGTTGATCCAAAAAGAAGACTTAATTCCCGCTGCGGCTGACGCGATGCTATTCCGTATGGCCCCTTATATCGCCTGTATTGCTGCATTTGGGGCGTTTATGGTGTTGCCGTTTAGCAATGACTGGGTTGCCGTTAGCTTAGACGTTGGCCTATTCATGCTGTTCGCGATTTTGTCGCTTGAAGTCCTGGGCATTATTCTCGCCGGTTATTCGAGCGGGTCAAAATGGTCTCTTTACGGCGGGATGCGTGAAGCCGCCCAGATGGTCAGCTACGAAATCCCATTGTCCATCTGCGGTTTGGTTCCCATTATCTCAGCCGGAACGCTTAATCTTTCTGAAGTCGGTCAATTGCAGTCAGGTTGGTTCTTCAATTGGTTCCTGTTCCACGATCCATTCACCTTCGTCGCATTCTTCGTCTACTTCACGGTGGCGACCGCCGGTTGTAAACGGGCACCGTTTGACTTAGCAGAAGCCGAGTCTGAATTGGTGGGTGGTTTCCACACCGAATACAGCGGCATGCGATGGTCGTTCTTCTTTATGGCTGAATACGGGGCAATGTTTCTCGTTTCAGGAGTCGCAGCGATTTTATTCCTGGGTGCGTGGAATACGGGAATTGGCCCGGTTGATGAACTCCTCGGAAGCCTTGGCTGGCTCGGCCAACTTGTCGGCATGTTCATCTTCATTCTCAAAGCCAGTTTCCTGGTCTTCGTACAAATCTGGGTTCGCTGGACATTCCCTCGAATTCGAATCGATCAGGTGATGACCACCTGTTTGAAATACCTCATTCCCATGAGTTGCACTCTATTCTTAGGAGCTGTTTTCTGGCCGTTAGTGTTGGCGATGATGACAGCAGGCGAAAATCAGCGAACTCACTTATGGGGTGAACCTTTAGGCGAAAGAGTTAGTGTTCAAGCAGATCAATGGGGGTCAGACCGATGACTGGTGGTGTGATTCTCTTCTATGTGTTTGCCGCGATCACCTGCTTAGGTGCAATTGGCGTTGTGCTGAGCCAAAATGTCGTGCGAATGGCGTTTTGGTTGATTGTCTCGCTCGGCTCGTCTGCAGGCTTGTTTTTCATGCTGCATGCCGACTTTGTCGGGGCGCTGCAATTAATGGTCTATGTGGGGGGGACTTTGGTCCTGTTAATCTTCGGCGTCATGCTGACAACCACGGGCCAGTATATGAAAATTCAATCGTCCCCCGGCGAAGGCGTGTTGGCCGGTGCTGTTGGTTTTTTAGTTTTTTCGATGCTATTCGCCTCGGTGATCCAAGTCGATTGGAGTAACACAACGACAAAAATTGGTATCACCGTTCCGATGGATGATACGACTGAAACCTACAACGCAACAGGTATGGGAAATACCGCTCGTCCGTTGGGGTTAAGCCTGTTGGGTTTACGCCCGGATAAAGACCTCGGAAAAGATGCTGGCAGTTCACTGAGTACCGGATACCTGCTGCCGTTTGAAATTGCCTCGATTCACTTGTTGGTCGTTTTAATTGGAGCTTCCTACTTAGCCCGAGCCAAACGACGTGCGGGAAGTGTTGATTAAATAACTGTTGAAGCAACCTCATTGAATTGAGGTTTTGATAAATCGTACAAGGAAATAATTTCGATGCCCGGCGTTGAATTAGAAATGTTCCTCTTCATTGGGGCTGTCTTGTTTGTGTGCGGCGTGCTTTGCATGACGACCAAACGAAACGGTATCGGCATTTTGATGGGGGTTGAGTTGGTGCTGAACGGCGCGAACATCAACTTCATCGCGTTTTCGCGCTATACAGCACTGGGCCTGGACGGTCAGGTGTTTTCGCTGTTCGTGATTGTTTTGGCCGCTGCAGAAGCGGCTGTCGCGTTGGCCATTGCCTTAAATTACTACAACAACCATCTGTCGATCGACGTCGATCGCGGAGACGAACTCAAGGGTTGATGCCTAGGTTTCCTTTGAACTAAACATCAAACCAAATCGTCATCGATAAATCGGAAAAGTTATGCCCCCGGAAGCAATTCAGGAACTTGGAGATAGTCTTTCCAAACTGCTAGCCTGCGCCTGCATATTGCCCCTGCTTGGCTTTATGATTGAAGTGTTTGCCGGATATTGGTCCGACCGCTTTAGTAAAACTGCCGCGTACATTGCTGTGGCCTGTATCGGTATTGGCTTCCTGTGCAGCGTAACGGCTTTCTGTCAGTGGAAATCAGCCACCGATTTTCAATTCGTCACCGAGGCCCATCACGGCGAGCATGACGCCGGCCACGACGATTCTGGACATCACGACGGCGATGCCGATCACAAAGAAGATCATGAGCATCATGCTGGCAATGAAGGCCACGGTCATGATCACGACGCCGACGGGCATGAAGAGTCTCATGCAGACGACGGCGATGAAGAAGTTGCGTTAATTCCGCATGAAACAGCGTTCTCTGGTTCGTTCTATACGTTGGTTAAGTTTGGCAGTTTACAAGTTTCCGTCGATTATTACATCGACAGTCTCACTTTGTTGATGTACATGATGGTCACGCTGATTGCGACTTGCATTCACGTGTTTGCCATCGGTTACATGAGTGATGAGCTGACCGAAGAATACGTGGACCACAATGCCCACACGGCTGACGGCAAGCACGTCCATCGACCGGGGCGGTTCTATCGCTTCTTCTCGTATATGTCCTTGTTCTGTTTCTCAATGCTGGGCCTTGTGCTGGCGGGGAACATTTTCCTGGTCTTCATCTTCTGGGAATTGGTCGGCATCTGCAGTTATCTACTGATCGGCTTTTATGTCGAACGAAAATCGGCCAACGTGGCTGCTAATAAAGCTTTCATCATGAACCGCATAGGCGACTTCGGTTTCCTGATTGGATTGATGATTATCTGGACTTGGTTCGGCACGTTTAATTTTGCCGGAACCGAAGTCGATGGCCACCAGGTTCCCGGTTTGTTTGAAATGGTACGAGGCCACGACGGGGAGTTGACTATCAGCGATGACGGAAGCCAAGTCTTGCTATCCGGTAGTGATGGCGAACTATTGGTCGATCCGGAAACTGACCAGCCTGTTGGTATTCCTTATGTTTTGATGGTGACCCTGGGCTTAGGCATCTTCGCTGGCAGTGTCGGCAAGAGTGCTCAGTTCCCGCTACAAACTTGGTTACCCGATGCAATGGAAGGTCCGACGCCGGTTTCTGCGCTGGTCCACTCGGCAACGATGGTGGCCGCCGGTGTGTATTTAGCCGGGCGGTTCTACCCCATGTTTGTTCCCGAAGTATTACTGACAATCGCCTACATTGGCTGTATCACGCTGTTCTTAGCCGCAACCATTGCCGTGGTTGCCACCGATATTAAACGGGTGCTGGCATATTCAACGATCAGCCAACTCGGTTACATGATGCTAGCCATCGGCGTTGCCGGTTGGGCGGCCGGGTTGTTCCACTTAATTACACATGCATTTTTCAAATCGCTGATGTTCCTGTCATCGGGCAGCGTGATTGTCGGCTGTCACCACGAGCAAGAAATGCCTCGCATGGGTGGCTTGCTCAAAAAGATGCCGATCACGGCGATTGCCATGTTGGTCGGCGTGGTTGCCATTTCAGGACTTGCGATTCCATTTACGATCTTCGGTTGGAAATTCGCTTTTTCTGGTTACCACTCGAAAGACGCCATCGTGGCGACTTCCTTGGCCTTTATGAACGGCAACCCAACTCACCTGCTGCTGTTCTTCGTGCCTTTGATCACTGCTGGAATTACAGCATTTTATATGTTCCGCCTGTGGTTTTACACCTTCTGGGGTCAACCTCGCGATCAGGAAATGCACGATCACGTTCATGAATCACCCTGGGTGATGACAGGGCCGCTGATTGTACTGAGCTTGTTCGCCGCCTTGTGTGCCATGTGGGGTGAGCAAGGTCCGTTGTACAACATGATTGTTGGTTCTGAACCGGTCGGTGTTGCAGCGGGGGTTGAAGCCGCAGGAAATAACGGTCTATTTTTGCCTGGGCACGAAGACATTCACAAAGTCCACTCGCAAGCCGGTTACTTTGCCTTGCTGGCAGCGGTGACTGGGATGGTTTTAGCCTATCTGCTGTACGGTGCTCGGATCATCGATCCCGGCGAAATCAAACGGCAATTTTCTGGCGTACACCACTTCTTGGTTGAAAAATGGCAATTCGACACGCTGTACGACGCAATGTTTGTTCGCCCGGCTCACGTTGTGGCAAGCTGGTTTGCGGAGTTTGATAAAAAATACATCGATGGCTTCCTACATGGTTGTTGCAAAGTGGTCATTGATATTTCCCACTGGGACCGCAAATTCGATGAAGCGGTCATCGACCGGTTCGTCAATATTCTGGGCGAAGCCACCTTTGCCACCGGACGGTCGCTCAGCGTGTTCCAAACGGGCCGTTTGCGACAATATATTATGTTTATCGCGGTCGGAGTGCTCACACTATTCGTGTTGTTGTTCACTCTGTATCCCGTTTAATTGTTTTGAAGTTTGAAGAGAACGTTTACCCAATTTAAGACTCGTTTTTTTGAGTTACTGCGAAAGCCGTTGAATCATGAGTGATACCATATTACTTACATTAATCATTTTTGTGCCGACTTTTTTCGCTCTCGGAATTGCGGTATTAGGAAATCCTAAGTCGGATGAAGGACTAAAGATTTCAGCGTTGATCGCGACTGTGATCACATTTGGTCTGACATTAATGCTTTATAATCAGTTCGATTCATCGAATCCTGATATGCAGATGTTGGTGAATAAATCTTGGATTTCCGGTTGGAATGTGAATTATCAACTGGGCGTTGATGGCATTAGTATCGTGCTTGTCTTATTGACCAGTTTGATCACTATGCTGTCAATGTTGGCTTCCTGGAGCATCAAAAAGCAGGTGAAAGGTTACCTGATTCTGTTTTTGCTGTTGGAAACGGGCATGCTGGGCGTGTTTTTATCGCTCGACTTCTTCCTGTTCTATGTCTTCTGGGAAGTGATGCTGCTGCCGATGTACTTCTTAATTGGCGTTTGGGGCGGCCCGCGGAAAGAATATGCGGCGATCAAATTCTTCTTGTTCACATTGGTTGGTGGCGTGTTGATGTTTATCGCCATGCTGATGTTCTACTTCGGTTCGGCCAACCCAGAAGTGGGTGCCCAGGCAACGTTTGACATTCTTCGCTTGCAAGCCATTGGCCAAGGACGCGTGGAAGGGGTGGAATTCAACGAGTCGTTGCAGATTATCGCCTTCATTTTGTTGTTCATCGGTTTTGCAATTAAATTGCCTTCGCTACCGTTTCATACTTGGCTTCCCGATGCTCACGTCGAAGCCCCGACGCCCATCAGTATGATTTTGGCGGGCGTGTTGCTGAAAATGGGTGGCTACGGAATTTTAAGAATCGCCTTTCCAATCTGCCCGGTGGGCGCACAATACGCCGCCTATGTTTTGGTGGTGATTGGTGCGGTTAGTATTATCTACGGTGCCTTCGCCGCGTTGGCTCAAACCGACTTCAAACGCATGGTGGCCTACAGTTCGGTCTCTCACATGGGTTATGTGTTAGTTGGCATGGCGGTTTGGAAGATCGGTGAAGATGGAATCACTGTCGGACCAGAATACTGGTTGTCAGGCATGAACGCCGCCATGTTCCAAATGATCGGCCACGGAATTTCTTCCGCCGGTATGTTCTTTATGGTAGGCGTCATTTACGACCGCGTGCATCACCGTGATTTGAACAAATTCGGCGGCTTGGCCGGAAAAATGCCTCTTTACACTGGCTTGGCGGCTGGTCTGTTTTTCGCCGGTTTGGGGCTACCCGGTTTGTGTGGATTCATTGGCGAAGTGTTCGTGACATTAAGTGCTTGGAACTATTCACCGTTACTAGCCATCATCACGGCATCGGGGGTCATTTTGACTGCCGGTTATATTCTGTGGACAATTCAACGCGTTTTCTTAGGGGCTGAATACAAGGGCCCGCACGAAGATGAAATTGTTCCGATAAATGCCCGGGAAATCACGATTGCCGTCACGCTGTTGTTTTTTGCCGTGCTTTTTGGAGTTTACCCCGAAATCATATTTGGCTTGATGCGGGAATCGATGGCACAGTTGGTTGAGAACATGGACGCTGGATATCAAGCGGGCAAAGGGGCCGTTCAAGCCGCCCAAGCCAGTTTGGGAAAATAAACGCTGAAGAAATTGTAGGCTCAGATCTTTTGAAATGAGCCTGCAGCATGAAACCATTAATTTAGTTCAATTACATCGCGATACACGGCAATGAATTTTGAAACTTTACTCGACGAGCTGCTTAAAGAAACATTCCAGAGTTCTTTGGGGTTTTTCAGTCCCGAACTTGCGCTCTCTGCGACCATAGTCGGCCTGTTGCTGGTCCGGTTGTTTAACTGCGACCGTTACCTACCGCCGAGTTGGCTTGCCTTGATTGGCGCGTTGGTCGCCTTCTTGTTTGCCGCGACGCAGTTTGTCGATTTACGGGGCGGAGAGTTGACCGGGGTATGGAATTCAATCGCCTATTACACCAATTTGCAGACGGGCGTGACTGGCTCGACCGAGTTCTTCACCGGGCTATTGGTTTACGACCAGCTAACAGTATTTATCAAACTGTTCCTGCTGTTGTTTCTGGTGCTGGTGATTGTGCTGACTGTTTTATGCGGCATTCCCGACCAGGAAGATGGCCCCGATTTTTACACGCTATTATTGGGTGCGACCATTGGCATGATGATAATGTCGTCGTCTAACCATTTACTGATGATGTTCCTCGGAATCGAAATGACATCAGTGCCCAGTTATGTCATGGTTGGTTTTCTAAAAGGGCGTAGTAAAAGTTCCGAAGCCGCGTTGAAGTATGTTGTCTATGGCGCCGGTGCGGCGGGGGTGATGCTGTACGGTATTAGTTTATTGTGCGGCTTGATGGGTACGGCGGAAATGCCTGAAATCGCCCACCGACTGCAACTGTTATTGGCCGATGGTGCTGGCATTTCTGACGCCACCGTGCGAACCACCATTCTGGCCATTTTGATGATTTTCGTTGGCATTGCCTTTAAACTTTCGTTGGTGCCGTTTCACTTTTGGTGCCCGGATGCCTTTGAAGGGGCTTCGGCTGAAGTGGCCGGGTTTTTGTCGGTCGCTTCCAAGGGGGCCGCGTTTGCCTTACTGGTTCGATTCGTCTTAAGTTTTGTCGGTGATGAAGCGGGGGCGTTATCGCAAATTTCGTTGTTCTTGGGTCTTGGGTTAGGATTAGTCGCAGCGGTTTCTGCAACCTTCGGTAACTTAGCCGCGTATACGCAAACGAACATCAAACGTCTATTGGCCTATTCCACAATCGCCCATGCCGGTTACATGCTGATGGCCGTTTCCGCAATGGTGGTCATTCTGAATGCCCCGGCAGGTTCGGGCTTCGATGCAACGCAGCAAAAATTCGAGGCGGCTCGTTGTGTGGAAGGCTTACTGTATTACTTGTGCGTCTACATGTTTATGAATTTGGGAGCCTTTGCAATTGTCGCCCTCATTCGCAATCAGATTTTCAGTGAGGAAATCAAAGATTACGCTGGCTTGGCTCAACAGTCGCCTGGTTTGTGCTGGGCAATGCTCATTTGTCTTTTCAGTTTAATCGGCATTCCCCCCATGGGTGGTTTTTTCGCCAAGCTAATGATCTTCGCGTCTGTCTTCCAGGCTGCCCAAATCCATTGGTTTATGTGGGTGGTGTTTGCCGTCGGCTGTTTGAACACGGTCTTAAGCCTGTTCTATTACCTGCGAATTCTGAAGGCAATGTTCATGGAAGAGGCCCCTGAAGGCAGCCGGACATTCAAACTTTCAGCCGTTGAAGGGTGGTACCTTCTTTTTGTTTCGGTGCCAATCTTGTTACTTGGTACTCTCTTGATGAATGACCTGAGTTCAACCACTCACGAAATTGCTTCTCTACTTATTCCCTGATCGAATTATTCCGGAATTTCATTCCAATGAGCTGTGACCAACACAACGACGAACTCAATCAACTGCTGATCAATCTCAGCCGTCGGTTGCTGCAATACGTCGGAGAAACGTGCCCTTGGACCGATCGACCTGAAGTCGAATCGACAATCGAAGAACTGGTTGCCAGCCAAAAGGCAGACATTGCCAAACTGGTGCACCTGCTGTTGGATCGGAATTGGATTGTCGATTTCGGAACTTACCCAACCAACTACACCGATTTACATTTTGTCGCCTTTGATTATTTGCTGAATGAAATAGTCGAAGGAGAAGCACAAACGGTTGCCGATCTAGAAGCGACAATCAAATCGCAGGCTGACGATCCAATCGTGGTTTTGTTGCTCGAAGAAATTCTTACGAATCAAAAGCAAGTCGTCGAACGGCTTGAAGGCTGTACTCGAACCGAAAAAGCCTCTCAAAAGGCGTAATATCGATGCCACTCATCGACACCCACGCTCATCTCGACGAGGAAGCCTTCTCGCAAGACTGCCCAGAAGTGGTTGCTCGCGCGATCGATTCCGGCCTGCAAGCAATTTTCACGATTGGTACAACCGCCAGCAGCAGTCAGAACGCTGTCAAATTGGCAGCAGAGTACCCGCAAGTTTATGCCGTCGTGGGCATTCAACCCAATTACGTGGCCGAAGCCCAACAAGGCGATTGGGAGTTGATTCAACAACTGGCTGGCGAATCAAAAGTGATTGGCATCGGAGAAACGGGCCTCGACCGGTATTGGGATTATGCCCCGCTCGACTTGCAGCAAGACTATTTCAGAAAACACATCGAACTGGCTCAGCAACACGACGTGCCCTTTGTGGTTCACTGTCGAGAGGCAGAAGCCGATGTGGTTGAGTTAATGCAGTCTGTTGCTGGTACTTCCCAATTAAAAGGCATCATGCACTCTTTCTGCGGCGACTTGGCGACGGCTGAAGCCTGTTTGAAACTGGGGCTACACATTTCTTTTGCCGGAATGCTGACCTTTAAAAAGAACGATGATTTACGTTCGGTCGCCAGTCAAATCCCACTGGACCGCTTGCTGGTAGAAACCGACTCACCTTACTTGGCTCCGCAGCCAAATCGAGGGAAACGTAATGAGCCAGCCTGGGTTCAATTCACCGCTGAATGTCTAGCCGAGTTGCACGGATTATCGTTAAAAGAAATCGGGAGCGCTACAACCAAAAATGCTCGAGAACTGTTTCAGCTTCCCGATGCTGAATGATTTTAATTCAAGCCAACAATTGAGAAAAAATCAATCTCTCATTTTTTTCTCGACAAAATTTGCTTCGGCTCGAAATCTGCCACTGTGCTTGTTATCTTTACTGACTGAAGGAAGCTTTTTGCCAGCGGTGTTGATTGGTCTTGGCGAAAAGTTTTGAGGTAGCCCGATTGTCTCACGGATGAACTGAGGAGCGCCTAGGTGAACTGGTTCAAGCACGCTTTCGCTGTTGAACAGCAAGGCCCCGCCCAACCGACCGAACGACAGCAACAGGTGGTTGGTCGCGTTTGCAATGAGATTGTTCGTCGCCACCTCTCAACCCCGGCTCTCATTTTCTTAGAGATGTCTCGCCCATTAAATTTTGTTGGCGCCCAGGTTCTGCATTTCTTCTCGCCATTTTTAACGATCTTCACCGATACCAACAGCCATCAAGAATTTGCCGCATTCCTCGAACAACGCGGCTCAATCGATTACATCTGCACACAAATTGAACAGCTGGAATCGAAATCCGAAATCGATTCAGAACAAGTCCAAAAATCGCCGGAATCGTCCTGACATGACCGACACGCTTATCAATCCTGAAAATATCAACGTCATTCTTGCCACCGATTGTGGTAGCACGACGACGAAGGCCATCTTAATCGAGAAGGTGGATGGCGAATATCGCCAAACCTACCGCGGCGAAGCCCCCACGACGGTTGAAGAGCCAGCCGCCGATGTGACCGTGGGTGTCATCAATGCGGTGACGGAAATTGCTGAATTGTCTGGTCGAAAACTGGTCGATGAACAGGGAGCAATCATTCGACCCGCCAATGGTTCAGACGGTTGCGACATTTATATTTCTACATCCAGTGCAGGCGGCGGCTTGCAAATGATGGTGGCCGGCGTTGTGAAGCAAATGACCGCCGCCAGTGCCAAGCGAGCCGCGCTGGGCGCGGGTGCCATCGTGATGGATGTGATTTCCACCAATGACAATCGGTTGCCACACGAGCAAATTCAGCGGATACGTGAGTTGCGCCCCGACATGGTTTTAATCTCCGGCGGCACCGATGGCGGCACAACCACCCACGTAGTTCAACTAGCCGAGCTTATCGCACCGGCCAAACCCCAGCCACGTTTTGGGAATAAGTATCGGATGCCGATTATCTACGCTGGCAATAAGGATGCAGCGGAGTTGGTGAAAGGCACGTTTGATGATTCAGTCGATTTGTCCGTTGTTCCCAACCTGCGTCCGGTTTTAGAGCGTGAAAACTTAGGCCCGGCCCGCGATGCCATTCATGATTTGTTTCTAGAACACGTCATGGCCCATGCACCCGGTTACGACAGGTTAATTGGCTGGGCCGATGCGCCTATCATGCCGACCCCAGGCGCGGTTGGGAATATATTAAAAACGATAGCCCAGCGGCAGAACATTAACGCGGTTGGCGTCGATATTGGTGGGGCGACCACCGATGTGTTTAGTGTATTCGACGGCACGTTCAACCGCACGGTCAGTGCCAACCTAGGGATGAGCTATTCGATTTCCAACGTTTGTGCCGAGGCGACGCTACCGAATATTCTGCGTTGGGTTCACTTCGACATGGATGAACGAGAATTGCGAAATCGGGTCAAAAACAAAATGATTCGACCGACAACCATCCCGCAAACTCTTGAATCACTGGTGTTCGAGCAGGCGGTCGCTCGAGAAGCCTTGCGGCTGGCCTATTTACAGCACAAGGAATTCGCAACCACGCTGGTCGGCGTTCAGCAGCAACGTACCATCGGCGATACATTCAGCCAAGAAGCGGGTGGCGAAACCATTGTCGATAATATGAAACTCGATCTGTTGGTGGCATCCGGCGGCGTTCTTTCACACGCACCTGAAATGGTGCAAACGGCGGCCATGCTCGTCGATGCTTTCGAACCCGAGGGCATTACCACATTGGCCAAAGACAGCATTTTCATGATGCCCCACCTGGGCGTGTTGGCTCAAGTGCATCCGCGGGCCGCGTTAGAAGTGTTTGAGCGAGATTGTCTGGTTTATTTGGGAACGTGTGTGGCCCCCAGCGGTCAGGGAAAACCGGGCAAATCCTGTTTCCAATATTCGTATGCAGGCCCGAATGGCCCAGTGGCGGGAGAAATTGCATGCGGCGAAATCAAACTGATTCCGTTGGATAAAAACACGACAATTAAGATTGAACCGGCAAAAGGATTTGACGTTGGCAACGGGCCGGGAAAACCTGTTGAAAAAGAAATTTGTGGGGGCACGGTCGGCCTCATTCTCGATGGACGCGGTCGGCCCATTGTTTCTACAGATGATTTTACCAGAAAATCATTCACCAGAAATGAATTGCAGGAATGGGTGACTGCACTTCGTCTTTACCCAGAGAGCCAAGAAAGCCAATCAACTTAATATGGCAAAAGCATACACGCCAGGTTTGAAAATTACACAGCGGCTAACGCACCGGGTTCGGCGCGTCTTGCCGATCGCTGGCGAGGTAATCGTCAAGCAGGGTGACCGCGTTGATGCCCAAGACGTGGTTGCCGAAACTTTCATGCCCGGTGATATCACGCCGCTTAATTTATCGAAAACGCTTTCCATTCCGCCCGCCGACTTAGCAGACTGTCTGCTGAAAACTGAAGGTGACACGGTTGAAATTGGCGATCCGCTGGCAATTACCAAAGGGATATTCGGATTTTTCAAAACTGAATATCAATCAAAAACCGTCGGCACGATTGAATCGATTTCAAATGTCACCGGCCAACTCATCATTCGAGGTGCCCCGCTCCCCGTACAAGTGCAGGCTTTTCTGTCTGGCCAGGTTGTTGAAGTGATTCCCAATGAAGGTGTCATCATCGAGTCGGACGTCAGTTTTGTGCAAGGCATTTTCGGTATCGGCGGAGAGGCGTTCGGCCCGATTAAAATGGCCTGTTCCGATCCGACACAGGAACTCACCGAAGAACTCATATTACCCGAAATGAAAGGTACCATCGTCGTCGGTGGAGCCAGAATGAGCGAAGCCGCTGTTAAGAAGGCGGTTTCAATCGGCGTAGCCGGGATAATTTCTGGCGGGATGGACGACCAAGATTTGAAATCAATTTTGGGTTACGACTTGGGAGTCGCCATCACCGGTTCAGAACGCATTGGTTTGAGTTTAATGATTACCGAAGGCTTCGGCTCAATTGCAATGGCCCAGCGAACGTTTGAACTTCTGGAATCGCGGGAAGGAGACGCTGCTGCCATCACCGGAACCACCCAAATTCGGGCCGGCGTGATGCGCCCAGAAGTACTTATTCCGCTGAATGAAACTGAGAAACAGCAGGTGGGCGAAGATGTACATTCCGCCGGAGTTCTCGATATCGGCGTGCCGATTCGCATCATTCGAGACCCATATTTCGGTGAATTGGGAACGGTGGCCGAGCTACCCTCCGATCCGCAAGTTCTAGGCTCGGGGTCAAAAGCCAGAGTTCTGTTGGTGAAGTGTGAATCTGGCGAGACGGTGACAGTCCCTCGGGCCAATGTTGAATTGGTTGAGAATTAGGAGAGATGCCATGAAACACGGATGTGTCAAAATCTTCTCTTTCATTGTGTTCGTAGCGGTTTCCGCTTGCGGAAAGATCGTTCTTGCGGCTGAAGGCGAAATTGCAGATGTGCCTTTTTTTGATAGTAGCAAAGCCTGGTTTGGAATTTTGCTGCTCATTGTTTGCGGCTCGGTGGTTTATTTTATCGAGATGGCCCGCAGTGGGAAGGATTTGAAAATACGAAAAATTCCCGGCTTGGAAGCAATCGACGAAGCCGTTGGTCGCGCGACCGAAATGGGCAAGTCTTGCCTGTTCGTCCCGGGAATTCAAGATATCAACGACATCCAAACCATCGCTGGTTTATCGGTGCTTTCCCATGTCGCTGGTTTGGTGGCTCAGTACGATGCCCATTTAGAGGTTCCTACCAGTCGGTCTTTGGTAATGAGTACCGCAAGAGAAACGGTCGAAGCGGCGTACCTTTCAGCAGGACGCCCCGATGCTTACAACGAAGATGACATTTATTATTTGACCGACGAACAATTCGGTTATGTTGCCGGCGTGCAAGGCACGATGGTTCGTGAAGAACCGGCTGCCTGTTTTTATATGGGAGCCTTCTTCGCCGAGTCATTACTGCTGGCCGAGACGGGCAATTCGATTGGTGCGATCCAAGTCGCTGGCACCGCCATGCCCAGCCAACTTCCGTTTTTTGTCGCCGCCTGTGATTTCACGCTGATCGGTGAAGAATTTTTCGCTGCTTCCGCTTATCTGTCGGGTGAGCCGCACCAAATCGGTAGTTTGAAAGGCCAAGATGTCGGCAAGGTGATTGCCGCTGTGTTGATTGTCGGAGGCTGCATTTTAGCGACGTTGCAACAATTCTCAGACAGCCAGGTTTTTGATACCGCATTTTCCTTTTTTCATGACAACATCTTGGGAAATCAAGGGTTTTAACATGAAGCAAACCGTACCGTTTCTTATCGCATCGATCGCCGGTTTACTGATGATTGCAGCGAACTTTTTCCCCTTCAGTCAATCGTGGGGGGAAGTCACAGTTAAGTGGTTCGATATCCTGGCCGCATTTGCATTCATCATTGGTGGCGGAAATCTGTTGAAAATGAATCTGCAGAAAGTCTCAGAACGCAAAGCGGGCTGGGGGTTTGCTCTAGTCACCGTGATCGCTTTTTTAGTCACTTTGTTTGTTGGATTAGGGAAAGTGGGAACTCATCCACTGGCCGATCATCCCAACCATCCCTGGGCTGCCCCGTATTTTCAAGATGGGAGCAGTTTTTGGTGGGTTTTCAACTATGTTTATTTACCACTAGCCGCCACGATGTTTGCCATGCTGGCATTTTATATTGCCTCGGCTGCATTCCGAGCGTTTCGCGCTAAAAACCCCGAGGCAATTATTCTACTGGTTGTGGCGTTTATTATCTTGCTAGGCCGAACGTCTGCCGGCTTGATGTTGACCGATTGGATTCCCGACAACACCGAATGGTACTCGTACCTTCGTGCCGAGAAACTGACCGGCGTGATTATGGATGTGTTCAATCTCGCCGGGAACCGAGCCATCATGATCGGAATTGCTTTAGGAGTGGTCTCCTATTCTTTGAAAATTGTGATGGGTGTTGACCGATCTTATCTTGGGTCTGATTAGGAACGAATTGCAATGCTGAATTCTCTCATAAACTTAGACCGGCGTTGGATTTTCCTGGCAATGTTATTGGCCGTGGCGATTCCGATTCTGATGCAGGTTACCTTTCCAGAAAAAGTTTCGCCGATGGTGATCAATGTGTTCGATGCCGTTGAAAACTTGCCGGAAGGCTCATCGGTGCTGATGGCCTATGACTATGACCCGGCTTCCGCGGGGGAACTTCACCCGATGGCAACGGCTTTCACGCGGCACTGTGCATTTAAAAAACACAAAATGTACTTCATGACCTTGTGGCCTGCGGGGCTACCCATGGTTCAACAGAACCTTGATATTCTAAATCGAGAATATCCTGAATATGAATATGGCACAGATTATGTCAATTTGGGTTATAAAACTGGACTTGAAGGAGTCATCAAATTAGCGACGACAAACCTTAGGGAAATTTACTCTTCCGATAACCAGGGAACCAACTTGGATAATATTCCAATGACGGCTGACTTAAAAGATATCTCTAAGATGGACTTAATCATAAATGTCAGCGCTGGCACGCCGGGCGCCAAGGAATGGGTTCAGTATGCATCGACCCCGTTTAAGATCCCTACAGTTGTCGGTACCACAGGTGTGGGGGCTCCGGCGTTGTATCCATATATTCCTAATCAGTTGGTCGGGCTGCTTGGCGCTATCAAGGGGGCTGCCGAGTACGAGAAATATCTGATTGGTCAGTACCCAGAGCTTGCAGAAAACCCGAGTGCTCAAGAAGGATTGAGGCGGATGGCTCCTCAGATGACGGCTCATGTGTTGATGATTTTCTTGATTGTCCTCGGAAACATTATTTTCTTCCAGCAGAAACGCAAGGGTGTTTGAACGATGAAACAATCGAATCTAATCTGGGCCTTGCTATTGTTGGTTGGTGGCGGATTTTTATTCGTCCGGGCGACGACGGGAGAAATGGGCCGGGTCTATGTCAGTGTGACTGAAGTCGCTCCGGAAGGGGCGAACGTCTCTTGGACGGAAGAAAAACAAGTTCACCCGAAAAATTTGGGAGAGGCCAATGTCCGATTGAGTTGGTCGAGAACAATAGGTTTGTGGATTGCGGCATTTTTCACACTTAGCATTTTCTCTTTTCTATACGGAGACAACTTCTTCTATAAGTTGGCCGAGTCAATTTTTATTGGATCTTCTGCCGGTTACGCGATGGTAGTTGGTTTTTGGGGAGGCGCTGTTGATCTATTATTCAGGGATTTGATGCCCGATTTTATGCGAGCAACCGTCTACCCCACTTTGGCTGAAGATGCAACAAGCAATCTGGTCTTACTCATTCCGCTAGCCATGGGCATCATGTTTTTATGGAGACTGGCTCCAGTGGGGGGCTGGATTTCACGTTGGCCATTGGCCTTTTTCATCGGCATTACTGTAGGACTCAGATTGATTGTCTATTTCGAATCCGATTTTATCAGCCAAATTCAGAGTACCATGATACCCTTGGTCGTGTTTGCATCGGACGGTGCTTTCGATTTCTGGGCATCGATGAAAAATATCACGATTGTGATTGGAGTGTTGTCCTGCTTGGTTTACTTCTTTTTCTCAATCGAGCATAAAGGTGTCGTCGGAGGGACCGCCCGCCTGGGAATCTGGATGCTGATGGTGACGTTCGGGGCCGGTTTTGGTTATACCGTCATGGGACGAATTGCATTATTATCTGGTCGATTAGAATTCCTGTTCGACGACTGGCTGTGGATTATTGATCCGATCGGGAAACGGTTGATCGAGTAATTCTAGACTTCCAATTTGAAAATATTTTGTGACGCAAATCAATTAACGAAAGTAACATCATGAGTGAACTTGCTGGAAAAGTGGCCATTGTGACTGGCGGAAACCAAGGGATTGGAAAGGCGATTGCCAAGGCTCTGGCTGCTGAAGGTTGTAAGCTGGCCTTAGCCGCCCGGAATGCAGAGAAGTTGCAGGCGACTGCCGACGAATTCGTAGCTGCCGGAATCGAGGTGGTGACTTTACCGACCGATGTTTCGGACGAAGCCCAGGTCAAAAGTTTCTTTCAGGCTGTGATGGACAAGTTCGGTCGGGTCGATTTGCTAGTAAACAATGCTGGTGCTTTTGACGGCGGTCGAATTGACAAAGTGAGTTTCGCCGGGTGGAACAACGTCATTGGGTCCTGTTTAACGGGTACTTTTCTCTGCAGCCGTGAGGCATTTCCGATTATGAAAGAGCAAGGCGGCGGACGGATTTTGAACATCGGTTCGATCTCGGCTCAACGACCCCGAGAAGGCAGCACGCCTTACGCGGCGGCCAAGTTTGGAGTCTGGGGATTAACCCAGGCAACCGCAATAGATGGGCGACCACATAACATTATTTGCAGCTGCCTGCACCCGGGGAATGTGTACGTCGAACGCCGTCAGGAATCTGAAAAAGGCGAAGATGACGAACCAATGATGAGCATGGAAACCATCGCCAAGGCGGCGCTGGCCATGTTCAAAATGCCCGATGATGTGAACTTTTTAGAGGCAATTGTACTGCCAAAAGATCAATTGTACTTAGGGCGGGGGTAGGACGGGTTATATAGTGTGTGGCACTGCTGGCTTGCCCAGCAGTGTTTCAGCGAGAGGGTTTCATCAGAACCACATGCGCTTATCGACGAGCGTGGCCGGGTCTTTTCCTGCTAAGAAGCAGCGGATGTTTTCTAGCAGCGTTTCAAGATGCCGCTCGGCAATGTGAACCGAGGCGGCTGCCACGTGGGGGGTGAGGATCACGTTTTCCATTTGCCACAGCGGATGGTCTTTGGGCAACGGTTCGATTTCAAAGACATCAAGAGCCGCCCCTGCAATTTCTTGATTCTCTAAGGCCGGTGTGAGATCAGCCAAATCGACAATGATTCCTCGACCGATGTTAATGAGATAGGCTGAGTTTTTCATCTGTCGGAATTGCTCGGCCGAGAACAATTTCTCGGTCTCTGGGGTATGCGGTGCGGCAATTACGACGAAATCACTTTGTGCCAGCAAATCGGACAGCCGGTCTGTCGGCCAGACCGAATCGACAATGCCAGGGATTTCAGTTTTGATGGGATCGACGGCTATCACAGACATTTCGAAAGCGGCTGCGCGTTTGCAAATTTCTGCACCGATATGCCCGACGCCGACGACGCCGATAGTGCAATCGGACAAGTGCATGTGTGCCCGGTCGATGCTGCTGACATTTCCCGGTCCCAAGATGAAGTCGGTCCGGGCGTCTTCACCGCCGATTGGTTCCCAGTGAGAGATCATTTGCTGGCGTAAATACAGATGCAAATTTCGTGCGAAACACAGGATGTAACCCAAAACGTGGTCGGCAATCACGTCAGAAAACAGACCTCGCATATTGCTGAGTTGGCATGGGTGTTCGACCAATTCAGGGAACAGGTAATGTTCTAAGCTGGCGGTTGGTGATTGCACCCATTTCAAATTATTGGCTTGTGCCAAGAGCTCGGGAGTAATTTTCCCGAAAAACGCGTCGGCGTCGATTATTTCGCGGGCTGCGGTTTCTGCGTCAGCGGCATTGATGACAGACATGTCGC
>Ga0115002_10003096_pt1 | contig 21054 bp, 15 predicted proteins | sample ArcticOcean_MG_C_8_FD_89576 | JGI IMG/M metagenome (GOLD analysis project Ga0115002, IMG submission 89576) | Marine microbial communities from western Arctic Ocean - ArcticOcean_MG_CB11_86 | ecosystem: Environmental > Aquatic > Marine > Oceanic | place: Arctic Ocean: Canada Basin | collected... | reverse complement strand
TGCGCCAGAAGTTTCTGCAAACGGTCGCCTTATTGCTTACTTCGGTTATGCCACGACCGCTATGACTTACGAAATGCCGCAGCTGCACATGATGAACGTCGATGGGTCCGAAGCCCATGTGGTTGCACCACAATTCGATCGACCGGCGGGCGGTCTGCACTGGGCGCCGAATAACAAGGGCGTCTACTTCGAGGTCCAAGAAGACGGCTACGTGAACGTCTATTACGCAAATCTCCAAGGCGAACTACGCGCAGTCACCCAGGGTAAGCATGTCCAAGGTTTGGATTCGATTGATGGGCGCGGTGCGCGAGGTGTAGGCATTGCCACTTCTTTCTACAAGCCCAATGATGTCTACAGTTTTGCCTTAAGCGGTCGCGGTGATCCGGCGCAAGTGACCGACGTGAACGCAGATCTACTCATCGGCAAGACGCTCGGCGGCCATGAAGAAATCTGGTTTGAGGCGTCTGACGGCAATCAAGCACACGGCTGGATCGTCAAACCGCCCGATTTCGACGCGAACAAAACCTACCCACTCTTGCTCGAGATACACGGTGGTCCGTTCGCCATGTACACTGGCCGTTTTGATTTCTCCTACCAGACGTTTGCGAGTAACAATTTCGTTGTGGTGTACACGAACCCGCGCGGAAGTACAGGCTACGGCGAGTCATTCACGCAAGCCATCGATCATGCCTACCCGAGTGTTGACTATCTCGACCTCATGGGCGCGGTCGATGCGGTCGTGCGCGAAGGCTATATCGATACAGAACGAATGTACGTCGGCGGTTGCAGCGGCGGCGGCATACTATCAAGTTGGGTCATTGGGCATACCGATCGCTTCGCGGCTGCCGCAGTGCGCTGTCCGGTGGCCAATCGGCTGAGCATGGCCGGTACGACCGACGTACCCTACTTCACCTACTTCACCTACTCGTTCTTTAAGAAGCCGTTCTGGAAAGACCCGAGTGACTGGCTCGAGCACTCTTCAATCATGCACGTTGGAAAAGTGACGACCCCCACCCTCATCATGACCGGCGAACAAGACCGTCGCACTCCGATGTCGCAATCCGAAGAGTACTACGCGGCGCTGAAAATGCGCGGCGTCCCCAGCAAATTGTTGCGCTTCAATGACCAATACCACGGTACGGGTTCGCGCCCTTCCAATTTCATGCGCACGGTGTTGTACATGATGGACTGGTATAACCAATACACACTGGACGGTCCGGTGGAGAAGCAGCCGGACGTGGACGAATAAACTCTACAGTGCGTGCAGCACGACCGGGAGTTCGGTAAAGCCGTGCACGAAGTTCGAAGGCACCCGCTGCGGTTGACCAACTACCTCCACTTTGTGGAAGCGGTTTTGAATCTCTTCCCACAAAATACGTAGCTGCATCTCGGCAAGCCGATTGCCCATACAGCGGTGGATGCCGAAGCCGAATGACAGGTGCTGGCGCGCCCGCGGTCGGTCGATCATGAACTCGTTTGGACGGTCAATCACCCGCTCGTCACGGTTACCCGAAACGTACCACATCACCACCTTATCTCCCGCACGCAGGGTTTTTCCGTGGAGCTCGCAATCTTTTGTCACGGTGCGACGCATATGCGCAAGGGGCGTAACCCAGCGAATGATCTCGGAGACCAGCGTCGGTATAAGCGCGGGATTACTACGCAATTTATTGTATTCATTAGGGTTTTCGTGCAGTGCCAACACACCGCCCGTGATCGAGTTGCGCGTCGTGTCATTGCCGCCAACGATCAAAAGAACGAGATTGCCGAGGTATTCCTGCGGATCCATGTTCTGCGTCGCCTCGCCATGCGCAAGCATAGACACAAGGTCAATGCCTTGCGGTTTGTCGACGCGCTCTTGCCACAATCGGGTGAAGTACTCGAGGCACTCGTAGAGTTCTTCACGACGCTGTTCTTCGGTCTCTACGACGCCCGTCTCCGGACTGCCCGTGGCGACATCCGACCAGCGAGTGAGCTTGTGACGGTCGGCAAAAGGGAAATCGAACAGCGTCGCCAGCATTTGCGTCGTCAACTCGATCGAAACCTGTTCAACCCAGTTGAATTCGCGGCCGACAGGCAAAGAATCGAGAATATCCTGAACGCGCTCACGAATCGTACCTTCCAGCGCTTGCAAATTCACCGGCGCAACTACGCCTTGCACAGTCTTGCGCTGATCATGGTGTTTGGGTGGATCCATCGCGATAAACATTGGCAATTCGAAGTCTTCTTCGGGATCGTCGATCACGATGGTTCGATCCGACGAGAACGACTGCCAGTTGTTCTCTACTTCCATAATGTCAGCATATCGGGTCACCGACCAATAGGGGCCGACATCGCTTTCGGGGCAGAAATGTACGGGCGCCTCATCACGCAACCTGGTAAAAAAATCCCATTTCTTGTTTTCGGCCCACAGCTCTCGTTGGCTGACATCAATGTCCTCGATGGCAATCGACCACGGGTCGACGTCGATCATGCGCGGTAAGCTAGCTTCGGCCATCAGAACTGGAATTCGGGTAGATCTACCACGAGCCCGTCGATTTCCCCCGAAACCGCAATTTGGCAGGACAAACGAGAATTCGCCTGCCGTTCGGGATTCAGGTCCAGCATTGACTCTTCGGTGTCACTCGGTGTGCCGACTTTGCCCAACCACGCCTCATGGACCATGACGTGACAGGTCGCGCAGGAACACTCGCCCCCGCAATCGGCATCGATCCCGGGTACCAGGTTGTCGATCGCGGCATTCATTACGGTCGTGCCTGTATCGGCATCGATTTCGTGTTGGGTACCGTCGTGCTCGATATAGGTGATCTTCGCCATCGCGTGTTTTCCTAAGATCCAAATGTTGGCCGAAATTGGCGCATGCAAATTAAACAAACATCAGGACGGCTGCAATATCAATTCCGGCCAAGTTTAGAGTTTCTGGAAAGGACTAGATAGTCCACCAGCTACTTCGCTAGGAGCGCATCTATCGCAGCTGCCAGCTCATGATCCTTATCGGTGACGGTGTTACCTGCATCATGAGTACGCAACTCAACGACCACTCGATTGTAGACGTTACTCCAATTGGGGTGGTGTTCGGCTTGCTCGGCCAAGAAGGCGACTCGTGTCATAAATGCGAACGCTTCGGAAAAATCAGCGAACAAAAATTCCCGACGAAGGCAATCGTCGACCTCGATCCAACCGCTAGTTGTCATGACAACCCCGCGCATGTCGCGTGTACGAACTATCTGAATGTGGTGGAGCCAGGGAGGATCGAACTCCCGACCTCGTGAATGCCATTCACGCGCTCTCCCAGCTGAGCTATGGCCCCAAATCGAGCGCGCAATACTACGTGGATCAGGCCAGCGGTTCAACGAAGCTGACAGCTCTTATTCCACTCCGCTGCGCTCCGCACATCCATGTTTTTTACCCCGGCCCGCTGAAGGCTCTTTTGACCCAAAATCAACCAACTTTGTCGTAGGTCAATGTTATCGTTGCCATCCTCCTCGTCATAAGGAGGCCAGAACTTAGAGGCTGTTTTATAACAGCCTCTTATGGCCCAACGCTTCACCACCCCGGTAGCCAGGGCGTTTTTCCACACACAGCAACGGGTGCCCATGCTCTCCACGCTGAGGGCTCTCCACGCTGGACGCTCTAAAGCCCGATGGCAGGTCGAATCACAGCCAACTCTTTATCCAGCTTTTTCTGCATCTTGCCGGACACATTGAGCTCGGACATCGCGCGCCTTACCCGGGCCCGACTCAAGTTGCTGCCGAGGAAGACAAACGAATCAAACAAGTCCAATGACACAGGGCGACCACTGATCGCGACGAACAGTGGAAAGAGGAAATCCCGAAATTTGATATCACATGCCACCGCTAGCTGCTGACATAACTCGAACAATGCTTCGCGCTCCCAGTTAGGCGCTAGATCAAACGATGCGAGTGTATGGTGCAAGATCTTCACAACTTGCTCGGGCTGCAACAACTTATGGGCAAAATCTTCGGTGCCGAGCTCGGGCCGCTCGCCCAGTAAATAGCCGACCTGCGGAACGACATCAGACAGCCGCTCGGCCCTTTCTTTGATCAGAGGAACCAGGGGTGCCAGTTTGTCCGCGTTGAGCATCCACTCACCAATACGCCCCGCATAATCGGAATCGCTCAGATCACGCAGGTATTGGCCATTCATCCAATTTAGCTTCGCTTGATCGAAAATCGGTCCACGAAGCGAGATACGTTGCTCGTCGAATACCGTGACCATCTCTTCCTTGCTAAAGATCTCGCGCTCGTCTGGCATCGACCAGCCCATTAGACCTAGGTAGTTCAACAACGCTTCCGGCAGATAGCCGGCATCGCGATAGAACGTGATACTCGTTGGATTCTTGCGCTTTGAGAGCTTGCTCTGGTCGGGGTTACGCAACAGCGGCAAATGAGTCAACGTGGGCAATTCCCACCCTAAGTAACCTGCCAGGAGCTTATGTTTGGGTACCGAATTAATCCATTCTTCGCCACGCATGATATGCGTTATGCCCATTAGGTGGTCATCTACCACTACAGCAAGGTGGTAAGTCGGCATTCCATCGGCCTTGATCAATACTTGCATATCGACTTGCTGAAACGGAATGCTAATCTCGCCACGCAACACATCAGTAAACACACAATCGCCTCCGCTAGGAACTTTCATCCTAACGACGTGCTCGTGGCCGTCTTCGATTCGAGCCGCAACTTCTTGGCTACTCAGCTCCAAGCAGTGGCCGTCGTATCGCGTGGTCTCCTTGTTCAGTTGTTGCGTGCGGCGTACTTGGTCAAGGCGTTCCTTGGAGCAGAAGCAGTGGAATGCGTGTCCATCGTTGACTAACTTGTCGGAATACTCGAGGTACGTCGCACGGCGCTCGCTTTGCCGATACGGCCCATGCGGCCCACCAACATCCGGGCCTTCATCCCACTCCAGCCCTAGCCAACGTAACGCATCGTATATGACTTGCTCGGACTCACGCGTTGACCGCGCTTGATCAGTGTCCTCGATCCGTAAGATGAAGTCGCCGCCGTGCTTTTTGCTAAAAGCCCAGTTGAACAGCGCCATATACGCAGTTCCAACATGCGGATCGCCCGTTGGGGAAGGTGCAATTCTGGTGCGGACACTCATGATGCTGGGCTAGCGAAGCTTCGAAGGGTTCTAAAAACCCATCTGATCGACGTCTTGCGGAATCAGTGGATACGAAATGCCCGCCCATTTCTGCACGACGCGCACAACTTGGCATGCATAGCCGAATTCATTGTCGTACCACGCGTACAGAACCATGCGATTGTCCTTCACAATGGTCGCTTCGCCATCGATGATACACGCATGTCGATTGCCCACTAAGTCCGAGGACACCACATCCGGCGAGGCAATGAAATCTATTTGCCGCTGCAGCGCGCTGTGTAACGAACTTTCGCGAAGGTAGTCGTTCACTTCCTCAACGGTTGTTTCGCGACTTATCGTGAGATTCAAGATGGCAAGGCTCACGTCTGGCGTGGGGACGCGAATCGCGTTACCCGTAAGCTTGCCTTCAAGCTCCGGCAATAGCTTGACAACGGCACTCGACGCACCAGTTTCCGTGATCACCATGTTTAGTGCTGCCGAACGCCCGCGTCGATTTTTCTTGTGGTAGTTGTCAGTCAGATTCTGGTCAGGCGTGTACGCGTGGACGGTCTCCATATGTCCATGTACGATCTCAAACTTATCGTTGATTGCTTTCAACGGTGGCACGATTGCGTTGGTGGTACAGCTGGCCGCCGCGATGATTTGATCGTTCGCGCTGATTAGATTTGAGTTAATGCCGGATACGATATTTTTTATCGCACCCTTGCCTGGCGCCGTGAGAATCACCCTTGCGACGCCCTTGCACTGCAAGTGCTGATCCAAACTTTCTTCATCACGCCAAACCCCGGTATTGTCGATCACGATCGCATTCGTGATCCCGTATGCCTCATAGTCCACCGCGGAAGGGCTGTTCGCATAGATCATTCGAATGACGTTGCCGTTCGCAATGATGCACTCATTTTCTTCATCGATCCGCAGCGTGCCGTGAAACCCGCCGTGAATGGAATCGCGGCGCAGCAAGCTGACGCGTTTTATCAAGTCGTCGTCCGATGCCTTGCGCACAACGATGGCCCGCAACAGCAACTGCTGCCCACTGCCGGTTTTCTCCACCAATAGGCGCGCCAAGAGCCGGCCGATCCGGCCGAACCCATAGAGCACAATGTCTTGCGGCGCGGGGATCGGCGGCGTGTGTACCCCCAGCACGTTAGCGCATTCGCGCCCGACAAATTCTGCCGGTGTAATACCGCTTGCCGGCGACTCTTCCATATATTTGGTCGCAAGCTTGCCGACATCAATGTGGCTAGGACCCAAATCCTGCTCGGCCATCGCTTCCAAAATTGGGAAGCTTTCGAACTCCGATAGCTCGTTATGGGCAACCTGACGCACATAGCGATGGATCTTCATCAACTGCGTGACGCTTTGGTTGTACATCGCGCGTCCGTAGCAATAAGTCACGACATTCCCGCGGTACAATCGACCGATCAGCGGAATCATCGCTTCGGCAAGGGCTTCGCGTTCTTTCCAATCCGGAAAGTAGTCATCAAGACTTGATAGTGCCACCTTGGCTCCTTAATCAGTACCTATTCGAAAAATTGCGTCGTCAGGTCAGAGAGAGAATGTCGGCCGCATTTTGCGGCACATTCGCCGCGCGTACGCGGCCCGTTCGCCGCGCCATAATAGGAATTGTCCGCGAAGCGGCAACCGTTATCAGCGCGGACCCACGCTATCGCTATCGCTAACGCAAGCTCGCATTGATGCTCTGCAAAGCATCATTACCCGGGCATAAGTCCACTTCTTCGAGTTCGCTCAATGGTCTTTGGACTGTGCCCAAGATTTCGTGGCAGTCCGTGGCATCCGGGTCCACATAAAGCAGCCCTGTGACCACCTCGCCCTCTTGTTGGCGACGCTGCACGTAGTTCAATGCGCCGACTCGATCGTGTGGGTCGTAGTCCGCATCAACTTTATACAATTGAAGAACGGAACCATCCGGCATGTCTACATTCTCACGTGAGCCTTCCTCGTAGTCGGCCGTGATTTCAGCGTGACTTGCGACGTAGTCCGTTTCAATGACGTTTTGACCATGTTCGCGGATGAACTCATAACTCTTGGTTGAACCCTCATGATTGTTGAAGGCAACACAAGGGCTGATCACGTCTATGAACGCCATGCCGTGATGGCGCAGACCGGCTTTGATCAAGGGTACAAGTTGGCCCCTGTCGCCAGAAAAGCTACGTGCGACGAAGCTCGCGCCAATTTGTAACGCCATGCTGATCAGGTCGATGGGTTCATAAAGATTCGGCGCGCCTTTCTTGCTTGTCGAACCTTTATCGTTGGTCGCGGAGAATTGTCCTTTGGTTAACCCGTACGTGCCGTTGTTATCAACGAGATAAAGCATGTTGATACGTCGTCGAACGATGTGGGCAAATTGGCCTAGTCCAATAGAGGCGCTGTCGCCATCACCAGACACACCAACACACACCAAATCCCGATTTGCTAAGTTCGCACCGGTTGCAACACTCGGCATGCGACCATGTACGGAGTTGAAACCATGCGATTTATTAAGGAAGTAGCTGGGGGTTTTGGAAGAACAGCCAATGCCAGAGATCTTTGCAAACCGATGCGGCGGTAGAGACAACTCAGCACACGCTTGAACGATCGCTGCACTAACCGAATCGTGCCCACACCCTGCACACAGTGTCGACACCGCGCCCTCATAGTCGCGACGCGTAAGCCCCAACTCGTTGAGCGGCAATTGCGGATGGTGAATTTTGGGTTTGACAACGAACGTCATGAGGACACCTCGGTGAGCCGCGGCAGTTTGTTCTCTTTATAATAGTCGGAGATTTGCTGCTGGATGGTATCTGCAGAAATCGACAAACCGCCAAAATAGAGAATGGCAACGAATTTACTCGGGTCGAAGTCACCCTCGTTGATGAGCAACGTGCGCATCTGCGCATCGCGATTCTGTTCGACAACGAAGACCAGCTCGTGATTATTGACGAAATCGATAATTTCTTCGCCAAAGGGGAAGGCGCGTATTCGACAGGTGTCGAGCGTAATGCCTTCTTCAGATAGTCGATCCATGGCTTCAGGCATGGGCAGCGCGGTCGTCCCGTAAAAAATCACGCCCACCCGTTTGTCGGTTGCATGCACCTCGGCTGCCGGCACCAATTTTTTTGCCGTGTCCCACTTCACGAGCAATCGTTCCATATTGCGCTCGTACGCGTCTGGGCTTTCGGTATAGCGCGCAAATTCATCGCGCGATGTACCTCGCGTAAAAAACGCTCCTTTTTCGGGGTGGGTTCCCGGTAGCGTTCGATAGCCGATGCCATCACCGTCTACATCGAGATAGCGCCCAAACACATCCAATTCGTCGAGTGCTTTTGCGTCAAGCACCTTACCCCGGTCATACTTTCGCGCGTCATCCCAAACCAATGGTTCCGACAAACTATCATTCATCCCTAGTTCGAGATCACTCAACACGATAATCGGGGTCTGTAAGCGATCCGCCAGGTCCAGCGAATCGGCGCCAAATTCGAAACACTCTTTAGGCGTTGCGGGAAACAGCAAAGGATGCCGGGTATCTCCGTGCGATGCGTAGGCGGCAGACACCAAATCGCCTTGTTGCGTACGTGTCGGCATACCGGTGGACGGCCCCGAGCGTTGGATGTCCCACAGCACGGCAGGGATTTCCGCAAAGTACGCCAGACCCAAGAATTCGGACATAAGCGACAAACCGGGACCGCTGGTGGCGGTAAACGCGCGTGCGCCATTCCACGCTGCGCCAATGACGACACCGATCGCCGATAGTTCGTCTTCGGCTTGTAAATAGGCAAACTTCTTCTCACCGGTGTCCGCATCGACGCGCAGTTGATTGCCGTACTTTTCAAAGGCTTCCGCGACCGACGTCGACGGCGTAATCGGATACCATGCGCACACTGTGGCACCGCCGTAGAGGGACCCGAGGGCGGCCGCGGCGTTACCTTCGATCATTATTCGATCACCCACGGCATCAGAGCGCCGGACTTGCAACGGCAACGGCCCATCGAGGTACTTCAAAGCATAGTCACGACCAACCTCAAGCGCGCGTATGTTCGGGGCGATGAGCGCATCTTTGCCTTTGTATTGGGTCGCGACCATGCCGGTGATGACATCGAACTCGATGTTTAGCAACCCGGCCAACGCACCCAGGTAGGTGATGTTTTTGAACAGGCTGCGCTGTTTCGGGTCAGAAAATTCAGGCAACATCAGCGCCGCGATCGGAATGCCGATCTCATTGATGTCCTCGCGTACCAAGGTTTTTGCCAGCGGTTTGGTATTGTCATACAACAGATAGCCGCCGGGCACAACACTAGCGATGTCCTCGACGATGGTTTCCGCATTCATTGCGACCATTATATCGACGCCTTCTCGTCGGCCGAGATAGCCATTCTCGTTGAGCCGCACCTCGAACCAGGTAGGTAGGCCTTGAATATTCGAGGGAAAAATATTGCGCGTCGCCGTCGGCACACCCATGCGAAATAGCGCCTTGGCGAACATGCCATTCGCGCTCGCGGAACCGGAGCCGTTGACGTTAGCAAACCGGATGACAAAATCGTTGTACGTAACTTTCATTCGGCAAACGATCCTAGCTGCGGCACGTGTACGACCGAACGCTGCATGTCCCACGCGTTTGTCGGACACCGTTCCGCGCAGAGCCCACAGTGCAGACATACATCTTCGTCTTTAACCATGACGCGTCCTGTCGGTAGATCCGTTGAAACATACAAATCTTGTTCGAGGTTCAGCGCCGGGGCTTGCAGCCCAACGCGCAATTCTTCTTCGTCCGCGTTGCGGACAAACGAAATGCTATCCATCGGACAAATGTCGATACAGGCATCACATTCGATGCACAGGTTGTCGGTAAAAACAGTCTGAATATCGCAATTTAGGCATCGCTGGGCTTCTTGCTCGCCCAAGACTGCATCAAAACCGAGTTCAACTTCGACTTTGATATTGCTGAGCGCGGTCTGTTTTTCTACTAACGGTACTAAATGCCGGGACGACGGATCGTGTTCTGCGTCATATGCCCATTCGTGCACGCCCATCTTGGTCGACACGAGGTTGATGCCTTCTGGCGGTCGATTCTCCTTCAGGTCGCGGCCTTGGCAAAAAAGGTGAATGCTTATCGCCGCTTGATGCGCGTGGGCGGATGCCCAAATAATGTTTTCCGGACCAAACGCGCTGTCGCCACCAAAAAAGATTTTAGGGTTGGTGGCCTGGAATGTGACTTCATCGAGCACGGGGCAGTCCCATTTGTCGAACTCAAGCCCAACGTCACGCTCAATCCACGGACAGTGGTTGTCTTGGCCGATCGCCATTAACACATGATCGCATTCAACAAAAACGTCCGGTTCACCTGACGGCACATACGACAAGCGGCCGTCATCACCTTTGACCGGCATGACACACTCAAAGAGCACGCCTTTGAGCTTGCCGTTTTCGTGGACAAATTCTTTTGGTGGGCGGTTGTTGATGATCGGAATGCCTTCACGCATCGCATCTTCTTTTTCCCACTCCGATGCTTTCATGACATCAAACGCCGAGCGCACGATAACGGTCACCGACTCGGCGCCTAGACGTAGCGACGTGCGGCAACAATCCATCGCCGTATTGCCACCACCCATGACGATGACCTTGCCTTCGATGCTCGTCGTGTGGCCGAACGCAACGCTCGACAACCAATCGATGCCGATGTGTATGAATTCATCGACTTCGGCTCGCCCGGATAGTTCAAGATCGCGCCCCCGCGGCGCGCCAGTACCCACGAAATAGGCATCAAAACCCATATCCAACATGGCCTTCATGCTGGTTATCTCTTGACCGAAGTGGCACTCGACACCCATGTCGAGAATCAGATCGACTTCCTCATCGAGCACCTCGATCGGCAAGCGGAAGGCTGGGATTTGGCTGCGCATCATTCCGCCCCCCAACGCATCCTGCTCAAACAAGTGTACCTCATACCCCAGCGGCAATAGATCGCGTGCGACCGCCAAAGATGCCGGTCCTGCGCCGATCAGTGCAATGCGTTTGCCATTCTTTTGCCGTGGCACGCGTGGCATGAATTCGCTGATGTCACCTTTGTTATCGGCGGCCACGCGTTTGAGGCGACAGATCGCCACTGGCTTTTCTTCGGTGCGAACCCGGCGACATGCTGGCTCGCATGGCCGGTCACAGGTGCGACCCAACACGCCTGGAAAGACGTTTGAATCCCAATTGAGCATGTAGGCTTCGGTGTATTTTCCCTGCGCAATGAGACGGATGTACTCCGGCACCGGCGTATGCGCTGGGCACGCCCATTGGCAGTCAACTACTTTGTGGAAGTAGTTGGGATCGTGAATATCGGTGGGTTCCATACTTATTTGGACAGCTTAATTTGACACGTTCAACCGCACCCGCGCGGCGTCGGGACGATTCTCTTCTTAGCAAAGCCTTAGCAAAGCCTTAGCAAAGCCCTAGAATGGCCCTAGCAAAGCCCTAGCAAAGATCAAACAAACCCGTTTGACAACGCGGTACTCTAGCTCGTTGTATTTGCGAATGCCAGTACTCGCTCGACATTCGTCAACACCTGATGGAATAAGGTACTCAGAGATTTGCATAGGAACTTACCCACAGGATATCCACATGAAGTTTCTGCGCCAGCAATACCACATTTTGTGCATCGAATGGTTAGAATGTGCGCCCGCAAACCAAGACCTAATCAAGCCACCCGACGAGCCCACGTGAACCCAACCAAACACCTCATTGGAAACGATCCACCCATTCCCAAATCGGGTGAGCGCATTACATGGAGCAACCTGCATGGCAGCGCGGACGCGTTAGCCATCGCCGAGCTCGCACAAACCTATCCCGGCCTAATCTTAGTCGTGGCGGCGGACTCGGCGTCGGCAGATCGATGCCACCAAGCGATCGACTTCTTTCGACCTTCCGACGACCCGAGCGGTTGGCCCAATTTGCAGTTTCCGGACTGGGAAACATTGCCGTACGATGCATTCTCGCCGCACCAAGACATCATCTCAGAACGTCTAACCACGCTGAGCACTCTGGCCGCCGTGCAACGGGGCGTGCTCACAGTTCCGATTGCAACATTGCTGCAGAAGATCGCGCCGCCAAGCTATTTAGCCGGCGCCTATTTCGATTTACGCACAGGTGCGCAATTTGACGCGCAAAAACGCCGTCTGGACTTGGAATCCGCCGGGTACCAAGCAACCGACACCGTCACCGAGCTCGGCCAATTCGCGATACGCGGCTCCCTCATGGACATCTTTCCGATGGGCGCCGAGTTCCCAGTTCGCATCGATCTTTTGGACGACGAAATTGATACGCTGCGAACGTTTGACCCGGACAGCCAACGCACGCTCGAGCAAATTGCGGAGCTGCGCATCCTGCCAGCCAAGGAATTCCCGTTCGACGACGGCGCAATCGCTCGGTTTCGCGACCGCTGGCACAACGAATTCAATGTCGATGTCCGTCGCTGCAGCATCTACCAGGATGTCAGTAGCTACATAGCCCCAAATGGTATCGAATACTATTTGCCGTTTTTCTTCGAGCAACTCGGGACGTTGTTCGACTACCTTCCGGACAACGTCCTATTTGTCACGGCACCCGGCGCGGTCGGCGCAGCTCAGCACTATCTCGATGAGGTAGGAGGGCGCTATGAGTCGTTGCGTCATGATATAGAACGACCGATTCTGCCTCCCCAACAACTCTACCTAACGGTCGATGACGTACGCCAGCAATTCAATTCTGCGCGACAAATCAACATTACGTTAGAAGCATCCAAGCACGACCACGCGTTCAGTGGACGAGAAATTCCGGACGTTCGCGCCAATGCGAGACTGGCATCGCCCACGACACGCCTCATAAAGTTCCTAAACAGTGTCGATCTGGCGGTACTTTTCACAGCCCAGAGTGCCGGTCGACGCGAAATATTTGACGAGCTTCTGCGCAAAGCGGGCGTCATCACAGACATCGTCCCAGAATTCGGCGATTACTTCGGTCGGGTCAAGCATTGCATAACAGTTGCACCACTCGACGAGGGAATGTGGCTCGACACATCCATCATCGTTACCGAAACCGATGTGCTGGGCACGCGTCAACCAGACCCAACGCGCAATACTCATAACAAGCTCATTGACCCGGAACAGATCGTTCGCAACCTGACCGAGCTCAATCTCGGAGCCCCGGTCGTACACATCGAACACGGAGTTGGTCGTTACCTTGGATTGCAGACGCTCAACATCGACGACGCAGATAACGAATTTCTAACCCTTGCCTACGCCGATGGCGCAAAGCTCTACGTCCCGGTGACGTCACTTAACTTAATCAGTCGCTACGCAGGCGCCGACGAAGATCACGCGCCGCTGCACCGGCTGGGGTCGGATCAATGGGAACGCGCCAAGAAACGTGCCGCCGAAAAAATCATCGATGTTGCCGCCGAGCTACTCGACATCTATGCGCGTCGTGAACTAAAGAAATCCGCGAGCCTAGTTGCAAACGAAGACGACTACCCAAAATTCACATCGGAGTTTCCGTTCGAGATAACCCTCGACCAACAAACAGCGATCGACGACACGCTGAAGGACCTGCAGTCAACACGAGCGATGGATCGCCTCGTTTGCGGCGACGTTGGTTTTGGCAAAACCGAAGTCGCAATGCGCGCTGCATTTGTTGCCGTGCAAGCAGGCAAGCAAGTCGCTGTACTCGTACCAACGACCCTCCTGGCACAACAGCACTTTGATACATTGCGCGACCGTTTTGCCACTTGGCCGGTTCGCATCGAAGCGGTCAGCCGCCTGCGTACACAATCAGAAGTAGACGAAATATCAGCAGGGTGCCGTAGCGGTGCCGTCGATATCCTTATCGGGACACATAAACTCCTAGGCGCCGATTTCGCTTTCAAGAACCTCGGGCTTGTAATCATCGACGAGGAACATCGATTTGGGGTACGGCAGAAAGAGCGCCTACGCTCAATTCGGGCCGAGGTCGACGTCCTTACGCTGACGGCAACCCCGATCCCGCGTACGCTAAATATGTCTCTCAGCGGGATCCGTGACCTGTCGATCATCGCAACCGCACCTGCCAAACGCCTTTCAATCAAGACCTTCGTTCAAGAAAAGCGCCTGCAGCTGGTTCGCGAAGCCATCTCGCGAGAGCTCATGCGTGGTGGCCAAGTCTTCTATCTGCACAACGAAGTGCGCACTATCGAAGATACTGCTAACGAGATCACTCAATTGGTGCCTGAAGCCAGAGTCGGTGTCGGCCATGGGCAAATGGCCAAACGTCAGCTCGAACAAGTGATGTCAGACTTCTACGATCGCCGACTAAATGTTTTGGTCTGTACAACGATCATCGAAAACGGCATCGATATCCCTAATGCCAATACGATCATCATGGACCGAGCCGATAAATTCGGTTTGGCACAGCTGCATCAGCTGCGCGGTCGTGTCGGCCGCAGCCACCGGCAAGCCTACGCCTATCTGATGACGCCACACCCAAAAGCAATGACGCAGGATGCCATTAAGCGCCTCGAGGCAATCGAAGCAGCAGGCGAACTCGGCGTCGGCTTCACTTTGGCGACGAACGATATGGAGATTCGCGGCGCGGGCGAACTGTTGGGCGATGACCAGTCTGGACAGATTGAATCCGTTGGCTTTTCCCTCTACATGCAACTGCTCAATCGCGCGGTGGCCGCGTTCCAAGACGGCAAAGTGCCTAACATGGATAGTCCGCTCGAACCGGTCAGCCAGGGAGTCAACTTGCATGCGGCGGCGCTCATTCCCGAGGACTACCTGCCAGATGTTCACGCCCGCTTGATCCTGTACAAACGCATCGCAAACGCTGCCACGCAAGATCAGTTGGACGAATTGCAGATCGAAATCATCGATCGGTTCGGTTTGTTGCCTGACCCGTTCAAGCGTCTGTTTGCCGTTACTGGCTTGAAAATCGCAAGCGAAGCGCTCGGGGTCATCAAGATCGACCTTGGCGAGGAGCGCGGCAAACTTGAATTCAGCAATACTACGCACGTCGATCCGATTGAAATCGTCAATCTTGTGCAACAAGAGAGCAATACATACCGCCTGGAAGGCGCATCCGTTCTTCGTATACAGCGCAATCTGGCTACTTTTGAGGATCGCCGGGCGTTTGCATTCGACTTGCTCGACCGACTACGACCAGAAGCAACGGCTGCTGTATGATACGGCACCCGCTCCTCGTCACAATCGCGTTGCTGTCGGGCACGTTCATCCCAGCCGCTCACGGCGCGGATGCGACTACCATTGATGACGTAGCGGACCTCCTCGATGGGCGTTGGTTCGAAACCGAGATCGTGGTGTTCGAGCATCTCCGCGCGCTGGATACTAATAATCCGGAGACGCTGATTCAGCGGGACTTGCGCTCGTGGCCAAACTCAATGATCGCATTGAGTAGCGTATCGCCGCCCCCCGCAAGGCAAATGCAAACCGGCGCTTTTGTAGACGACGGGGCGATCGCAATCAATAACCCCGAAACCGACGTGACAATCCCTGCGTTGTCGCAGTACCAAATAGTCGATCGCATTCGCGCAAGCCTCGCTCGATCCAGCCAATCCTGTTTCGGGTTTCTGGGCCCCGACGAATCGATCCGGAGCGGCCGCTTGGCTGGAGATACGGAATTTAGCGACCCATTGGCAGCAGCCGTCGCGCCCGCCGTATTTGATGCGATCCATCCGGACCTCGTTGCAACCCTTGAGCCACCACAGATCGTGCCTTTTCCGCCGCCACAAATTGTACCCGTGCGGCCAAGACAGATTGTGCCGCTACCACCGATATGGCCAATCGAAGCGCCACTTGAAGAATCACCTATAGAAATAGCCCTCCCGGAACCCGGCATCGAATCGACGAACCTCCTGCGGCTACTGGCTGATGTCGCCGCATTTGAAGATGAGCTACAGCTTACGAGTCTGACCTGGCTCGACGATGACGAATTGACGTTAACGAATGCCGTCAAAGCAATTAATCGGCAAAACGACTTGCGCCCAATATTTCATGGCCGCTGGCGACAACACGTCCCACCTCGCGAATCACCTACGCAGTTGCATTTCACAAGTTCGATTAATGCAGACGCCCCAGCGACTATGCGGGGTCTTGCACGAATCGAAGGCATCTTCAGTCTGAGCGTCGCGCGCTACTTGCACTTTGAACCCATGCTTTGGTTCCACGGCGATGCACTCGGGCTAGATCCGGTCCTTTTGCCGCTGCCGTCAATGGATGCCCTCGATCACATCCCCAACGTAGACGACCTAGGCTATATGCAGATGCGCGAAAGTAGACGCTTGCGGAGTGGCGAATTGCACTACCTCGATCATCCGAAGATGGGCCTCATCGTACGCATTGATCGCGTTCCTATCCCGGATCATTTGACCCGTGATTGGCGCGCGCTCGTCGCGGAATCAAAGGCTCGTGAAGGCAGCCAGTAGCGCTTGAATCAAATGAGCACCATTGCGCGACGCCGTCAACAATGCCTCCATGTCGATCTGTGCATCCGACAGCCCCGCCGCCGGGTTAACGATCACACAGACGCTGGCGTAGGCAATGTCGAGCTCACGAGCTAAGCCAGCTTCGGGCATTCCGGTCATCCCGACTACGTCACAACCATCGCGACGCATGCGTTCGATTTCGGCCGCTGTTTCCAAACGAGGCCCCTGGGTACAGCCGTAAACGCCGCGTTCAGCGAGCGAACCCTGCGGCGATTCAATATTTTCAGATCTTGCAAACGATCCGATGATCCGTTGCCGAAGTGCTTCGTCGTATGGATACGAAAACTCGACGTGACGGCGCTCGTCATCGTAGGTCTGTGGCCGGCCCCAGGTGTAGTCGATGATTTGATGCGGAACGACAAGCTGGCCCACGTCGAGTTGCAGATCGATAGAACCGACCGTATGGGTCGCGATGATCGCGTCGACACCCATTTGTTTCAACAACCAAACGTTCGCGCGATAGTTCACTTGATGGGGACTAAGCTGCTGCTGTGCGCCATGCCGGCGCAGCAGATATAGTCTGGTGGCGCCCATCTCGAGCTCTTGCACAGGAGCGCTCGCCGCACCCCACGGCGTTTCAAGGTCCGTCTCGATTTCCTTGGATTCCAAATCGAATAGCGCCGAACCCACCATGACGCCAATTGTGTTCATTGCGATCCCATATTAACTATCCAGGCAACGCATAAATGCTAGGCAGATTACGCCCATATTCGCTGAAGTCCATGCCACAGCCAAACAGGAACCGATCCTCGCATTGCAGCGCACAATAGTCCGCCTCGATGGCTTGTTCCTGTACCCGCTTACGTACAAGAACGGCACTCGTCACACCGCTCGCGTTTTCTTGCAATGCCCAATCGTGCAGAGCTTTCAGCGTGATGCCATGATCCAATATGTCATCAACTAGCAACACGTGGCGGCCGCCAAGAGGTGGATGGTTCGATGCGTTCCAAACAAGCTCGCCGCCGGTCGTTTCCTCGCCGTAGCGACCCACGTGTACATAACCTTGTTGCAACGGAAATACCATCCGTTGCATGAGCATGCCCGTGAAGTACAGTCCGCCTTGCATGATGGCGATCACCACGGGGTTCATGTCTTGCAGCGCAACTGTCAACGCAACTGCAATACGATCCACTGCGGCGCCAACTTCGGATTCGCTGCAGATTTCCTCAGCCAACCCGAACTGTTGCGTGACTGCATTCGGAACTTCGTCCAGGGCAAATAGGTCGGCCAGAGACGGCTTCATTGAGCCGGCGGTTCCGGGGCGATGTATAACGTCTGCGAAGGAAACGCAATCTCGGCGCCTTGGGCCTCAATGCACGCTGCTATACGCAGTAATATGTCCTGTTTAATTTCGTGAAATTCAGTCCACACAGTAGTCTTGGTAAACGTATAGACAAAGAAGTCGACGGACGAGGGGCCGAAGCTCACAAAATTTACCATTAGCGTTTGCGTCGTATCGATGGCCTCGTGGGTTTCGAGCATCGCTTTGACGTCCCCTACGATCGTCTTCATCTGCGCAATGTCGTCATACCGGATACCAATCGTTTCGTAGATGCGCCTGTTCTGCATGCGCGAGGGGTTTTCCACGGATAGATTCGTGAAGGCAGCATTCGGTAGATAGAGAGGACGTTTGTCGAATGTTCGAATTCGCGTCAGACGCCATCCGATCTCCTCGACCGTGCCTTCAATCTCTCGGTCCGGCGAGCGAATCCAATCACCAACTGCAAATGGGCGGTCGAGGAATAACATCATCCCACCGAAGAAATTTGCCAGCAGATCACGTGCGGCAAAACCGATCGCGATACCGCCTATCCCGCCAAATGCCAGAGCTCCGGAAATAGACACGCCAAACACCTGCAGCATGAGCAATACACCGGTGATAATCACCGATGCCCGCACTAATTTTCCGACTGCCGACGCGGTCGTTCGATCGATGGGTATTTCGCGGTACTCCAACTCGACCACATGCTGCTCAACGAAACGAGTAAAGCGGATCGCAAACCAGATCAAGGTCCAAACGATCGCAACTTCTCGCACGTTTCCGACGTAGTTAAACACCTCGGCTTGTGTCTCTCCGCCGACGGCTTCGGCGGCCCAAGAAATCCCAATGACCCAGATGCCGATGCCCAACGGTTTGCGCGCCGCATCAAGAAACGCATCGTCATAGAGGTTTTGCGTCTTCTCGAGCTGTCGGGCAAGACGGTCAAACAGTAACTTCGCAACAAAGCGCAGCACGCCGGTTACGAACACGACGAGAAATACTTCGACGATCCAGTAATCCACTTGTAGGTAGTCCATGATCGGTTGCATCAGAGAAACTTCTTTAATTCCAGTTGTATGTAATCTTCAGTTTGCAAAATAGCAGACTTGTAGTCATGCGCTAAGAAAAGCTCGACGCTGGCATTGTCGGGTAGCGTGGCTGCACCGGAAAAGACTCGCCCTTCCAAACTGAGTGACCAAGTCGCACCGATGCGACGCGAGGCTTCGACACTCAAGATCTTCTCATCGTTGTCCGTGTCGATTATTAGACCAACCAAGGCTTGCGTACCTTGTAGATCATTGAATTGCAATCGCGCACCCAGTGCCAAGTCGTGCTCGAACAATGTATTGAACGCCAGGTCACCCCGATCATCGTACATGTACTCCAATACGACTCCCAAATCAGTTCGGCTTCCGAAAACGCCGACGATGGTACGCTCAAACCCAGCGTTGAACGCCTGGTACGTGCTGCCGTAACCAGAGCGATTAAAGCCTTCGAACTTGAACGCCCAATCGCCGAAGATCGCTTGTACATCGACTGCCGTTTGGTCGATGAGTGGATAATACGGACGCAATGCCAAGCCGCCATCGGTCGCAACCGGTTGCAAGATCGGATCGCGGCTCGTACCGGAAAAATGACTAATGCCGAACTCCATTGGCCCGACATAGTGCGACCAGCGGAGCGCCACATCGAAGTGATATTCCTCGGCGCCGGATTCGAGCTCGGCATCATCCTCTAGTATCGGCAATCCCAAGCGCAACCGGCCATCCTCGCTCGGGAAGGGACGTTCGCGGAAGTAAGGCAATGCGTAGAGGTCCAAGATGCCCCAATCACGCACTAGCGACAGTTGCACCATCGGCTGACCAAGCTTGTCTTCGGTGTCGATGTTCTCGACAAGATCGGTCTGGTTGACGATGTCTATGAGGTGGTGAAATTCTGTTACCCCCCAGAAAACGCGTTTGCCACCCACGTGTACATCCCAATCCGCGCCTACTCGGCTATAGAACAGCTCACGTAGGTCGCCGTGGGTGCGATGCGAATCAGCGCTATCAAGGCGCACAAATGGTGTCGCCGTGAAACTCTGACGGTCGTTGTCCCAACTCTTGTAATAGTCGAACTGTAGACTGAAACTGCCTTCGAATCGGTCTTGGTCGAAATAGCCGTCATCGACGAATACGCGCGACTGCAGACCGAAGTCCCATTCCAAGCGTAGCAATCCCGGCGTGGAGCGCGGTGTGCGCGTCACGTGTTCGGCCGTTGCCACCGCAGCCACTTCCTCTGCGGCTGGGAGTTTGACTGCGCTGGGCGGCGGAAGCCGCGTTGCACCCAGCCGCGGACTCGAGCGCACGAGATTAGTCTCGTTGCCCGCTAGCCCAAGGGTCGATTGTTGCCAATTTTGGATCCCAGATGCTTGCGCGCGACGCGCGAGCATGTCGAGCTCGGCTTGATCAAGGTCTTGCGACCGCACCCGGTACCAAGTTGATCCGTCAACTTCGATTGCCACGACCTCAATTTCGGTTGCCAGATTTATCCGTAACTTCTGCGCCCAATTGGCCGCGTTATCCGTCGATCGAAAACTGCCGAATATCAAATGATCGGCGTGGGCCCAGCTACTCCACCCGCTAACAAATACACCGATCCACGCCATGCCCACCCAGGCTAGGGTCTTTGCCTGCAACCGCTCGCTAGCGCGCACGACGTAGGCTCGCCACACTAAAATCCCGATCGGCGGTCAAGCCACGATTGAACTGGTAATCGCCCCATTCCAAATCGGTGCTCTTCTGCGAGCGCAGGTTGCGCATCTGCATTAAGTGCGGTTTCCAAAACCGCTGCTCGTACTGCTCGTAGTCCGCCACGGATAGCACCTTCAGCGGCTCGGGCTCATGGTCATAATATTCAACCTTGAAGGTGCGATACTCGGATTGATCGAGCCAAAATACCTCACGCATGTAGCCGGAATATTCATCCAAGGCAAAGCGGGCCACGACAAAGAACGATTGACCTTCGATGGTTTCATCGCGCAGATACTCGTAGCTATCTTTCGTCAATTCTTGAGCGGACAGATCCTCGAACGAGAATTCGCTACCAACAAACGGGCCGGATTTGTTACGAGCGGCAATCTTCTTGACCCGCTTCAGCGCCGGCAGAAACAGCCATTGGTCATCCACACCTACCC
>Ga0115002_10003093_pt1 | contig 21069 bp, 18 predicted proteins | sample ArcticOcean_MG_C_8_FD_89576 | JGI IMG/M metagenome (GOLD analysis project Ga0115002, IMG submission 89576) | Marine microbial communities from western Arctic Ocean - ArcticOcean_MG_CB11_86 | ecosystem: Environmental > Aquatic > Marine > Oceanic | place: Arctic Ocean: Canada Basin | collected... | reverse complement strand
TATACGACGCTCCTGCATTCCAGCACGGTCCACGACCGTTGCAAGATGACTTCCAGGCACGTGCTTTAAACAAGCCCAACCGCACCAACTACCGTTGCCCAGTCTACGGCCGTTTCCATTGCCACCAAAGAATACAACGCAACTTGCCGCGTACCCAACCATCGATCGTGACCAGCGGTGTCTTGGACATAGCCAGCTTAAAGTACGCTGCCCAGCGGCAATACGACCGCTACGCGAGCGCCCTGCCAAACATTAGGAGCATCCGTGACCAGGCCCGCTCTGCTTGAGCCTCGTGGTACACCTGCGAATCCGGTGGGCACCAACCGTGGCTCGCACCTTCATAGACTTCGATTTCTGCAGCCAACCCGGCTTTATCATAGGTTGCGCGCAACACGTTCTTGGCTTCCGGATCACGCTCGTCGTCATTAGCGGCAATCGCGAACAGAAATTCGGCTTTCGTTTGCCCGACCAACAAATGCGGGCTGTCGTCAGCCTTGGTGACCAAACCGCCGCCATGGAAGGAACCACCTGCGCCGATACGATCAGGCACTGCGGCCGCTGTTCGCATCGTGATCGGTCCGCCCATGCAATAGCCTGTCGTACCGACCTTGCGACCGGTGTCCACCTCGGATTGGGCATCGAGAAAACCGACGAATGCGCGTGCGTCAGTGAAGTGCGTATCGGCCGAGAGGGACTGCATCAGTGGGAACACTGTGTTGCGCACTTCTGGGTCACTAAAACTAGCGCCCTCCGCTACGACCGGAGCCTTCGCATTTCGATAGAAGGGGTTTACAACCAGGACCGAATAGCCTGATTCTGCTAGGCGCTTTCCCATCGCGCGAAACGCTGGACGTAATCCCAAGATGTCCGGCCAAATAAGGACTGCTGCGTGTTTGCCGCTCGCAGGTGCCACAAAGTAGCAATCCGCCGATCCATCTGGCGTCGTGACGGTAACGTCGCGTTCGGTCACGTCGACGGCGTTGGCTACCTTCGGCAGCATCATCATTAGCGCAGTTGTTGCGGTGAGCTTGCTGAAGCGCCTTCTCGAGACACCTTTTAGATATTCTTTATTCTCTTGTTCGGTAATTTCGTCACACATAGCCGCTCCCTTTGTAGTTCCAGTTCTCCTTCTGTAGGGCCATATATAACCACTACTGGGTTTGAGTTGCCGTAACTATTTTGCGCTTCTATCGGCAACCGATCACCACGGGGTTACCCCGCTCCCATCGCTCGCGCGCGGATGTGTGAAGATTCCTTTGCAATGGTATCGGGCAGAAGAAAGTCAAGTTGCCACGGTTATTCAAGTGCGACAAATATCTGACTCTATGTGTTGTTCACCATGCTGATTTTTTGAGATCAACGCGGGCCCTTGTTGCGGCGTCGCTTGTTCTGGCCTACGTCTGCCCCGCGCTGGCCGCAGAAAACCCCGACTAATCCTGCAAATCACGGTCGACCAATTCCGTGGGGACCTACCGGTACGCTATTTCGTTCGCCTAGGACAGAACGGTCTGCGGTATCCCCTGACCGAGAGTATTCACTACAACACCGGCGAGGTATTGACGCAGCGAAGCCAGCACCGGCTTGAACGCTTGCACACGATCAAATCGACGGCTTGGTTGGGCTGGGCATGGCCCACTGTTTATCGGTGATTATTTAACGTTTATCAATAAATCAAAATATTCTGACATAACCAAGACCTACGCAAACATCGCGCCTACGTATCCGTAGCCTCTTCGTTTTCGCCCAGGCCCAAATAAGGGCGCAGGTACCGCACGGCCAGGTAGATCGGGCCAGTATCCGCTGCTGCCACAATCAATTTGAATACATAGCCTGAGATGATGAAGGTCATCAGCTGCGGCCATAACGGTTGGTCGGCAGCAATGGGCAAAGCGGCCGCATAGAAGTGCGTCACCAGAATCACGGCAGTCGTATCGACCATTTGGCTCACCATCGTGGAGGCGTTGTTGCGCAACCAAAGGTGACGGCCTCGCGTTAAACCCTTCCAGAAGTGGAACAGGCGCACGTCGCAAAACTGCGCAACGAGGTAGGCCAACATGGAGGCGGCAACGGCGCCGAACGCCAAGTCGCGTATCTCAAAAAAAACAGGCAAGCGCCCTGCTGCGTCGAGCTGCGGCAAGCCGCTCGCGGTCACCGGTTCAAACCCCGGTAGCACACCCCCGAGCCACAGCAAAAATATAACCCAGACATTCAACAACAGTCCAACCCAGACCATATCGCGCGCTTTCTTTTCGCCAAAGAGTTCGCTAATGAGGTCGGTGCACATGAATGTCACCGGGTACGGTAGTACCCCCACTGCGATCAACATCGGGATATCGAGGCCGAACACTTCAAATGACAGATCGATAAATCGGCTGATACCCAACACATTGAGCAGCGCCAACGTGCCTAGAAACACCCCCGAAAGAACCAGGAATACCCGTTGCCGTCGCTTTTGGTAGTTGGGAGTCAAGTGCGCCTCAAATAGTCAACGCGGATCGGACAACCACTCGACATTAACACAGTTTTGTAGACGACCCTCGCTCAAGTAGGCCACCGCCACCTCGCCGCCTTTGAATCGCATGTCGTAAACGCTTTCCGGCGTAAAGAACGCCGAGTGTGGCGTGATAAGCAAACGATGATCGATCCACGCCTCGTCGGCAGCCCAAGCCTTGATCAACGGATGTTCAGGGTTTGCTGGTTCCTCCGGCAATACATCTAGACCCACAGCGTGGATCTTGTCTTCCTTCAACGCATCGTACAATGCGTCCAAATCGACAATTGGGCCGCGCGCCGTGTTCACCAGAATAAGTCCAGGCTTGCTCGCGGCTAATACCTCAGCATTGATGAGTTTCTCAGTCTCATTCGAAAGAGGCGCATGAATGCTGACGACGTCAGCTTGAGCGAACACTTCGTTCAACGTCTTGGCTCGCCTGATCCCAATACTCAACTCCGCGCCATTCTCGCGATACGGATCGTACATGACCACATCCATGCCAAATGCTTTGGCACGCAGAGCTGTGGCCGTACCGATGCGTCCTAGCCCCACGACACCTAACACACATACCGACAAGCGTTTACCGAACGGATTCAGCGCCGGACGCCACAGCCCACGGGGGTCTTTTTTCAGTTCACGTGTATGAAACGTAATGCCCTTCATCAGCGACATCATGAGCGCGATGGCATGGTCCGCTACTTCCTGGGTGCCGTAATCCGGAACATTGCATACCGGCATCCCTCTCTCGGCCCAGGATTTGACATCAATGTTGTCAAACCCGACTTTCGGGGTGACGACAACACGGCATTTTTCCAGTTTTGCACGGTATGTTTCTGGAACGTCATCTATCGTGACCAACGCATCCGCCGTTGCCCATTCCTCATCGGCCACATCCTCGTAGCACTCGTGAAAAATGGCATTGTTTTCGCCAACGCTGCTGATTTCGATTTCGCGGTCGCCCGGCCAGCGCATTGCAGGCCACAAAATATTGAAGCTCAAGGTCTTCCTCGTTTAGGCTCGTCTAGATTAATTTTCAGCAGATATTACAGACCAGCTACCGTTTGCGCTAGAAGCTGCACACTTCTGCGTAGCGTCGTTTCAGGAATGCCACCAACGCGCAGTCGCGTCGCGACAAGATGAGTCATCCCCAACCCTTCTTGATAGCGCAGTAATTGATCGCTCACCTCACTGCGATCACCGATAATGGTCCAATCGCTGATACCTTCTCCATCTGCTAGACGCGCATTGTCGGTCCGCTCAGCAACCGCGCGCTTCACTCGCCCGATCTCATGCTGGTCGTCGCTGACGAAAACAGTTCGCATCAGCGGCACCTCGATCGGTGGCTCGACACCTGCCTCTTTCGCGGCGTTAGCATGATGGTCATAGTTTTTGCGTAGCGTGGCGAGGCTCTCCATAGGCGAACACAGATACGGTAAGCCTAAGCGGCCCGCTTGAGCGAGCGCTTTTGGTCCAAATGCGGCAACAATGAGAGGAGGATGCGGTTCTTGCACGGGCCGTGGATGGACCAAAACCGCATGCTCTTGATTGCCATCTAGTGTCACTGGTTTACCCGCCCACGCGTCGCGCATGATATTCAGCGACCAAGCAAAGATCTTTCGTTTTTCCTTTGGCGGAACATGGAAGGCACGCAGCATATCGGGTGCATACCCGCGTCCGATCCCAAGTATCACCCGCCCCGCGCTCAGTTGGTCGAGCACCGCCACTTGCTCTGCGGCCTGCAGCGGGTTGCGTAGCGTCAGGAGGTACGATGTCGTGCCTAGGCGTATTGTCGACGTCGCACCCGCTACCGCGGCTAGCATTGTCAATGGATCCGGCAGCGCATTCTCACCAAAGTGATTTTCCGGTAACCAAATTGACGCATAGCCACACTCCTCGGCATAACGTGCTTGCTCACACAAGCTTGTTGCCGACAAGTCGGAAAAATTCCATGGCGTGAGCCCCAGATGTAATTGAGGGTTCACGGTTGCCGATGGATACGTTGACTGACTCAAACATTCACCTCTTAAGAGTCGCTTTAGAGATTCTATTGTGGGAACGGCTTCAGCCGCGACCTCGCCCGCAGAAACATTGGCCTCGGTCCGGAATCGCGGCTAAAGCCGCTCCCACAGAGTTTAACCGCAGGCTCCTTATAGGCCGTTGTGAAACAGCCTATAAGTTATGAGCATGGATCGCCAAGTAAAATCGACCTAACAGCCTAACGAACAAATGCATGAGCTAGCCCTGTGGCGCCGCCGATCGATCGATCGAACTGCGCTCAAGGTTTGATGAAGGCCAACACCTGCGGCGACATCATGCTCCAATACCAAAAGGCCCATGGAAGTCCGGCTTGCGCGAAGCAGAGCAAAGAATAATGAAGCCGCCGGCTCGGCCACCAATATCCGCCGGACCATGCCCGGTACAGGTAAACCAGCTGCACGATCACAAGGAATCCAAATGCTGTCGGCGCCCACAGAATCCGCGGCAACTCTGCTAGGTGCGTCGACACCACCTCGCCGACCGACCCGCTGAGAAATGGATAAGACTGCCAAAAAAAGTAACAGGGCAATAGACCACTTAACAATACCAGCAAGGAAGCGAGGCGCTGTCCGGTAGGATGATCGTCGTTGCGGCGCGAAAACGACGATATCGGCCAAGTCACGACCGCAAACCCCAAACAGTAGTGCCCACAAACCAACCAGCACCGCATTGAAGATCTGTGTCGGCTGAAGGTCGCGCGGGTATAGCTGAGGACCGGTGCCTCCGATGTCGAATAGCCAACCACTTCATCCCCGGCCCGCCGAAATACCAGCCTCTCGGTGCCATCAATGCGCTGAAAAACGTCATCCGCTATTGGTTTGTAGCGGCGCACGAAGCTTGCCACCAACTCTTCGCTAATCTCATCTATATCGATTCTAGACACGCCGGCTAACCCAAGAATCTTTGTGTAGTCGGTGATCGATCGACGTACACTGATGTAATTATCTGCGTAGATCACCATGTTTCGATCAAACAATTGCCACTCTGTATTGAGTTCGCGAAAGCCTAACTCCTGAGAGACGGCGGCAACCAACGTATCCTCTACGTCGCGTCCAGTTGATGCCGTATTGGTGGAAACGAACAGTCCAAGGTTTTCGCCCGGCCACAGCACCATTTGCGAGTGGAACCAAAGCACATCGCCGCCATGGCCAACTGCCCGCGTGGCCCTGTCGCAAACAAATTGACTATCCGATCCTCAAACCCCGCTGTACGGGTCATAAGATGACGCAATGTGATCGGTTCAGGCAGTGTGTTGGCAACCTTGACTTGAGCTAGGTATTCGTTGACGTCGGCATCCAGATCAAGCCGACCCGCTTAGACTTGTTGTAAGACGCTAATCCACACTAGTACCTTGGTAATGCTACCAATTTGAAACTGGGTCGCTCGCCCATCAACAGGCAACCCGCGCAGGCAGCTTCTTTGGCCGTAACCTTTCGCCATTACCAATCGCCCGTCTTGCACAACGGTCGCGCCAACCGTCTCGCCTTTGACGATGGGCTGGCTGATCACCCCGTCGATGAACCGCTGCAAATCAGCCTCCGCGGCAACAGACGTATCCGCGGAGATCAGGAGAAATACAATTACCGCGAGAGAAGCTGCTTTAATCCGCATTCAGGTCCAGTGGTTCCGCATTGGCACGCCGGCGTTCCAGCACTTGCATTAGCATCATCGCGTGAATTGTGGATTTAACGGCAGTGATGTGTCGCTCCATAGCAAACGCTTGGTACAAAGGGTCGTTTTCTAACAACAGGCACTTATCACGGTTACCGCAGGAGAATCGGGTTCGTCGGCCAAATTGATTTCCAGCCGGACCGTACTCTCCGAATTCGTCAGAGTCTTTTGCGAATTCCCAGTAAGATTCCCACGTCGTCGGGAAGCCGGTAATTTTGGAGCGCACGCCTTGTATCGTATTCGCCGCCGTATTCGTTAACAGCGCATCAAAATTAGGAGCCAATTCGGGCAACGTGTCACAGAACTCATTCAGCGCACTTTCGATGCCGTCCACATCCAACGGGAATCGGTCAAAGCGATCGCTAAACGACAGCCGCCACCAGCGGGACGTGAACACCGGAACGACGTGTGCAGGCGAAGTGACATCTTGCAAATAACTCAGAATACGTCCGAAGGTGCGTAGGCGTTGACGACGCTCCTGGTCTTCGACCAAGTCCGTGGTCAATCCGTTGAAATGGTCATGAAAACGCGTATCAATCATCCACACCGCCGAGCGGTTTTCCTCGTCCGCACGGTTGTAGTAGTTCCACCTAAACATGCGCACAAAAAAGTTGCCCTCTGCTTGCGCAACATTCGCTCTGACCACGTAGCGAGTATCCAACGCGGAGGGTTGCTCGATCTCGATAAATTCCTGCGCGCAATGGCTGAATTGCTTTACCGCCACAAATGTAAGTTGTTGGTGAGTTTCACTCTCGTAGCCGAACACTGCCGTAGGCAGTGCGGCTAGTAAACAGACGATTGCGCTACGTAACCAGTTCAAGCGATGCAACGTGTTCATCCGTTTCGAGTTTGTCGAGCAGCTGCACGGTCGTTTTTGCAAGTTCTAGTGTAGACCCCAAGGCATTGACTTCATCCGCCTCCAGTAGCCCAGGCCACTGCGCGTTGGGGGCCACTTCATTCGCCGGCGCGAGCACGAACAATCGGTCGCGTGCACGCGGATGCGGTAGCGTAAATTCCTCGCTGGTACGGATTTCGGCGTTGTATAGCAATAGATCAAGATCCAATTCTCGCGGCGCATTGCGCACTATATTGGGTTCTCGGCCATACGCTCGTTCGATTCGTTTCAGTTGCACGAGCAGCCCTTCTGGCGTGAGACCTATTATTGGTGAAAAACTAACCGCGGCATTGATGAAATCGCCTGATTCGGGCGGGCAATCTACCGGTGACGTACGCCACAACGATGACCGGGCGTAACTTCCCGGTACGGCAAACTGGCCGAGCAAATCCATAGCGCGGAGGATAATCTCCTGCGACTCTCCCTGATTGCTCCCAAGCCCAATTAACACCAAGCCTAATCCCTCCTTTCGAAGTTCCCAGGTTCAACCATTCCCTGGTTCAATATCGGTAGTTACAACGCTGCTGTAGTAATCAGCAAATTGCTTTGGCAACATGCATCATTAAAACTAAAAACGCGATGCGAGGATACCAATGAAAGCAGCTGTCTTGAGGCAAGTGAACGAACCACTTGAAATCGAAGATATCCAGCACGGTGATCCAGGTCCACGTGAAGTGCTTATCCGCACTGTTGCAGCCGGCGTGTGCCACTCGGACATGCATTTCGTCAATGGCTCCTACCCTCATCAAATGCCCGTGGTATTAGGCCACGAATCAGCCGGCGTCGTTGAAGCGGTCGGTGCCGACGTCACCTACGTCAAGCCAGGCGATCACGTGATCACTTGTTTGTCTGCTTTTTGCGGGCATTGCGAACACTGCCTGACCGGACATATGTCGCTCTGTAACGAACCTGAGTTGCAGCGTGCCTCTGACCAGCCGTCGCGGTTGGCCAAAGACGGCGAACGCGTGGAACAGTTCATGAATCTATCGTCGTTTGCCGAGTATATGCTGGTCCACGAGCACGCGATCGCGAAAATTCGCGAAGACATGCCCTTGGATAGGGCCGCACTAATCGGGTGCGGCGTTACCACCGGCGTGGGCGCGGTCATTCATACGGCCGCTATCGAGCCAGGAACCAATGTCGCCATAATCGGCTGCGGCGGCGTGGGATTATCAGCAATCAACGGTGCTGCTATCGCCGGTGCGGCACGCATCATTGCCATCGACATGCTCGATAGCAAACTCGAACTCGCACGCAAATTCGGCGCAACTGATGTCATTAACGCCACCGAAAACGATCCGATCAAAACCGTGCGCGAAATGACGGGCGGTGGGGTCCACTATTCGTTCGAAGCGATTGGTTTAGCTCAAACCGCGCAACAAGCCTTCAAAATGCTCAATTTTGGTGGCACCGCTACGATCATCGGTATGATTCCAGTGGGCACTCAGGTGGAAATCCATGGACCAGAATTTCTTATGGAGCGTAAGTTGCAGGGCTCAAACATGGGCTCGAACCGCTTTCGCGTCGACATGCCGCGGTACGTCGACTTCTACTTGCAAGGCCGTCTTCATCTAGATGATCTGATCTCGCAACGCATCAAACTCGAAGACGTGAACGAAGGACTTGCCGCACTAGAAACCGGTGAGGTCGCGCGATCCGTGATCATGTTCGAATAAGCGCCGGAACTGTTGGGAGCGGGTCGGAGGCTGTTTTACAACAGCCTCTTATGGAACAACGCTTCACCACCTCGGCGGCCAGGGCGTTTTTCCACGCACGCCAACGGGTGCGTGTGACCGGCACGCTGAGGGCTCTGAAGCAGCTAGCGGATCGCCAACACTCGATAGGCGCCATTGCGATACACCCGCAACAGCAGCTGCTGATTGCTCAGACCCACGGCTTCTCGCAACTCCACGAGGTTCTGCACTGAGCGACGGTTCGCGCCGACCAGAATGTCGCCCGCTCGCAGCCCATAGGCGTAGGCACGACTGTCGCGTTCCACAATGGATACAAGGATCCCTGCACCGCGTCCCGCGTCGTCGGGATTCCAGAAGTTTTGTAGCTCGATACCCTGCAATCGAGGGTCGACCCGCTGGCCGCGGACATACTCAAGCTCGTCTTCTTCGATTTCCAACGCAACGGTTCGCGTTTTGCCGTCCCGTACCAATTCCACGGGGATTTCATCGCCGATGAACATGATCGCCGCCTGGCTATGAAAGTCCGACTCGCGCGCGACGTTGCGCTGGCCGATCTTGGTGATGATGTCACCCGGCTGCAAGCCTGCTTTTTCTGCCGCGCTGCCGGGCTCGATATCAACCACCACCACGCCACTGCGTCGATCGACGTTGAACGCCCGCGCAAGCTCACGATTCAAGTCTTGCACCGACACGCCGACAAATCCGCGCCGCACCTCGCCATGTTCGAGGATTTCATCCATCACCGCGCGGACCATATTCGCAGGGATTGCAAAGCCGATACCCACATTGCCGCCACTTGGCGCGACGATGGCCGTATTGATGCCGACCAATTTGCCATTCAGGTCCACCAGAGCACCACCTGAATTCCCCGGATTAATCGAGGCGTCGGTTTGAATGAAATCCTCATAGCCTTCAATGCCAAGCCCACTACGCCCTAATGCGCTCACGATGCCACTCGTTACGGTTTGTTTGAGGCCAAAGGGATTGCCAATTGCAACGACGAAATCACCTACACGCAAGTCGGCGCTATCTGCAAACCCAATCTCGGCCAGTTCGTCAGGATCTATCTTTAGGACCGCAAGATCGACTTGTGGGTCATGACCAACCAGCTGCGCAAGGACAGATCTGCCATCCGACAGCGTGATCTCAATCTCGTCTGCCCTAGCAACAACATGACTATTCGTAACGATGTGGCCGGTCTGAGCATCCACAACGACACCAGAACCGACACTTTGGGTTCGCTGTACTTGCCGGCGTGAGTTTGGCACGTCGAAATAGCGACGAAAGAATGGATGCTCCAACAGAGGATTGCGTACTTGAACCGTGGTCGCGGTCGCAATATTGACGACTGCGGGATTCACCCGTTCCAACATATCGGCCAAGCTCGGCAAGGGCCCTTCGCCCGGCACTGCCGTTGGTAACCCGCCGTACGCAGCCGCTGAAGAACCAACTATCGTCCCGACAAGGAACAAACCTAACAATGGGCGAATCATCATATGACTACTAAATTCCAGATTCTCATAACGTGTGTTTCGACAAGTTAAACCCACTCGCGGTTCCACGTCACGAAAAGCCTCGATGGATGTTCTTAATTAGGTCCTGTCTCAAAATTGCCATCTCGCCAATCTGCGATTGGTGCAGACAATATTGCTACCGCCGCAGGCGCTTTTGCGCCGACGATTTTCCTCCTGACGGAAGGAAAACCTCCCCCCCTCTTCTTATTCCAAGTGGCCTGCGGATTTTGACTCGGGTCGCGACAGGCGTCGCGCTCCTGCCCTCGAAGCGCGCATCCCAAATGCTACGCATTTGGGACGCGCACTAATTAGTCCAGGTAGCCGTTGAGCTGCAACGCTTCGATAAGCCCTGTGAGGATTAAGTCTGGCACCACATGATCAAACAACGCCTCCCGATCAAACAAATGGGCAAACCCACCCGTCGCAACGACAAGTGGCGCCTCGTCGGCAAAGACTTCATTGCCGATACGCGACGTGAGCTCGCGCACCATGCCGACGTTACTCCAATAAAGTCCAGCCTGAATGCTTTGGATCGTGGTTTTGCCAACGGCCGTGCGCACTGGTTTGATCTCTACTGAGGGCAACTTTGCGGTTTTCGACTCGAGCGCTTCCATGGCCAAGCGTACGCCCGGCATGATGTTGCCGCCGAGAAAAACCCGGTCCCGGCTAATTGCACAAACCGTAGTTGCCGTACCGAAGTCAACGACAATGAGATTGCGGTCGGGGAAAAGCTTGACCGCGCCCATCGCATCAGCGATTCGATCGCTACCGACCTCTTTCGGGTCTTTGTAGGCGATCTGCAACCCGGTTTTTAGTCCGGGTCGCATGATCATCGGCTCCAAGGCGAAATACTTTTGACAACATGATCGCAACGAGTAGTTGAGCTCGGGCACAACAGATGAGATGGCAATCGTGGCAATCGTCTCGGGATCGACGCCATTTTCTCGTAATGCGCCGCGCAGGAACACGCCGACCTCGTCAGAAGAACTGCGCGACGTCGACGCATGCCTGAACTGGATGACTAACTCTCTCTCTTCAAACACCCCACAGTAGATCTGTGTATTACCAACATCTAGAACAAGGATCATTTGCGCACCTATCCGGCTAGCCCCACGTTGTCGATTAGGCGCACCGATTTCTCTCCACAATCAACCACGATCGCGCCGAAACGCCGATCATCGCGCGTTTCTACATAGTCCACATCAACGCCGAGGTCAATCAGTGCAGCGCGGGCCCTCTCGTCAGAACAGGCTTTCCTCAGCACGCTATTAAAGGCGCTCGCTTGACAACGCGCGCACTCGTTGAGCAGCTTGTTTCGCGAACTCAAAGCCAGACCGTCACATTCGCGAATGATGTCACATCCTATTATCTCGACATCCATCAAGAAGGCCTTGCACATATCTTGGACCAAGACGTATTGCTGATAGTCCTTCTTCCCGAAATACGCTCGCTGCGGCCCCACTAGGTTAATTAGCTTCATAACAACTGTCAGCACGCCGGTGAAATGTCCCGGCCGGTTGCTGCCGCACAGTTCATTACTGAACTTAGTCTCGGTGACTTGATAGCGGTACCCATCGGCATACACGTCCGCGTAGCGCGGCACAATCACATAGTCGACACCGAGATCTTGGGCAATAGCGAGATCTGCTTCAAGCGTCTCTGGATAATTAGCCAGATCCTTAGGATTGTTGAATTGCGTGGGGTTGATATAAATGCTCAACACCGTGACGTCATTTGCCGCAACGCTTTGTTGCATCAGCGACGCGTGACCGTCATGCAACGCCCCCATAGTCGGCACGAAACCGATGCTTCCATCCAGGTCACGACGCAATTTTCGCCACGCAACCATGTCTTCGATTACTTTCACTCGGATCTCCCTATATCCGTGAACTATTTAGTTCTCGTCCCAAAATTGCCTGCGCCAATCTGCGATTGGCGCAGGCAATCTTCGGACCACGGTTTTCCTCCCTACAGAGGAACCCCCCCTCTTCTTTTTACAAGAGGCCTAGGGGGTTTTGACTCGGATCGCGACTCCTGTCGCGACCATGCCCTCAAAGTGTGCGTCTCAAATACTACGTATTTGGGACCCACACTAGTTACTACCCGAAATTCTACTATCCGTAAGTCTCTTCTCTGTTTGGAAAGGTCCCTTCCACCACATCGTCGTGATATCGATTCACCGCGTCTTGTACGGCGCTGTGGCCATCAAGATAGTGACGCAAAAATTTTGGTTTGAATTCGCAGTTCATGCCTAACATGTCGTGCAATACCAACACCTGGCCATCCGTATCTACACCTGCCCCAATACCGATAGTCGGGATGTTCAGTTCTCCCGTGATCGCTTGACCCAGCGCGGCCGGTACACATTCCAACACTAACGCGAAGCAGCCTGCCGCTTCGAGTGCTTTAGCATCATCCAAGATTTTGGCCGCATCGCCCTCATTACGGCCTTGAACTTTGTGCCCACCGAACGCTTCGACAGATTGCGGCGTCAGCCCCAAATGCCCCATCACAGGCACGCCGGATTCCACGATGTGCGCCATCAGGTCTAGTTGACCTTGCGCGCCTTCGATTTTTACGGCATTGCTGCCTGCTTGCATTAGCGCGTACACGGCATCCATGGCATGCGGCGTGCCTTTGCGCGCCGCAAAAAACGGCATATCGCCGACGACAAACTTGTCCGGCGCGCCGCGCCTGACCGCTGCAATATGCAGGGCCATCATATCAACGGTCGCATGGACGGTGCTGTCCAAGCCATGCATCACCATGGCTAAGCTGTCGCCCACCAACATGCAATCTACGTCTGATGAATTGAGGATCTGCGCCGACCAGAAGTCGTAGCACGTCACCATCGAAATCTTCTGAGCAGCGCGTTTTTTCTTCGCGAAGTCCAGTACGTTCACAATATCCTCCCATTAGGGAGGGACGGTCGATACGCCAATAGCGCGTTCAGTACCTGTCCCTCAGTGTAGGATCCTTTACGGATTCCCCACGGATCAAGTCCTTACGTTAGCTAGTAGACAACCTGCAACTTTACTAGGCAGCCAAACTCCCGGTCTCCGTCCACAAAGGTTCAAAGCCGGAAAACAAAGACTACCAAATCGATCGGGAAATAAAAGACCTTTTAGAGGCTGTCGTAAAACAGCCTCTTAGTTCTGGCCAGAGATGAGCCAAGCAAAATCGACCACTGTTAAGTGGTTGGTTTTGCGCCAAATGAGCACATGGATGTGCGAATGCGGAGCCCAGCGGGAAAACGATCGATTACAAGATCAAAAAAACCGCTACATTTCTTTACTTAGCGGATCTGTGTGTTAATCAAACCCCTGGTCTCACATACACCTGCGTCAACCACATCGTGTTGTGATTTTGATACTGCTTGTCGAAGCCAGTCTCGGTTATCCATCGCTCGATTAGTTCAGGTGGGTGCACATAAGGCCGAAAGTCCGAGCGAATGACCTTCATGACCAATGCTACGAAGCCCATCATGCAGTGCACATACCATCGATCGCGCGGATAGGTCAGCGCGTATACGCGCCCGGTTTTGCGCAACGACGAATGCACAAGCCCATCCGCATCGGGATAGCAGCAGACGACTTTGTCCAATACGGTGACCTCAGCACTAACGATAGCCTCGTTGATCTCCATGAAATCGCCCTCGACGTATTCGGTCCTATCCGCCAAGCTGCGTTCTTCGGCCCAATGCCGGGCTTCCTCGATCATCTTCGCCGCCAAATCCACGCCAACCGCTGCGTTTGCGCCTTGCTCCAAAAGCGTTTGGTGCAGATGACCAACACCGCTGCCGATTTCGAGAATCGTCGCATCTTGAAAGCCTGCTTGCTCCAATCCTTCAATCAAATGCTGCTGGGACGGCTCAAAGCCTTGCTTTTCAAATCGCTTGCGATACCTACCAGCGAAGTAGGAAAAGAAACGATTCGCGGAATTCGAATGTGGGCAGCAGCAGCGCATAGGAGGACTCCTCACAAGCCAATAAACCCTATAGTAGCAAACGTTCGGCGCAAGCCAAGCGTCTGGGGCTCACTTGACAACCTATCGAATGCGCCTGCATGGTCACTACATGAGAAGTTATCGAATTTTGTGAGATCCGGTTTGAGCCCTATCCCAAGCCTTGGCGGAAGGCTCTACGGCCAGGCATTGTTTTATTTCGCCTCGTGCCCTTATTGCATCAAAGTACGCCTCGCCATTTGCTGGATCAGCGTCCAGTTGCCGCTTCGAGAGACCTTGTTTAGCGTCAAGAATAGGTCCGAGCTAGTCGCCGGTGGCGGAAAAGAACAGGTACCTTGCTTGCGTATCAAGGACGAGCAAGGCGATGTGCGTTGGCTTTATGAGCCCAGCGATATCTTCCGATTTTTGAAGCGCCGACTGAGTGCTTGAGTGATCTTGGAGAGCTAATATGGATATGACCGCCGGCGTATTGATTCTATTGGCCGACTTATGGGCAATCACGCGAACGTAGCGATGCCGAGCCGAAGAACAAGCTACTTTGGGTGGCTATCGTCCTAGTCTTGCCGTTTGTAGGTGTGGTGCTTTGGATCTGGTTCGGTCCAAGCTGAAGTACCCGCACGTATACCGACTAGGTTAGTCGAACGGGGAATGCCAAGGTCGGCTATGCGAATGCCGCATCGACCGCTTGATAGAACTTTGCCTGCGCTTGGGCTGAGGAGCCGAGTTCTGATTGCTAGCAAGCGACAAGCGTCGATTTCTGCTCAGCGGTGAGTTCCCCGCCGAGCTTTAAATAGCCAAAACACAATACAACCGCGAGTTCTTTAGGGTCATCGATGCCAAATAGCGGCGTCGTGTTCTGCTGCGCCCATTGCCTGCGGCGCATCTCACCCTGCAGGGTAATGATTCCCTAAACAAGCCCAGAAATCGCAATTATGACTAATAGGATGATGTGCATAGTGGCGCCCTTCCAATCCTACGTTGTACCAGATGGCCACCTTCTACCCATGAAAGCTACTCGCGGGTCACGCGCGAAAGTCGGGGCAAATGCAGCGCTAGGGAATGCATGGATACGTAATGCCACGCGCATACATCATGGCTCTAGACTGTGGTGGTAATCTGCAATCGCAGCTTCGATGTCCGCGACGATTTTCGGATGTTGGGCCGCGACATCGTTACGCTCGGCAAGATCGGTCTGCAAGTCAAATAGTTGGGGTGGATCGTGCCTCACGTGATTACCAAAACCTCGCCACTCGCTCAATTCGCCTTCCCGCGCCACCGAATCCCAACTTTCGAGCACCAGTTTGTAGCGCCCCATACGCGCCGCCCAAAGATCGCCATTTGTCGCATAGTAAAACCACTCCCTGCGCTCACTCGGTTGGCGTTCCAATAGCGTGCGTGATAAATCGAGCGAGTCGAGTATTCGATGCTCGGATAAATCGGCGCCTACAATTGTCGCGATGGTCGCGAACAAATCCACCTGCGTACCTAGGTCGCGAATTACACTTGGAGTTATGCGTCCGGGCCAGTGGAATATGGCCGGCACCCGAAACCCGCCTTCCCAAGCAGTATGTTTGCCGTCGCGAAACGGTCCGGGTGAGCCCCCGATATCGTAATAAGTCAGCCACGGTCCATTGTCACTCGAGAACACGATCAAGGTATCCTCCAGTAAACCGCGCTTGCGCAACGTGGTAACTAATTCACCAACCGACCAGTCCAACTCTTCGACGACATCTCCGTAGACACCAGCATTGCTATGACCGCGAAACTGCTCGGAAGAGAAGACCGGCACATGTGGCATGGTGTGGCCAACGAAGAGAAAAAATGGTTGGTCGCCGTCTTGCTTGTTCAACCAGGCAACCGATTCTTCGGTATAGCGTTTAGTGAGCGTGGGTTGCTGCGTCGGATTTTCAATTGCTTGTTTTTGACGAAAGAGCGAAAACGAATAGTCCTCACTCACGCTATTTTTGATGTTTTCGTAGGTACCAGCAAGGTCAGCACGCCTGCCACCGTCATTGAAGTCTTCAACCCCATAAAAGTAGTCGAATCCAGCATCGTTGGGGTGACGTCCCCCCTGCTCAAAACGACCGGACATGCCCCATTTGCCAATGTAGGCAGTCGAATAGCCCTGTTGTTTGAGCAGTTCACCCAATGTCAGCTCGTCCTCGGGCAATGCACTCCACGCGTTTTTGCCGGTACCTTGTATACGAATAGGCATGCGACCCGTCATCAGTGCGATGCGACTGGGATTACATAGTGGGCTGGAAGCATAGAACGACGTCCAGCGTTGACCGTGCTGGGCCAAATCGTCGATATGAGGCGTTCGCAGGACGGGATGACCTTGCACTGACAGATCACCATACCCCATGTCATCGGCTAGGATAATGAGGATGTTTGGTCGCGTCGTCGCCGCATCCCGCACAGCTTCAGCCGCGTTTAGTTGTAGCGACAAACAACCCAACACAAATGCCAGATAGGTTGGCCAGATTACAACTCTACTGCAAACACCCCGGCGCGACATGCCGCTACCGCACCCCCGCGACAGTGATGTTGCGCGACCACAGGTCTTGATGGCCAAAGTTCTTTGCTGCTGGGAGATCTTTGAACCACCGGCCGAAGATCTTGATCTGCATCTCGGGGTTTACCCCAGAAAATTTCAACTCGGAGGCGATGCGAGGGGGGGACAAGACATTTACTCCGGCTTGTAAATCCATCACGGTGCCGTCAGCCCACACTATCTGGCCGGGGACGGACAAATCCAACCGATCGACCGCGGCGCTTAGTCTCAATGCGACAATCATGTGGTCGTGATGATTCTGTCGAGTCGATATCTCGAGTGCTCGGTAACCTTGATTGACCGGTGACATGAGCGGGGAGTCAATGATCTCCTCGCCCAGCCATTTACGAATCTCGTTTTTTTCCTCGAGTTGGTGCTTGTGACGCTTCGTCTCAAAGTAGTCGTAAAATGCCAGGTCTTCGTCCGACCAATCGTTCGCCTCACGGTACTCGCCGATAAACGGAACCAGCAAATCCAACCAGGCAGCAAACTTATGACGTTCTTCTTCTGTCACGTTTACGCCACCATGACCTTGCTCCAACATATGCATGAGCCGGCTAGTGGCGGCACCCGCTGAATAGGGCGGCACTTCGGTCGGCCGCGACATTTTGTCGATCCAATTGGTTACGTCATGCTGCGGGTCACCGTGAAAGAAATAGTGGACCTTGCCAGTGCGTGGGTCCGGCAGTTCCTTTTTCTGTGCATGGGTGAGATTCAGGTACGCCTCGCTCCAGCGTCTCTGCTCCAATGTGTCGTGAGGACGCAAGGTACCGTCAAAACTTGGCGCCTGTGGGTTCGAGCCATCATGACAACTGACACATTTGGCATCGAGTATGGGCTGCACTTCTTTGATGAAACTAAAGCCACGCGTCTCACCGTAGAACGGTTGCATGGTTTGCGGCGGCTTTTGCCATGCAAGTGTGTCCTCGGCTGCATGCGGGTAAAAGTTCGCATCTTGTTTGGCATGGCAGCCCCGACAAGCCTTTTTCTCTCCGGGACGTACGGTATCCCACGACCGGGTAGTCTGAATAACGTAGCCGCGTTCATCGAGCACTTGCAGAAAAATAGATGCCATTGCCGGCACCGTAAAGCGCGCCGACCCATCCGCCTCGATACCTACATCTCCAAGGATCCGCTTTATATCCCATGTCCCGCCGCCAACTGCGACGGGCGAGCTGTTGAGAGAAATCCCGCCCTCACCATCGTTGCGCGACTGACCGATGCCTGCGGCCCGATAATCAAGCTCGACTACGCGAATTTTTTTTGCTGTGCCTCGCGCGATGTCTTGTAGGCCTACGCCGGCATACACATCGTGCACATAATATTCGCCGGTTTGGGCCCGATAATCGGTGTCATCGGCAAGCGGCTGGGATGTAAATGGACTCGCCAGAGTCACGGGACGACTCACTGATATGCCATCCGATCTATAGAGATATTCTCGATTACCGTCAACGTCCATCCAGTACAGACCGTAGTGTCCATCATCTGGCGGTAACAGCGACCCGCCATCGGGATCGTAGCTCACGAGAAATTGCCGGTCATCGAGCGGAAAAGGGTATCGAAATTGCTCACCACCCTGCATCGCCATATCGACCCGTTCATATTGCGCAGGTCGCCTTGGTGCAACAAAGCTCATACCGCGCCCTTCGTCGCGCCCTTGATTCACATCGATCCGCACCAGTTTACCGCGCTGTCGGGTGTGATGCCCTGACGCCACGGCCATGATCTGCCCCGTTCCCGGAATGGCTCGGGCATGCAATAGAGACGTTGGGTACCACGAGTTCCCCCCATAGTAAACTCGTTGGGCGGCACCATCCTGATTCATGGTGAACAATGGTTGCGGAAAATTTTGGCCACGGTCGCTATAGTCCCAGCGCGTGTAAATCATGCGACCGTTTTCAAGCAATGTGGGGTAAATAGTGTGAACTTGATCGATTGCCAGGCGGCGAATGAATCCGCCATTGGCGTCCATGCGATAGAGGTTACTGATTTCGGTCCAAAAGCAAGGCACGCTCTGTTCTGGACGTGTTGATGCAAACACAATATCGCCGTTGGGTAAATATAAAGGCTCATAATCCGCTCGACCCAAGCCAAATGTGAGCTGCCGGGTCTCACCGCTGGTCAAGTCATATTCGTAAATGTGGTAGTCGTCCAGGCGGTCGGATTTTTTCCATGCGAAGAGAATCCGCTCGCCGTCCGGTGAGACATCTGCGTCCCTGATCAATCCGTGGGGGTCCTCGACCAGTGGCGTCACAGTGGCATGAATACCGTCCATTTTGAGCAGTGTGAGCACGGCGCCGGGGGCAAAGAACCGTTGATGTCGCGCATCAGAAAGCCCTTCCGTATACCCGATGAAACCCATTTGGAAGTTATGATGCTCCGCGAACACTACCGATCCCCACTTGCCAACAAGATCTTTCAATCGCACCGTTCGACGTCGTTCCGCAGCTTCCAGGTACACAGCCCACAGTGGGCTGGACGCTTGATCGGTTATTTTCTTTAACCGACTTCGCAGATCGTCCGTAGCAACATCCAGCGCATCCAACTGATCGATGATCCGAGCAACCATCAACGGCAGTTGGGCTGTCTCGCCGCTGAATATACGCTGCCACTCTGGCCCGCCATCCTGGCGAATCCAATCCACTACGATAGGGAAGCGCTCCTCAAGCTGGTCGGGATGGAGTGTCAGAGCTTGCTGAAATCGATGGATGTCTTCGGAAGCCGCGGCGACACCCGCCGTAAAAATAACGAGAAATAAAGCCAACATTTTACATAAGTGGTTAACTCTTAATGTTTGCATCACAACAGTATTCCTCGTAACTATAACGGCGGTTCACTGGCCCAAATTGCCACAAGCACTTTAAGACCCGCTAAAAACACAATCAAGGCCGCTCGGAATCTACCTGGACGCTAATGGGTGGATTATCGAACGCAGCCGCTGGCTCTAATAGGGCACATTCCTAAAGACTCGCGCAGCGCGATTCCAAAACGGGTGGTCACCAATTTCAACTATCGCCACAAGTTCGCACGGTTCTACTTGAACTAGAGACGGCGGCCATGCAGTATCTTTTCCATCCGGTGACTACAACTAAGAGGGGACAACCTGGATATGAGATACGAAGCACCAACCACTAGCAAGGAAGCGGCAACGCTGATGGCGAATGCCAAAGGCAAAGCCTTTGTCCTCGCTGGGGGTACGGATTTATTGGTCCGGTTGAAGAGCGGGGCTATTGACCCGGACTTGATCGTGGATATCAAACGCATCGAGGCGACACAATCGATCTCGCGCACGGCAAACGGGTTTCGCATCGGCGCAGCAGTTTCCGGTGCAGCGATGGGCAACCACTCGGCCCTGACGAAAGCCTGGCCAGGCGTGGTCGAGGCAACCAACCTCATCGGATCTGACCAGATTCAGGGACGCTGCACGATGGCAGGCAACATGTGTAATGCATCACCTGCAGCCGACAGCGTGCCCGCGCTCGTGGCCGCCAGTGCGAAGGTTGCCATCGTGGGCCCCAATGGGCGCCGCTCGGTGGCCGCCGAGAATGTGGCAACCGGTCCGGGAAAGACCTCTTTGGCGAAGGGCGAATTCGTTGAAGCGATTACGTTGCCAAAGCGCGCGCCGAGGTCGGCTGATGCCTACCTTCGTTTCATTCCACGCACGGAAATGGATATCGCCGTGGTCAGCGCCGGCATCAACCTGACGATTAGCGCAGCAGGCGTCATCACTAAAGCACGAGTTGCACTCGGCGCCGTGGCGGCTACCGTCCTGCTCGTGCCAAAAGCTGCTAGGGCGATTATCGGGACCAAGCTGGACGACAAGGCATTAGCCAAGCTCGCCGCCGCTTGCGAAGCTGCGTGCAAACCAATCAACGACATGCGCGGCACGATCGAATTCAGAACGGACGTTGCGGGCGTGCTTGGACGTCGTGCGGCAAAAATTGCTTATCAACGCGCAGGGGGCAAATAATGGCTGGGGTACATGTATCGACAACAATAAATGGCGACGCAACCGAGTTCGTCTGTCATCCAGCCGAAACGCTGCTGGACGTACTGCGTGACCGCCTGGGCTTGACCGGCTCGAAGGAAGGGTGTGGCACCGGCGACTGCGGCGCATGCAGTGTCACTGTAGACGGGCAGTTGGTTTGTTCATGTTTGGTGCTCGGGGCTGAAGTGAGTGGCGCTACAGTGGACACCATCGAAGGCATGGCCGTAGGCAATAAATTGCACCCGTTGCAGGAGAGATT